>Ga0116152_10000247_pt1 | contig 44017 bp, 50 predicted proteins | sample AD_UKC119_MetaG_FD_89894 | JGI IMG/M metagenome (GOLD analysis project Ga0116152, IMG submission 89894) | Active sludge microbial communities of municipal wastewater-treating anaerobic digesters from Hong Kong - AD_UKC119_MetaG | ecosystem: Engineered > Bioreactor > Anaerobic > Digestate... | reverse complement strand
GGAGCTGCGCAAGATGAACTGGTCGGTGGTCATGGCGTCGCAGTCGCTGAGCGATGCCAAGCGCAGCGGCATCCTCGACGTCATCAACGAGAGCTGCCCGACCAAGATCTTTCTGGCCAATCCCTATGCCGAGCAGAAAGAGGCCGCGGCGCTGTACGCCGACATGGGCGTGACCGCCTCGCAGCGGCGCGTCATCGCCAACATGGTACCCAAGCGCGAGTATTTCCTGACGTCCCCGCTCGGGGCACGCCGCTTCAGCCTCGACATCGGCCCGGTCGGCCTGGCGATCGCTGCGGCGAGCTCGTCCGAGGAAATCCAGGAGGCGAGGGCGCTGATCAAGAAAAACCCGGACGGCTGGGTGTTCGAGTATCTGCAACGAAGAGGGCTTTGGGGTTGAACGCACCGCACGACAACAAACCAAGATTCACAGCGCTGGCCTTCGGGCTGTCGCTCGCCATGACCACGCAGGTCGGCGCAGGTGGTGGCGGCGGGCTCGGCGCCGGCGCGACCGAGCCCACGCAAATCCTGAACAACATCGAGCTGGGCATCATTTCGGCCCAGGAAGTCCAGGCCGTCGCGCAGCGCGTCACGCAGATTGCCAACCAGGCCATACAGATCGCCAACCAGATCCAGCAGATTCAGAACATGGTGCAGAACACCCTGAATATCCCGAACCAGATCTGGGGCCAGATCCAGCAGGAGATCGCCCCGCTCATGCAGGTCGTGCAGCAAGGCCAGGCGATCGCCTACACGATGGCGAACGTCGGTCAGCAATTCCAAGCCCGGTTCCCGGACTTCAATAACTGGATGGGCGCGAACTTCGGTGCGCAGAACTTCATGCAATCGTATCGCCAGTGGTACACGACGCAGCGCGACGCGATCAGTGGCGCCTTGCAGGTCGCCAACCTGCAAGCGGGCCAGTTCCAGAACGAGAACCAGGTCATGGCGCAGCTGAACATGATGGGCGACAACGCACAGGGGCGCATGCAGGCGCTTCAGGTCGGCGCACAGATCGCCAACCAGCAAGTGCAGCAGATGCAGAAGCTACGCCAGCTGGTCATGAGCCAAATGAACATGCAGGCCAACTACATGGCCGCAGAGGCCTCGAAGGACGCGGCCAAACAAGCGCGTGCCGAACGGTTTTGGGATACCAACCGGGGTACGCAGATCGGAGACGGACAGCGGTACGGACGCCCGTAACGCAGTGCGATTCCTTCTCGATAGGGAGAAAGAAAGATGGTGAAACATTGGATTCTATTGGTAGGTGCGGCAACCCTTCTTGCTGCGTGCGAGCAATCAGATCCGCCGGCACCCAAGGTCGATGTGAACATCACTATTGAGGAAAAGAAAGAAGAGCGAAAGCCATTGATGCCGAAGGGCGAGCGCAGCACTGTCCAAGGGGATGGGCAAAGGTTCACCCGGCCATAAACGACCAGCCATAAGGAATACTCCGTGTCCGACGATCGCTACAACGGGAACCTACTAGATACGCTTATTATTCAGCAGAATCGCGACCGGCACTTCGCGCAAGACGAAACTTCGTTGTCGCCAAGCGGCGCTGGATACGGTTTAGGTAGCGGGTTTTTCTGGATTCTAGCTCTGGTTGTCGCCGGATTCATCATGGCGGCCGTTCTTCTATTGTGGGAGTTCGGCAAGTGGCTGTTTCGGTCATTGCGATCGCGTAGCGGCTTCGCGTTCTATTTCAGCGTCGTTCTTGTCATCGTTACCGGCTCGCTGATCGCGACCCCTGCGCTGGCCGAAATCAACGAGAACAACCTCATCGATCAGATCATCAACCAGTATAGGAACAACGTTGCGCAATGGTCCGGACCGATTGTGAATGCTGCGACCTGGATGTTCTGGTCTTTAGCACTGATTGAGTTCACCTGGACCGGCGCGCTTCTCGCACTGCGCGGCGCAGACTACTCGGAAGTCATCACCGAGTTCATCGTGCGAGTCATGTTCATTGGGTTCTTTGCCGCCCTGCTGGCGTTCGGCCCAGGCTGGGCCCAATCGATTATTTGGAGCCTGTCTGATGTGGCAGGGCAGGCGAGCATAGCGGCGGGGGGCCAAGCCAATACGGGTGCTGCCGACGTCTTCGATACGGGATTGGAGTTGGCGGGACGCATGGTAGATGACGTTTCGTTTTGGGATTCCGGTATCGAAGCTCTCGGCGTGTGGGTCGGATCTTTGATGGTTATCGTTTGCTTTTCCCTGATGACCGCCATGCTGATTCTGACGATGGTGGAAACCTATATCGTCGTGCAGGCGGCGGTAATTCTTTTGGGCTTTGGACCGACACGCTGGACCAAGGATTACGCGATTCGTTATCTAGTCTATGCCGGGTCTACCGGGATGAAATGGTTTGTCATCCTCCTGATTGTTGGGCTCGGGGAGGCACTGATGAATCAATGGCTTAATCAATACGAAAACAACGATACACAGGTATTACTCGTTATCGGCGCGGCCATCGTTCTGCTCGCTTTGGTGAAAAACCTTCCCGATATGATGCAGTCGATACTGACCGGTGTTTCGATAGGCACTGGGCAGAATGCCGTCGCGGCTGCCCAACAGACGATCAACAGCACGCGCATGGCGGGGGCCGCCGCCTCGCGAATAGCGACAGGAACCGCAGGTGTCGGCCGCGCAGCAGTGTCCGCCACTCAGCTATCCCGTGCTCAAGGCAACAAAGGTCTCGGTATCGTGAGTGGCGCGGTAAGCAATCTAGCGGGCGGTATTTCTTCGGAGGTAGGGGACAAGGTAGCGAAGGGGCGTTATGCCGGCCCCGGTTACGGTGCCGGGCACCGCATCAGCGACAACATGAAGAAAAAGATCGGCGCGCTTCGCAGCGAAGGATCGATCGGTAAAGGATCGTCGTAGTGCGTGAAGAACTAGTTCATCACGATGCCCTTGACGCAAGACGCGGCCCTGGTCTAGCCTTTGAGGCACTAGAATTCTGTAAGCGGCCTCCGCACCCGATAGACATGCGGTTTTTTTGTGCTCGCCCGCCGAGTACAAAGCCCGATGGCCGGGTCGAGAGGCGTAATACAAGACCGCTTTGCGGAAATAGGCCCGGAGCTCCTTACGGAATTCTAGTTGAGGCCCGGCTTACCCATCTGCACTGGCAGCCGGGTCCATTACTGGACCACAAGGAGGCTGCCATGCCGGATGCGGGCGAACCCGACATTTCCCCAGCGCCCATCGATCACGAAGCGCTGCTCGCACTGCTCTACGATCTTTACCGTTCCACCGAACGCCTGGCCGATTGCCTCGGTATCAGCGTCGCCTGTCACCAGGGGCGCCTGCCGCTCGATGTGGTGAATACCGAAACTCTCGTGCCCGACATGGCCGAAATCGGTTTCGGTGAAGCGAATCATCACCTCGCGCTGCTCGACCGTCTGTGCGAGCAGTTACGCGTCCATTCGTCCGCTGTCGCGCGTGCCGCACCCGCGAATCGGGCGCGCATCCGTCTTGATTATCCAGAGCCGAGAACCCCCCATGTCTGAAGAAGCCATCACGATGGAACAAACGCTGGCGTCCGCAAAAATGGACAAGAAGCGCAAAGCGCAGATCGATGCGCCCCATGTGCGCAATCCTTATCTTGATGCACGCCGCGAATGGAACGAGCGCTATGGCGACTACATCAGCCGCGAGCGCTCTTGGAAGCTCGTGGCCATGTTGTCGAGCCTCGTGACACTGGCCGCGGTTGTCGGCTTGGTTTATATCGGCTCGCAGAGCAAGTTCATTCCGTTTGTTGTTGGCGTGGACGATCTCGGCCGTGCGCAGGCCTACGGTGCCGTGGCACCGAGCAGCAAGGCCGATCCGCGCATCATCAAGGCCTCGGTCATCAAGTTTATCGAGGCCTGGCGCTCAGTCAGCTCCGATGCCTGGCTGCAGCGCAAACAGATTTTCGACGCCTATGCGTTCATCGCCCGCGCGGACCCGGCTTACGTGACCCTATCGGAGTATTGGCAGCAGGCGGAGCATGAGCCGTTCGCACGTGCCGAGAAAGAGACCGTATCCGTGGAAGTGAAATCGGTCTTGCCTGTCACCGATGACAGCTACCAGGTCGAATGGGTCGAAACGGTCCGCGACCGGCGCGGCAAGTTGAAGGGCGAGCCCAAGCGATTCCGGGGATCACTGGCGTGGACGCAAGGCGAGGCGGCACAAGTCGATGAAAAGGCGCTATGGACCAACCCGTTCCAGATCTATTTCCCGACGATCGCGTGGTCGACGGTTTACTGAGCATCGTGATAGCCGTGGCCAGCGGCGAATCGTGGAGAACACAGCAATGAAAAAAACACTTTTGAGCATGAGCCTTCTGCTGGCGTTGGGCGGCGTGACCGCCGCGCAGGCCACCGATCGCGCATTGAAACTGTCGAAGGAATGGCAGCGTGTGCCGTCCTCCGCATCCCTGGCCGACGCCGGCAAGGTCGTGTTTCCGTTCGGGGAAACCCTGCACACCATCACCTGCGCACCGCTGCGCCAGTGCGATATTCAGTTGCAGCCCGGCGAGAAGGTCAACAACGTCAAGATCGGCGACAAGGTGCGCTGGAAGATCGAGGGCGCACGCTCCGGCCCGGAAGGCGCGCAAACCGTTCACCTGGTCATCAAGCCGACGCAAGCCGGACTCGCCACGTCGCTGGTCATCACCACGGACCGCCGCGCCTATCACTTGCAGCTCAAATCGATGACCAAAAGCTGGATGCCGACCATCGGCTTCACGTATCCCGAAGAATCCGATGCGGCAATGGCCGCATTCCTTCAGGAAGAAAATGCACGCCAACGCCGTGATGACATGAGCCGGGTGATGGCCGGCGAGGGCGAAAGCCTGCGTGTCGAGGATCTGGACTTCGCCTATGAGATCGATGGCGAGACACCCTGGCGGCCGACGCGCGTGTTCTCGGACGGCGCGCACACCTATGTCGATCTGGCCAAGGGTGTTGTCACTGAGGACGCGCCGGTACTGCTGGTCAAGAATGCAGGCGGAACGCGGGTCGTGAACTACCGCGTGCACGGCCGGCGCTACATCGTTGACGGCGTGTTCGCCACGATGGAACTGGTCGCCGGCGTCGGCTCAGCGCAGCAGAAGGTCACGATCAAGAGGGCCAGCCGATGAAAGCGATTGCACTCGTGCTCGCGGCCACGGTGCTGGCGGGTTGTCAGACCACCGGCATACGGGGTGATCTGTCGGCCGTCAAGGAACCGGCCGCCCTACAGATCGGCTATGACGCCTCCAATTTCTTTCGCGATCAGTACGCGGTCGATTCCGCCGTTTGGCATGTCGCCAATGACGGCAAGACCAGCGTGCGCAGCGCGGTCGCGCAAGGTCTGCGTGAGGCCGGCTATGAGGTCGTTGAGACATTCGACGGCCAAACGACGCCGCCGGAGGGCTCGCGTGCGGTCGGGGTATCGTCCGCCGATACTGATGGCCTGGTCGTGGTCACGATCGCCGTTGATGGCGCGCTACTGTCGCGCGCGTATGACATGAACGGCGGTCAGCCCGTGTCCGCCTGGTCGCGGAGGCTGCCATGACCGACGAGGCGATCGACGGCATCGATCTTCGTGGGCAGACCCCAGTCGTGCGGCAAGCCCGAAAAGGACCGATCGCGCTGGTCGCGATTCTGGTGTTCGTGGTCCTGGCGGCGATGGCTTACGCGCTCTATCAACGCTCGCAGCCCACAATGACGGCTGGCACAGAAGAAACCAGTTACGAGCGCGCCGCCGATATTTCCGCGGCCGCACAGCTGACATCGCGCGCGCCGGACTACATCAAGGCGGTCGACGACACCCCGAAAACGCCAATCAAGCCGATACCCGCCACGGTCCAGGAGATTGAAGAACTGCCGCCCACGGCAGCCGGCCCGCCACCACCGCCGCCGATCGATCCAGCGGTCGAAGAAGCGAGGAAAGCCGCGGCCGAGCTGCGCAAACAGGCGATAGAAGCCTCAATGGAAGTCCCTCTCGGCCTAGGCGGCTTCGGTGGCAACCTCGCCGGCGGCATCGTGCCGACCGGCGGGGCGATAAGCGCGGGCGAAGCACCGCAGCCGGATCGCAACGCGCGCATGCTCGAAGCGGTGCAACGGTTGCTCGGCAATGGTGGCGCCGCAGCCGCTACCGACCCTAACGGCCAGGTGGACAAATCCGGCTTCATCGACAACCTGCAAAAGATCGAGCCGCCGCCGGCGGTCATGGGTCCACAGGCACCGGCGAACCCCTACGTGATCCGTACCGGCACGACGATCCCGATGACGCTGATCACCGGGGTCAACAGCGATCTGCCGGGCATGCTGACCGCCCAAGTGTCGCAACATGTTTACGACTCACCAAAAGGGCGCTGGGTATTGATCCCCCAAGGCACACGCCTCGTCGGTCAATACGACTCGCGCGTCACCTACGGGCAGAATCGGCTGCTGGTCGTCTGGAACCGCCTGATCTACCCGGACGGCAGCGCGATGGAGCTCGGCGGCATGCCCGGCGCCGACCAGGCGGCGCAGTCGGGCCTGGCCGATAAGGTCGACAACCATTACTTCCGCATCTTCGGCTCGGCGCTGTTGCTGTCGGTGATCTCGGCCGGTTTCGAGATTGCGACCAACGATGACGAGGGCGTCGACGAGAATCAGCAGACGGCCCGCGAGGCCGTTGCACGGCAGATGTCACAGGTCGCCGGCCGCGTGCTGGAAAAGAACCTGAATATTCAGCCCACGATCACGATACGTAATGGGCAGATCGGCTCGGTCATGGTCAACAAGGATCTGTACCTGCGTCCGTGGAATCCCCAGCTGGCCAGCTGGGCACCGATGTAACACAAGGAGGTTTCTATGCTTATTCTTACCCGCCGCGTTGGCGAAACCCTTCAGATCGGCGACGAGATAACCATCACGGTGCTCGGCGTCCAAGGCAACCAGGTCCGCATTGGGACGCAAGCGCCAAAAGACGTCCCTGTGCATCGCGAGGAAGTCGCCCGGCGCATCGCAATGCAGAAAGCCAACGCGGGGTAGCCCGTGCCGCCCGACCATCCCATCAGCTACATCGCCCGGCTCATCCTTTCCGGGCGTGTCGTGCAGATACAGGAATTCGAGGCGGCCGACGACCGCGCCGCCTGGCTGCACGCGAATGACGGCATCGACCCACTACGTGGACTGTGGGTCGCTGTCGAACGCAAACCCGATCCGCAACAGGCGATGGACTTGCCGCCAGCGCCAGACGTACACAAGGAAGCTACCGAACGATGAAGACAATTGCAGTGCTCTCGATACTATCTGTACTCGCAGTGCCCGCCTGGGCGGCGACGCTCGCTGATACCGGCGCAAGCGACTGTGCGACGCAACGCACAGCCTACGAAAAGGCGGACGCCCAATGGCAACGTCTGAGTGCGGAGGAACAACGTCGATTCCCGTCATACCTGTCGATTGCGCATGACGCGAAGAACGCCTGGCGCGAATGCGTTGGGCTTCCAGCTGCTCAAACATCACTTGCCGAACGCTATGCGGCCGTGCGGGGTGCGCGATGAAGGCGTTGCCGATTGTCGTCATAGCGGCGATGCTCACGGGCTGCGTCGCCGAAGACAACCCGAACCGACGTGCAACGCTCGGCGCCGCGATCGGTGCGCTCTCGGGTGCGGTCATCGGCCACCAGGTCAATCACGGATCAGGCAAGTGGGTCGGCGCCCTGGCCGGTGCGCTCGCCGGCGGGGCAGTCGGGCACTACATGGACAATCAGCAGAAAGAATTCGAGGCGGCACTGGAACGCGAGCGACAGGCACACGTCCTCGAAATCGAGCGTCTGCGCGATGAGACCCTGAAGCTGACCGTTAACAACGATGTGTCATTCGACGTCGACAAAGACGACGTGCAGTACACGTTCCGTCCGTCGTTGTATCGGTTGGGCAATGTTGTGAAGCGCTACGATCAAACGGTGATCCATGTCATCGGCTACACGGACAGCACGGGTGCTGCGGGTTACAACGAGGACCTTTCGTACCGACGGGCCGAGAACGTGAAGCGCGAGTTGATCCTGGCCGGCGTACCGCAATCACGCATCCGCATCGAGGGCAGGGGAGAAACCGAACCCCGCGCCACCAATGGGACCGCAACTGGCCGGCAGCAGAATCGGCGGGTTGAGCTGTTCGTCAAGCCAGTCATTCAAGGCAATGAGCAGTACGCCTATGAATCTCCGCGGTACTACTGACTAAGACGCCTCGGAACGTGTGCTTTCGGCCGAGGAGCAGCCGGTCGGCCACGCACCCTTGCCGCATAACCCGGCGGTCGAGCGGACTTGCGCAAAAACTGCGCAGACCGCTCACTTCAACGTTGGACAACGCCGAAGACTGCGGATCAAAACAACCTTCGAGGGCAACAACGCATGAAAGCAGTTGTGTATGAACGATATGGGCCACCCGAGGTTCTTCAATTGAGGGAGGTCGAAAAGCCCGCGCCCAAGGACAACGAAGCCCTGATAAAGACATATGCGACAACGGTAACATCCGGCGACTGGAGGGTGCGAAGTCTCAATGTGCCAGCCGGCTTTGGGCTCATCATGCGTTTGGTATTTGGAGTCACAAGACCAAAGCAACCCATACTGGGGACAGAGCTGGCCGGGGTAGTTGAATCGGTCGGCAAAGATGTAAAGAAATACAAAGTCGGTGACCAGGTTTTTGCGTTCAGCGATGCTGCCATGGGTTGTCATGCAGAGTACAAATGCATGCGGGAAGACGGGGCGATGGCATTAAAACCAGCCAATCTGACCTACGAAGAAGCCGCCGCACTATCTTTTGGCGGAACAACGGCGTTGGATTTCTTCAGAAGAGGAAGACTTCAGAGCGGGGAAAAGGTACTCGTCAATGGCGCTTCCGGAGGGGTAGGCACAGCGGCGGTGCAGCTTGCCAAGCACTTCGGGGCAGAAGTGACCGGAGTGTGCAGTACCGCGAACGTGGAATTGGTGAGATCGCTGGGTGCCAGTCATGTCATCGACTACACCAAGCGGGACTTCACGCAGAATGGTGAAACGTATGACATCATTGTCGATACTGCCGGCACGGCCTCATTCACCCGCAGCAAGACTTCGTTGAAGGAAAGAGGACGCCTTCTTATGGTTTTAGGTGGGCTGCCAGATATGCTTCAGATTCCGTGGGTGTCGATGACGAGCAGAAAGAAAGTCATTGCTGGGCCAGCAGCCGGGCGCGCGGAAGATTTGCGTTTTCTCGCGGGGCTGGCTGAGGCGGGTGAATTCAAACCGGTCATTGATCGGCGCTACCCGTTCGAGCAGATCGCCGAGGCTCACCGCTACGTCGACACCGGCCGCAAAAAGGGGAATGTCGTCATAACTCTGGAGCATGACGCTTGAACCTAGGCGCACGGATCACGTATGCGCCCATCTGAGAGGGCATTTTCCAACATGGGGTTCGAGAGGGATTTTTGGTAGCTAAGCAGTCGCGGCGCTGAACGTCATGCCCCTTCTCCAGCCGCTCTCAAAGCCCGGCGAACGAGATCGGGGTCGGGCCACCCCGGTTGCTCATCAAGCAACTCATCCCTTAGCACGGGCACTTCGCGAGGGGCGGATATTCCCAAGCGCACTTGAGTGCCCGAGATATCCAGGACCTCGACGATGATGTCGGTACCGATGTGTAGTTGTTCGCCAGGGCGGCGCGAGAGTACGAGCATGACAGCCTCCTTGCTGTTCGAGTATTGCGGGGATCAGGATAGCATATGGATTCCGGCCATTCGCGGGCCAACGGACGCCTGAAACGCTATTTCGTCGATTCAGCCGCCAGCCCTACAGACCCTGTTGCGGCCCTCTAACTTGGCTTTGTACAGCGCTTCGTCAGCACGCACAATAAGTGCGGAAGAGGTATCCCCTTGCTGATACTCGGCAACACCAAATGACGCCGTGATTGTCCCGAGTCGCACGTTATTGTCTGTCCTGCGCATGTTCAGTCGCCCGATCCCTTCCCGGATGTGTTCCGCAACCTGTGCAGCTTGGTCGATCTCCGTGTTGGGAAGCAGGATGGCGAACTCTTCGCCGCCATATCGGGATACCTTGTCGCAGCTGCGCGTACGGGAACTCAGCTGCTTCCCCAGCTGCGTAAGCACCCGATCGCCAATTAAATGGCCGTGTTCGTCGTTGATCTTCTTGAAGTGGTCGACGTCCACAAGTACGAGGCAAAACGAAGTGCCATCACGTTCCGCCTCATCAATGAGGGTCTTTATGTCTTTGTCGAATGCCCGCCGGTTGGTTAGCCCGGTCAGCGTATCAATATATGCCTCCCGTCTCGCATGCAGTAAATCTTCCTTTAGGCGCTCGACCTCGCTTGCCGAGTGCCGCAGTTCCGTGGCGAGGGCTTTGGAATCTGCGACCAGTTCGTGCGCCTCGACGAGGATGTCAGACGCAATTGCCAACGATTGCTTTGGATCAGTGCATTCTCCGAGCCGCGCGACTTTCTGACCTAACCGCTCGGTACGCTGGTCAGCATTTCCCGCAACATCGATGACTGAGCCCACGATATCGTTCAGTACGGTCAGAAGCTCCTGTTGCAGGTCCGCCATTGAGGCGTCACTGCATGGGGTAAAGAACCGCATGAACAGCTTGGAGGCCGTCTCATGATCCCAGCCCGCGCCACCAATCATCCGATCCAGCATCGCGTTGAATCGGGAGTTGGTACCCGCTACGTAGAAATAGAACAGCGCGTAGTTCAGCGGTATGGGGGTTGCCCCATCGATTTTTCCGAGTCGCGCAACGGCTAATCGGAAGTGCTCGGCAGCCCTCGCTGGATCTTCTTCGGCGAGAAACGGGTAGTCGGTAACCGCGATCTCATCGCCTGGCTGGCTCTCATCCATGCGGTACCGATTCCTACACTGATTCGATGGCAAACAATTTGTCGAAGTTCGCGATCGAAAGAACGTCCTGAGCCACGCTGTCCTTTTTTAGTTTCAAGGTAATCTCGCGCGGTGCGAGCTTGGCCCTCATTTGAATCAGCATGCCCAGGGCGGCACTGTCTATGTATTCGGCCTCACGCAGATCCACGGTTACCCGTTTGATGTCTTGCCCAACCGCCTTGACGGCATCTGCCACGTCGCGGTGAAGATCGAAGGTGAACCGACCACTGAGGATGAACGACACGTGCGTGTTGTCCTGGTGTGCGAACCGTGTAGCAATAGGCATCCTTCACTTCCATTTGCTCGAAGAGTTGGAACATTCACTCGCGTCATACCAATTGTTCATAGTCGGCGCGAATGATCTGGATCAAGTGAGAGGAAGAAAGGATGGGCACGGTGCGCCCATCCCTCCACACTGACCCCGAACATCAGGGTCTTTCGCTTGCCCATCTTCCTACGGGCGTTTGCACCAAGCCACGACGCAATGGCATTACTATCGGCCACCACTCAGCGAACTGAAGTAGCTTCCCCAAGGGGAACGTCCTGGCGGGGACAACCAGCCAGGCACGCATCCATCTGTAGCGAAACGCCATACACGTTTACGTAGCAGAGTAGGGCAGGCCAAGACGGAGGCCCCTCGGTTTGTGCAGCGCAACAGGCCGGAGCACGACCGCCGTAGGTATCGAGGATGACGAGTCGGTCAACGGCGTGCCAGGAGAAACCAGGCCATTCTGGCCGGTGGTGGCAAGGCCGGAGACCAACCAACAGGACCTTGTTATAGAAGGTCGCCTATCGGCTGTTTGACCGCCATTTGCGGAAATCCAGGCGCTAACTCGAACGCAGAAGAAATGGCAGGGCGCGCCCGGAACAGATGCCAATCAGGCGGTAGTGGCTCGCGGGTCTTGACCCGTTTCCGTGAAAGCGCGACTGCCTCGGATGCCTATCTTAAGGGCACCTCGATCAATTCGTTCTAACGCCACCGTCGGCGTGATCAATGTAGCGACCGTGCCATTTCGCCGCGCTGATAGTCTTCTTCCGAATCCAGCGGCCCGGTTTTCACACCTTGTTGACCGTTGCGCACCGCCCTCGGCGGGTTTCCGGCCCTTCAGGCCGTGCAGCAGGCAGATTCCAGCCTGAGCAAAAACTCCAACCGTCGCATGTTGTAGGTCAGGTTCATCAGCCCGATCTTCACCGCCGCTCGGACCTTGCCCTTGGTTCGTACCAGGATGTTGCCCTGGCGTGTGCGTTGATATCCGAAGACATGCTCGACGCGGGCGCGGACCTTTGAGCGCCGATGGTTGGTCGCCTGCTCCTGTTTGTTCAACGCACGCCGACTGCTGCCCTTGCGGTGGATTCGGCTCTTGTAGCCCTGTTCGCGAAGCTGTTCTTCGCGCGCTTGTGATCGGTAGGCGGAATCGGACCAGATGGAACGGTCGCTGTTCTCGTCGTCCAGCACCTCATCGAAGACCTGGCTGTCGTGAACGCTGGCGTCGGTCACCGCATAGCGCCGGATCAGCTTGTGCTCTTTGTCTATGTTGATGTGGTTCTTTTAGCCGTAGTGACTCTTGCCGTGCTTCTTGGTCCAGCGCGCATCCTCGTCCTTCTGCCGCTTCATGTTCGGCTTGTCATCCCAGCCGTCGGGCGTCTTGCCTTCCTTGATCTGCTTGTTCTCGTCACGCGTGTTCCGGTTCTTCGGCACGTTGACCAGACTGGCATCGATGATCTGGCCACCCCTGGGCATCAACCCGGACGCTCACAACTGCTCATCGAAGCGCGCGAACAGCTTGTCAATCAAGCCGTGACGCACCAGTTGTTCGCGGAACAACCACAGCGTCTTGGCGTCCGGCATTGCTCTTGCGCTGCTTCTGGTGGATCACCTTCAGCAACGGCCGGAATGCTTGCCAGTCCACGATGCTGTCCAGCCGCGGCAGTGGATCACCCAGTTTCTCCAGCTTCGCCAGCCGATCTTCATCGTCGAAAAAACTCGGTTGCATCCAAGCTGCCCTCTGTGTGTTCAGTCGCTGCTATTCGGCCCGAATCGGGGGATTATTCGAGATGCCCTTAAGGTCTTTGGCCGCATTGCCGTTACTAACTCCAGTAAAAAAACGCAGCCCAAGAAAGGAATTCGGTGATGTCGGTAGTTTTGGGGCGCCTCAAAGTAGGTCAGCGTCTTTGGATTAGTGTTGGTTTGGCAGTGGGGGCAATCGCCCTTGTCCTGCTCCTTGTCTTGGTTCAGTTTCGTGATAGCCAGATGGCGCAACGCCAGGCGGAAATCCGAGGGCTTGTCGAAACGGCCTATGCGATCATTGAACACCACGGGCGCCTGGCGTCAGCGGCGACACTCAGCCCCGACGAAGCGAAAACGCAGTCTGCGGCCGTAATACGGTCTTTGGGCTACGGGGAGAGCGGGTACTTCTGGATCAACGACACCGCCCCGACAATGGTCATGCATCCGCACAAGCCGGAGCTGAATGGCAAGAATCTCGCGGAATCGAAAGACCCGAATGGCAAGCGCCTGTTTGTCAGCTTTGTAGAAACCGCCAAAGCGAAACCCGAGGGCGGCATTGTCGAATATGTCTGGCCGAAACCGGGCAGCAGCGACCCGGTGCAGAAGATCTCGTATGTGAAGCTTTACGGCCCGTGGGGCTGGGTTATTGGCACCGGTGTTTACGTGGATGATATCAACGCGGCCTTCTGGCGCAAGACGGCCATTCTGGGCGTGATTGTGGCGGGTATCGCCATGTTGCTCGTGCTCGTGTCTATGGTCGTCCAGCGTTCCATCCTGGCGCCTATACGCAAGTTAGAACATGCAGTGTGTGTGGTCGCGGAGCATGGCGACCTCACGATTCGCGCCGATATCGACCAACGTGGTGAGTTGGGATCGATGGGGTACCACTTTGACGGCATGCTGGAAAGGTTGCAGCAGTTCGTATCTGAGGTCGGCGAAGCCGCCGGCACCCTGGCATCGGCTTCGACCGAACTTTCGGTAATCACCGAGCAGACTCAAGGCAGTGTCGAAACGCAACGCAGTCAGACCACCCATGTCGCCACGGCGATGACAGAAATGTCAGCTACGGTGAGCGACATTGCGGGCAGCGCGGCCAGTACGGCGGATGCCGCCCGCGATGCCGATGCTCGCGTGTCCGATGGTGCGGCAGTTGTCAGCGATGCGAGTCGGACGATCGAGCGGCTTGCGGTCGATGTGCAGCAAATGGGCAATGTGATCAGCGAACTCGAGCAGGATTCCGCCCAGATCGGCAAGGTTCTGGAAGTCATCCAGAGTATCGCGGAGCAGACGAATCTGCTGGCCCTCAATGCGGCGATCGAAGCTGCGCGAGCGGGTGAGCAGGGACGCGGATTTGCCGTGGTAGCCGACGAGGTTCGTGGTTTGGCCAAGCGGACTCAGAAATCGACCAGCGAAATACAGGAGATGATCCAGACGCTACAGGGTCGCGCACATGCTGCCGTGTCGGCGATGGATAACGGACAGAAGCAAGCGGAAATGAGTGTGCAGCGTGCCCAGGCCGCGGTTGCGTCCCTGGGCCTGATCACGGACTCCGTGGCGAGAATCAGCGATATGAGCACACAGATAGCGACGGCTTCGGAAGAACAGAGCGCCGTGGCCGAAGACGTGAATCACAGCATGATCCAGATCGATCAATCTGCTTCAGAGACAATGAGCAGCGCAACAGAGATCGCATCGGCCAGTCGTTCACTAGCCGAGCTGGCCGAGCGGCTGCGCACCGTGTCTAGTCAGCTTCGTGGGTAGATGTCCTTCTTGAGTTTCGACACTGCGTCCAAGAAGGCCAGCAATCTCCTTGCGGCGCAGACATTTTTCTGCAGTTTCCGAGGAAGAAGCGGTGGCCCAGTCGGCCAGTGGTGAACGCGGTTTCGGCTCTACGGGCAAGACCGCGCGGCGGAGATTCGCAAGGAGCGGAAACATTTTGCAATGAGCGCGACACCAGCCATACATGATCTTCACCAAGAGGAAGTGAGGACACTGTTGTTGCTTGCCTCGCAGTCGATCTTTTCGCGTGAGTGCGCAAGAGAAACGGCAGATTCTATGACTCTTGTGCGGTCGTCTCATGCGGCTATGGTCGATTACAAATCGCGGTGTGACACCGCCGTGACGGCCAGCATCGAGACTGTAGACGCGGTCGACACGCTTCTTATTGAAGTGAGATCGATGTTTCCAGGCAGCCTCTATCCCGCGATGCTCTCGGTTCGCAACATCTTGGTTTCCTTGGATCGAGAGAGCCGCGGCTACGCCGGCTCGTTGCGATGCCTGATACGAGAAATCGACGAGATCGAAGACACAGCAAGTGCCGACGTCCTGCAATCGATTACTGCGATCCAGACGCTCGTGGCGTCTGAGTCGTCTATAGTGGCCCGACTACTTCAGCTGACCACTGAAGTCTCGGGCATCGTGTCACAGCACATTGCTTTCCTGAACGAGCATATGGCGACACTCCGCATCACGGATCAAAGATTTGATTCCGATAGTGCACCTGTTCGCACTGGATTACATTTTTACGAAAAGAGAATCGCCGGCGCACGTCATGCACTCAGGGACATCCTCGATTTGCTGAGTCGGGTTTGACGAGCCGGCCGCAAGCTGCCTGCCGTTTCCAGCAGTATAATTGTAATGTCTGGCCTGACGGCCGTGGTGTACCGGGCGCCCGACGCGAGGCAGGAGATATTGACTGCATCGAAATACCCGATTCGGTTTCAGATCGGCGCGATCCTCCCACCCTCCACCCGCTTCGGCGGGTGATTTTTTGGCTATAATGAAACAGAATATATATGTCTTGTTTCATATGTGAAAGAGACGTTTTCATGAACTGGAAAGACTTCAATCACGACGGCCCGGCCGATGGCCGCATGATACTGGCCCGATTCCCGAGCGGCCCGATCGAGTGCCACTGCGAGCTCGACGGGCTCTATACCCGCGACGATCGGCTGATCACCGACAGTCTGGGCAACCCGGCCATCCCGGATGGCTGGCTGCCGATCGCGCAATCCCCGGCAAGGCAGGTCAACCATGGACTTTGATCGCCTCGACAAGATCGTCGCCGACGTGAAAGCGGGCGACACCGAGCAGGTGGGCGTGCTGTCGACAGGCGAATACCTCTATGTCGCCCTGGCGGCATCGAGTTGCGAACTCCTGGGAGATGACTCGATCGCCTACGCCCTCTCGCGCATCGGACCCGAAGCGGTCGCCGAGCTGATACAGCGGCATCAGTACGCCTAGCCGTGGCGGTTAAACCAGCCCAAGCGTCATCGCCGGATTCCGCAAATGAAATGCGTTTGTTCGATAATGACGGAGCACGGCTGTATCTCACGGCCGATGAGCGCGCCCGTTTTCTGAAGGCCTCGGCCGACGAGGACCGCGATGACCGGTTGTTTTGCCGGCTGCTGCATTACTCCGGCTGCCGTCCGTCCGAAGCGCTCGAACTGACGCCCGAGCGGATCTCGCTCGATGAGCGCGCGGTGGTGTTTCGCAGCCTGAAGAAGCGCAAAAAGGATCAGCGTGGCAGAGTAAAGCGACCGCAGTTTCGCACCGTGCCGCTGCCGGAACGGCTGATCGAAGAGCTCGACCTGGTGTTTAACCTTCGGCGCAAGCGCAAGGCCGCCGAGCGGCGCGAGCCGCTATGGCCCATGAGCCGGACAACCGCTTGGCGTCTGGTGCAGCGAGTCATGGATCGCGCCAGCATCGAAGGCCCCCAGGCCTCGGCCAAAGGCCTTCGCCACGGCTTCGGCATTGCCATGCTATCGGGTGACAAGCCACTTCCGCTCAACGTGCTGCGCGACCTGCTTGGGCACACCGACACCAAGACTACGGAAATCTACCTGCAGGCCATCGGCGATGAGCGCCGGAATCTTGTGATGCAGGCGTGGGGCACACTCGATTAAAATATTGATTTATCGATAAATTCGACACTCAAGGGGCCGGAATGGCACGACAAGGAACGAAAAAGAAAGCCAACGGCGGTGCGCAACTCGGGTTTGAAGCCCAACTGTGGGCTACCGCGGACAAGCTCCGCGGCAACATGGAGCCGTCCGACTACAAGCACGTCGCCCTCGGCCTGATCTTCCTCAAATACATCTCCGACGCCTTCGAGGCCAAGCGCGAAGCGCTGCTCGAAGACGACCTGGCCGACGCCGAAGACCCGGAAGAGTACTTGGCCGAGAACGTCTTCTGGGTGCCAAAAGAGGCGCGCTGGTCACACCTGCAAGACGGCGCCAAGCAGCCCACCATCGGCAAGACCATTGACGATGCCATGCTGGCGATCGAATCCAGCAACGCATCGCTCAAAGGCGTGCTGCCAAAAGACTACGCCCGGCCAGCCCTGAACAAGGTGATGCTCGGCGAGCTGATCGACCTGGTCAGCGGCATTGCCATGAATGAGCAGGCCGACCGGTCCAAAGACATCCTCGGCCGCGTCTATGAATATTTCCTCGGCGGCTTTGCTGGCGCCGAAGGCAAGCGGGGAGGGGAGTTCTATACCCCGCGCTCAGTTGTCCGCCTGCTGGTCGAAATGCTCGAACCCTACAAGGGCCGCATCTATGACCCGTGTTGCGGGTCTGGCGGCATGTTCGTGCAGTCGGAAAAGTTTGTCGAAGAGCATGGCGGCCGGATTGGCGATATCGCCATCTATGGGCAAGAGAGCAACTACACGACCTGGCGGCTGGCCAAAATGAACCTGGCCGTGCGCGGCATCGACGCCGACATCCAGTGGAACAACGAAGGCAGCTTCCACAAAGACGCCCTGAAAGACCTCAAGGCCGATTACATCCTGGCCAACCCGCCGTTCAATATCTCTGATTGGGGCGGCGAGCGCCTTCGCGAAGATTCCCGCTGGAAGTACGGCGTGCCACCGGTTGGCAATGCTAACTATGGTTGGCTGCAACATATCCTGCATCACCTGGCTCCAACCGGCACGGCCGGTGTGGTGCTGGCTAACGGCTCGATGTCGTCGGCGCAAAGCGGCGAGGGTGACATCCGCCGGGCGATGGTCGAGGGCGACGTAGTGGACTGCATGATCGCCTTGCCGGGCCAGCTCTTCTACTCGACCCAGATACCGGCCTGCCTGTGGTTCCTGGCGCGCGACAAGAAGAACAACAAGTTCCGGGACCGGCGCGGCGAGGTGCTTTTCATTGACGCCCGCAAGCTCGGCCACATGGTAGACCGCACGCGTAAAGAATTAGCCGATGAAGATATCGCCAAAATCACGGCCGTCTACCACGCCTGGCGCGGTAAAGAAGGCGCGGACGACTACGAAGACATGCCGGGCTTCTGCAAGGCCGCCACCCTCGAAGAAATCCGTGAGCATGGTCATGTGCTGACTCCTGGCCGATATGTCGGTGCTGCAGCGGCGGAGGCTGACGATGTGCCCTTCGAGGAGCGGTTCGCGGCGTTGAAGGAGACGCTGGCGGAGCAGTTCGCCGAGGCCGAGGAACTCTCTGCCCTCATCCAGGCTGAGCTCGAAAGAGTCGGGGCCAATGTCTGAGCAACTCGTCTATCTCGGCGATTTCGTAGACCTTCTTACAGGCTTCCCGTTCAAGAGCGCGGAATACACCGAGGGTGACGATAATCCTAAGCTTCTGCGGGGCGACAACATTGCCCAAGGTTCGCTCCGGTGGGCCAACGTCAAAAGATGGCCAGAATCGAAGGCTGGTGAACATCACCAGTATGAGCTTGCACCTGGCGATATCGTACTAGCGATGGATCGTCCGTGGATTGAGGCAGGCCTGAAATTCGCACGAATTACTGATGTAGACCTGCCTGCCCTCTTGGTGCAGCGTGTGTCTAGGATGCGCGCTCTGCCGGGGCTTCACCCTCGCTTTCTGCATTACGTTATCGCAAGCAAACAGTTCACAGATTACGTACTTGCCGTACAGACGGGCACCGCTGTTCCCCACATCAGTGCTCAGCAGATCAAAGACCATAAATTCCGGTTGCCGGGTGAGTGTGAGCAAGCATCGATCGCAACCGTCCTAGGCGCACTCGATGACAAGATCGAGCTGAACCGGCGGATGAACGAGACGCTGGAGGCGATGGCGCGGGCGATCTTCAAGGACTGGTTCGTGGATTTCGGTCCGACACGCGCGAAGGCCGGAGGCCGTCAGCCTTATCTGGCGCAGGAACTCTGGGACCTTTTCCCTGACGCCCTCGATGACGATGACAAGCCGGTGGGGTGGCATTTCGGGTCTCCGCTTGATATTGCGGTACTGATTAGCGGCGGAACACCGAAAACATCAGAAGCCTCTTTTTGGGATGGAGGGATTCCTTGGGCAAGTGCAAAAGATGTCAGTCAATGCTCCGAAGCCTTTCTTCTTGGGACAGAGAGAACGATATCGGAGCAAGGTCTGGCGCGTTCCAGCACCAAGCTGATTCCGGCGTTATCTTCGGTGGTAGTTGCACGCGGCGCGACTACTGGGCGCTTGTGTATGTTCGGCGATACTATGGCAATGAATCAAACTTGCTATGCCTTGCGATCTCAGGGTAATGAGCACTTTTTCATATACTGTTGGTTTCGCGACTTCGTATCCAGTTTAGTCAACGCGGCCCACGGTTCTGTCTTCGACACAATAACCACCAAGACATTTAAAGAATCCACTGTACTGCTACCACCCAAAGTACTCAGAGTAGCGTTTGAGAATGACGTCGCACCGCTTCTCGGCAAGGCCTTATCAAACTTGCAAGAGAGGCGCACGCTTTCCGAGATCCGTGACCTCCTTCTGCCCAAGCTCATGTCCGGCGAAATCCGCCTGCGCGATGCTGAAAAAGCAGTGGAGGCGGTCGCATGAACGCCAAGCTCGCCGAAAGTCACGTCGAAGAAGCGGCCCTGTCCTGGCTGGAAGACTTGGGCTACACCGTTCTACATGGTCCCGATTGCTCACCGGACGGCACCGCGCCAGAGCGTACAAGCTACGCCGATGTGATCCTGGCCGGACGGCTGCGTGGTTCTCTTGCCCGGATCAATGGCCATTTGCCTGCCGATGTGCTCGATGAGGTTGTCAAGAAGGTCCAGCAGACCGAAACTCCCTCGCTCGTTGAAGAAAACCGCCGCCTGCATCGGATGATCGTTGACGGCGTGGATGTCGAGATCACCCGCGAGGACGGCAGCATCGGCGGCGACAAAGCCTGGCTGATCGACTTCGACAATCTCAAAAACAACGACTGGCTGGCGCTCAACCAGTTCACCGTAATCGAGCACCAGGCCAACCGCCGCCCGGATGTCGTAGTGTTCATCAATGGCCTGCCGCTCGGCGTCATCGAGCTGAAGAATCCCGGCGACGAGAACGCCACGCTCGAAGGTGCTTTCAATCAGCTGCAGACCTACAAGGACCAAATCCCCTCGCTATTCCGCACGAATGCGGTCCTTTTGACCTCGGACGGCATCCAGGCGCGGATCGGATCGCTGACCGCCGACATCGAGCGCTTCATGCCCTGGCGAACCGTGGACGGCGACGAGATTGCCCCGAAAGGATCGCCGGAGCTCGGCACCGTGCTGGAAGGGGTATTCGAGAAGCAGCGCTTTCTCTCCCTGATCCGCGATTTCACCGTGTTTGGCGATACCGGATCGGGGCTTATCAAGATCATCGCCGGTTATCACCAGTTTCATGCGGTGCGCCATGCCGTCGCGCAGACCGAAGACGCCTCGCGGCCGGGCGGCGACCGGCGCATCGGCGTGATTTGGCATACGCAAGGGTCGGGGAAAAGCCTGCTGATGGCCTTTTATGCCGGGCGGGTCATTGCCGATCCGGCACTATCCAATCCGACGCTTGTGGTGATTACCGACCGCAACGACCTCGATGATCAGCTGTTCGGCACCTTCAGTCTGTGCAAAGACCTCTTGCGGCAAACGCCCGTGCAGGCCGACAGCCGCGAGGATTTGCAGAAGGTGCTGAGTCGCCCGTCAGGCGGCGTGATCTTCACGACCATTCGAAAATTCTCCCCGGCCAAGGGCGAAACCGATTATCCGGTGCTGACCGACCGGCGCAACGTTGTTGTGATCGCCGATGAGGCGCACCGCAGCCAGTACGGTTTCAAAGCCAAGGTGGAAGGGAAGACCGGGGAGATTTCCTACGGCTTTGCCAAGTACCTGCGCGACGCTTTGCCGAATGCCTCGTTCATCGGCTTTACCGGTACCCCAATCGAAAAAGAAGACGTCAACACACCTGCCGTGTTCGGCGAGTACATCGACGTTTACGACATCAACCGCGCCGTCGAAGACGGGGCGACGGTGCCGATCTACTACGAAAGCCGCTTGGCGCGGATCGAATTCGACGAAGACGCCCGTCCCCTGATCGATGAGGAAATCGCCGCGCTGACTGAGGACGATGCGGCCGACGAGCAGGAAAAGCTCAAGCGCAAATGGTCGAATATCGAGGCGATCGTCGGTGCCCCCAGCCGCCTGACCATGATTGCCGAAGACCTGGTGCGTCACTACGAAGACCGCGTGCAGGCCATGGACGGCAAGGCCATGATCGTCGGCATGAGCCGCCGCATCTGCGTGGCGCTTTATGACGAAATCATCAAGCTACGCCCAGACTGGCACAGTGACGACCACGAAAGCGGCGTCATCAAGATCGTGATGACCGGATCGGCCTCTGACCCGAAGGAATGGCAACCGCACCTCGGCGGAAAGGCGCGCCGTGACCTGCTCGCCAAGCGGGCCAAAGACCCTGCCGATCCGCTGAAACTCGTGATCGTTCGGGACATGTGGCTGACTGGTTTTGATGCGCCGTGTATGCACACCATGTACATCGACAAGCCGATGCAAGGACACGGGTTGATGCAGGCGATCGCGCGGGTGAACCGGGTATTCCGGGACAAGCCAGCCGGGCTCATCGTGGACTATATCGGTATCGCCCAAAGCCTCAAATCCGCCTTGGGCCAGTATTCGGAAGGGGACCGCAAGCAGGCGGGCATCGACGAAGCTCAGGCCATTGCGGTGATGCTCGAAAAATACGAAATCGTCCGCGACATGTTCCACGGGTTCGATTACATGCGCGGCGTGGTCGGCAGCCCACAAGAACGGCTCGTCGTGCTCGCTGGAGCAATCGAGTGGGTGCTTGATATGCAGCACAAGGCGGCGGCAGCCGAAACCACACCCGATGCCAAGAAACGCGCGCACCGCCGCTTCAGCGATGCGGTCCTGGTGCTAACCAAGGCCTTTGCGCTGGCATCAGCCAGTGATGAAGCCCGCGAAATCCGCGATGAAGTCGGCCTATTTCAGACGATCCGCGCCGCCTTGGTTAAGAGTGCGCCAGGATCAGGCAAAACGGTACGCGAACGTGAGCTGGCCGTGCAGCAGATCGTCAGCCGCGCTGTCGTATCAACCGAAATCGTGGACATCCTGGGCGCGGCCGGAATGCAGAGCCCGGATATTTCGATCCTGTCCGATGAGTTCCTGGCCGAAATCCAAGGTATGGAAAAGAAGAATCTGGCCATGGAAGCCTTGCGCAAGCTATTGAACGGCGAAATCCGTTCGCACGGGAAAGCGAACGTCGTCCAGACCAAGGCGTTCTCGGAACGGCTCGAAGATGCGATAGCCCGTTATCACAACAACGCGATTACGACCGCCGAGGTCATTCAGGAATTGATCCGGTTGGCCAAGGACATCCGCGCTGCGCGGCAACGCGGCGAAGAAGAAGGCCTGTCGCCAGAAGAAATCGCCTTCTATGACGCATTGGCCGAGAACGAGAGCGCCATCGAGGTCATGGGCGACGATAAACTGCGGGTGATCGCCCATGAACTGCTGAACAACCTGAAAAAGAACATCAGCATCGACTGGGCGCAGCGAGAGCCGGCGCGGGCACGCATGCGCGTGCTGGTAAAGCGGATTCTTCGTAAGTACGGCTATCCCCCGGATCTGCAGGATGCGGCCGTGCAAACGGTCTTGCAGCAGGCCGAAGTGTTGTCGGAACAATGGGCCGCTTAGACGCGATAATGTACCGCGTGAGTCATGCATCACAAGGAAGTGCGAAATTGAAAACCCTGTTATTCACCGTCGCTTTTTGGGCACTGTCCGGCGGGGTATTGAGCGCCACCATTGAAGGCCAAGTGGTCGCGATAACCGACGGCGATACCATCAAGATTCTGACCCCGACCAAGCAACAAATCAAAGTCCGCCTGGCCGACATCGACACCCCGGAGCGCGGCCAGCCCTACGGCCGGAAAGCCCGCCAAGTGCTCGGCGACAAGATCCACCGCCGCCAGGTCCAGGTCGAGGAAGTCACCACCGACCGCTACCAGCGCCTGGTCGGCCGGGTGTTCCTCGAGGGCCGTAACATCAACGCTGAGATGGTCGAGGACGGCGCCGCCTGGGTGTACCGCAAGTACAGCGACGATCCGCACCTGCTGGAGCTGGAGCGTCAGGCGCGCGAGCAGGGCAGGGGGCTATGGGCACTGCAGCCGGATCAGCGGGTGCCACCGTGGGAATGGCGGAAAATGCGGAGGTCGAAGTGACCCTGGTTCGCAAGAGCACGGACCCTTGTCGCTGTTGCTGGCACTGCCGCCATTACATCAGGCCGCCGACTATCGACTTACTCGATGGCCCGGTTACTGACGTCTGCACCGTGGACCGATTCCCGGCCCAGTATCTGCAACCGGACCAATGGCACCAGGGCGATAAGGATGTGCTACCGGATGACTACTGCGAGCGTTTCGAAATCGACCCGCCTCCGAAAACGACGGACGCTTGAGCCGGCCCCGAGATCTGCAAAATCATCCAATCCAGTCGATAAACGACCAAACTATTTAGTACAGGGAAGGTAATGGACCCCATCGGTGCAATCTTCGCGTCCATCGTGGACGTTATTTCAAACCCGATTTCGCAGCGCTTCGCAGACGTAACCGGTACCCAAATTCAAAGCGTCGTGGTTGAACATCAAGGCATCCAGGTGCCCTACAGCTACCAACTGTGGAAGATCCAACCCAAGTCCGTCTGCCACAGCTACGGTAACAACGTCGAGGACTTCTCCCGCTGTACGGTCGCCGCCAAGTCCATGTTCACCGAAGCCTGCCAGCATCTTCAAAAGGAACCTGCCGCCGACTGGCGACACACCAAGCTGCAGAACATGTACTGCACCGCCGCCGTGTCATACCAGCCGACCGTCGCGGCCATCGGCTGGTCAGCCGACACATCACCGCTCGACGAGGCCAGAGCGGCATGCAATCTTGCGATCGCCGAGATCGTCGGCAATCCGGACCCCGCTGCCCGACAACGCAAAAAGGCTGCGTGCGATAAGTACGACGCGCTGAAGGCCTCCCAGTAGCCGTGGGCAACGGTCAGGGAAGCGGAGCGTAGAACGCATGGCCAGACGCAACGACGGGATTCTCGATCTCCTGGCGCTGTTGCCCTGGTGGGTCAGTGTTCTTACTGCCGGGATCGTCTATGTCGCCCTGGCTCATGTTGCCCCGGCGATCACGACGACCAACCCACTGCTGCAAGGCCTTCTGCACGCCGCACCAGGCGTGGCACCGCTGTTCGGGTTCATCTTGTTGATCCCGGCGCCGATCTCGGCGTTCAACGCCTGGCGCAAGCGCCGTCTGCTCGACGAGCAGGAGGACATCGCCTCGATCCGCTCATTGTCCTGGAAGCAGTTCGAGGAACTGGTGGCGGAGGCCTATCGCCGGCAAGGCTTTCGTGTGGTCGAGAATGCCTCGGGTGGAGCAGACGGCGGCGTCGACCTTCGCTTGGTCAAGAACGGGGAAACCCACCTCGTGCAGTGCAAACAATGGCGAGCGAACAAGGTCGGCGTCAATATTGCGCGGGAAATGTTCGGTGTTATGACGGCGCGGCAGGCAGCCTCAGTCATCATTGTGACGTCCGGGCATTTCACACGCGAAGCGCAGGACTTCGCAGCCGACAAACCCATCAAGCTGGTCGACGGTCCCCAGCTGGCCGATCTCATCGGCCTGGTGCGCGAGGCACCACCGGCGCCCGTCGAGATCCCCAAAAAGGCGGATCTGACGAGGCATTGCCCACGTTGTGGCAGTGACCTCGTATTGCGCACCGCGAGAAAGGGAGCCAACGCCGGGTCCCAGTTTTGGGGCTGCTCGGCGTTTCCGAAGTGCCGGCACACCGAGCCCTTTGTGCCTTAGCCACTGGGCACCGCGCCAAGATCGGTTGGCGTCGCCAACCGCACCCCGATGCCGCAGATCTTTTCCCTCCCGAAGTGATTGCGCCGCGCGACCTGGGCCGCCGTCTCCGGCGTGCGGGCCCGCACATACTTGTGCGTGAAGTCATAGACCCGGCGTTGGCGCTTGCCCCGCCGCGTCACATGGCGCAGCGTCACCACCCACACCTTGAACTCCCGCGATCCCCAGTAGTCCTCGGGGTCGAAGTGCGCGTACTCCGTATCGTTGAAGCTGAAGCCGTTTTGAATCGCCATCGTCGTTCCCCTCAGAAAAGGATCATCTGTTCACCACCGTGCGCCGCCACCTGGGGCACGCGCACCGCCTCGGCGACGGCGGCCTTCACGGCCGGCAGGCCGGCCGGTACCGGGGAGACCGGTAGATTGGCGCGGGTGTAGTGGCAGACGGTTTGCCAGTCGTTCGGATCGCCGAGCGTGTTGCCGTGGTAGGCGACCAACTCACCGAGTGAGTACCCGAGCACGAACAGCGCCGATAGCACCTGGCAGGCGTACATCCGCACGCACCGCCGATCGATGTCGATGCCCGTGACCGACACCCATGCCAAGGCCTCCGGCCCGTTCAGCTTGCAGATGTGATCGAGCACAGCGAGCACCATGCCGCCGGCGCCCACGGCCGGCTCACAGATGCGGATCAGCTTTTCCTCGGCCGGATCGATCTGCACGTCACCGATGGACAGCTGCGCCATGAACCGGCAGACCTCGCGCGGCGTGAAAAACTGCCCGCTGCCTTTCTGGTGGTACTGGCTGACCAGATCCATGTGGACCTGCCCCAACAGATCCGCGAAGGGTTCCGCTGCAAACAGTTCCTTGGCATACAGGCCCGACAGCTCGAAAAGAACCGCGCGGACCAGCACACTCGGAATATCCTCGGGCGCGAGGCGAAGGCCGAAGCCCGCCAGCACATCGTCGATCATCAGATCGAACCACTGTTCGGCGCGCAGGCCTTCGCGTCCGTGCAAGTCGATCAGCTGCTTGGTAAGCGTGACCATCGCCTTACCTCCCGGCCTTCTGGCGCTTATGCTCCTGAAAGCGCTCGATCAACTCGTCGTCGCCGATAGTTGCGGCCGTGACCAGGCCACCACCAAACTTTGCATAACTCATCAACGACAAAGCGCCATCAGCCAAACGGCCGCGATAGTCGCGATGCGTGGCTTGCCACACTTTCTTAAACATCACCTCGCGGATTCGCTGTGCCGCGTTGTCCGGGTTTAGGTCCGTCATCTCATCCCCCTATCGAGTCAGTTGAAAATTGAGCGCGCGCGCTCCTGACCCGCTGGCGAAGCGCGGGGGTAGCAAAGGCAAGGGGAGGGGGACCACCCGGCCTGCACAAGCGAGTGCAGTGAGCGCGGAAGGTTGGGGAGTCCCTTGCCGCCGCGAGGGGCAGCGCCCCTTAGTGACCGCGACGAACTCGGCGCAAAGACTCGAAGGAATGCGGCCCGGACCGGCCGCTGCGGGACAGTGCGCGCAAGCCGTGGGGCTTGCGCGCCGCGAAAACGCTGGTTCCGAAGGGCCAGCCCACCACTCACTGTCCGAAGGCCTCCGGCAACCAACTGGCGTGGATCGCCTTCACCTCGTCGGTGGCTTTGGGATCGACAGGATTGGCGAAGAACATCGCCAGCTTCGCGGCCAGGTCTTTCTTTTTGGCCTTGGCCTGTTCCAGTGCCCAATGCTCACCGAACCACTGCGAGCCGTGCTGATGCAGCAGGTCACGCGGCACGCGGGAAAAGTAGTTCGCGGCAGTCGGTCGCCAGTGCTTGGCATAGTCCGGATCGAGGTCGGCCAGCACGGCCTCGGTGATGCCGTCCTCGCGCTTGGCACCGCACAGGAAGGACGCGGACACGCAGTGGGCGAACAGGGCCTGCTTGGCCTTGGCCGGCAAGGCCCGCAGCGCGGCGAACCGCTCAGCGTCGTCCTCGATGACCAGCCAATCGGTCGAGAGTCCTTCGCGGATCGCCAGCAGCGCCACACCGGCAGGGGTCTCGGCGTGTTCAGAGCCACCGGCGAGGTCCGGCCCGACCGACGAGAACGAGGCCTCGATGGGGCGGGGCACATAGCCCAGCGTCAACAGCTGCGAAGCCATTGAGTAGAGCAACACGTCCATCGCGAGCTTCGGATCACGCGCCAGCTTCGCCTTGGCGATCTGCTGCCGATGCGTCCCCAGATCATCGACCAGGGCTTGCGACAGCCCCGCCGTCTGATCCCCGGCCTCCTGGCGCTGCTGCTTCTCGGCCTTGGCCTTCGCCTGGGGCGAGACATAGCCCCGATGGATTTCCGCCTTGCCGTCACGCCCGACATTGACGAAGCACACCGACCGGGCCTTGTCCTCGTCGCTGAACTGGCGGTAGCCGTCAATCTCGGCGGCAATGGCATCCAGGCGTCCATCGATCGCGTTGTAGGCGTCCTCGCGTGCGTCGTCCCAATCGTCGTCGGCATCCTCCAAGGCCTCCAACTCGCCTTGCAGGCGTTGCTGCTCGGCCAGCAGTTCGTCTGGGACACCGACCGGCGCCGGCTCGATCCGATGGAGGCGGTAGCGGTCGTGATTCGGCACAATCGAAAGATCGATGTTCGACCATCCTTCGTCATTGCGCAGACCAACCGCTACACGCATCAGCTTTTCATCTGCCAGAGACGTCAGAATGGCCCGATCCGGCAGGTACTCGACCCCTTCGAACATGTCCGCATACAAACGGCCTCCGGCCTTCTCGTAGGCCTTGAGCCCAACGAACCGCGCCAGCGGACTGTCGCTGCGCTCACCGTCCTGGGTGATCGCTCGCTTGATCGCAACCGGCGAGCACCGCTGCCCGTTGTCCAGCTCCTTGAACACGGCCAGCTGCCCCTTCTTGGTGTCGGCCAGGGTGAAAGCCATCACGTCGCGCTCGGTCAGATCGCCACGCCGGAAGGCCTTGAGGATCGTTGGATGCACCTGGGCGAGCTTCATGCGCTGCCGGACCCGCTTGACGTCACACCCGAAGTGCAGGGCAATCGCGTCCTCGTCCATACCCTGATCGACCATCGCGGCAAAGGCCTCGTATTCGTCGGCAGGGTGCATCGCCTCGCGGAAATAGTTCTCGGCCATCGAGGCCTCGGCGGCAATGTCGTCATCGGCCCGCAGCCGACACGGCACCGGATAGTCCGCATCCAGCGTCCCGGCCTTGACCAGGGCTTCAACCGCCCGCCAGCGCCGGCCCCCGGCCAGCACCGCGAAATGCCCCTCGGTCTGCTCGGACGGCTCGACGATCAGGTTTTGCCGGATACCCTTCTGCGCAATGTTCGCCGCCAGTTCCGCCAGCGCCACCTTGTTCGGCTTTGCCTTGCGGACGTTCTTCTCCGATAGGTGCAGCCGATTGAACGGCACCAGAAAGAAGCCATCGGCCTGAGTCTCGATCATGCTTACGGTTGCTGCTTTGCTCATGTTGTCCTCGCTGTTCGTGAAAAATGGAGCGCGCGTGCGCTCCTGACCCGCTGGCGAAGCGCGGGGGTAGCAAAGGCAAGGGGAGGGGGATCACCCGGCCTGCACAAGCGAGTGCAGCGAGCGCGGAAGGTTGGGGAGTCCCTTGCCGCCGCGAGGGGCAGCGCCCCTTAGCTCAGGCGGCCCTGGCTGCCAACAAAAAGAAAGGGCCGCACCCGAAGGTGCGACCCGGAAAGCGCGCGCCCGCGCTACAGCAGGCCCGATTCAGCAAACGAAACGGTATCGGTACCGCCGATGATGATGTGGTCGAGTACCCGCACATCGACCAGTGCCAGCGCCTCTTTGAGGCGCGTCGTGATGCGCTGATCGGCCTGGCTCGGCTCGGGGTTGCCGCTCGGATGCTGGTGACTGAGGATCGCTGCTGCGGCGTTCAGTTCCAGCGCCCGCTTGACGACCTCGCGAGGGTGCACCGAGCAACCGTCGATCGTGCCGGTGAAGTGCTTGTTGAACTCAAGAACCCGGTGCCGGTTATCGAGATACAGGACCGCGAAGATCTCCGCCGGTTCGTGGGCCAGCTGACCGACCAGGTAGGCGCGGGTTTCATCCGGTGATCCGATCACCCGCCCGCGGCGGAATCGCTGGTTTAGACATTTCCGGTGTGCTTCGAACACCTCGTCGGCCGTCGCCGGACGGTAGGTACCTTCTGCGTCTTTGATCCAAAGGGTTGAGTGGGTCATGGGATTCGAGCCTCTTGCTGCGTGATGAACACGCGAAGGACGCAAGGGCGGGGAGAAAGCGGCCGGTCCAGGCGACCGTGGAATACCGCAGTGCAGCGAGGATATGCCGCGAAAGCGCCTTGCCCGGGCGCGCACCGCCCGATCCTTTATCGCGCTGTATCACGCAAGCGGCGACGCCACCTGGCCCGTTGTACTCAGGCTTGGATCATCAGTTGGGTAGATACCATCCGGGGCCGACCATCGCGCAACACGCAGCGCACCCCGTCGGCAGTCAGACAGCCTTGCAGGAATCGGTTCGACGGCAACGCCGTCCATCGGGCACCCGGCTCATCGGACAAGGCAAACGCCGCAATCGCCATCTTGACCGGGATCGCGCCCGCAATAAGCCGTGCGTCATGCACATCGATGAACCCGCACCAGGCGCGATAGCTCAACGTCCCGTCACGCCGCAGCAAACCGACCGTCTCCCCGCGCGTGCGCTCGGAAAGCTGAATGGTCCGGTAGTTCTGCATGCGTCGAAGAATCATCCGTCATGCCAGCGCGTGCACCGCAGTTGCACCATCGCCCATTGCGCCCGCGAGCATTCAGCGCCCGCGATCAAACGTCGCGTCAGACCCAGGCGCGATGGCTTCGGCTCTATCGCCATTGATCTGTACGGCCTGTGACGCATCGACCCCTTGTAGGCCAAGGATTCGGTTGTCGTGGGCGATCACCGTACCTGGTGCGACCCGCTGAAGGGCAATCTCGTCGACAATGGCAATGATAGGCCCTCGATAAGAGCCCCCGTTGCTGGCATACAAAGCGGTTTGCTGACCGAGCGCCATTGTTGCGGATTGCGCCAACTGTTCGGCGCGATCTTCGATTGCGTGGTGAAGGTCACGCATGTTGACCAGTGCGCGATCGATAAGATCAACGAGTAAACGATTGTCGCCATTCATCGATTCGCGGCTCGCGTCGATGTTGTCCTCGGCGGTGATCTGCGTCCAATCGATCGCGTAGTCGTTCTTTGCCACCAGTTGATCGATGAACGCACGCTGCGTGCGCCCGTTGCCTTCCCGAAACGGGTGCAGAGCATTGATCTCGCCAAGGTAGAACGCCGTGCGCTCCACGAACTCACCGCGCCCCAGACCCACGAGGTGTTGTTCGTTGGCAAGATTCGCAAAGAGCTTGTTCGCCTCTGACTCGATGAATTGCGGCAGCGCGAACAGATTACCCTTCGATAAGGAAACGGTGCGCAGCTCACCGGCCCATTCGTAAACATCTTGAAACAAGTGGTGATGAATGGCCTGCAAGTGTGGCAAATCGAAATCGCCAGCGACGGGTGATTCGATCAGTTCGATCGCGCGTAGTGCGGAGAGGTCGCGTTCAACGGCATAGAGCGCGGCAAGGTCGGTGATGCCGAGATTATTGGTTGCTAGCAGGTCTTCGTCCGGCATATGACGGCTGCTTGGCCAAGATCTGCGCACGCGCGTCATCGGCCGTGATTTCACCATCAACGACGCGGCGCAGCAGTTCGCGCGTGGCGTCATCGAGGGTCAATCCCTCAAGGCGTAGGCTCGCTTCCACCTGGGCCAAAGGATCGGAAATGCGGTTCTGTTTCATCGCAGATGACGGACCATTAAAACTCTGTTAATTATAACAAAAAAGTGCGTTTCCAGGCACAAACCGCCAACCCGAAAGGGCGGGCCGCCCAGCAGGCGGCCCACCCAGTTCGCGTCAGTTGTCCTCGTTGGCTTCGAACAGCACCAGCTCGCCGGAGACGCTGATGCCCGGCCGCAGGTTGATGCTGACGACCTGGCCTTTGGCAGTGTCCTTGACCCAGGCTGAGCCGACCAGCGTGTGCTTCTTCACTTCCTCGCCGCCTTTCTCGAAGGTGTAGGGGACATAGACGTTGTGGGTAGGTTTCATCGGTAATCTCCTGTTGAGTGCGTTTGCGCCATCCCTCGGGCCGGTCTTGGAGCAAGCGGTCCAGGGGTCCGTGGAATACCGCAGTGCAGCGAGGATATGCCGCGAAAGCCCCTTGACCGGGCGCGTGCCGGCCATTCTTTGGCGCTGAGAAACGCACGGCAGGAGGTACCGAACCCCACCCGGCAGGTATGAACCACCGATGGCGGCGCGGCGGTGTAACGGCGGACGACGGCCACCGTGGTCTACGCTTCACAGACGAAGGCCAGTTCAGCAACCGACCTGTCGGGCCGATGCAATATCGAGAACCGGATGGACCTCGAAGCCAATGCGATGACTGACGACAACAAGGGACCTTCAGCCTGGCACGCCGCCTTCGACTCGCTGATCGAGGCCGCACAGCAACCCGCGTGGCGCACCACGCCACCTCGCTTCGTCGTGAAACACGGGAGAATCTCGCCCTGGTGGTCCCCGGTCCTTTGGCTCGCCCGGCGCCCTAGCGCCTGGTCGGCTTGGCGCAACGTCGTTGTATCGAGCGACCTGCTCGATCAGCCGCCTAATCGGTACCTGCTCGCGCACGAGCTGGGCCACATCGCGCACCGTCACCACGCCCGCTACATGGCGACCACCGTCTGGGTGGTTGGCCTGGGTATCCTACTGGCGACGCTCGGACCCACCTGGCCGGTTGCAGCCCGCGCAACGGGTCTGATCCTGTTCCTATGCGGAGTAGGGCACATGATTGGACTGTGTTCGCTGCGCTCGGAATACGAGGCAGACTGTTTCGCAGCAAAACTCATCGGTACACCGGCGACCGTCGAAGGCGTCGCGCAGCACGCGCGAAAAGTCGACGGCAAATTGCAACGCAGCGCCCAGCTGCGCATCGAGGCGCTGGCCAAGCGCCGCCCGAAGGCGGCGCCGGTCGGCTAGTATTCCGAGCCGAACATCACGGTCACGACGCGCAGCGTCTTGTCCGGATCGGCGGGATCTTCGCTGGCGTACGTGAGCGTTGGATCGTAATAGTCGATCTTCCAGAAAATCCGACCCTCGTCAGATTCGAAGGCGCCGAAATCATGCTCGCCGTAAGGATCGTTCCCTTCGTCGAATCGACGGTGATTCTGCACGCGCATTAAGATGCGCCGCTGTTTGTCCGGATCGAGCGAGGCGATCCCGCTTGAGACGACTAGGCGGCCCGAGGCGCCGAGGTACTGGCGGCATCTGTCGTTGAGTTCAGCGATCTGTTGTGTCCTGTCCATCGTAGTGCTCCGCGTTGGGTAATTGCGCGAAGTGGCGGACGGGCGATTGAGAGAGGCGTCAAGGAGGAACGCAGCGCAGCGAGTAGTCCTTTACGCTGAACGGCGCCCGGCATCCTTTCGTGCATGAATCACCCAGCGGAGCGGAATGGGCAGAGTAGGGGAATAGATCGAGAACGAGGCCGTTAGGCCACGTTTGCGAACTGCATTGGTGCAGATTCTTTCAGAGGCGCAATTGTCGAAAGCGGACGTTCGGCCTACGTGCCGGCAATGCCGGCTCCCGGCCAGGAGCGGCCGGCCCCCTCAACTGTGGACCGGACACCCAAGGGTCTGCTCGGCTCCGATACCTGCCGGATGATCTACTTCGGCACCTCGGCCTAAACGGTCGTTGGTGATCCGACCGACCAACGGCTGTTACAAACCGTTTAACGGACATTGCGGGCGAAACTCGCCGAGTGGTTCTAACGGAATGCACGTCGACGTGCACCCACGTCATCCAGCGGGTTCAAGTGCGTAGAGATCAAATGTGTGGCCACACATTTGGTCCTTGTTGGTCAATGACGATGACCACGGTCACCGATGTACATTCTCCGACGCAGTCCTGATGTTAAAAGCCATGCAAGGCGCAGTGTTCACGACTCTATACCTCCCAGACCGTGGTGGACGACGCGAATCGTACGCACGCTCTCAGGGTTAACCTCCAACAGCTGCGAGAAGTGGGATCTCCGCGAATTTGCTCGTGGCCGATGATAGCCGCTGACCTCGTCTGCGAGGACTTCCCCGGCGCGGTCAAGGGCCTGGATATGAAGATGGCCTGGGATCTGGCCCCGCGCGTAGAACCGCTTACGCAGATACCCGTTGACATGTAATCCATCTTCCGCCGAACGGACCCTGACCGCTGCTACTTCCGCGTTGCGCGATCCCTGGCGTTCGACGTTCACGGCGTCCTGAGCGGCCAGATCGGAAGGAAGGCCAGCACAGGCCGACAACGACAGGGCCGAGGCCAATACCAACGATGCGCGCCCTAATCGACGGTACAGCGCGCGTTTGGACGACATAGGTTCGACAGCACTTTCATATTGCTTCATTGAAGTTCTCCAGGGTTGGTCGAGCGGTTCCCGTTGGTCAAGGCCTGGCGGGAGAAGAATGGATACATCGCGGGCACCACGAACAAGGTCAAGAAGGTCGACGAGGCGAGACCGCCCACGACGACAGTCGCCAGCGGACGCTGGACCTCCGAGCCGATGCCAGTGGCAAGCAGCATCGGAATCAGGCCGAGTGCGGCGATCGCGGCGGTCATCAGCACCGGCCGCAGTCGTGAAAAGGCGCCGCGGTAGACGGCTTCGGCGACACCTCCACCCGCCACCACGTGCTGGTTGATCGCATTGACCATCACTACGCCGTTCAGTACTGCGACGCCAAACAGTGCGATGAAACCGATCGAACCCGGTACCGAGAGGTACTGTCCCGTCATGTACAGCGCGGCGATGCCGCCGATCAGTGCCAGCGGGACGTTCACCATGATCAGCAGCGCTTGGCCGACGGAGTGGAATGCGAAGTAGAGGAGCAGGAAGATCAGGCCAAGCGACAAGGGCACCACGACCATGAGTCTGGCCTGTGCGCGTTGTTGGTTTTCGAACTGGCCGCCAAACACCACACCGTAACCTGGCGGCAGGTCGACCTCACGATCAATCCGCTCGCCAAGTTCGGTCACCAGACCGCCCATGTCCCGGCCCGCGACGTTGGCTTCGATGACCACCCGGCGCTGCACGTCATCACGGCGGATCTGCGGCGGCCCCGACTCGATCGCCACGCTCGCCACGTCGCCCAATCGTACCCAGGCACCGTTCGGCGCCTTCAATATCAGGCTGCGGATCGCAACGGCATTGTTGCGGTGTTCGGTGGCGAGTCGCACGGTGATGTCGTAACGCTCGTTGCCGCTGATGACCTGGCCGGCCTCGGCACCTCCGATCGCATCCGCCACCAGGTCCATGACCTGGGCGACCGGGATGCCGTAGCGTGCCAGGCGATCGCGGTCGGGACGCACGACCAGCTGGGATTCACCGGCAATCTGTTCCATTGCCACGCCGACTGTGCCCTCGACGCCCTTGACCAGCGTTTCGATGGCCCGACCTTTCTCGGCCAGAACGGCGAGGTCGGGTCCGAACAGTTTGATCGCAAGTTGCGCCTTGACGCCCGACAGCAATTCGTCGACGCGGGTGGCAATGGGTTGGGAGAACGAGAACAGCAGACCGGGGTGGACCGACATCCGCTCCTCCATGACCTCTTGCAGCCCGGCGCGATCCTTGGCGGTGGTCCATTCCGATACCGGCTTGACGCCAACGTAGATCTCAATGTTTGAGACCGGTTCAGGGTCGCCGCCCAGTTCGGCCCTTCCGATACGGCTCGACGCATAGGTGACCTCGGGAATCTGCATCAGGATCTGCTCGAGCTTCGCGGCCACGTCAAGGGAGGTGTCAAGACTGGTCGACGGTGCGAGGGTGACCCGGATGTTGATGGTGCCCTCTTCCAACTCGGGCACGAACTCGGTACCGAGCCGCGGCAGCAGCAGCAAGGCACCCACGAACAGCGCCAGGGCGACGAGGACAACCAGCCAACGCACCTTGAGCGCCCAGCGCAGCAGGTGCCGATAGCCCCATTCGAGGGGTGCGAGCACCGGACTGCTGCGATGCCGCAGGCCACTGCGGAAACTGTATGAAGCCAGGGCCGGCAGGACGACCAGGGCAACCACGAGTGAAGCCAGCATGGCCAGAACGATCGAAATCGCCATGGGTTGGAACAGCTTTCCCTCTACGCCCTCGAGTGTGAATAGCGGCGCGAATACCACGACGATGATGATGACCGCATAGAACACCGGCCGTCCGACTTCTTTGGCGGCCTCCTGGATACGCAACGGAATACCGTGTTGATCATGTCGAGGATCGAACGGGTCGGGATCGCCGGGTGCGATGTCGCGGGCCACCTGGCCGCGATGAACGGCGTCGGGTTCCGAGAGATGTTTGAAGACGTTTTCCATCATTACCACGGAGCCATCGACCATCATGCCGATCGCGATGGCGAGTCCGCCGAGCGACATCAGGTTGGCCGAGAGTCCCCAGTAACTCATCAGCGTCAATGCCACGCCGACCGAGATCGGCACCGAGACCAGGACCAGCAGGGTGGCGCGCAGATTGAGCAGAAACAGCAGCAGGATCACCACGATCAGTGCGAACGCCTCGATCAGGGCCTTGCTGACCGTGGTAACAGATTGCTCCACGAGATCGGCCTGGTCGTAGAAGGCTTCGAGAACGACGCCCGCAGGTAACGCCTGCTGGATCGCGGGCAAGCGCTCCTTGATGCCGTCGATCGCGGCCTTGGTATTGGCCCCCATCCGCTTGAGGACGACGCCGGCGACCACCTCGCCCAGTGCCTGCGATGTGCCGTCGGCGTTGCGCAGGCTCATGGTGACCGCGCCCTGGCGGATCTCGCCGCCGAACCCAACGTCCGCGACATCGCGCACCCGAACCGGTACGCCGTCGGTATCCTTCAAAGGAATGTTGCCGATATCGCGCAGGCCGTCTTCGCCTGCCCGTATCCAGCCGACCCCGCGAATGACCAGCTGTTCCGGTCCGCGGTCGAGATACCAGCCGCCCGCGTTGCGGTTGTTTGCCTCGATCGCCTCCGTGACCTCCTGCACGGTGAGATCCTGGGCGAGCAGTCGTTTGGGGTCGACCTGCACCTGGTACTGGCGCACCTCGCCGCCAAACGAAAGGACCTCGGTGATGCCTTCGACGGGCATCAGTAATTGCTTGACCACCCAGTCGTTGAGGCTGCGCAGGGTAAAGGTGTCGAAGCGCTCCGGATCGTCGGTGCGCAGGATGTACTGGAACACCTGCCCGAGTCCCGACGTGTTGGGTCCCATCTCCGGCGTCCCGACACCTTCCGGTATCTGTTCCCGCGCGTCCTGCAGCCGTTCAAACACCAGCTGCCGGGCAAAATAGACGTCGGTACCTTCCTTGAAGACCACGGTGACGATCGATATCCCGGTTTTCGAGATGGAACGGACCTCCTCGACGTCGGGCAAGGCGTACATTACCGCCTCGATGGGGTAGGTGATGAGTTGCTCGACCTCCTCGGCCGCAAGGCCGCGGGCCTCGGTGTTGATCGTGACCTGGATGTTGGTCACGTCGGGGAAGGCATCGAGGTTGAGTCGGGGTATCCAGAGTGCGCTGGCGGCGAGGATGCCGAGCAGCCCTAGGACGACCAGCAGGCGGTTGGCGACCGCCCAGTCGATGATCCGCTTGAGCATGCCGGCCTCCTAGTGCTGGTGTATGTCGAAGCCGCTCTTGGCGATCTCCGACTGCAGGAAGAAGGCACCTCGTACGACGACCTCGGTCCCCGCAGGCAGCCCGTCGATGACGGCGAACCCAGCGGCGTTCCGCACTAGGGTCACTTCGATGGGCTTGTACGCACCCGGCTCGTCGGCGGCGACAAAGACCTGCCAGTCGCCATCGGGACTTCTGAGAACGGCCGTGTCCGGGATCGCCAGCACCGGGTCCCCGCCGCCGGCGGCGATCGCGACGTCAACGAATACCCCGGGATGCAGCGCGTGGCCCGCGTCGGCCACTTCGATGCGCACCGCCTGGGTGCGCGTACCCTCGTCGATCCGATGATGGATCTGAGTTACCTTGCTATCGAGCCAGCCACCCGCAGCCCGGATGCGCGCCAGATCACCCACACCGACCCGGGCGACATCGCCCGGTGCCATGCGCGCCTCGACCCAGCGCAACGATTCGTCGGTGATCTCGAACAGCATGCGGCCGGCGTCAACCACCTCGCCAATCACGAATGGGTCGGCGACGATGGTGCCGCTGCGTGGCGCCAACAGAACGAAGCTGCCGTCGGCCTTTTCGGCCCCGGCCCGTAACAGTTCATCGACCTGGTTCTCGGTCATACCGAAGGCAACGACCCGCGCCTTGGCCTGCTGGCGGGCGATCTGGGCCTCGAGATAGCGCCCCTCGGCAACCACCTTGCGTCCAAGCGACCGCACCCGCTGCCATTCGCGCTCGGCGATGACGAGATTACCCTGTGCCTCGGCCATCTCGACGCTGGACAGGGTAACGAGTGGCTGACCGACCTCGACATGCTCGCCGAGCTGCGCATGGCGTTGGGTGATCTGGGCGGCAATGCGTGGTGCCACCTGCGCGGTGGCATAGGCGTTGGCACGCACCTCGCCGGGGGCCTGTAACACGTCACCCAGAACACGCGGCGTCAGTCGCTCGGTGCGCAATTCGAGCGCGGCCACCTGCTCTTTGCTCAGATGGACCTCGGCAGCGACCTCGCCCGCGTGGTCATCGGGGCCGTCTCCGGCGTGCCGGTCGTCCTCGACATGGTCTGCCTTCTCGGCGTGCGCAGTGTCCGCGACCTCGTGTCCGTCACTGTCCGCATGCGTCCCTGGGCTGCCCTGCGACATCGCGTCAGCGGCTTCCTGCCGGGTGTGGTCGTGGTCTGCGTCCAGGTGCTTTTCTTCCGCGGCGCCTACGGCATTCAGCGGAACGAGAACCCAAAGAATGCACGCGCCAACCAACTTCGTAATGCGTTCCATTATTCTTCTCCCTGCAAATCCAAACCGAGCCACTGGTTGACCTGGCCTGCGGCACGCAGCCAGGTAATCCACGACTGCCAGAGATCACGACGCAGCGTCAGGCTCGCGCCTTCGGTGGCCAGCGTCTGCTGTACCTGGACCAGGTAGTCGGTGGTTGGCAGCTCGCCTACGCGCCACATCTTCTCCAGCAGCTCCAGGCGTTGTTGCAGGCTCGACTCGCCCGCGCGCTCCCATACCTGCCACGCGCGCCACAAGGCCTGGTGGCGGCGTTGGGCGGACTCGAGCTGCGCCCGCGCCTCGCGCTCGGCCTGCGCGAGTCGGTGCGCCGCCTGGGTGGATTCGCTGCGTGCCGCGGCCACGTCGGCGGAAAAGTCGTTGCGAATCTGCAGAGGAATGCTGAGGTTGAGGCCGAACAGTGTTTGGTCGTCTTCTCTCCCGCCTTTGATCCCGATCGTCGGGTCTGCGCGACGGTCGAGATCGGCACCGCGCACGCTCAGGCTACCGACCTGTGCCTGTGCCTGTGCAACCCTGACGTCGGGGCTGCGCAGCGCCAGGTCCGCCGCTGGTCCGGCAACCGGCAGGCCCTCGGCGGGGACCAGCGGCAGCGCCGCATCCGGGATGCGCGCGCTTCCGGCGATCCGGGTCAAGGCGTCCTGCGCCTCGGCCAGTTCGACCTGGTGTCCGGCTGCCGCGATTTCGCCTTCCGCGCGCGCAAGTTGGGCGAGCTGCACTTCGGTCCTGGCGAGGTCTCCGGCACGCCCGCGTCGCTGCGCCAGATCGGAAAAGCGCTGCAAGAGCGCCGACTGCCGTTCGGCCAGCTCGACCTGGGCCTGGCTGCCTTGGTAGGCCGCCAGCGCCTCGAGGAGTTCGCCGGCGATGCGCTCCCGGGTGGCCATCAGCTCGGCACGGGCCATGGCCAGGCCAGCATCGGCAATGCGCTGCCTCGCCCCCTGCTTGCCGTGCCAGTCCAGCGTCTGGTTGACCCCGACTGTCGCGTAGTCGATATCGCTGCGCTCGTACTCGAACTCGAGTTCCGGATTGTTGAGTGGTCGCCCGGCGCCAGTCAGGCGTGCCTGCGCGGCATCGACAGCGGCCCGGGTGGCCTGAAGATCCGGGCTGTCGGCCAAAACCTGCCGAACCCAGGCGGTCAGTTGGGGGCTGGCGGGGGCATCCGCGGTCGACAGCGCGGGAAAGCAGACCGCAAACGCCCATACGGAAAGTGCGGCAACCGCGCGTGCCCGCAGCGCGCGCGCGGTCTGAAAATCGATACGCATACCTGAATATCCTGATCCAAATGGAAATCGTCCCGCCGCACAGTGTGTGCGGTGAGTCGGAGCGGGGACCGGGTCAGGCTTGTGGCGGCTTCAGCGGCGGGGCGGTCGAGCGTCTGACATAGACGCGGGCGGGAAGCGACGCCCGTCGTACATCGGGAACGGAAACGAAAGGCTGCACCTGGTGGATGAGGCTGACGAAATGCGCACTGGCATGGCAGCAGTGGTCACAACCACCACCGGCATCGTTGTGATCGGGCGTGTCGACCTGTTGGGCGTGAACGGCGTCGGAAGCGGGCGAATGCCAATGAAACGCCCATGCCGTCCCGTAACCGAATACGGACAGCATCAAAACAACGGCGATTAGGCGACGCAACCGAAACATCAACTGATTCTTATGAATTCATTCGCGGCGAGGATAACCGCAACGCCATCCAGGCACAACGCCAACTCGCACCGTCAGTCACCCAGAGAATTGCCAGCGAGGGTCTGCGACGGGGAGGATTGCTTGGCGGCGCGGGTCCTATCAGCAAGCTGGCCAAAGTTGACCGTGCCGACCGGCGTTGCCGCGGGCATCGCGCCGGACTTCGCGCCACCGATCTCATGTCTGGCCTGTCGAATGACGGCGCGCGCAGACGTCAACGCCAGACTGGCAACGACGGCCGCGACGACCAGATCGGGCCAACGCGTGCCCGAACCCAGCACACCCAGCGCGGCAAGGATGATCGCCACGTTCACGATGGTGTCGTTGCGGCTGCACAACCACACCGAGCGCATATTTGCATCGCCGTCGCGGAACTTGTACAGCATCAACGCGACCCCAAGGTTGACGATGAGTGCCAATATCCCGATGGCGCCCATGGTGTAGGGTTCCGGGGCAACCCCGTACACCGCGGCCCACCCGGTCTTGCCAAGTACCAACGCGCCGTAGGCGGCCATTGTGACACCCTTGACGAGGGCGGCCCGCGCACGCCATAGAAGCCCCAAGGAGAGCACGCTCAGCGAGAGCGCATAGTTGGCCGCATCGCCCCCAAAATCGACAGCGTCGGCGAGCAGCGACACGGATTCAGCGCGAAGACCGCCGAGGATCTCGACAAAGAACATCAGCGTGTTGAGCACGAGGGCGATCCACAGTGCGGTGCGGAAGCGCGGGTCGACAGGCGTATCCGCCGTCGAGCAATGCCCAGAACAACATGAAGCCATAGTGGTTTTGGCAAATCGAGTTCAGTGACAGAATTAAAAACCCTGGAGTCGCTCCAGGGTCAAGCACTTGTTCTCGATGAAGTAAGGAGGCGAAATGCGCATTGGTGAACTGGCAAACCTGTCCGGGATGAAGGCCGATACGGTGCGCTATTACGAGAAGGCGGGCCTGCTGCCTCCGCCACCGCGGTTGCCTAACGGCTACCGGGATTACGGTGCGGCGCATGTCGAGCGCCTGGCGTTCATACGTCATTGCAGGACGCTGGGTATGCCGTTGGAAGATGTCCACAGCCTGCTCGACTTCATCGTGCATCCGGATGCAGATTGCCAGGTCGTCGATCAGCTGATCGACGACCAACTGGTGCGCGTACGTGCACGCATCGCAAGTCTGCGCACCTTGGCGCGCCAGTTGCAGACCTTGCGCGCCCAGTGCCGCAACGATACCTCGGTCAGAGAATGCGGCATCCTGCAGGAGTTGGTCGCGGCCGCACACGACGAGGCTTGTGTGTGCCATCCTGCCGCAAAGGGAGAAGGCCGGTCCCGCACGGGAGATTAGCGACCCGAAAGTATTGCGGTTGTCGCAAGCGTTTTCTGTTCCGCCGGTGTTGCCAGTACAACCAGACAATGTGTCAGTCGTGACCGCTGGTTACCGGCGACACGACCGCCTTCGCAGCGTCATCATTAACCAGCGGATGGCAGTCATTGGATAGTGCCGCTCAGTGAAACAAGCCACACTACGCCTGCGCACGGCAGGGCAGTAGCACAACCATATGCGGTCCAGCGCGGTTGAGGGTCTTTTCTCGACCAGTGCAAGGCATGCCCGGCATCTTCGGTCAACGTCTGTTGTTTTGCCGATATTTGCCGCGACGTGAACCCTGATTCTAACGAACGTTATGGTCGCGTTCCTGTCGGCCAAAAGATCAAGAAGCGGCCTTTTTGCCGGCTTTTCCGCCCAATGACCGGTAACAAACTCATCGCAGTCGTTGCGAGGCCGGACGTCGAACGGCAGTTTCGGCCGACAAACTGCCAGTGGGTGGTCGCGTGGAATGACTGCTGTACTTTGGTAACCGCCTTTGAACCTCTGACGGCCTGACTGGCTGCTCCGTGTTGGAAGCGGTAGTCCGGTCATCCTGATGACGATGTCCGCTTTCACCTGTGCGCAATAGGGCAAGAACGCTCTGACGATGGTCGGAATTGGCGGTGCGCTGAAGAAAGAGACTTCGCTAGCGGCGAAGCAGCAGATGGGTACAGAAGGGCAAAGACGCCAAGCCAGCACCGAAAATATCGCGAGCCCCAAGATTTAACATAAGATGCATTATGCGCACTTAACCTATTGTTTTTGATACTGTTTTATCGCTCACGAATAACCACGCCCTCGTCTAACATGTCGCCGCATTGTCGCCGCTGGATATCGTCATCGTCGATCTCGAGTGCCGAATAATTTCGGTTTACGGTGGTGCATTTGCCTGGGTACGGTTTGGCGTTGGCCCCAAAGGATGCTCGACATGCAGGAACACAATCAATTCCAGCGAGATAGCGACGGTTACCTGATCAACCCAACCGGCTGGAATGACGCGTTTGCCGAGCTGATAGCAAGCGAGACCGGCCTCGAACTAACCGAACCCCACTGGCAGATTCTTAACGTCATGCGTCAATTCAGAGCGACCGAGGGAATTGCCCCTGACGTTCGGCACGTGGTAGAGCACCTCGTAGCGCAAGGAGGTATCGAGAAAAAAAGCAGCCAAGGAGTATCTGTTAAAACTTTCCCCGTACGGCTACATGCAGCAGGCTTGCAAGATTGCAGGGTTTCAGCTGCAGCGGCCGCGTGCCTGGAGCACGGGTTGATACTTGGACGCCACATCGCCTGTGTCGTTGCCCAACCTCCTTCCCGACGTCAGCATCCAAACGGCGTATCCCCACGAGCCCTGAACACCACGACCATCTATCGCTGACGGCCCGCCGAGAAGCCATGGGCCGATAGCGTCCGTAGTCGAAAGGCCGTGTAGGCTGGCTTCGACGATCTCCGCATCGCGCACACCCGCGGTCACCTCATCCAGCCCTATCGCCACCAGTATAATTGGTATATAAATTACCGATTCAATGCGGCGTGATTGCCAACAAAGTGCAGCTAACAAAACACACCGATTACGGATTGCGCGTGCTGTTCTACCTAGCACTCCGATCCAATTCACGGGCGTCAACTGAGGAGATTGCCACCGTCTTCAGGATACCCAGGAACCACTTGAGCAAGGTGGTCGCAAAATTGGCTGGGAATGGCATCGTAAAAAGTGCACGAGGCAAAGGCGGTGGCATTCGCCTCGGCAAGGCACCTGAAAACATCTGTGTTGGCGACGTTGTTCGATTACTGGAAGGAGAGGAATTCATCGTCAACTGCCACCGCCCCCTCTGCCCCATCCTGCCCGCATGTAGGTTGCGGCAAGTGATGCTGGAGGCCCAGCAGGCTTGCTTTGCAGTTTTCGACAGCTACTCACTGCTCGACCTGACATCTGATCGTGGCGGAGAACTGCGCACACTGCTGAATGTACCGGCGGCCGAAAGCGAGGCTCGGGCGTGAATGGCACGGATTGAGACCGCAACACTCGTATCGTCGCGGCCAACAGCTTTCGTGCCATGCCAAGGCTGTCGAATGCGGGAACACTGTTTTCTTTCTGCGCCGCTACCTGAGGATGGTGTTGATTGTGCCGGCGTTGTGCGCCGGCACCGCCAGTTGCCGCAGGGAGAACGGTTATTTCACCGCCACGCCCGCTTTTCGTCCCTTTATCAAGTATGCAGCGGATCGATCAAGACCCAACGCGACACACTGGACGGCGGACTCTTTGTGAGTGGGTTCTACTTTCCTGGCGACACCATCGGTATCGAATCGATCGGTCATACACAGCACACTGACGACGCAATAGCCCTCACTGACACCATAGTATGTCAGTTGGACTTTCAGCGACTCCTGTTACTCTGCACTGGTAAACCTAGCGTCAATATGTGGATGATCGGTTTGATTGGGTCACATCTGCGCCGTAAGGACCGCGACCTCGCGTGGTCAACTACGCTGCCGGCAGACCGACGAGTACTACGATTCTTTCTGGACCTGAACGAACGACTTGCTCGGGGTTCGACGCCGACGCAGTCACCCTTGCAGTCTCTTCCAATGAGAAAACAGGATATCGCCCATTATCTTCGCATGACGCCCGAGACATTCAGTCGCAATTTGGCCGTTCTGCGACGTCGCGGTCTGCTTCAGATTGATCAGGATCGCTTCTTTTTGCCCGACACCTCGCGCGCGAGGGAATTGACACGCCTTTGAAGTTATTTGCGGTGAGTGCGTCTGCCTCATGTGCCGGCTTGAGTTGCGCCCACCGATTCCAATTTGACATCCAGTGGCACTTTTGAAAAGATAGTAATTAGTTACTCACTTCTTCGATTGAATAAATGCCCCCTGAGTCAAAACATTTGCGTGCCGATGAGCGTCGCGACCTAACGGTTCGAACCGTTGTCGACCTGGCCGCCGAACAGAATCCGAGCGAGATCACCACCGCGGCCATCGCCAAGCGGATGAACGTCACGCAAGGGGCACTGTTCCGC
>Ga0116152_10000245_pt1 | contig 44062 bp, 42 predicted proteins | sample AD_UKC119_MetaG_FD_89894 | JGI IMG/M metagenome (GOLD analysis project Ga0116152, IMG submission 89894) | Active sludge microbial communities of municipal wastewater-treating anaerobic digesters from Hong Kong - AD_UKC119_MetaG | ecosystem: Engineered > Bioreactor > Anaerobic > Digestate... | reverse complement strand
CTTTACCAATATCGACGATCCCGTATTTATTGGTTTCAGATTTCGGGACATCTTTCACCGCAATGACGTTACCGCCTTTTTGATTATAAACGTCAATCATTTGTGAGAGGCACCCCTGTTCGTGCAAAACCAGATCGTCAGGAAGTAAAATAGCAAAGGGTTCATCCCCGATTAGTTTTTTGGCGCACCAGATGGCATGACCCAAGCCCAAAGGTTTGGGTTGGCGGGTGGTAAAAAGCTTTCCCGCGGGCATTTCAGAATCACGAACTTTTTCAAGCATGTCGGTTTTACCACGCAATTCCAGGGTATCTTCAAGCTCGGGTTGATAATCAAAATGTTCTTCGAGCATTTGTTTATAGCGGCCTGTAATAAAGATAAATTCTTCAATCCCTGCCTCGCGTGCCTCTTCATAGACGTGCTGAATCAACGGACGGTCATTGATGGGCAGCATCTCTTTTGGCATAGCCTTCGTTGCGGGCAGGAAGCGTGTTCCTAACCCCGCGACGGGGAAGACGGCTTTACGGATGGGTTTGAATTCTGATGTTGTCATACGTTAAATAATCTATGTTATTGTATATCATTAATATCGCGCTTATCCTAAGGGGTGAGGCCGCCTTAACCAAGAGAAAAAACCTGATCCAAAGATGAATTCTGCCGAAAAATTACAAAAATTACGCCAAATAATGGATGCGCAGGGACTGGGCGGGTTTATCGTTCCCAGAACGGATGAATATCAGGGTGAATATGTCGCGGCATACGCCGAACGATTGGCTTGGCTAACGGGATTTACGGGTTCCGCTGGGATGGCGATTATTCTGACAGATAAAGCCGTGGTGATGAGCGATGGACGCTATACCATTCAATTGAATCACCAAGTTGATGGCACTTTATATGAGCGGGAGAACTCTCAGGATGTAAAACCACATGAATGGTTGGCACAACATGCCAGTGAGGATTCCGTGATTGGATATGACCCCAAATTGCATACGCCATCGCAAATTGAGGATTATATAAAGGCGGGAATAAACTTACAGCCCGTCAAAGCAAACTTGATTGATGAGATTTGGAAAGACCAACCCGTTCCGCCCAAAGGTAAAGTGAGTTTGTTTAACGAAAAATATGCAGGTGTATCTGCCGCCGATAAGATTCAAACTATTCAGCAACAGCTTCAGGAAGAAAAAGCGGAAGCAGCGATCATAACCTTGTCTGATTCCATCGCATGGCTTTTAAATATTCGCGGAAGTGATATCCCCCATATTCCTGTGGCTTTATCGAAGGTAATCATCCCTGCAAAGGAGAAAGCGCAGTGGTTTATTGATCCCGATAAAATGACCAATGAGGTTAAGTTTGCATTAGAGGGAAATGTTGCGTTTTATCCAGAAGAACAATTGCCGCAAGTTCTTCAGAAAATTAAAGGAAAAGTTTGGCTCGACACCAAAAGATCATCCGTTTGGTTTAAAAACCAGTTAGGCAATGTTTTAGAAAAAGATGACCCGTGTATTTTGCCAAGAGCATGTAAAAATTCTAGTGAACAACAGGCGATGAAACAGGCGCATATTCGGGATGCGGTAGCCTTGATTAAATTTCTGAAATGGTTTGAAGAAGAAGCACCAAAAGAAGTGCTGACAGAATTGTCTGTTGAAAAAAAATTGGAAGGTTTTAGATGCGAAGCGCCGCAATATAAGGAGGCAAGTTTCTCTACCATTGCAGGATATGGCGCAAATGGAGCGATTGTCCATTATCGGGCGACCGAAGCCACTAGCCAGGCAATCAAGATGGATAATCTTTTGCTTCTGGACAGTGGTGCGCAATATGAAGATGGAACAACGGACATTACCCGCACGATTTGTGTTGGCACGCCAACGACAGAAATGCGTGAAAATAATACATTGGTTTTAAAAGGCCATATTGCTTTAGCTAATGCGAAATTTAAAAAAGGAACAATAGGCAAAGAATTAGACCAGTTAGCCCGTAAAGCCTTGCAAGCAAAAGGATTAGACTATGCGCATGGTACAGGCCATGGTGTGGGGTGTTATCTTTCTGTTCATGAGGAAGCGGCGAATATTAGTCCGCGCGGTGATAAAACATTGGAGCCAGGTATGATTTTATCGAATGAACCAGGGTATTATAAAGAAGGGGCGTATGGTATCAGGATTGAAAATCTAATCCTGACAAAGGAAAATGATACGGGAGAGTTGTATTTTGAAACCATTACGCTTGTTCCGCTTGATAAGAATTTAATTGAGCCAGAGATGTTGGATAAAAGCGAAAAGAATTGGCTTAATAATTATCACCAAAAAGTTTTTGAAACGGTGTCGCCGTTGTTAGATCAAGACCATGCTGATTGGTTGAAGGTTGCAACTTCTTCGATATAAAAAAACCGCCTGCGATATTTGAGGCGGTCATTTTATTGTTAGTGATTGGAATTGATTTTATCTTTCGCTGTTTTTCTTGCGCGCAGTTTTGCGTGAGCGACGGATATTTTCCTGTTTTTCGCGTTTACGCTTTTCACATGGTTTTTCAAAGTCACGACGTTCTTTCATTTCACGAAAAATGCCTTCACGTTGCATCTTTTTCTTCAGCACACGGAGTGCTTGTTCCACGTTGTTATCGCGTACGGATACAGTTACCAATTAAAATCACCGCCTTTCGAGGCTTTCTAAATGTTGTCATTCCTATACCAATAAAGGTATAAAGTCCGTGCATTACCTACCTAACGGGCAGGCAAATAGCAAGTAAAAATAACCTTATAACCCTATAATTATATGATATTTCGACATTTTTTACGAATTGTAGCAATTTTTCTGTGTTTTTCAGGGGCTTATGCACAGGAGATGGATAGACCGTTATCTCCAGAAATAGCCACTGCCACGCAGGTTAAAAAGCAGGTTCAGACGGGTAAATTTATGGCGGTGATGGCCCATCCTGATGCAACCAAGGCGGCCTATAATATTTTGGCGCAAGGGGGAACGGCCGCCGATGCGGCGATTGCGGCGCAGATGGTTTTGGGATTGGTTGAGCCGCAATCTTCGGGTTTAGGGGGCGGCGGATTTGTTCTTTATTATGATGCACAGAAAAAAACGTTGCTGAGTTTAGATGGACGTGAAACTGCACCCGAGACGGCAAGCCAGTATTTATTTATTGGGCGGGATGGAAAACCGATGGGGTTTTACAATGCCTCTATCGGTGGACGGGCGGTTGGTGTTCCTGGTTTATTAAAGATGTTAGAAGAACTACACCACCAGAAGGGAAAAATGCCGTGGGCTGATTTATTTTCTCCCGCTATTCAACGTGCAGAAGAAGGATTTACGGTTAGTGAAAGACTTCATCGCATGTTGGTAGAAGAGCGCCCACGTTTTCAGCAGGACGTAATTGCCCAACTTTATTTTTATCCTGATACGGTTGAACCGATTGCGGCAGGAAGTCAAAAACGCAATCCTGATTATGCGGTGACACTTCGCCGTATTGCCGAAAAGGGGATTGATAGTTTTTATAATGGCGAGATTGGCGAGGCTATTGTCAAAAAAGTTCGTCATTCTGATAATGCAGGATTGCTCGCGATTGAAGATCTTAGAGATTATAAAGCCATTGAACGCAAGCCAGTTTGTGCGATGTATCGTGGGTATGAGGTTTGTTCGATGGGACAGCCCTCAAGTGGTGGGCTAACCTTACTCGAAATTTTAGGAATGGTGGAGCATTATGATCTTGCAAAATGGGGAGCCGAGAACCCTAAAAGTTGGCATGTGATTTCAGAGGCTAGCCATTTGGCCTTTGCCGACCGAAATAAATACATGGTTGATCCTGATTTTGTAGCATCACCCAATACGTTGTTATTACAACCCGATTATTTGAAGGCACGTGCTGCATTAATCAATATTGATAAAGCTATGTTGGAAGTTCAAGCAGGAATTCCCCCAGGGTGGAATGATCAGCAGGCAATGGCCGCGGATCATTCACTGAAGCCACCAGGAACAACCCATATGAATATTGTTGATGGGTATGGAAATATTTTATCCATGACATCATCTATTGAAAATGCCTTTGGATCGCGGCTGATGACAGGTGGATTTTTACTGAATAATCAGTTAACGGATTTTGCTTTTGATCCAATTGATGAGGAAGGAATGCCTGTAGCCAACCGTGTAGAAGGGGGTAAGCGTCCACGGTCTTCTATGACGCCTGTGATTATTTTTGACAAAGACGGGAAACCTTTTATGGCGATAGGGTCGGCAGGCGGAAGCCGTATCATCGGTTTTGTTTTAGAACGCATTATCAGTGTGATTGATTGGCATATGGATTTGCAAGACGCGATGAATGCACCAAATATTTTGCATCGTGGGCAGAAGTTGGAAGTTGAAAAAAGCGCAGTAAAATTTGCTGAACCCCTTAAAAATTTAGGACATCCTGTTCTCGTTGGAGAGATGAATAGTGGTTTAACGGCCATCATGTTGAAAGACGGCAAAATTTACGGCGCTGCCGATCCGCGCCGTGATGGCATTGCGATGGGGCAATGATTTTATTGTGTTATGCAAATAAAATACTCGGAATTGCCAGACTCCTCTTATTCTGACATAATCCCTTGAAAGCGTTCGCTTTTAAAAATCAAAAAATTAGTTCAATTACGAATGGGGTTTATAATGAAAAAAGAATTCGCAGAATTTTTAGGTACATTCACACTTGTCCTTTTTGGTTGTGGTGCGGCCACAATTGCAGGAGAACAAGTCGGTGTTTTAGGTATTGCCATGGCTTTTGGTCTTGCGCTTATTGCAATGGCGTATGGGATCGGTAGAATTTCAGGATGTCATATTAATCCTGCTGTGAGCTTTGGTGCTTTTGTTGCAGGCAGAATGTCTCTCCTTGATTTTATTCGCTATGCCATTGCCCAATGTTTGGGAGCGATTGCAGGTGCTTTTGTCCTGATGACAATTTTAAAAGGCCAAATGGTGGGATATGATGTTGCGGCCTCTGGTCTTGGTCAAAATGGTTGGGGTGAAGGTTATCTGGGTGAATACACACAGCAAGCCGCCCTTATTTTTGAGATTGTGGCAACATTCATTTTTATGACTGTGATTTTGGGATCAACCCATGGTGATGCCCATCCCGCGATTGCAGGTTTGGCTATTGGTTTAACGTTGACCGTTATTCACATTGTTGGGATTCAAATTACAGGTGTTTCTGTGAACCCCGCACGGAGTTTAGGCCCCGCTTTATTTGTTGGTGGTCAGGCAATGCAGCAGTTATGGCTGTTTATAGCCGCGCCGATGGTGGGAGCGACATTGGCGGCTGTGAGACATCGCTGGTGTCCTTTAACAAAAGATTGCTGTGGCGGTTCTTGTAAAAAATAACGAGCACCATAAGAAATAAAATGAAAAGGCGGTCTTTAACTAGGCCGCCTTTTTGGTTTTAAGATTCAGCGCAGCTTCGAGCAGGGTTTTTGTATAGAGCTGTTTGGGATTATTAAAGATGTCTTCGGCCTTACCGCTTTCAACAACTTTTCCGTCCTTCATCACAATCAAATCATGCGCCATAGCACGGATAACGCGTAAATCATGGCTGATGAATAAGTAAGCCAGATCATGTTTTTCCTGAAGTTCGCGGAGCAGGTCAATAATTTCAACCTGAACAGAAACATCCAGAGCGGATGTGGGTTCGTCCAGAACAACAAATTTAGGGTGAAGCACCATCGCGCGGGCGATGGCGATGCGTTGACGCTGCCCGCCAGAAAATTCATGTGGATAACGGTGACGCGTTTCAGAGTCAAGGTGAACATCCTTCAAAGATTGCACAACAAGAGCGTCACGCCCTGCGGCATCAAGATCAGGGCGGTGAACTTTTAATCCTTCGCCAATAATATCGGCGATACTCATACGGGGGGAGAGCGCGCTGAAGGGGTCTTGAAAAACAACCTGCATATCCGCGCGAAGGGGGGTCATATTTTTGCGGTTAAAGGTTGAAATATCACGCCCTTCAAATTTTATTTTTCCCTGACCATTGAGCAGGCGCAGAAGGGCAAAACCAAGCGTGGATTTTCCTGATCCGCTTTCACCGACAACGCCAACGGTATGTCCTGCTTTGATTTCGACATTAATACCATCGACAGCCTTGACCCAGTCAGTGGTTTTCCCCCAAAAAGATTTTTTGGATGGGAAGTGGACTTTAATATCAGTTCCTTCAATAATATCAGCACTGTTTTTCTTCGGTGGTTTTGCAACGCCGCGCGGCATCGCGCCCAAAAGTTTTTTGGAGTAGTCGTTTTTAGGCGCGGCAAAAATTATTTTTGAATGTCCCTGTTCAACAATTTCCCCATTTTTCATGATGCAGACATCATCGGCAAATTTTTCAACGATAGAAAGATCATGCGTGATCATCAGCATGGCCATTTTCAAATCACGTTGTAATTCTTCGAGGAGTTCAAGAATTTCCGCCTGTACGGTGACATCAAGTGCGGTGGTGGGTTCATCGGCAATGAGAAGCTCAGGATCATTGGCAAGCGCCATAGCAATCATCACGCGTTGGCGCTGTCCGCCTGAGAGCTCATGCGGATAGGCTTTCAACCGTTCTTTCATCATCGGCAGTTGAACCATATCAAGAAGTTCAAGAACGCGTTTTCGGGCATCATTCTCACTCATTTTCTGGTGCAGGCGCAAGACTTCACCAATTTGTCGTTCAATGGAATGAAGCGGGTTGAGGGCCGTCATCGGTTCTTGAAAAATCATGCCGATCTGGCTGCCGCGGATATGACGCATAAAGCCATCTTTTTTGCCCACCAGTTCTTCACCGTTGAATTGAATACTGGATTGGGCAGAATGAGACGCGAGAGGGTAGGGCAGAAGCTGCATAATCGATAGCGCCGTGACAGATTTTCCTGATCCGCTTTCACCAACCAGGGCAACAGTCTGCCCTTCCGTAACATCGAAAGAAACATTCTTTACGGCATGAAAAACACGCTGCGATGTTTTAAAATTCACATCAAGATTTTTAACAGACAGAAGAGCGGCAGGTTTATTAATCTGTAACATTCCGCAATTTTAGAGCATTTTCAACGCTTAAGACATTGAAAATATCATCTGTAATGCGGTTGTCCACGCTTTGCATGTCTTCTAGGTTAAGTTCATCAAGGCGGCAGCCTTTGGTTTCTGCGATTTTTACAATCGCGCCTGTAATATGGTGGGCTTCACGAAAAGGCAGTGAATGAGTGCGGACAAGCCAGTCAGCAATTTCCGTTGCCGTAGAATAACCACTCCTTGCGGCTTCCAACATCTTGGTTTTATGTACGGTCATAGTGGCAATCATGCCTTCGACCGCATTCAAACACAGCATGATGGTATCAAAAGATTCAAATACGGCGCCTTTGTCTTCTTGAAGGTCTTTATTATAGGTGAGTGGAAGGGCCTTTAATACCGTCATCAACTGAATGAGGTTTCCATTCAGGCGGCCTGTTTTGGCGCGCACCAATTCTGCTGCGTCTGGATTTTTCTTTTGCGGCATGATGGAACTTCCCGTGCTCCATGCATCACTTAAGGTGATGAAACCAAATTGCGGCGTGCTCCAAAGAATGATTTCTTCTGCCAAACGAGAAAGGTTAAGCCCGCATTGTGCACAGACAAATAAAAATTCTGTAGCAAAGTCGCGAGAGGAGACGGCGTCCATAGTGTTGGTCATGGGGCGTTCGAACCCCAAAGCTTCCGCCGTCATTTTTTTATCAATGGGAAAGCCTGTGCCAGAGAGGGCAGCTGCGCCCAAGGGTGATTTATTCAAACGCCAACGACAATGCTCGGTACGGGTTTTATCACGGTTTAACATGTGCCAATATGCATCCAGATGTAGGCCGAGAGTCACTGGCTGTGCCACTTGTAAATGGGTGAAACCTGGCATGATGGTATTCTTATGCTCGGATACCAGTTTTTCAATGGTGCCTTGAACAGATTCGATTTTGGTGTGCAGAGCATCGCAAGCTTCACGTACCCAAAGTTTAAAATCCGTTGCGACTTGATCATTACGCGAGCGGGCGGTGTGAAGTTTGCCTGCGCTATCCCCAATGATTTCTTTCAAACGGTTTTCAATATTCATGTGAATATCTTCAAGCGCGGTGGAGAAAGTGAAGGCGCCGTTCTCGATTTCGCCTTTGATTTGGTCGAGGCCTTTTTGAATTTTCTCGCCATCTTCGGCAGGAATGATATTTTGAACAACGAGCATGGCCGCGTGAGCTTTTGACCCTGCAATGTCTTGCGCGTAAAGCCGCTTATCAATGTCAATCGAGGCATTGATCTGGGTCATAATGTCATCAGGTTGCGCGTCAAACCGCCCGCCCCACATTTTATTGGATTTAATTTTTTTCATCGTTATCTCGTTTGTCATCCCGAGCGCAGTCGAGGGATCTTAACTATATCATATATGCAAGATTCCTCCACTCCTTATCAGTCGGTCGGAATGACAATAGTTTTTTAAGCCGCTTTCTTTTTATTTGCTTTGGCTGCATTGGCCACTTTGGTGTTATTTTTCAAACGCACGGCGTTGATTTTGATAAAACCATCGGCATCTTTTTGGTCATATCCACCTTCTTCATCCATAGAAGATTGAACAGGATCATAAAGTGCGTTCGGTGATGTCCGCGCCAGTGGATAGGCCATACCTTTTAGAAGTTGAACCTGAACCTCACCATTCACAACCTCTTGTGCTTTATTCATGGTGTGCATGAGCAGACCAAATTCAGGCGAGAACCAGAAGCCGTTATAAATAAGATGAGCGACATCAAGGGACAAGCGGTCACGAATTTTCATGACTTCACGATCCATGGTCAGCCCTTCTAAATCACGGTGGGCTTTGTAAAGGATTTCACCACCTGGTGTTTCATAAACGCCACGTGATTTAATGCCAACAAAACGGTTTTCAACCATATCCAAGCGGCCAATACCGTGCTTGCTGCCCAAGGCATTTAAATAGTCAAAAAGTTTGAGCGCACCTGTGATGGATTTTCCATCGTGCTCAACCTTTACAGGAATGCCCTGATCAAATGTAATGGTAATGATGTCGGCATCATTCGGGGCTTCGGCAATAGAGGCAGTGCGGGAATAAACATCTTCGGCGCAGGGGGCGTTCGGGTCTTCCAAAATACCAGCTTCGTGAGAGATATGTAGAAGGTTATCATCTTCTGAATAAGGTTTGGAGCGAGATGCCTTTACAGGAATACCATATTGATCTGCATAATTCAGCATATCAGTACGGCCTTTGAAGCGCGTGAGGAAGCTATCCATTTTCCAAGGCGCAAGAACTTTAATAGCAGGGTTTAGGGCGTAGTAAGAAAGTTCAAACCGGACCTGATCATTACCTTTCCCTGTGGCGCCGTGAGAAACAAATTGCGCCTTTTCTTTTTCAGCAATTTCAATTTGGCGCTTGGCAATAAGGGGGCGAGCCACGGAAGTACCGAGGAGATAACGGCCTTCATAAATGGCCTGAGATTTAATGGCAGGGAAGATGTAGTCCGAAACAAATTCTTCTTTCATATCTTCCACATAAACGGCGCAAGCACCAATTTTTTTGGCTTTTTCACGCGCAGCGTCTAAATCCTCATCCTGACCAATATCAGCGATATAGGCGACAACGTCATAGCCCTCTTCGATAAACCATTTTAAAATGACGGACGTATCCAGTCCGCCGCTGTAAGCTAGTACAATTTTTCCTTTAGACATTTTCTTCTCCTTTAAAGTTTAATCCTAAAAATTGAAAAGTTTCCCATTCGGGAAAATAAATAATTCCATTTACAATTATTTCATATATTGGGTTATCAGAACTTTCACCATTCCAATATTTTTTTGCATTCTCTTCCCAATGCTGTTCTGTTGAATTTAACAAGCTAGCATCAGCACAAAATTTTTTTCCTTCAATAAAACGAGCCTGAAAAACGGCTCTTATTTGATTAGGCCACCAATTTTTAAGTGCATTTTGTAAACTACTTTGGTCACTAAATAGAAAAATAGCTTCTATACGGCTAGGAATGTTTGAGAATTCTGTTTTTCTTATGCTTTCCCATACTTCTTCTTTCTTCTTATTATCATTGAAAGCTGTGTAAGGACTTTGAATTGTTCCATCAGGAACAATATCTGCCGTCATACTTCCTGAAGGAAAGTAGCCTTTTCTTATTCTAGCATTATGTAGCATTGTTTCTGTAAACATTGATCCATCTGCCGTATGCCAAAATGTCTCTTGGTTCATATTAAATATTTACCCCTGCATTTTCCAAGCACCAGGCCAATATAGCTTTTTGGGCGTGAAGGCGGTTTTCCGCTTCGTCATAAATCACAGAATGGGGGCCTTTGGCAACCTCTTCGGTCACTTCTTCCCATTCATGAATAGGAAGGCAGTGCATGAAAATTGCTGTGGGCTTGGCCAAAGCCATCAGAGCGCCGTTCACCTGATAAGGCCAAAATTTCTCAATGGCTTTTCCATCTTGACCGAGGGAAACCCATGTGTCCGTTACAATAACGTCAGCATCTTTGGCGGCTTGTTCAGGTTTCACATCGTTAAAAGGGGTGGCCATCACGAAGTCGAAACCAAAGATGGGCGCGGCTTGTTCATAGGTTTTGCTGACATTATTATCATCACCAAACCATGCGATTTTTTTACCTGCGATGCTGCCCAGTTTTTCTTCAATAGTCATCATGTCAGCCATAATTTGGCAGGGGTGTGAGTCATTGGTCATGCCGTTGATAATAGGAATATCAGAATAACTTGCTAGTTCTTCCATGACTTTATGATCGCTCATCCGGATCATAATGGCATCCACATAACGGGACATCACCTTGGCTGTGCTTTCGACACTTTCTGCGCCGCCGAGCTGCATATCCCCTTTAGACATCACGATGGTGTGGCCTCCGAGCTGTTTCATTGCTACATCAAAAGACATACGCGTGCGGGTTGATAATTTATCAAACATCATTGCCAGAGACAGCCCTTTAAAAAGCTGTGGCGGGTTGAATTTTTTGGCTTTGAGATTATGCGCGTTCTTTAAAATATCTTTTAAAACTTGCGGATCAAAGTCTGTGAGATTTATAAAATGCCGAACATCAGAAGCCATTACATGACACCCTTTCTAATAACATGCCCAATTTTTTCTAAAGCCTCGTCCGCTTCAGCTTTACCCATAGTGAGAGGAGGCGTAAGACGGACAGATTTTGCGCCCGCCTGTGTTGCTAACAAACCATTATCCTGGAGCGCTTTCAAAACCTTATTAATATCGTAGACGGTATCAATACCAATCATGAGGCCTTTTCCGCGAATATCTTCGATAGAATTCGTTTCAGTTTTTAATTTTTGTAACCCTTCCATCAGATAATTCCCTGTCTCAACAACATTTTTCAGAAAATCTGGTCGGCGGATTTGATCAATCACTTCATAGGCAATGCGGGTCATGAGAGGATTTCCTGCATAGGTAGAACCGTGATCTCCATACTTAAAGACTTCAGAGTATTTTTTCTTGGCCATGAAAGCACCAACGGGGAAGCCGCCGCCCATTCCCTTGGCGATGGCCATGATGTCAGGTTCTACACCGTATGTTTCATAAGCAAATAAAGTTCCAAGGCGTCCCATCCCAGCCTGAATTTCATCAGAAATGAGAATGATGTTGTGTTCATCGCAAAGGCTGCGGAGTCCCTTCATAAATTCTGGTGTTGCAGGGAGAATGCCACCTTCACCCTGAACGGGTTCGACAATGATGGCACAGGTTCTATCGTTGATAAAAGACTTTACACTTTCAAGATTGTTAAATTCAGCATGATGAACACCAGGAAGGTAGGGTGCAAATTCAGGCTGCTTCACAGATTTATAAGTACAAGTGACAGCGCCATATGTTCTGCCATGAAAACTGTTTTTAAAGGCAATAATTTCTTTGCAGTTTTCTCCTTTGTTCAGGTGAGCCCATTTACGTGCGAGTTTTAAAGACCCTTCAACAGCTTCTGCGCCTGAATTGGTAAAAAATATTTGATCCATGCAGGAGGCGTTAATCAGCAACTCGGCACATTCAATTTTAGGAACAGTTTGATAAGACCCTGAACACATTGTTAGTTTTTCAATTTGATCTTTAATGGCATTGATAATGCGTTCATTACAATGGCCAACAGACATTACAGCAATGCCAGCGATACAGTCCAAATATTGACGGCCTTCCGTATCCCAGACGTGGCAGTTTTGACCGCGCTCAAGGATGGCATTTTTGATTGAATAAAGGGGCATGATTTTATCTGTTGCCCGTGCAACATAATTTTCTGTTGTATCAAATGTCATGATTTGGTTTCCTTCTTTAATTCGTTTTTAAGGTAAGCGTCTTTTTCTTTGTGGCGGACAATCATAGTGCCAATCCCGCCAGAGGTATAAATTTCGTTACGAAGAGAGTCTTTTTTAAACCCGTTCAGAATATGAACACGTTTAACACCAGAGCGCACGGCATGAATACAGTTTTCTAATTTAACCCGCATGCCATCAGTCACAATTTTATCTTTAATGAGTTGTTCAATTTCTCGTGCGCTTAAAACGGATTGAACTTTTTTATTGACCATGACGCCATCAATATCTGTCATTAAGACAAGTTTGTGTGCCTTGATTTCAGTAGCTAGTTCAATTGCCACATTATCGGCATTAATATTTAGCGCAACACCCTCTTTAGTAAAAGCAAGGCAAGGACATACGGCCAGGTTGGTTGATAAAAAAGTCTCCCAGATGTTTTTAGCGTTAATGTTTATCAAAGTACCGTCAAAGCGGGTGATGCCGTTTTTCTTTGGCCGCCTTTTTGCGTTTGCCCAGTGGGGCGGAATAGCGTTATTCACCGTGGCAGGAAGTTTTGCCTTCACAAGGCTTTCGGTTAATTTGAACCCTAAATCCCCCGCCAGGACTTTTTTGATTATTTTGATGTCTGTGGCAGAAGAAATACGTCGTCCGTCAATTTTGACAGGGATAATGCCAGCCTCCGCCATGGCAATATCAATGGATTCACCGCCGCCATAAATCAATAATACCTTGATGCCATCATCGGTTAGTTCTTGAATATTTTTTATTAAATTTTCCCGCGCGGATTTATCTGTAATAATTTTTCCGCCTGCCTTGATAATAAAGAGTTGTCCGCGGAAGAGATTACGATAGAATTTTTTGAAATGAGTAATCATGTAACCTCTACGGATAGAACGCAGTATTGAAATTTAGACCTTCGGTTTCATCCAAACCGAACATGATATTCATGTTTTGAACAGCCGTTCCCGATGCACCGCGTAAGAGATTATCCAAAGCTCCTTGCGCAATGATTTGTCCGCCTTGGCCTTCGGTGTAATGCAGATCCACAAAATTTGTGCTGACTACATTGGTGAGTTCGACTTTATCAACGACACGCACGAAGTGGTGTCCTTCAAACACTTTTAAATTGGGCTTGGTTGATGTTTTAATAAAGCCATTGGCAAAAATACCACGCAGGAAAGGCCCAACCGTTGGTGCAAAATTAAGTTGATTTTCTTTTAGGCCGCTTGTTGCCAAAATTTCTGGTGTATGACGGTGTTCGTTGACCAGATAGCTGCGGATATTTTGTGAGAGCGTGGGATGATCTACGGGGTCACGATCAGCTCGTCCGCCGCCAGATGTCCCTGAGATAGCGATGATATCAGCTTGTTCCATTTGTCCTTTAAAAGGCAGGAGGAGGAGTTGAACCAAAAGCGCGAAACAGCCAGGGTTGGCAACGGCGTCCGCTTTGGCAATCTCATCACGATAGATTTCAGGAAGACCGTAAACAAAACGTCCTTTTAAAAGTTCTTCATGCTGATGAGGGATCTTATAATATTTTTCATACGTATTTTTATCGCCTAAACGGAAGTCTGCCGAGAAATCAATAATTTTTGTTTTTCCTAAAAAGGTAGGGGCGACCTCTTGGGCGGCTTTATGCGGGAGGCAGAGAAAGATGACGTCACTATCTTTGGCAACAGTTTCATGATCTGTATTGGTAATTTGAGGTGCGTCAATATGGGCAAGACGTGGAAAAAGCTTTGCCAAGGGTGTCCCATCATGTTGGCGAGAGACAAGATATTTCAGCTCGACATGATTATGTTGTAGAAGGCAACGCAAAAGCTCCATCCCTGTGTAGCCTGTCACACCAACGATTGAAACTTTAATTCTGCTCATCCTGTAATCCTTAAAACGTTTAGTAAATATAGGCATTTGCCCTGTTAAATACCAGAGATGAAGGATTAAAATGTGATGGAAATTTCAAGAAATTCAGGTCAGCACAAACGCATCCCCCAAAACTGGGTGATTTTAGACGCTACGGCGTCGGCGGTTTGCTGTGTTTCTTGTATTCATAATGTTAATAAAACGCAGATAGGGATAAGTGTCAATTATAAATTAAACAGGAGAACTCAAAGTTAAAGTATTTCTTTGACGAATGTTACTTATGGTGGGTTCTTGGTAGTTATTAATTTCTTGTTCCTGTTTTGAGGAGGTTGCCGTTCCGATAGCTCTTCTTTTGACTTCATCTGGGTGATTATCTTGAAATCTAGCTGTTAATTCGCCAGATAAGGTTCTTATAGCTTCTGATTTAGTTAAAATATCTATAGTTGGAATTATAGATAAGAATATTCCTGTTCTAATGTTTCCCGAAGAATACTGTAGTGTTGCAGCTACAGCAAAAGCATATGGAACCGCTTTTCCAACTATTGCTAGCAGGTCGTATTCCATAGGTCTGAATATTTTTCCACCATCAAATGAAAGAGTAAGTGTTCTTTCTTTTATAAAATCGGGGTTAAAAAAAACATTTTCGGCTTTTTTTCCAATATTGAGTTTCATGGCAATTCCTCATTAATTTGAAGTAAAGTATATTATTTTTCATAATAAATCAAGGAAAATTACCCAAAATATTAGTTTTTTACTTATAAATTGGTTTTTCTGGGATCGAAGGCATCACGCACGGCTTCGCCGATGAAGGTCAGGAGAGAGAGCATGATGGCCAGTGACATAAAGGCAGTGATTCCAAGCCAGGGTGCTTGAAGATTGTTTTTTCCCTGCGCCAGAAGTTCACCGAGAGAGGCCGAGCCTGGGGGAAGGCCAAGCCCCAAGAAATCAAGTGAAGTGAGGGCGGTGATGGAACCTGTAAGAATGAAGGGCATTAGGGTTAAAGTAGCCACCATCGCGTTGGGCAAAACATGACGGCGCATGATGGTTAGATTGGAAACACCGAGCGCGTTGGCTGCCTTCACATAGTCAAAATTTCGCGTGCGCAAAAACTCAGCACGGACAACGTCGACAAGACTAACCCATGAGAAGAGCAAAAGGATCATGAGCAGTGTCCAAAACCCTGGAACGAACATAGCCGAAAAAATAATTAGGATGTAGAGCGATGGTAATGATGCCCAGACCTCAATCACGCGTTGCATGATAAGATCTAATCGTCCGCCGTAATATCCTTGAAACGCGCCTGCGGTAATACCGATGAGGGAACTGATAATTGTTAGTGCCAAACCAAAAAGCACAGAAATACGGAAGCCATAAATAACGCGGGCAGCAACGTCACGCCCTTGATCATCTGTGCCGAGAATGTTTTCAGCCGTTAACCCAGATGGGGCAGGGGTTGGTAGGTTGTAGTTGATGGTATCATAGGAAAAACGAATAGGCGGCCAGACCATCCATCCTTTGGCCTTGATCAGCTCAGCGACGTAAGGGTCACGATAGTCCGCTTCGGTTTCAAAGTCCCCGCCGAAAGTGGTTTCAGGATAGTTTTGAAAGATGGGAGCATAAAAACCACCGTCATAATTCACTAAAAGCGGTTTATCATTGGCAACAAATTCCGCACACAAACACAAGGTAAGAAGGGTCAGAAAAATCCAGAAGGACCAATAGCCGCGTTTATTGGCTTTAAACTGAGCGAGGCGGCGCTGCGTTATGGGTGAAAAAGTCATAGTGACATTTTAAACGCAAAGATCACAAAGTCACGTGAAGTTTTGAATTATTAAGGTGTCATTCCGAGCGTAGTCGAGGAATCTTTTATATTTATATTTTGTAAGATCCCTCCACTTCGGTCGGGATGACATTTGCAAAATTAATGAATAGAGGCAGAGCCAGTACCCGTTTTTTCCATGAGACGCAGGCGGAATTTCTGCTCTGTTGTCAGAGGGGTGTTGTCATTTTCAGCCAAAGGCATGGTACGGTTTTTTAATCTATTTGGCAGGTTTTGAAGATCTTCCTGTGCGATTTGGATGGTATCACCAATCAGGGAACGCAAAATCTTCTCATCTTCGGCAGAGATAGAACCTTTATCACGGATGTTGTCGCGCACTTGGGATAATTTTTTTGTAACAGCTTTGAGTTTCATAATATTATCCCTGTGAGTGAATTTATGGCAATTTACGCCCGATTCTACATTCTGTCAAATGTATTATCTGTCAAATGTATTATATGGATGGAGCCATTTTTGCCGCTTGTTTTCTTTTTTCTGCGGTTTCTGCAAGATGTCTAACTGTTTCTATAGCTCCAGAGAGCATATCTTGCGCGACAGGAGTCGCTGCAGTGTCTATATCTCTTGTGATGGGGCAAATATCCAATTGGCCTGACTGCGCTTTTATAAGTGTTGCCATACTTGCTGCACGCATCGCAAGACCTTCTGGGTCATTGGCATGACCAGTACCAGCCATAGCACTTATTGCGTTTAGCATCGCCGCTGTTGGACTTACTGGCGCTTGTATATAAGGTTTATCACAGGGAAAACCATCATTATCTCTTGTACTCATTTCACACCTCAATATTATTAATTTTATGGAAACTACACTGTTCTGGCTTCAAAGTCAATACGTGGATCAACTAAAACGTAAACGACGTCCCTTATAAGGGTGGTAATGAGGCCCATCAAGGCGAAAATGTAGAGTGTTCCTAAAACGACAGGGTAATCACGGTTAATCACGCTTTCATAGCCCAAAAGCCCCAATCCATCGAGGGAGAAGATAACCTCTATAAGAAGAGAACCTGTAAAGAAAATGGCCAAAAAGGCGCTAGGGAAGCCTGCAATCACGATGAGCATGGCATTACGGAAGATGTGGCCGTAAAGTACCTGTTTTTCTTCTAGTCCTTTGGCGCGGGCGGTCAAAACATATTGTTTATTAATTTCATCCAGAAACGAATTTTTGGTAAGCATGGTCAGGCCCGCAAAGCCACTGATGACCATGGCGGCGACAGGAAGTACCATGTGCCAAAGATAGTCAAGGGCGATCTGGATAAAGTTCATTTCTTCCCAGTTATCAGATAATAACCCACGTAACGGAAAAAGGTCAAAATATCGTCCGCCTGCAAAAAGAATGATGAGGAGAATGGCAAACATGAAAGAGGGAATGGCATAGCCTGTAAATACGGCGGCAGATGTCCAGATATCAAATTTTTGCCCGTCATGAACAGCCTTCTTAATGCCAAGTGGAATAGAAATGAGATAGATAATGAGCGTTGACCACAGGCCAAGCGAAATGGATACAGGCATTTTTTCAAGAACAAGATCAATGACCGAGACATCACGGTAATAGCTCTGCCCCAAATCAAAACTGGCATAGTCTTTCACCATCTTGAAAAAACGTTCATGGGCAGGCTTATCAAAACCATACATGGCCTCTAATTCCGCCACGAATTCAGGATCAAGTCCCTGAGACCCACGATATTTGCTCGACTCGCCTGTGGATTGTCCTGTGGCACCAACCGCCATATCTGCGCCGCCTCCGCCTCCACCAAAACGGGCCGTAGCTTCAACGCCGTGGCCTTGCAGTTGCGCGATCATCCGTTCCACAGGGCCACCAGGAACAAATTGAACGATGACGAAGCTGATGAGCATAATACCGAGTAGTGTTGGGATCATGAGAAGCAGTCTTTTAAGAAGGTAATTGGCCATAGCAGTATTTTAAACGCAAAGACTGCAAAGTCACGTAAAGTTTTGATTATGCTAACGCCTAAATCCCAAAGTTTGTGCCCCTAAAGATAAAACAAGAGTGATATTTCTGAGTGATGGATGTTTGGTGGTAGCGGAAGCCGCTATCCAAAACGCTTGTTTGCTATATCCTTTATTTGGTAATTCTTGATGAAGATCTGATAGAATTTCAGCGCGTCTGAAAGGGATGCCTCTTACAGAATTATTTAATTCTTCAGCAGCATTCAAAAAAGTCAAAGCATCCTGATATCGGCCCATTCTATGCATTAGGCGTGCAGTTAACCAGTTGGCTTCAAAATTTTCAGGAAAGTTTATCAAGATATTTTCCTGGACTGCCGTTGCTGAGTGTTCTAGTGCGGATAATGCGGCTTTTTTTGTAGCCTCACTTTGTTTACAATTTTTGTTTGTAAAAATATTGGCTAATCTTAGTAGATTCCGTAGTGATTTTTCAGGATCGGCATTCACTGTTTCAACATTTCCTGTAATCTTTGCGACTACTGAAAATTCACGGCTTACTGGATTTGTATTCATAGAACCCTCTTACTTTGACATGAAATAGAAATTACACATAATTTTTATTATGACAAGGTTTTTTTAGGGCTTAATATTCCAATCTTTTACAATCCATTTGTTCTGGGAGAATTCTAATATGCCAAGAGCGCCCGTGGATAACTTAATTTTGTTGTTATCCGCGAAGCTGTCAAAATGATCGGTGATGTGAGGGGCAAAACGGGCGATACCGTTTGAAGTGACAACCAGTACAATATTGTCATTCTGAAGTGAAGCTGAAGAATCTTGTGTCAAATAGTGAGATCCTTCGCTTTGCTCAGGATGACAGTCTAGGAGGATTTGTTCAGCAAAATTTTTCCAATTCTGGATACATTCGTCTGGATTGAACTGCCATCCTTCAGGCACGATGGCTTTTTCATCCCACTCTTTGATGGCCTGCGCACCAATGCGGGCAATAACGTTATCTTCGGTTTGATTTTCATCCGGGCCGTAATCAATCTCGTTAAAAATATTGAGCGGAAAAACAGGTTGCGGGAAGTTTGTTTGTTTGAGTGCAATTTCTGCCGTTTCAATCGTGCGCTTGAGTTGTGAAGAATAGGTGACTTCGGGCACAAAGTTATGGTCTTTGAGATAGCACCCTAATTTTTTTGCTTGGTCGCGTCCAGATTCTACGAGCGGTAAATCTGTTCGTGCGCCGACACGCGTGGGTGTGTCTTCGGGGCCAAAAGTATTTCCGTGACGAGCGATGATAAGAAGGGTCATATTATTTTTTACCACCAAGGCACGAAGACACCAAGGTTTTTGTAGATAACGATAATCAAAGGCGGTAAGCTGAAGAGAATAGGAAAATAATATTCGAAAAAGTAGTGGGTTTTAAAGATGTAGTGAAACTTCGCTCTAATGAGAAAAAATAATATTGTTCTTTTTCTTAGGCTACCAAATATTCTTATATTCCTATATTCCCTTGCGCGATCATATATTTCTAACTTAGGTCTCCATAAGGAAGATCGTCTGTACGGACTGATTTCAACATTTTCTGGATATTGGGTTGGATGTTTTTTGAGATATCTGTTTTTACAATAGACATCCTCATATTGATGAAGTTGTTTTAAAATAGGGGTTTTATAAGTGCTTTCTTGTTCAAAAAATAAATTGAAATAGCGGATGAAAAAGTAAATCCACATCGCCCAAATAACCCAAGTGATGTTTTCCCCCTTGGTAATTTCCATTCCGAAAATTTTAAAATTTTTGTAATCAATGCCTAAAACATCATGTAAGAGGAGTACGCCACTTACAATGATTAAATTGCGGCGCTGCTTGCTGAAATCTGCGATATCATCAACACTCATTTTCTTTGTGTCTTGGTGTCTTTGTGGTTTAAAAGCTTTTCTGCGCGGGCTACATCTTCAGGGGAGTCAATACCTGCCTGGGCAAGGCCGAGAGGCACATCCAGTTTAATCGTTTGAATGGTAATGCCGTTTTCAAGCAGGCGAAGTTGTTCCAACCCTTCCAGTTTCTCGTAATGGCCTTCGGGGAGGGTCACAAATTTTTCTAAAATATCGGCGCGGTATCCGTAAAGACCAAGATGCTGGTAGGCGGGTGAAAATTCATCACGGCGATATTGTTCTTCCTTACGGATCGCAGGCATAATATTTTTTGAAAACCATAGTGCTTGACCATGGGAATTTACAATTGCAGTTGTGCCACTGAAAGGTGTAGTTTTTTTCTGTTCACGTAAATTATCTAATTCTTCCCAACGAAGGTTTATGACAGGAGTTACAACTTCAATTTTGGGATTTGTTTTAAATGCTTCAATCATTTTAATAAGCGCTTCAGGCGGCGTAAAAGGAGCATCCCCCTGAAGTCCCAAGATGAAGTCAAAATTGCCGATTTTTTTAGCGGCTTCGAGCACGCGATCCGATCCCGTTTTACAGTTATCCGAAGTCATCACGGCTTGTACGCCAAGTTCTTCGGCGTGTTTTAAAATGCGTTCATCCTCGGTAGCGACGGCAAGGGTGATATCAGGAATTTCCTCCGTTACTTTTTTTGCAATATCGATGACACGGGAAAGCATGGTCTGCCCTCCAATCATCGTCAGCGGCTTTCCTGGAAAGCGGGTGGAAGCATAGCGGGCGGGGATAATCAGGGCTATTTTCATAATTTAGTTGATTTGTCGCTGTGTTATATGATTTAGTAACCCACTGTACATGGTTTGACAGAGGAGTAAAAGAGTATGGCTGTTAATAGACGTGGAATTGACACGACAGGTATGAGTTTAGAACAAAAGCAAATTGCTCATTGGGAATATATACCTGGCGATGGTAGTGGAAATACCAGAAATTTAATGAACGCTTTCTCAGAGGCGCTTCGGAAGAATAGAGATGCTGTAAGGGAAGCCAAAAGTCAAATCGATGGTGATTGGTCGATTACAAGAAAGGTTCTTAGGGGAGTTGGTCTTTTTACGGGACTTTACTTCACACGCACACCGCCAAACCCTTAATCAGTTTTAACCCACCATGTGTCTGTGATTGCGGGGGTAAGACCCGATAGGGTTTCAGGGCGTTCCAATTTATTCCAATAGGCGATGCGCCAGTGATCAATGTGCCATTGCGGTATGACGTAGTAACCTGCGAGCAGAATACGATCAAGGGCCTGGGTGAGAGCAACCAATTCTTCACGGTTTGGCGCCTGGATAATTTTTTCAATGAGATCATCAATAACAGGGTCTTTGATGCCAATGTAATTACGAGAACCTGGAATATCGGCTTTTTCACTGGCCCAGAAATCCCGCTGCTCATTTCCAGGGGAGTCTGATTGTCCAATCGACATGATGGTCATATCATAATCAAAATCATTCATGCGGTTTTGATATTGTGCAGGATCAAGAACGCGGAAACTGGTTTGTACACCAATTTTTTTCAAATTAGCAATAAAGGGGAGAACCCATCGTTCAAACATCGGGTTTGAATCAACAATTTCAAATTCTAAACGCTGTCCCGTTTTATCGTGAACTCGGATACCATCTGGCCCCAGTTTGTATCCCGCCGCATCAAGAATTTGCATTGCTTTACGCAAGTTGGCGCGCGGATTGCCAGAACCATCAGATTGAGGCGGTTCATAACGTGTAGTTAAAATTTCAGGAGGAAGTTTATCTTGATATCCTTCTAGAATTTCTAACACACGTCCTGTGGGTGCGCCGTCAGTAGCGGCGAGATCCGAATTTTCAAAATAACTATCGGTACGTTTATAACCGCCATAGGCAAATTGTTTGTTTGACCATTCAAAGTCAAAAGCATAGGCCAGGGCTTCACGCACGGCTTTATCTTTGAAGACAGGTTTACGAATATTATAGATGAAACCCTGCATTCCTTGTGGACGTTGATGTGGAATTTCTGCCTTTGTAATGCGACCATCTTTTACAGGGGTGGCATCGTATGCGGTATTCCACAATTTGGCAGTGTTCTCAATACGGTAGTCGTATTCGCCGCTGAAAAGAGCTTCAAGGGCGACATTATCGTCTTTGTAGTAGTCATAAACAATGCGGTCAAAGTTGAACTTTCCCGTATTGACGGCAAGATTTGTTCCCCAATAATCAGGATTACGTTTGTAAGTGATAGATCGTCCTGCATCAATTTTTTCAATGGTGTAAGGGCCACTTCCTAGAGGAAAATCCAATGATGTTGAACCAAAATCTTTTCCGTCACTTTCCCAAAAATGTTTTGGCAAAATTGTAATTTGTGAAACAACAAGAGGAAGCTCTGCATTGTTTGCATCTTTAAAGGTAAATTTTACGCGCGTTGATGATGTTGCTTCAACCTTTGTGACATCGCCATAATAGGCTTTAAAAAACGGCGTGCCTTTTTCAATCATGGTGTTGAAAGTCCAGACAACGTCATCAGCGGTAACGGGTTTCTTGTCCGCCCATTTGGCATTTGGATTTAAGTTGAACGCAACCCATGTTTTGTCTTCAGTGTCGTATTCTATTGTGTCTGCCAATAGACCATACATAGAAAAAGGTTCGTCATAACTTTGTTCCATCAGGGAATCATAAATCATGCTTTGACCGAGGAACGTCATGCCTGCGGCAGGAGAGCCTTTGACAATGAAAGGATTAAGCGAGTCAAAAGAACCAATAACAGCATTTTTTAACGTGCCGCCTTTGGGTGCGTTTGGATTGGTGTAGTCAAAATGAGAGAAAGTGGTACCGTATTTTACCGCTCCGTGCATCGCGATAGAGTTAGATTTTATAACTTCGGCCTGTGCGGGAAGGGAAAATGTTAAAAGAAGAGAGAATAAAATTATGCGCATTTTTGTTCTTTCGTTTTTTCTGTGCCCGTAGCTTCTTCAATAGAGTTAAACCCATCACGTTTTAAAAATGTCAGAAGGCCTTGATTAATTTGATTGGCGAGTTCTGGTCCGTGATAGACAAGGGCGGAATAAAGTTGGATGAGAGAAGCGCCCGCTTTTATTTTATCATAAGCATCTTCAGCATTTGAAATGCCGCCTGCACCGATGATTGGAATTTTCCCTTTGGTTAGGTGATGAAAATTCCGAATGATGGCCGTAGATTTTTGTGTTAGCGGTTTACCGCTTAAGCCGCCCATTTGAGAGCGAAATTCTTCGGGTAAAAATTCAGGGCGCGCCAAGGTGGTGTTGGTTAGAATTAAACCATCAATACCACTGTCCAAAGCCGCTTGCGCTAATTCTTCTTGTTGTGCCTCGTCAAGATCAGGGGCGAGTTTGACAAGCAGGGGAGGAAGATTATTTTGATTACAGGTAAGGCGACGTTCTTCTTTAACCCGTTCCAAAAGAGGAAGCAGATTCTCACGGCTTTGCAGATTACGAAGTCCTGGCGTGTTGGGAGAGGAAATATTAATTGTGAAATAATCGGCGTGGGCACCAAGCTCGCGGATTAAATAGCAATAATCCGCGGCAGGATCAGTTTGATCTTTATTCATGCCGATATTTAATCCAATAATTCCCGCAGGGCGGTTTTCCCGAGTAGAAAATTTTTGAATATTTTCTTTGAAGGTCGAAAGCCCTTTATTGGGAAACCCCATACGGTTGATGACGGCTTCATTTCCTACATCACGAAAAATGCGGGGGCGAGGGTTGCCGATTTGTGGTTTAGGTGTCACGGTACCCACTTCGACAAATCCAAAACCCATTTGTAACATCGGACCCATGACTTCGGCGTTTTTATCAAAGCCTGCGGCAAGGCCAACGGGGGTAGAGAAGGTCTTATTCCATAGAGTGACTTTTAAGCGATCATCTTTAACAGTGTCATAGCAGGGGTGAAGCCCATTTTTCATGGCACAGATGCTAGCGCGGTGCGCTGTTTCCGGATCCATCGCGTGGAAAAGAGGTTTTGTGTATTTGAAAGGGATATTGAGTCTTATGGCCATGCCTTAATGAAGCGCAAGAAAGCGGCGAAATCAAGGCTATATATGTTTTAATCCCGCTTTCAGATAGCTCCATCCCGTGATGACAGTCAGAGCGGCGGCAATCGCGATTCCCCATTGACCATAGGTTAGAGTGTGAGGCAGGACAACATCGCCGTGATTTCCGACGACCAAAAACCCTAAGGCAATCATTTGTACAGTGGTTTTCCATTTAGCCAGTTTTGAGACGGGGAGTTGAATATTTTGCGGTGCCAAAAACTCACGTAATCCTGCCACAAGGAATTCCCGTACTAGAATGATGGTAGCAGGAATAACCCAAATACCATCAAGGCGGTCAAAATCAACTAGGGCGAGTAGAAGAGCCGCGATAAAAATTTTATCAGAGATGGGGTCAAGAAATTTACCCAAAGCGCTTTCTGTTTTCATACTGCGTGCCAAGTAACCATCCAGAAAGTCTGTGATGCTTGCCACCGTATAAAGTCCAAGCGCCGTCCATGCGGCCCAAGCATCAGGAATAAAGAATAGTCCAATAATAATTGGTAGAATCGCAATACGGAAGAAAGTCAGGATGTTAGGTAAGTTTTGCATGGTTAAGGATTACCAAAACTTAGCCTATCTGACCAGAAAAATGACGGAGTTATCCGTGATTTAAGGATTGTTTTGGACGGGGAGATTCTAATGAGTGATATTTTTCAAGGATTGCGACCAATATTCCACCAGCAATCTTATCTGCCGTTTCTTGGTGTGCCTCACCTGAAAATTGAGTTGTAAGAATATTCGTTGCAGCGGGTGCAAAGGGGCATCTATGTTCAGTTATAACATCATCTTGAACAGATACTGCTTTAAAAGCATTGGGCGCGGCAAAGATACGATGTAATATGGCTGGAAAACTCACATTTTTATCCTTAATACCCATTCCTACTAGGGCGGCAAATTCAACTAAAAATCCCGTACGTATAGCATTGTGCAATTCTGTTATGGTATTTTGAAAAACTTTTTGAACATACTCGGAAGCATCTTCTCCGAATAAAATGCTTTCACGCGATTTTTCATTTATGCAAGACACATAATCGCTTAGGAAGTTTTTAAGGGTTTTTACGGCTCTATATAATTGCGGATGGTTTTGCAGGTTTTTGATTGTTTCTGAATATTCTTTCTCTGCAAGGGGTAATGTTCCTATTAAACGTTCTCTACCCACTATATAGGCATCTTTAAGAAATCTTATATGATTAGGATTTGTGAAATCAGGTGTAACTTCTTCTCTTATTTCATCTCGAGAGCTAAGTGGATGTCTAAATTTTTCTTTTTGGGTTAAACACCATGTCAAATAAGCCGCTATCGCTTCTGATTTTAAAAGAAGAACTAAACCTTCATGCTGAGGGAGAAATTTTTCTTCGGCAGGATCGCAAAAAGAAGGAAATTCTTCGAAAATTTTGTCAAAAATCGAAAAATCAAATTCCTGCGGTTTAGGCATATGACCTTGATGTTCTGTAATCATGCCACAGAACTATCAAAGTCCATTTATTATGTCAATAAAACTAAGCGTTTGCGGCTTTGGCTCCTGCTTGTGGGTCACGCATGACATAGCCACGCCCCCAAACAGTTTCAATATGGCTTTCGCCGCCATTCATATTTTCAATTTTCTTCCGCAGTTTGCAGATAAACACGTCGATAATTTTGACTTCGGGTTCATCCATCCCACCATAAAGGTGGTTCAAAAACATTTCCTTGGTAAGGGTTGAGCCTTTACGAAGCGAAAGAAGTTCAATAATCCCATATTCTTTTCCTGTGAGATGAAGTGGTTTTCCAGCCACTTCCACGGTGCGGCTATCCAAATTCACAATGATGTTTCCTGTTGTGATCTGACTTTGGGAATGGCCTTGCGAACGGCGCACGATTGCCTGAATACGAGCCATCAACTCACGCTTATCGAAAGGTTTGGTCAAGTAGTCATCCGCGCCAAAACCAAGGCCTTTAATTTTATTATCCAGTTCGGTGAGGCCTGAAAGGATCAGAATAGGGGTATCGATTTTGGCGGCACGGAAATTTTTCAAAACATCATAGCCATCCATGTCTGGAAGCATTAAGTCCAAAATAATGATGTCGTAATCATAAATTTTACCAATCTCGAGGCCGTCTTCGCCTAAATCGGTGGTATCAACGACGTAACCGTCAGATTTCAACATCAATTCGATTGATTTTGCTGTGGAACTGTCATCCTCGACTAATAAAACGCGCATTTCTTGCTATCCCCCTTAAAAAATGGTCAGAATGAAAAATTAACTATTATTAATAAAGATTAACACAATTAACCTTTATTAACAAAATTATTTTACAGCCACTTAGGACGATGGGGGAGTGAATCTGTAAGCATGCCCTCCATATCTAGGCTTTATCTCAATAAGTTCAGGGAAATCAGCTTCCCGTAAATATTGCCTCAGTCTAAAAATTCGTTGTGAAACTGTTTCGGGGCAAGAAGGGGGAGTAATATGAGATCTGTGTATTTCAGATAATGTTCTGATTTCCCATGGTTTTTTTGCAAGTATCAATAATGTATCGAATGTTTCAGATTGAAAAGTTATCTCATTATTTTTGTGTATTAGAGCTCTCTTTGCGTAATTTAAGCGTAATTCACCGATTTTAAGGGTGCTGTATCGACCAAATGCATTTCTTAAGAGTAAGCTTGTATACTGGGATTTTTGCTCGGTTAGCTTTTTGGGAAGGGCAAAATCAAATTCGACAAGTTCTCTCCAGTATAGTTCGTTTTCTTCATAATCATTAGTCAGTTGAGGATCAAAAAGATCTGATCTTAAGGCAAAAGGGGACGAAGGAAACGACAGTTTTATTCGCTGCGCAAGGCCTATAAGGCTTTTTTGGTATGAATTATTGGACACAAATCTGTCATCAAAGTTCAATAAAACAGCGCCTAGAAAAGGATATGGTCTTCTGGGTTTATATTGCTTTATGTCTTCTATTCTATGGATAGAAACACCAGTACTCCCAAAAGCTTTTCTGATAGGATTAGATAGTCCTTTTGTACTATCATGTCCTCTGACAAAAAGAATATCTATTGGGTGTTTCATACGCGGTATTTAGAGAATATTTAGTCAAAAAAAGTTAGATACTTTTTATAATATGAAAAATCAAGCTTTTTATTATTTTTTTTCTGATTAATGTTAGAATCTACTCATGGATCGTCTTGCTGATAAAGCCCTTGCGGCACTTGCCCCTATCCCAGATCACGAAGTTTTTGGCCGCGTGACCAAAATTTTGGGTTTATTGGTTGAAATTGCGGGTTTTGGGCAGAATCTTCACATTGGCTCGATTGTCCATTTGCGCCCAAAGTCAAATATTGATGTTCCATGTGAAGTTATTGGTTTTAAAGATGAAAAGGCACTTTTGATGCCGTTTGGAACGCTGGAGGGGGTTGGCCTAGGTTGCCCTGCGATTATCCAAGATAGTGAGCCGACGATTTGTCCTGATGAAAGATGGTTAGGACGGGTGATTAATGCACTGGGCGAGCCGATTGATGGCAAAGGGTCGTTGATGCAAGGGGGGCACCCGATTCCTTTAAGGAATAAGGCCCCTCATCCGCATTCACGGCAACGGATTGGTGGTAAGTTGGATTTAGGGGTGCGGGCGGTGAATAGTTTCTTGTCTACCTGTCAGGGGCAAAGGATGGGGATTTTCTCAGGCTCTGGTGTGGGTAAATCTGTTCTTATGTCGATGATGGCGCGTTATACTGAAGCCGATGTCTCCGTGATTGGTCTGGTGGGGGAACGTGGCCGTGAGGTGCAGGAGTTTCTGGAAGATGATTTGGGAGAGTTGGGACTTAATCGTTCGGTCGTGGTTGTGGCAACGGGGGATGAACCTGCGTTAATGCGCCGTCAGGCGGCCTATGTCACCTTGGCAGTTGCTGAATATTTTCGAGGGCAAGGTAAAAAAGTTTTGTGCTTGATGGATTCAGTGACGCGTTTTGCCATGGCACAACGTGAAATTGGCTTATCTGCGGGAGAGCCGCCAACATCCAAGGGATATCCACCGACGACCTTTGGAGAATTGTCGCGGTTGTTAGAACGTGCGGGCCCTGGAGCAAAAGGTGAAGGATCAATCACAGGATTATTTTCTGTTTTGGTCGAAGGGGATGATCATAACGAGCCGATTTCTGACGCCGTGCGCGGGATTATCGATGGGCATATTATGATGGAGCGGCGGATTGCGGATCGCGGTCGTTATCCTGCAATTAATGTTTTAAAATCCGTATCACGGTCTATGCCGAAATGTTTAAGCGATCAGCAGAATGCATTAGTGGTGAAAGCCAAAAAACTGATTAGCCGCTATGAAGATATGGAAGAGCTGATCAAGTTGGGTGCGTATCGCAAAGGAAGCGACCCCGAGGTTGATGAGGCGATTTTACGCTATCCCCATCTGGAAGATTTTTTAGGGCAGGATAAAGACGAATGTACTTCAATCGAAGAAAGTTTTGCGATGCTTGCCAGTTGTTTAGGTATGGTTTATGAGCGTGCGGATCAAGGCGAGGACATAGATGGCTGATCTTGAATCTTTGATTAGATTACGTCGACATACTGTTGAAGAAAAACAGAAAATCCTTGCTGAAATTTTTCGTCAGGTTGAAATTGTTGACCGCCGAAAAAAGGAGTTGCTGGAGCGATTAGAGAAAGAACGCAAAGCGCTAGACGAAAATTTTGATATTGAAACTCGTGCCTATTACGGGCGCTTTGAAGGGGTGATCCGCGGTAATATTGCCAAGTTGGATAAGGAACTCAAGAAACTGGAAACACGGGTGCAATTGGCACAAGAAGAAGTGCGCGCCGCTTTTGCCGATATGAAACGGGTGGAGATTGTCCATAAACGCCGTCAGGCCGAAGAAGCGCAAGCGATCAAGGATAAAGAGTCACAAGAACTCGACGAAATAGGCATTGAAGGGTTTCGGCGGAACCAAGAATAACCTTATTCTGACCTTGTTTTTGTCATAGCGATGTATAACAATTACCTCGTCAGTTTTTTAATTTTTTAAGAGGAATTATTTATGATCGGTGCTGTAGCCTTTGGGATTCTTGGATTGCTTATCTCTTTAGCTATCCTTGTAGCAATTGGTTTTGGGTTATATTTCATCGTGCGATTTATTATTCAATCCGTAAATAAGACTCCCTGTGACGAAAAAACAAAAGTGATGAGTTCTGAGTCGAAAGTCAGTCCTTTAAAAGAAGGAACATCCTTAGATCGGTTAAAAGATAATCTAATGATACGTATCATTATAGCAGGAGTTCTTATTCTTATTTCCCTGATTCCTTTAGGGTTTGTATCGCAGTTGGTTCATGAACGTAGTCAGTTATATAATTCTGTAGCAGATCGTATGACAGAAGAGTGGAGTGGAGCACAGCGTTTGGCAGGGCCAATTCTTACCATTCCCTATAAATACAATACGACTGTTAGTGAGAAGATAGAAAACAAAAAAACGGGTGAATTTAAATATGTTGAAAAACAAGTTACAAAAACCAAAACACTTGTGATTTTACCAGATGATTTGAAAATTACGTCGCAATTAAAAACCCGTGAACTTAAACGTGGAATTTATAAAGTACCGATTTATGATAGTGAACATACCATTACAGGTCAGTTTTCATGGCCTGATGTAAGTTTACTTGATAATAAGCCTGAAACAGTTTTATGGGATAAAGCCAAAATTTCTTTTTTGATTAGCAACACGCGCGGCGTATCGGGCGGGACGCAATTTAAATGGAAAAATCAAGATGTTAACTTGTCTTCTGGTAATGGGATTTCAGATCTGAGTTTGGGCGGTGTGCATGCTACTTTAAAACTGAATGATGGTTTTAAAACAACACCTTCTTCATTCGTATTTGATTTGAATTTGAGAGGAAGTAAACGGATTGATTTTGCACCGACGGGAAAGAATTCATATATTGCCCTTCAAGGAGATTGGCCGCATCCCAGTTTTGACGGAAAATTATTACCGTCTGAACGTGAAATAACAGATACGGCGTTTTCTTCTTCTTGGAATGTGACACATCTAAGCCGCTCTTATACACAGTTTGATGATTTAGAAGTTTCTGCTCTATCACCTTACTTTATGTCAGTGAATAACTTTTATTTCGGTGCAGATCTTTTTCAGGCGGTTGATCTTTATACATTACTGGAAAGAACAATTAAATATGGCGCACTATTTATAGCTCTTACTTTTTTTAGTGTTTTTGTTCTTGAGTTTGTTTCTGGACGTAGAATGCATTGGTTGCAACATTTGATTATCGGTGGTGCTTTATCAATGTTCTATCTTGCCGTACTGGCGTTTTCAGAACATATAGCTTTTGGTGCAGCTTATGCCATAGGGGTGTCTATTATTGCTTCGATGATAGGGATTTATACATGGGTAGTGATGCGTAAGCTTACTTACGGTATAGGGATAGCGGGACTTATGGTTACGTTGTACACTGTTTTATTCTCTATTCTACAAATGGAAGACTACGCACTTCTGATAGGAACAATATTACTGTTGGTCTTTTTGGGCATTGGTATGTTCATTACCCGAAAATTGGCAAAAGAGAACGACTAGACGTGGACACCAAGTTGGGATTTTTCTTCCAGAACGTGGACCCAGTTTTTTGTACCGCCTTGAAAGTTAAGCTCGCCTGTTAAATCTGTTTGATCAAGTGCAGCGCTGTAGGCTTGACGCATGGTTTGCTGCATAGCGACGCTAAATGCGTTATGGGCACGAACTACCAAATCAAGGCGTTTATCACGTAACAGGCCATCAATTTGGATATTCCCCATGCGGGAAAGGGATAGATCAAAAATAAAACGGGTTTTGCCCTTTTCTTGATGATCGCGTTTGTTTTCTCCATTTTCGTGACGGGTGTAGAGCGTAATTTTGTGAATTTCCCCTTCCCAAAACATAGGCAGAGGGACAGCGCGCCAATCGCTAGTGGTTGCGGGATCAGGCGCTGGACCGCGGGCGGTGTTTGCAATATTTTGTGATAAGCGGTTGATAAGGTCTGTTTTTACGGCACGTTGAAGAAGATCAAGTTTTTTATCGCCAAGCCATGCCGTTATATCCCCAGACCGTACGGCGGCAATAAACATCATTGCGGCAGGTCCGATTTGCCCAGGATTTCCTGCATTCGGAAGGGTGCGGGCAAGAGACGCGGCCGCTTGAGGGCTGATTTGTAGCAGTCCGTTATAAAGTTCATCCAAGGCAGGCCACTGAAATCCCTGGAGCAGTGATGTTGTGTTCAAGGGGTGAGGCGTTTGTATTGTCACAGGAACAGATTTTGGGATGAATTGAATTTGTGATCCGAGTTGCAGATTATTCACGTTTTGCTGAAGAATAAAGCTCTGCGGTAGTGGTGTGTTTGGAAAACGTGCCGTTACAAGAGGTAATCCTTGATGTGTAAAGCCTGTTACCTGTGCGGTCAATGTGACAGCGTTATTTGTACTGATCAGGGGCGGTGTAAAAGTTGTTGTCGCAGGAATGGACTGCGGTGGCAGAGCCGTATTTCCGTCAGAAGGGGGCGTATTAAGAAACGGGACAGGCGGTGTAATTTTTAGAACCTGAATATCAATTTGTGCAATACGCGCAGGGACAAGGGTGTTTGGATTATTCGTATCAAACGTAACAGGAACCAATGTGAGTGTTGTTGGTTGTGATATAGGGGCGTTAGGCTGTATGATTGGCGGCGTAAAAGTTGCTGCCGCACTTGTTGATGATAGCAAATTGGTAGCCAATGTCGGCGGCAAAGTTTGTGTTGCGGGAAGGGTCGGCGCAATGTTTTGTAAAGGATTAAGCGTTGCAAAATTTGCAGTTGTTGTCGTTTGTGTTAGCACGGTTGATGTTGTCGCCAGTGTGGGGGATAACACAATGTTCTGAACAGGTTGTGCAATGTTTTGAAGCGAATTGTTGAGCGCCGTTGCTAAGATGTTGGTTGGAGGGCTAGGTGTTGGCGGCGTGACAATTTGCAAAAGCGATTGCGTTTGCTGTGCGGCGGCATTTTGGACAATAAGATTTGATACAAAACTAACCCGCGCCACAATGTTATTTTGGAGTTGAGGTAGCGTTTGGATATAGTCGCTTGCAATAGTTTGTGCCTGTGCGGGGGGAACAGATAGAAGTCGTACAATGGCTTCTTGGGCAAGCGCCCCTGGTTGTGGCGCAGTAGCATTTGGATTATTGATTTGCGCAACAGTCTCATGGATATTGGGAGGGAGAGGTGTTTGAGGCGTTGGGCGCGGCGGTGTACCAGTCGGCTGTGCATTTTGTTGAGCTGTTTGTACGGCCTGTTGTGCCGCTTGCTGTGTTGTTTGTTGTGAAGACGCAGACGGCGGTGCGGCCGTGATACGTGTTTGCAAACCAGAAGGGGGCGGTTGTGTGTTTTGTTGTTGTGGTGCGCTGCTTTGTGGTACAGGTGATGATGACACAGGAGCATTACGAATAGAGGCTTGTCGCGCAGGGCGTCCTGCGGGGATATCAACTTCAAGACGTTGCCCCACTTTCAGGGGCTTGTTTCCTTTTGCTTTGACTTCTACTTCACCTTCAGAAGTTAAAATCCGCGCTGTGCCATTGTTATTGATTTGTGTGACCTGACCATCAAGGCGCAGAGCTTTTGTTATCGTTTGCAGATTTTCAGGAAGACTTATGATCTGAACAATTTGCGCTCCACGACCTGTGCCGCCATTGGATTGCGGTGGAACGGGAGATGATATTTTTCCAAAACTATCATTCATAATAAGTCTTTGATTTTGTTCTCTGCAGACCTTTTAAAACGCAAGACTGCCACTCTCTTTATCATGCCATAAAGAGGTTAAATTTTGCAGAAGAAAGCAGAGTTTTACCCGTTCGCGGCGATTTTTTTGCTCTGTGCCAAGTCGTTAATTACCAATTTGGCAATTTTTTCAACATCCTCTGCGGCGTCTGTATTGGGAGAGCGGGTGAGGATAGGGGTTTGATGACGAATACTGTCTTTTACCCGTGGGTCATGCCGTACCATGCCAATCATTGGGGGTTTTAGGCGCAAAAAGTTTTCGCAGGCCTTCAATAGAGTTTTATAGGTCTTTTCTCCTTCGGCGGTACTGGAGGCTTGATTGACAATAATGCCAACATTTTTTGACATGCCTGCAGCACTTCCAAGTTTTATGAAAGCATAGGCATCAGTTAAAGATGTTGGTTCATCTGTTGTTACAAGAAGTGTGCGCACAGCGGAAGCAGAAAGCATACGAACAGTCCGGTCAACTCCCGCGCCAAGATCGAGAATGACAACGTCATAGTCTTCGGCAACTTCGAGGATTTGATCCCGCAACATGGTAAGGCGTTGTGAAGGAAGAGCAGACAGGGAAGCTTGCCCCGAGCGTCCTGCGATGATGTCGAAGCCGCCATCATCAAAATGCTGAATGACTTTGTCCAGACCTAAGCGGCCGCGGATAACATCATTTAAATCCCGTTTTGGCATTAGACCTAGTTGAACATCAATATTGGCAAGGCCCAAGTCGCCATCAAAGAGCAAAACACGTTTGCCTTCATTGGCCAGAGCGTGGGAAAGAGTAATGGAAAACCATGTTTTCCCAACGCCGCCCTTACCGCTCGCGATGGCAATAACATTTGGCCCGCGGCGAAAAGACGGGCGTGCGGGTTGCATGGTGATTTCTTCTTCTATTGCTGCGTCAGACATATTTCTATCTATCCTGCCTTTCTGGCTTTATGCATTTTCACCCCTTCTGCGCGTGGCATCAAGAGCTGAGTTAATCTTTTTGATGTTAATTGGGATAACCCGTCGGCAACCTTGGCGGTAGCACTGACTTCGGCGAAGGCTAAGCCACCTTGATAGGCGGCGGTCAATAAACTTCCCAGACGGCGGGCAACATCGACGCGGGTGGGTAAAAAGCGCTGTGCCCCGATGGTTGCAAAGATGTGGGCAATCTCTCCTGCTTCATCTGCATTGGTGCTGGCAGGGAGAACAAAGACAGGATCTATTTCCGCCGCGCCAATCAGGCGGGCAAGTGTCTTCGTACTTTCTGAGTCAAAAGGATTTGTTCCCGCGGTATCTATGATTACCTGATCGAAAGCTTTGGTTTCCAGTAAAATTTCTTTCAGCGCCGTGGGTGATTTTGCAACTTTTAGTTCAATATCCATGAGCTTTGTAAAGGCTTGAAGCTGTTCTAGACCGCCTGCACGTTCAGTATCAGTTGTGATAACGGCAACATCAAGACCATTCATTGAACTGCGTGCAGCCAATTTTGCGGCGGCAAGGGTTTTCCCTGAACCTGGCGGACCGACCATCATGACGGGGTTGCCTCCCGCTTGGTCGGGTAAAGGCGCAAATTTGAACATGCTTTCAATAGAGGAAAGGAGTGCTAAACGGGGTTCATCAATCCCCATGACTGACGCGTAAGAAACAATTTGATCCAGAATTTCATCGGGAACGCCATGACGCAGCATGGTTTCCGTGACTTCTTCGACGCACATAGCCTCGTTGTCATCATCTTCATACATCCAGTTTTCGGAGGCGATATCACCAACATTCTCTGCGGCGTAGTTATCTTTTTCAATGGCCGCAGTCAGATGTACCATAGCGCCGCCGACCGCGTTTTTTTCTTCCCGCGTCGCAACAATGATGGCATCTTCGCCCATTTCCTCACGAACCATTTGCATGGCCTCCCGCATTGTCTTTGCTGTAAACGACTTAAGCCGCATGGATTTGTACCGATTCTACTGATTACATTATAGAGTGCTGTGAATCACTCGCCTAGTGCATTATGGTATAGAAACCCCTGTCTTGTCCACAATCTGGGGATAAGTTTTTGCTTTAGACCTGCCCCAGGGTTTTGATACGGGCTTTGGTGTGGATTTCGTTTTGTGACATGACCATTGTCTGCGGTCTAAACCGTTCAATAACTGAGCGCACATAAGGGCGGATATTGGGAGAGGTTAGAAGCACGGGGCTTTCGCCTTCTTTTCCAAAATCCTGATAAATATCGCGGATAGCGGTGATGAAATCCTGTAATTGTGTGGGGGCCATGGCAAGCTGTCTTTCATCTCCTTCGCTGCCAATTAAAGCTTCGGCAAAAGCTTTTTCCCATTCAGGAGAAAGAGTGATAAGCGGGACGAAGCCATTCACATTGGTATTTTGATCGCAAATTTGACGCGCCAAGCGCGCGCGAACATGCTCAGTAATAAAGGAAATATTTTTCGTATAGATGGCCGCTTCGGCAATTCCTTCAAGAATGGTAGGAAGATCCCGTACTGAGACACGCTCAGACACAAGATTTTGCAGAATACGTTGCAGACCTCCAATTGTAATTTGTCCTGGGATAACATCAGCAACCAATTTTTGATATTCGGAAGGAAGTTCGTTTAGAAGTTTTTGAGTTTCCGCATAGGATAAAAGATCAGACATATTGTCTTTAACAATCTCTGTTATGTGCGTGGTAATAACAGTGGGCGCATCAACGACGGTGTATCCTTTGAAATGTGCTTCTTCCCGATATTGTTCATCAATCCACATAGCAGGCAAACCAAAAGTGGGTTCGGTTGTACTTTCGCCAGGGAGCGTGATGGCGGCCCCTGTCGGGTCCATGCACATTAACATGCCAGGGCGAACCTCGCCGCGTCCTGCTTCTATTTCTTTGATGCGCACGGTATAGGTGTTCGCAGGAAGTTGAAGATTATCTTGAATGCGAACGGCAGGCAGAACATATCCCATATCTTCGGCAAGTTGACGGCGTAACCCCTTAATTTGATCTGTAACCTTATTATTTCCTTCACCCTGCACAAGAGGTAGAAGACCATAACCAAGCTCAAGACGGATGGTGTCCATTGCCAACGCTTTTGAAATTGGTTCTTCTGCGGGGCGAGCGTTTGGTCCTTGTGCTTTTGAGGCATCCTCAAGCTTAAGAAGTTCTTCTTTTGCTTCATTACTGCGCCATGCCATATAAGCCATGCCACCAAAAACGATCGACAAGAAAGCAAAAGGAGGCAGAGGAATACCTGGAACGAGTCCTAAAATCATGATGAGGATGGCTGTCATTGCCATGGCTTTAGGCTGTTTTGTAAACTGGAAGAGGAGCGCTTTATCCGCTGCGCCTTCCACGCCTGCTTTTGAGACTAATAAACCTGCACCGATCGAAATGATAAGGGCAGGGATTTGACTTACCAGACCATCACCGATGGTTAGGATGGTGTAGGTTTGAGCGGCTTCTGACATTGTTAAGCCTTTTTGTGCCGTTCCAATAACAATGCCGCCGATGATATTGATGAAGACGATTAATAGTCCCGCGATAGCATCCCCGCGAACAAATTTTGACGCCCCATCCATGGCACCAAAAAAATTACTTTCTTGTTCTAATTCTTTCCGTTTTGCTTTGGCTTCATCTTCGGTTAGCAGACCAGAAGAAAGGTCAGAGTCGATCGCCATCTGTTTTCCAGGCATAGCGTCCAAGGTAAAGCGGGCGGCTACTTCGGCGATACGGCCAGAACCTTTGGTAATAACCACAAAGTTCACGATGACCAGAATTGCAAAGACGATGCCGCCCACAATAAAATTGTCCTGAATAATCAACCCGCCGAAGGCCTGAATAACGTGACCTGCAGCACCTGTGCCCTGATCACCTTCCCCTAGAATAAGGCGGGTTGAAGCAACATTTAATCCCAGTCTGAGTGATGTTGTAATCAAAAGCACTGTTGGGAAGGTCGAAAATTCCAAAGGTTTTTGAATCGACAGCACCAACATCATAATAAAAACAGAAAATAAAATAGAGACAGATAGCCCAATATCGAGAAGCCAGGTCGGAATGGGAATGAGCATAAATACCAAAATGGCAATGATGCCTAAAGCCAGCGCCACATCTCCACGCAAAACACCGCCTAGGGCGCTGCGCGCCTGTGCCATTCCCTGAATCTGAAAGTTTGACGATGTGTCTGCCATAATTTTTTATGAATGGATTTATTTGAATAAAAATAAGAACTTATCCTTAATTGTACTGTTTCAAACGACACTCTGTAAACATATTTGACAAGATTATTGGAAATTTATGTTATTATCGGCTAGGTTAAGATTCAAAGAGTATGAAGTTAGGGGTTCATAATGAAAAAGTTCACAACAATTTCAATGCTTTGTGCGGCGCTTTCTATAGGGGCGTGCGATCATTATTCCGAGAAACTGGCAGTCTATGAGGGGCAAAATCCGAATGTTGCCGCGATTAGCCCTGCCGCAGGAGAGGATATTACTTTTAGCGGTTATTTGGCGAATGAGTATCTGCAGTTGGCAGAATACGAAAATAACACAAAAAAGGACTACAAAGCGGCAAAATATTATACGGCCAAGATAGAAATTCTAAATGGTGGACAGATGGTGGCTCCCGCCACTGTGAAAGAATTCAAAATTGATGAAAAACAAACGCCGAATGTTATGGCAGAGCGTGATAATTTAATTTCGGCGTTGCAAACATATAATATTCCTGAAAATCGTCAGGTTTTGGCAAAGGCACAAAGCCGTTATGATTGTTGGTTGGAACAGTTAGAAGATCATCCCGAAGATGATATTCCCTTGACGTGTGAAACTGAATATAAACAGGCGATGGCTTCTCTGGCGTTGCCATTAGATCGGGATATTCGTTTTGCCATTCCGTTTGATGAAACAGGATCTTTGGTGAATGGGCAGGCTCAACAGTCTTTCGGGAAGGTTTTAAATTTTTGGAACAATAATCAGGGACGCAATATTCAGGTGAGTCTATTACCTCCTTCGGGCGTAACACCCGAACAGGCGGAACAGCAAATTTCAACAGTACGCGGGATGTTGGAATATAACGGTATTCCTTCTTATAAGATCAACATATTACAACCCAATGGTGATATTTTAGTCCCCAAAAATAACTTTGAAGTGATTATGCGTATTCCTTCAATACAAGGACAGGCAGTACCAATTATTTAATCAGGCAGGCTCATCCAAAACTTTGGATGTCTTCACCTTCATCTTTATATTGGTTGAGTTTGTTGCGTAGAGTGCGGATAGAGATGCCCAGTATTTTGGCAGCATGGGTGCGATTGCCGAGGCAGTGATCAAGCGTATTGATGATCATATTCTTTTCAACTTCAGAAATGGTTTTCCCAATCAAGCCTTCGACTCCTTCAATATTTTGAACGGTTGAAGTTGCAGAAGAAACGCCAGAAGGGTCAGGAGCATTGGCAGCGCTAGCAGAACTGCTTGCTGTTCCTTTAGTAAAGTCACTGTCTTGCAAGAAAATAGCATCGGCTTCAATCTCTTTTTCTGAAGCCATAAGAACGGCACGGTGGATTGTGTTTTCCAGTTCACGAATATTTCCACGCCAACTATAGCTTTGTAACTTTTTCTCTGCTTCGGCAGATATTTTCTTTTTCTCAATTCCGTTTTCTTCTGAAAATTTTTCAACGAAGAATTTTGCAAGCGCCAAGATATCACTGGGGCGTTCACGCAAAGCGGGAAGGTGGATAGGAACAACCTTTAGACGGAAATAAAGGTCTTCACGGAATTCACCTTTTTGAACGGATTTTTCAAGATCACGGTTTGAAGTGGCCAAAATACGCGTGTTCAATTTAACAACATCATTACTACCGATACGGGTAATTTCTTTTTCCTGGATAGCGCGCAGAAGTTTAGCTTGTAGAAGAGGATGCATTTCAGAAACCTCATCCAGAAGGATGGTGCCGCCATGTGCCTCTTCAAATTTACCAATGCGGCGGGCGTTTGCGCCTGTAAAGGCTCCTTTTTCATGGCCAAAAAGTTCAGATTCTAGAAGATTTTCAGGAATGGCTGCACAGTTGACAGCAATAAAAGGGCCATCTTTGCGTTTGGAATTTAAGTGAATAAATTTAGACATCACTTCTTTTCCTGTTCCAGACTCACCAGTAATCAAAATAGTGGCTTCGGAAGGGGCAATTTTTTCTGCGAGCTGCATCACGTTTTTCATAGCAGGATCGCTCGCGATCATCGTGCTCGCTTCGGCTGTAACGGCTTCTAAAACAGCGGCGATAAGTTCAGCATCAGGCGGGAGGGGAATGTATTCTTTCGCACCATCTTGAATAGCTTTTACGGCGGCGCGCGATTCTGTCCCAATGCCGCAAGCCACGACAGGGACGTGGATACGTTCAGCTTCCAGATTAGAAATCAGAGTAGCAATTTTTTGTTTCACGTCGCACATAACAACGTCTGCGCCTTTACCATTGCGCAACGCGCCTAGTGCTTCTTCAATATCTTCACAGTGGATGACTTTTGCACCGCGCTGTAGAGCAATTTTTCCAGCGGCGCTGATATATCCTTCAAGCTGACCGACGATCATTAAACGCATTACGTACTTCCTAATCTAAAAATTAATCAAAATATTTAATTTGTTCGCTTGGTGGTAATTCACTGTTCAACAACATTTCCAAGCGGCGAGGATTATCTTGGCGTGCAATTGAAGACATGGCAATCATCACAAGAGTACGGATCATTGCTTCTTCATTTGAGTTGCGTTCCAACTTTGCAGCCATGGGTGCAAGCACAGCCGTGCCCATAATCGCGCCATAAAACGTTGTTAATAAAGCCACAGCCATGGCAGGTCCAATGGTGTCTGGGTTTTGAAGATTGGCAAGCATTTGAACCAAACCAATCAATGTTCCGATCAATCCCATCGCGGGAGAGATTTCCGACGCGCGGCGTAAAATACTTGCAGAATAACGATGGCGTTCAACAAGGGCGTCCAAGTCCTGTGCCAAGACACGTTCAATATCCTCTGGCGCGTAACCATCTGTTACGATTTGTACGGCTTTATAAAGATGAGGGTCTTTTTTTAATTCACCTTCAATGCTGGCCAACGACAAAAGGCCGCGTTTTTTTGCCAGGATCGCAATTTCCATCAATTGCCGTGCCATAACGGAAGGAGCCATACGTGTTTGAAAAAGCGAGTTGCCAATGACGTTTCCTGCATTTTTAAATTCTTTCCAAGAGAAGGAAACGCTAGTGACTGACATCGTACCGAGGACAACAATCAAGAAAGATGGGATATTAAAAAAATTGGCATCGCTGTGGCCAATCATGATGGCGATGGATATAAGCGTAAAGGTAATAACCAGACCGAAGACAGTTGTTAAATCCAAAGAAACTTTGGAAGGGGAAATTCGAATATTTAAATCTTGTGCGGTATCGCTCATGCTTCCAGTGACTAGTTTTAGCTTTTATCAGATTTTACGATTTCAGTCATTGTTACGCCGAGTTTGTCCTCTACAACCACAACCTCTCCCCGTGCGACGAGGCGGTTGTTCACATAAATGTCGATGGCTTCTCCTACTTTGCGGTCAAGTTCTACCACAGCGCCACGACCCAGTTTCAAAAGTTGGCTAACTTGCATATTGGAACGCCCCAAAACGGCAGAGATTTGAACAGGGATATCATAAATCGCTGTGACGTCATTGGCCATTGCCTCACCCATTTCCCACTCTTTTTCTTGAGGTAAGGCGGCGGAATGGGATTTTATTTCTTTGTAATTAAGATTTTCATCTTTTTTAGGGTCGTCAGTCATCTTCATTTTCTCCTGTTGGGTCATCCTCGGACAAAATGTCAGAAGAATCAGAGGATTGCTCTTTATTTATAACATTATTTTCAGTCTTCGTAAGGGTAGAGTTGCCTTTAGACATTACTTGTTCTACTAAAAGCGCTTCAATCGCGGATTTTATGTCATTTACGGTCTTTTCAGGCGTTCTCACCATTCCACCGTCCTTCCAGGAAAGGGCACAGTCACCAATTTGAAGTTCGCTGTTGGCTAAAACCCTATAGCGCGGCGCAGTATCTTTATCAGTCCAGATATTTTCGATCATTTTATCAATGTCGTTGGCGCTTTCAGGATGAACCTCAACTTTTATTTCGGATTGGCCTGATTGGGTTTTTAGAACCTCTGCTAGGGCTTGCTTTAGGGCTTCTTCTCCCAATCTGCTTTGTAAGGAGGGGGCCAGAATATCAATAACTTTTAAAGCAAGTTTTAGGGCTTCTTCTTCATACTGCCGTTCGCGATAGATTTCAGCAGCAAAGAGATTTGAAAAATTATCAGCAATAGTTTTCAGATTGTCGGAAATTTGTTGTTCGCGCCGTGCTCTTTCCTCCTTCATTCCTTCGTTTCGACCTGTGGTGTGAGCAACAGCCTTTGCTGCTTCCATTTCATCTTCACTGAACATAGGGGGAGGGGGCTCAATGTAAACTTCTTCGACCAAAACCTCTTCTTCTTGAGCAGGAGCGTCAAAATTATTGAGGTCAAAAAGAAATTTCCGAGTATTCACTGTATTTTATAAACCTATTAGAACTTAATAAATCAATTCGTCTTCTTCGAGGCCTGTTGCGATGTTGATCTCGCCACGGGCTTCTAAGTCTTTTGCCACGCTCACAATATATTGTTGTGCTTCTTCAACATCTTTTAGGCGGACAGGCCCCATAGCGGCCATATCTTCCTTCATGATCTTGGCAGCGCGCTCAGACATATTGGCAAAGAACAGATCGCTCAAAGATTCTGTTGCGCCTTTCAAAGCCACAGGCATTTTTTCTTTGTCACAAGCACGAATAAGCGTTTGGATCGCGCTAGGATCAAGTTTTTGTAGATCTTCAAACGTGAACATCAGACTGCGAATTTTTTCGGCAGATTCGGGAACGGTTTTTTCTAACATCTCCATGAAGTTCTGCTCGGCAGAGCGATCAAAATTATTGAAGATATTGGCCATGACTTCATGAGAGTCTTGCCGCGCTGTACGGGCAAGGTTGGACATGAATTCGGTGCGTAAGGTGCGTTCCACATCATCTAAAACTTCACGCTGCACTGCTTCCATACGAAGCATGCGGTGAATAACTTCCAAGGCAAAATTGTCCGGTAATAAAGACAGAACGCGTGCGGCATGGTCTGTTGAGATTTTTGACATCACGACAGCAACCGTTTGCGGATACTCTTTCTGAAGAAAGTTAGCCAGAATATCTTCATTTACATTGGTTAGTTTTTCCCACATGGTTCGGCCAGCAGGGCCGCGAATTTCTTCCATGATGCTTTCAATTTTTTCGGCGCTCATTCCTGCTTTTGCAAGAAGACGCTCTGTACTTTCTTGCGTTCCAATCAGGGCATTGGCGGAACTCATTTGCTCTGCAAAATCAACAAATAAACGCTCAACAACATTGGCATCAACTTTGCCGAGATTAGCCATGGTTTGGGATATCTCCAGAATCTCTTCATCATCCATGTAGCTGAAAATTTTTGCGGTATAATCTTCACCGAGTGCTAACATAAAAATAGCAGCTTTTTCAGGGCCAGAGAGAGTTCTATAGTCTTCACGTACGCGCATTTTTAATGATCCCTATTCATTAATCTTCTGTCATCCAACTACGGATAACAGACACGGTTTCGTCAGGATAATTCTCAACAATATCTTCAACTTTTTTCACTGAAGATGCTCTAACTTTACCCTCAACACTGTTGACATCAATCATGCCTTCATTTTCTTCACTATCATCCAGAGGGGAGGGTTCAAATTCTCCCCCAGGTCCTGTGAGGGCAGGGTTCATTCTTCCAGTGAGAAGCCCTGTTTCCATGCCTTCTTCATCGTCTTCTTTACGTCCTTCCGCCGCTAAAAGTTTGCCAACCATAGGCTGTATCACAAGAAGGATGACGAGGATAATCATGATGGCAACGGTGATAATTTCGGCTGCATCGAGAAGTTTGTTCTTATCAAATCCGAACAGGCTGTTATCGTAAGGCGTGTCAGAAACTTCGATGTCTGCAAACTGCATATTCACAACTTCGAGTGTGTCACCACGAGTTGCATCAAATCCGATTGCCGAGCGAACAAGCGCAGCAATTTGGTCAAGATCTTCATTTGAACGCGGCGTGTAAACTTTTTGTCCTTCCGCGTTTTCGGTGTAGGTTCCATCAACCAGAACAGCAACTGACAGGCGACGGACTTCGCCTGTTTCGCGGATCATGCTGCGTGTTGTTTTGCTGATTTCATAGTTTGTTGTTTCTTCAACACGGTTTGATTCAAGGCTTGGGGCTTGATCAAAAAATAAATCATTTCCTGCAGCAGGCAGGTTGTTTTCAACGGAAACATTTTTCTCGTTTGGTTCGCGCTCTGTATTATTTTCCTCGATGGATTGCAAAGAACGCGCGACCTGACTTTCAGGGTCGTAGAGTTCTTCATTGGTGCTGATGCGGTCAAAATTCAAATCTGCGGTCACATTGGCACGAACACTGCCGTAGCCGACGGTTCTACCAACAATATCTTCAATGGCACGGGTGAGGCGCTGTTCGTATTTAAGGCGCATTTCATCGGCCTTCACGTTGGCCATATTCTCACCTTCTTCGTCTCCGCGAGCGAGGAGTTTTCCTGTTTGGTCAATAAGGGACACTTTTTCAGGTTTCAGCTCTGGAACCGCAGAAGCGACAAGGGATTGTATCGCCATGATTTGATTGCTGTTGATTTGCGCTCCTGGGCGCAATCCTAGCGCAACACTGGCGCTTGCTGTGCGGCTTTCGCGGCTGAAAAGTTGACGTTCTGGTAAAACCAGATGAACACGGGCGCTTCGTACAGGGTCGAGAGAGCTGATCGTGCGGGCAAGTTCCCCCTCCAAAGCGCGAACCTTATTAAGATTAATAACATCGTTTGTTGTGCCAAACCCTGATTGCGTATCAAATAATTCGTACCCCATTGATCCACCATCAGGCAGGCCAGCTTCTGCCAGAAGCATGCGTGCGCGGCCTACTTCTGTATCTTGAACAGTAACGCGAGACCCGTCGTCAGAAACCTTATAGGGGATCTTTTTTTCTTCGAGATTAGCGGCAATAGCGCTTGAATCAGCGGTCGACAAATTATCGTAGAGGAGACTGTAATCTGGTGTTGAAACCCGCAGAGATATGAAAATAAAGAAGGTTGTTAAAGCCAATAAAATTCCGCCCATAATCCCCAAACGGGTTGGGCCGAGCTGTTTCAGTGTTTCGATAAAGCTGTTCACAGATACTACCTTAATAATTAGTCAAAGCGTTATACAGGATAAAGCATGAACCCAGGGAGGACGGGGAGCTTTAACCTGCCACAAAAACAAGGGTATTTGCCGTAAACAAATCACCTCATTTACCATTATACCTTTTTTTCGATAAGAATCCTACAATCCTGTTTATTCTTTTTTAAGGAATTTTATAATAGAATCAGGGTGTTCGG
>Ga0116152_10000244_pt1 | contig 44078 bp, 47 predicted proteins | sample AD_UKC119_MetaG_FD_89894 | JGI IMG/M metagenome (GOLD analysis project Ga0116152, IMG submission 89894) | Active sludge microbial communities of municipal wastewater-treating anaerobic digesters from Hong Kong - AD_UKC119_MetaG | ecosystem: Engineered > Bioreactor > Anaerobic > Digestate... | reverse complement strand
CAACCTGTTCTTCCAGCTCGTCAACGCCCGCTATGAAAAAGGCGCGATGATCCTCACCTCAAACCGCGGCTTCGCGGAATGGGGCGATATCTTCGGCGATCCGGTCGTCGCCACCGCGTTGCTCGACCGGCTTCTGCACCACGCCGTCGTGTTCCAGATCGAGGGCTCGAGTTACCGGCTTCGCGAACATGCCGACCTTCTGCCCGAGCACATCCGCTCAAAGGCAAACATCCAGCCGGCGCCGATACCGCCGACACTGCGTCGTCGCGGCAGGCCGCCGAAGAACGGAGGTCTCGATCTCCCGAATGGCTGATCACCAAGCCCGTCAGACTGGGGAATTTTACGGCGCCAGAACTGGGGAGATTCCGCTCGCCATTGACAGATGGCTGACCGAGCGCGCCAGGCGGTCGAGACGCACGACGATAAGGACGTCGCCGGCGCGGATCTCTTTCACGAGGCGGGCGAGCTCGGGGCGCGCGCGCGAGGCGCCGGAGCCGTGCTCCTGGAAGATCGTCTTGCAGCCTGCGCGGCGCAGCTCGTCGGTCTGGGCGTCGGTCGCCTGGTCTTCGGTCGAGACGCGGGCATAGCCGAGGAGGCGGCCGGCGGCGGGTGGCCGGCGTGCAGGAGGAGAGGCAGAAACTGCCCCAGGTTGGGGCGGTTTACGGGGGGCCGGGGTCATATGGGCTCCAGATGGCCGTCGGAGGCGATTTTTGGGCTTTCGGCGGGCCTCAGGACCAATTTGGCAGGCGAAAGGGCGTTTGTCCAGACTTGACGGATATCAGCAAACGTTCAGTTGCACGCGCCGCTAATAGCCCAGAAAGGTATGCTTTTTGCGGCTTTCAGCCCGATCAGAGCCCGATTTCCAACTTCCGGACGCTCTGAGGTATCGCGGCAGATGGCCGCCTGAGGCACCGCAAGCCATTGAAAACGCGACAGCTCCGCTCCCAGGCGCTTGGATACGTCAAATTTAACCGAAAATCGCAAGGTTTTGGCAATGCGCTAGCACGGAAGTGAAATGCCTGATAACTTCATTAATAGAACAAAAATCGCATTGATTCAGATAGATCGAGCATGGCTGTTTGGACTCCGGCCGAGATTCCGTGGGCACTGATCGCTGTCGCTGTCGCTTTTGACTAACGACTTCAATTTGAAGCGATAAGCCAAAACGTCGAATTTGATTTTGGCTTGAAACTTCAATTTTTACATCGGTCAATCCTTTGAATAATTGATGATTTCAACCGCTCAAAGCCCAGAGGCTTTTGTCAGGTTGATCCGGAATCGGTCACGTTTCCTTTGGTAGCGACGGGTCATCTCGGCGCTGGCATGCCCCAAATGCTTCTGAACATAGGCCTCCTCGACCTGGGCAGATGAGGCAAGGCCCGCCCGCAGCGAATGGCCGCCAAAGGCCTTTTTTCGCTCGCCCTCCGTCAAATCGCCGCGGATCCCGGCCTTCATGGCGGTCGCCTGGACGAGGCGCGCAACGTGCTTGTCGGTTAGGCGCTCTGACCCCACACCGCCATTCTTGCGGGCGATTGGCCGGAATACCGGACCATGGGCGATGCGGCCGAGCCGCAGCCAGCTTTCGAGGAGGGCGACAGGGCAGGTTTCCGGGCGCGAGCCGCGGCCGATTTCAACCTCGCGCCACCCGGTCTTGCCGCTGATCGTCAAGAGAGCGCCGCCCTCCTGGATCTCGATCCAGCCCGACCCGTCCTCGCTCTGGTTAGGTCCGCAGTCGAGGCCGACGATTTCGGAGCGCCTGAGCGCGCCGGCAAAGCCGATCGCCAGGATTGCGCGGTCCCGGATACCCCGGAGATCCATCTCCAGCATCGCCAGCATGTCGAGGAGTTCGTCGGCGAAGATCGCGGCCTTTTGGGCGGGCGGCCGGGCGTGCTGGCGGCGGATTCCGGCCATGACGGCGGAAATATGCCGGTCGCGCAGGTCCAGGGTTTCCCCGAGGCTGCGGTAATGCCAGGCGATCCCGGACAGGCGGCGTTCGAGCGTGGAGACGGAGCAAGGCTCAGAGCCCCGCCGGGCGTTATCGGCGCAATCGGCAAGATAGAGGCCGATGGTTGCGGGGTCGCAAGGCCGGTCGGGGAGGCCGCGCCGGCGCAGCCAGGAGGAAAAGTGCCGCCAGTCCGCCCCATACGCCCGGGCGGTGTTGTCCGCCTGGGAGGCCCGCGCATAGGCCTTGGCGGTCTCAGTGAGCCCCGAGAGAGCCGTATCGCTCAGGGCAAGGTCCGTCGGCTCGGGCAGGGCAGGGGCCGTTCCAGCTCCGTTCTGGTTTTCCAGACGCCTCGGCGAGCTCTCCGGGGGGTCAAAAGGGGTGTTTTCGCCCGCCATGGCTGGTGTTCCGAATCGTGTCCGATAATGCAATCTTATCGGACATGGAATCGCGCCGACAAGCGCGGCGGTTTGTAGTGGAAAATTGATGACAAAGCGCCGCTGACAGGCGACGATTCTCACATGCGATTCGCCGAACCAGAGACACTGGTGGACCCTTTTGAGCGCCCTGCAGTCGGCAACGTCCGACGTCGCGAGCGGCGATCAGTTTGCGCAATACCGCGCTCAAAAGTGCAAGAATTTCGGATGTTTCCGTCTTGGGCTACAGTTTCTCCCGCGTCTGCCGAGAGCGCTTTTTTGGGTGCGGGCGTTGGGCTCGCTTTGCTCGACGGATTCGTGCGTCTGGACGCGCCTTTCGCTGGCGTCTGGCGCCAGCGCCTCGCCCTTCAAGCGGCCGCCGCCAGCGCCAAAATCCTGCGGCTGCGCGAAGACGAGGCGGCGCTCCGCGATACCGTCCATTTGGCGATATCCGACGCGCCTGGGCCCGCCGGACGCATCCACCGACTTTGGCGCGAGCTGGCGGCCACAGATACGACGATCAGCTCGGAACGGATCCAGGCTGCGCTCGCATTGCTTGATGGCCTCGAGGCTGCTGAAGCAGACGATCTTGCTGCCAGGCTCCAGGAAATTGCTACGGCAGCCGGCGATCCGATTTCGATCGCTGCGCAGGCTGCGAGCAGGATCTACGCGCAATTGCCGGATCCCGAGGGAGAACTTCTGGCCTGCTGGGCGGCCGACCTAGTCGTCGCGAGGCGACTGCGGTGGTGCAAGCCCGTTCCGCTACTCCTGAACGCCCTCTTGAAGCCAGCTTTGCGGTCCGGCCCGACGGGTCGCCGACCGCGGCCGAATGGTCCGGATTGGCCGCAAATGGTGGCGCAGGCCTACGCGCTTGCCTCAGCCGATGCGCGCAGTCTGGCCGCTCAACTGGACCGGCGCGCCGAGACGCTGCTCGCGGTCGCCCCGCAATTGCGTGCGCGAAAATCGGATAAGGTTGTCGCCCTCTTGCTCGCCGATGACTGCCTGGCGCCGACGCCGGCAGGGCGGCGCGCCGGGCTGTCCGACCGCGCGGCGCGACGGCTGTTCGAGCGCCTGGTCGAACTGAAGGCTGTGCGCGAAATCTCGGGTCGTCCGAGTTTTCGGCTCTACGGTCTGTGAGGGCGGATGGCGGCCGCAGCCCAAAAAATTGTCGATCTTGATCTTGCCGATCTTCCGTGGGCGCTACGCTGGCGCGAGTGGATGGGCCGCGTCGAGGCGGCCATCTTTGCCGCCCGCAATCCCGTGCCTCGCGATACACTGGCTAAGCTCGTCGGACCGGAATGCAATCTCGATCATCTTTTGGCCGACATAATCGAGGAGCTCCGCGCCCGGCCTTACGATCTCGTGTTCGTCGCGGGCGGATATCAGCTGCGAACGAAACCACGCTTCATTGAGGCCGTCCGCACCGTCAATGGTGAAAAGGTCCGGCTGGCTGGTCCGCCGGAGCTGACCAAAACCGAGATGTTGACACTGACGGCAATCGCATATCTGCAGCCCGCAACGCGCGCGCAGATTTCGACCCTCGTCGGTCGCGAAATCAGCCGCGATGTCGTCGGCGTTCTGCGCCGACATGGGCTGGTCGAAGGCGCGGTGCGCGCGCCAGAGCCAGGAGCGCCGCTGGCCTACGTCACGACGAAGAAATTCCTGGAAGTTTTTGGACTAGGATCCCTGCGCGATCTGCCGAACATCGAAAGGCTCGAGGACGAGGGGCTGCTGGAGCCGCGATCACCTGCGGTTGATGATTTCCGTGCCGGCAAAGACGGTGACGACGACGCGTTTGCTAGCGAATTGAGCGGCGATACAGAACCGTAAATGCATGGCCCGGATATCTCCCAGTTCAGGCAGGTTTTGGCCGTAGCCTGACCGATTTCCTGAGACAGGGTGCTCGTGAATGGCTTGCGCGGATCGGTCAAATATCTATCGAGGTGATCGAGCCGCGATGGTGTTTTCTCAACCTCCCACATGATCGGCTCGTCTGTGCTCCCAACGATCGCGCTCTTCAGGCTGACCCGGGAGTCATGGTCAGATCATCAGGGTCGACGCGCTCGACAGTCAAAGCCGGTGATGTCAGCGGCTTGCGGCCTTTGGCCGAGGCGTGCGGAGACAGCTTCGCCTTTGGCCTGGTCCTTTACGACGGCGCGGACGTCATGCCTTTCGGCGACAGGCTGGCAGCGGCACCAATGTCGGCTCTCTGGGCCGGAGAGCCAATGACGAACGGCAGCCAAGGTGAAATAGCCGCAAAAAAGGAGGAAGGGTAGGGGCATGTATCTCGACAAGCTGACGCTTAACAACTTCCGATCCTTCGCTCAGTCGGAAATTCCGCTGTGCAAGGATCTCACTCTGCTTGTCGGAGAGAACAACGGCGGCAAGAGCAACGCGATCGATGCAATCCGTCTTTTGACAGCACCGCTGGGTGGGCGACGGGAGCTGTATTGCGAAACCACCGACATCCGGTTCGGGAGTCCTGAACGGAAATTCGAACTGACAGCGAGCTTCTCAGAGCTAAGCCCAGCTCAAAAGGGGCGGATGATATCGGCCGCGACCGACGCGGCGATTAGCGGATGTGTCTTCGGTCTGAAGTATGATGAGACGACGGGCCGCTTCCCGATCCGACCGGCCTTGTGGGCGGGACATCAGCGGGGCAATCCTGAGCCTGGGTGCCACGAGATGGTCCGCCACGTCTATCTGCCGCCGCTACGCGATGCGAAGCGCGCGCTCGCCTCGGGAAATCCGACCCGAATTTATGCGCTGCTGAACCACTTCCTCGAAGGCGGTGACCCGGAGGCGCTAGCCAAGAGCCTGCGCCGTGGCGCCGAGGCCGAGATCCTGGGCAAGGTCGGCGGAGCCGTGGAGATTGGATTGACCGCACTGACAGCCGGCGTCCGACGTCAGGCCGCGTCGCTAGGTTTCGCGAGCGATGAGAAGCTGATCGATATCGCCCGAGACCTTCGCTTCAAGCTCGCCGATCATGGCATCGAACCTGAAGACCTCCGCTATTCGGGGCACGGTTACGCGAACCTACTCTACATGGCCACGATCGCTGTCGAGCTGGAGAAGGTCAACGACGCCGATCTGACGCTCTTTCTCGTTGAAGAGCCCGAGGCCCATCTTCATCCGCAGCTCCAAGCCGCGGTCCTGAGCTTCTTGGACGAGCAGGCCGAGAAATCACGCAAACCGCGCGAGGGCCACCACGGACCCGCGGGAGAGTTGCAGGTGATCGTGGCGACCCATTCGCCGAACCTAACGGCGTGGGTCGCAAGCAAGAAACTCGTCTTCTTCCGCTCCTTCCTGCCGACGCCGGCGAAGGGTGCCCCCGCAGACGCCAACGAGGAGCCGCAGCCGCTGGCCGGTGTGCCGGCTGAGATCATGCCGGAAATCGAGCCGAACCCGGTCATGCCGGTCGGTCGGCCACGACGCGTGACGCGATGCATTCCGCTTGCTGGGCTGGCGCTCGATCCTGCCGAGCGCCGCAAGGTCGATCGCTATCTCGACGTGACCAAGTCGGCCTTTCTGTTCGGAGGTCGGGTACTCCTGGCGGAAGGCATAGCCGAAGCACTTCTGCTTCCTGTCATGGCGAAGAAGATCGTGCTGAAGGACGATGCCGACAAGTTTCGCCTGTTCCGCTCGGCCGTTTTTGTGCCCATCGACGGGGTCGATTTCTACCCTTACGCCAAGCTGCTTCTGTCAGCCTTCAACGAGGTCCGCATCGCCGACCGTCTCATCATTTTGACGGATGGCGATGGTGGGGACGTGGTCGAGGGAGAAGTGACACCGGGCGCCGCGCGTAAGCGCGATCTGGAAGCGCTGGTCGCCGAGCTGGGCGCAGACGACCTCCTAGAGGTGGTCATCAATGACTATTCCCTTGAAACCGAGCTCGTACGCGCCGGCAACGCGGTCGTCCTTAAGGAGGTCTATCTCAAGCTTCACCCGCGATCTGGTGACAAGTGGGACGCGGCGGTCGCGCTGGCTGGCGCTGCGCAGGCGGTGGCGATCCAGAAGCTCTTCGAGACGACGCGGAAAGGCGACTTTGCGCAGCTCGTTGCCGAGGAAATCAACAAGGGCGTGGTCTTCACGGTGCCGGCCTATTTGAAGACGGCGATCGAGGCCCTGGTGAAATGATCGCCAAGCCGTTCGAGCCGACGGAGCAGCAGCAGCGGGTGATCGAACATGTGGGTTCGGCATTCATCGCGGCGTGCCCCGGTGCGGGAAAGACGCGAGTTATGGTCGAGCGAGCACGGAAGTTGCTTGGCGGTAGACCGACGGGGCGCGGCATTGCCTTTCTTTCCTTCACCATCGCCGCCGTCTCGGAATTGGAGGATCGACTCCGTCGAGAAGGGTTGGTGGAGACCCCGGCGTTTCCCCATTTCATCGGCACCTTCGACGCGTTCCTCTGGCAATTCCTCGTAGCGCCGTTCGGTATCGATGGCTGCGCCGCCAAGCCGAGATTGATTCCAGACAAGGACGATCGGACGATACAACCCTTTGCGGGCGCACAGGCCCTGCCGCTTGAGTGCTTCGACCGCGCGACTGGAAACGCTATCCCGGCCATGATTCAGCGCTACGGATTTCGCGGGAAGATCAAGGCGCACGAGACGGCGGCGCGGAATACACGCGCGCGATTTCTCGAGCGCGGCGAGCTCGACTTCACCGATGCGCGTTCAGTTGCGCTCGCGCGGCTGCGCAACCCGGCGTGCGGCGCAGTGCTTGGTCCGGCCTTCGCGGCGCGATTCCTGGAGCTCATTGTCGATGAGGCACAGGACTGCAATCCGGTCGACTTGGAGATCATCACCTGGTTTAGGGCGGCCGGCGTCCCGGTAAAGGTGATCTGCGACCCGAACCAGGCGATCTACGGATTTCGGGGCGGTGTGACGCGGGAACTCGGTCAATTCGCCGCTACGTTCCGCGAGGCACAGCGACTGCCCATGAATGGAAATTTTCGCTCCAGCGCGCACATCACGAAGGGCATCGTGACCTTGCGCCCGCCCGGCATGCGCGCCGTAATCGACGAGGCTCTTGGAGAGCATCGCGAGGAGCCGACGGCGGTGCATATCCTCTCTTATTCAGGCCAAGGTGTGCCCTCGACGATCGGGGCGAAATTCCAGGAGTTGGTCACGGCAATTGGGCTTGCGGCGCAAGATTGTCCCGTCGTTTCCGCGACACGGCGAACCGGGGCGAATGCCCTCGGCCATCCACAGGATTCAGGCGTTCGGGATCTCAGCTATAGGCTGGCCGTCGCGGTTAGTGATTTCCACTTCTCCTTCGAGGTCGGGGGCCGGAAAGAGGCGCTCGTCGCCATCCACCGGATCATGCTCGAACTGAGCGGCCAGATGGGCGGGAAGACGTATCATCAGCATCTCGCCGAGGAAGACGTCGATCCTGAAACTTGGCGGCCGGGTGCTCTCGCTTTGGCTCAAGAGCTCCGCTTCAGCCCGGAGCGATTCGCCACGGTCGAGGAATGGCACGATGAGGCCCGCCGGCTGCTCGCGCCACTGCTTCCGGCCGGCGGCCCATCCATCAAACAGCGTCTTCGCCGCAATGGCGATCTCGGGAAAGCATTGTCGGTCGCGCCCGCGGCTGGGCACCCCGCACGGACCATCCACAGCGTAAAAGGTATGGAATTCCCGGCAATCTGCGTAGTGATGTCCCCAAGCACCGCGAAGGGTATTATCGATTTTCTCACTAGCGGCGTCGCGGGAGATAATGAGGAGGCGCGCAAGATCTATGTCGGTGCGTCGAGGGCGCAGCGCTTATTGGCGATAGCATTGCCACGAACGCAGGCGCCGCGCTTACGGGATCTGATGGCGGGAATGGGTGGAGCGGTCGAACTTGTTGCGCTCTAGCCCCGTGTTACTCCGCTGCAGATGTGTCATAGGGCGCGCGTTCGTCAGCGATGGCGGCCTGGATCGCTGAGGAGCGGTCGAGATCACAAGGCTCTTGCTAGGGGGAGGCTTTCCCCGAAAGCGACAGCGCTTAAGATGCCAATTAAGTGGCGTCAGACATAGGGCGTGGCGGTCCCGACATGCTTGCGCGGCGCGTCGAACGGGCCATCGAGGAAGAAGGCGAGATATTCGGCCACAAGGCCCAGCTCTTCAACTTCGCGGCCTGGCGGGGCGCGTGTGAAGATCTCCAAGGCTGTCGCGAGCAGCCGATCATACGGCCGCGGATGGATCGCAAAGTGCGGGCGAAAGCGGGTAGCCGAATTCGGTCGCCATCGCCGCGAAGAGTGCCCGCTGAATATGACCGTTGCCGTCCAGGAACGGGTGGACCTTCCCGAACCAGCTGAAGCTGTAGGTCAGTCCGAGAAGCTTGCCGTAATCATCCGTCGTGCGGTCTGCGAGCAAGGTGCGGGTGTGTTCGAGCACCAGAATCATGCGTTGCGCGACCTCGCCCGGCGCGCAGAATTCCTATGCGCGGCCGTTCTCGAGCTGACTCTCCGACGACATCCTGCGATCGGCGAGCGTAGTGGCCGGCGTGCCGCGATAGGTCCCGGCGTATTCGCTGTGGCTGGGCGGGGTGAATGGGGCGAACAGCTCGCGGTGAAGGTCGCGCGGATCGGCAAGGATGGCTTGCCGACGTGCCGGATCAGCCACGATCTCGCTTTGGAGCGTGGCGCACCGAGCGGTCATGTCGCGATCATAGTTGGCGGCGTCATGGGCCTGCCATCGCGCGAAGGCCTTAGGCATTTTCCGGCGCTCCTCCATTGCTCAGCGCGCCGGCCCGGCGAACGCCGCTTCCGCCTCCTTCAGGCAGCGATCCCAAAAAGCGATGGCGGCGCGCAGTTGCGGCAGCACCGGCCTCCCCAGGAGGTCGCGGGCCTGATGGACGTCAAAGGCCGCGACCCGGGAGACGCCGTCCGGCATCGACGGGTCGGCTATAACGGCCACGGAACCGAACACTTGGCTCTGCAGTTCAAGCCCGCCCTGGAACTCTTTCAGCAGAGCGTTTCGCGTCGGCTCGATGAAGTCCCCAAAAATCGGGTCCTGCCGCCAGTCCCGCCATTTCGTTCTGATCCAGCCGCGCCGGTCAGGCTCGACGCAATCCACCTTTTCTAAGACATGGCCAACGGAGCGCAGTAGGGCGATGATCGCGATATATCGCGATTGGTGGTCGGCGACCGGGCGCATTACGCTGTCGTCCCGTTCGAAACGAGCGAGAAGCTCGCGGATGAAGTTCAGTTGGGCACGCGCGACCAGCATCGGTCAAAGCGCCCGAAAGTCCGCTTCGATGTCGGCGATACTATTGGTGTCGTCGACGGCGTGCAGCACCGCGCCCGTCTGGGTGCGGTCGCGGATTTCGATCTTCTGGGTCTCGTGATTGTAGGCGAAGACATAGGTCTTTCCCGCGATGGTCACCCACAGCATGTTGGCGGGGCTGCCCGAGAAGCGGCGAATACGGATGGAGTCCGGATCACCGCGCCAGATGATGCCGCCAAGCAGAGCCAGGGCGACGCCTTTGACCTTGCCGGCATGGTGATCGGCTCGTCCCATGACGCCCTCGGCATAAGTGTGGAGTTCTTCGACATCCTTGGCGGTGATGGCCATCTGTTCCTCCAGCTTGCGCTCTGCAGCTCAGGCGCGTCGCAACATGCGTTCGACGCGCACGCGCCGGTAGCCATGCGCATGCACATCCTGGCGGAGCTGCGGAATGTCTCGGACTCCGAAGGCCACGGCGGCCTTCAACGGACTGGCGAAGGTTGCATAATACGCCCAGTGGGCGTCCGGCGGGAGCGGCGCATTCTGGCGTCGGTCCGTAATGGCGATGTCGCGATGATCGCTGGCATTGCGGAAAGCGTGGAAGGTTACCCAATCGGGCCGCCGGTAGCGGGCGGCCTTGCTGAACGGCACAGACTGGACTTTCACATCGGCTTGGTCGAGCACCCAGCCCTGCTGCTCGAGGATTTGCCGGACCATATGTCCGACCATCTGCTTGACCCGGTCGGCCAGCACCTCCTCCCGAAATTCCGCGAGCAGCTGTTCCTCGATGCCTTCGACGGCGGGCTTGCTGAGCTCCGACGCGATCTCCAGGCGCGCGACCTGTTCAGGTCTCGTGAGAAAGGCCCATATGCGCTGGCCGAGTTCGGATGCGTAGAGCGAGGCGAATTTGTCGGGGCTGTAGGTAAACATGAGCGACCCTTCTTTACCGGGTAAATATGGCCGGTTATAAAGCGATGTCAATGGCGGCGGCGTCCGCCTCGGCAGCGTGGAGACGGATTTGGATTTCGAGGATCTCGTAACGGCGTTGGCACCGCCGCCCAAACGGGCGGGCAAATCCGACGGTCCGCATGAACACCATCTCTATGAAGGGGCGGTGATGCTCGCCTATGCGATGCATCTGCTGCGAACCGAGGACGCTCGAGAGGTCCGCATCCATCCCGACGGTGAGCACGGCAAGCAGTTCGACTTCGCCGGCTGGCTGGCGCGACGTGACTTTGCGAAGGTCTCGACCCTCGGCAGCACCGCCTATGGCGGCGTCTATCGCAACGCCGCGGGCCAGACGATCACGGTGCACCCCAAGTCGGGCGTCGGCGACGTCGTCGCCGAAGCGGGCGGTCGGATCATTTCAGCCGAGTGCAAGGGCGGGATTATAAACACCCGCCATCCGGGCCAGGTATCCCGCCTCTATAAGGGTCTTTGTGAAACCGTGGGGCTGTTGATGGCGATGCCGGCGCAAGGACGCCAGGTCGCGGTGGCGCCCCTGACCGAGGGCACCTTGCGCCTCGCCGAGCGGCTCGTGCCGCGCTGCGCTCTGGCGGGGATTGAGATCGCCCTCGTTGGCGCACGCGGCCAGGTCACGGCCGTGCATGCGCCGCTTGGGTCTCCTAGCGCAGCGGGCGGTCGTGGCAAAATCGACAACATATCGGCCGGCGGATTGCGAGACCTGCGATGAGACGTGTTCTGACGGTGGGGCTGACCTATAGCGGCGATCCGATCGCAGAGGTCGAGATCGAAAATTTCGGGCTGTGCCAGCCCAGCGTGAACAAGGAGCGAGCTGCGTTTCCGCTGTATGAGTACGACACCATCATCATCAATCCCGAGAGCTACACGCATTTCCTGTTCGGCTTAGCTGGTGAGTTCTCGAACGAGGCCCATGAACTCGGTCTACTGAAGCGCCAGAATGACAGCCACGATCTCGACTCCGCCTTCGACGGCGAGGATCGGCGCAAGGAATTGGAGGCCGCGATCGCCGCCGGGGCCACGGTGGTCTGGTGCCTCTCCGAGCCGAAGCGGATAAATTTCTTTGGCTATCGCGAGACGCATCTCGGTTATGCGGCGCCCACGGTCGCGAGCTTCGTCAAGCGCTCCAACCAGCTCGTGAAGAAGGGACGACGCGCGGGCGCCGTCGATCCAGACAGTCCGTTCGCCCGCTACTTTGAGATCCTGATGCGGACTGGCTGGACGCTCTGCCTGGCCGATCCGGTTGAGGGGTTCGCCTCGATCGCCGCGACGCCTGAAGGCTATAGCCTTGGCGGCCAGCTGACGCTCGGCAGCGTGCGGGGATGGCTGCTGACGCCTCCCACGTCGCAGGACAGCACCAACCAGCTCGTGCGCGATAGCCTGGCGCTGGAAAAGACTGACCCGGCGCACGAGAAGTATCACGGCGTCTTCCTCAGCCACACCGGCATCGACAAACCCTTTGTGCGCCAATTGCGCGCCGATCTGATGGCACGTGGCGTTGAGCGCGTCTGGTTGGACGAGGCGGAGATCGACATCGGCGATTCTTTGATCGCCAAAATTGAGCAAGGCATGAAGCTCAGCCGGTATATCGTGGTCGTGCTGTCGAAGAAGTCGATCGACGCTCCCTGGGTGAAGAAGGAGCTCGACATCGCGATGAACCGCGAGATCGCCAGCGGCGAGGTCGTGGTGTTGCCGTTGCTTTACGAAGAATGCGAGCTCCCCGAATTCTTGAAGGGCAAGCTCTACGCCGATTTCTCCAAGCCCGAGGAATATGAAGCCGTGCTTGCCAAGCTCTTGCGACGGCTGCGGATCGCCTGATGGCGGCGACCCAAAAGGGCCTGAGCCCGGCCCTTCATAACGCGATCGCCGCGCTGTGGCGCCTCCGGCCGCCCGGCCCCGACAATATTCTCGCCCATCCGGCGTTTGTGCGCCTGCGCGAGGTTTGCCGGGACGGCTATCCCAATGCAGGAAAGGACGGTCCGAACTTTGCGCTGTCGACGGCGCTGCGGGCGCTGGGCTTGCCGTGCGCACTTGGCGCCGCTGCCGCTCATTTCACATCGTCGCCGGACGAGGCGGCGCAGGGGCTCGACGCTGCGCTTCGCGCTACGCAGGCGCGTCGTCTGCATCTGGCGCCGCTTGATCTGGCGAAGGATCTGCCGCCTTTAGAGTTCGGCCCGGCGAAGGTGTGCCGGTTCACGGCGAACGAGCTGAGCGCGCTCGTTGATGACAGCCGGCTGAAGCGAACGCATCAGCGTCAGGATTTCGACATCGATCGCTTCGCAGAATTTCATTGGCTCGTCGTTGAAGAGGCCATGATGCTCGATCGCGAGCCCGAGGCGCGCGCGGTCCCGGTTCTATTTATGGATCTGAGCAAGGACCTTGGGGAGATAGAACCACACAAGGGCCGTTTCCCGCCCGCCTTCGAGGCGGCGCTGTTCTTCCTCCTCCTTGCGCCTTGGGAAACCTGGTCGACTTGGGCGGACGTCGACTGGCGGGGCTTTCGCGTGCCGTGGGCCTATACGGTCGACAGCGACATCTTCGTGCGCGCGAATGCGCTGCCCTCGGCGGATACGCTGAGCTGGGAGGATCGCATTTACGACGATGGTTATGGCGCGACGGTCGTGGAAGAGCGCCCCGTCGAGCTTCCCCTTCAGGATGCCGCCGCGGCCGACCTTCCCACCTGGGACCAGACCCGCTGGGCGATCGTCGAACTGGCGAGGCAGTCGGTGCTGTTTGAGACGCCCGTCGTCCATTTCCTGGTGCGCGCCTTCCTCGCAGACGGCGTGGACGAGTTCTTGGCGCACATCACAACGATCGAGGCTGCGTTGGGGCTGCGTGCCGACTATCAGAAGGAGTTCCGCATCGCGCCTGACCGGCACAAAGGGATGCGCGCGACGAACCGAATGCGCGGGCGTGTCGCCGGATTGCTGGGTGGCCGCCCGGACGCGGACCAATATGAACATCTCTTCGAGGTGAGGAGTGCCTTCCTGCATGGACGCACCATGACCGCGATTTCGACCAAAGAGCGCGTGATGGCGCGTTCGTTGGCGCGCCGGACCGTCGAAGCTCTGATCCTGGCAACGCGCGCTGGACCGATCACGTCGAGAGAGGATTTTCTGGATGGCCTACTCGACAAGGGTGCGCCTCTGATTTGACGGCTCATCCCAATGTGACGCATTCTTCCCTTGCCCGATCATGGTCGATATTCGCTAGCTGTTCGAGAGCGATTGAAGTTCGTTCACTTCGAAAGTGCTATCATCTAAGAGACGAGTTCGTGGTCAGGAAAGCGTTCACAGGCGACTGACCGATGCGGCTTCGCCGAATCGAAGCTCGGCGTGGATCGGCAGCGCGTTCAAGCCCGGCCGGATCATCCGCTGAGAGAGAGGGCCGGTGTTGGCCCGCTCGGAGGTACGGATCCGGATTATCTTCTCGTAGCTCAGCGTGATGCCAAATCACGATATGCCAAAAGCAGTTGCGGGAGATCAATTTCCCGGATGTCCTTGCCGCGCGGGTTCCTAGGCCGCTTCTTCCTGTTCAATGATTCTGTCAGCTTGCTTATCAACGGCTCCAAGGAACTGTATGGACCGCCCGACAAGATGATCGATCTGCGCCAGGCGGCAATGCGCGGATCAGGGTCGCGCATCAAATGCTTGTCCAAACTGGCATTCAACTCTTCGAGACACCTCAGCCGCGCCCTCGAAGATAAGCTCGTGAACTTGACCTCGTGGTTTGGTCGCAAGAGAGAGGGTAATTCCAAAATTTGCTCGATCAACGAGCTTTCGCTCAGAATGCCGCGCGCGCATTCCGCGGCAACAAGGCCATCGAGAAGCTTACTTGCTCGACGTGCGGCCTTGCTGAGGACAATGCCCTTAGCACGGCGCAAGTCGAATCCGCACTCGGCGCAGCGATGTTGAGGGACAATAGCTCTCTCATCGCAAGAGACAATTCCGCTTCCGCACGCCGTGCATCTGTCGATCAGCCCAATTTGGTGCGTCGGGCAGACAATGAAGGTCGCTCGCCGCCAGCGACGACGAAAATGAGGATGCTTGTCTTCGGCAAGACATGAAGGGCAGAACTGCAACCACGTCGCCCGGGATCTATGGGGGCGCCAACGCATCGACAGAGCGAGAGGGTACCAAGGTTCGAAGCCAATCGTCATCGAGGCGATCCGGTCGACCGGCAAGCCAGTTCGCGTGTATAAGAATTCAAACAGCCAATCCGGCGCGGCATTATCCAATCGGGCGGACCAGGTGCGCTCTTCGAACCCCAGCGACGCGCCAAATCGACGGGGCGAGAGGCCATGCGCTGATGCGATCCGGTGCAACCAACTGGACAGCAATTCATCGCGGGCCGGCGCCACATGGATCGGCCAGCGATCGGATAGGACCGTCTCCAGTCGTGGAAGAACTTCGATGGCGATTTCATCCTTGCCGGGCGTCGAAGTCAAAGAAGCGCCTCGCGCAGGGAGGATCGGCGGCGCTGGGAAGGCGGTAAGTGATCGAGCGATTGCAGCGTCTTCAGCGAGATGCGTTCCTTACCCGTGCCGATTGCCACGATTGCTGCGTCGGCAATGACCTTCACCGTCTCGCCGATGAGGCCTTCAGACATTGCGAATATGCGCCGGGCGAATCGTTCGCTCGAAAGTTCCGATGGGTGGGCAAGGGGAACGGCCGCTTCTAGCGTATCCAGCAGGGATAAGTAGGCCTCGTCATATTGCCATCGCGGGACGGGGACTGTCTCAATCCTCGAGGACATTTCCGTCGTTGAATTTATGTAGTCGTGGACCGAAACTTCGCCGATCAAGACCGGAGAGATGTCATAGAGGCGACCGATACGGCGCAGGAAAGCGAAAATCGCTGTGTTTTTTCATGGAATAGGAACCCCGCTACGGGGCTGATGTGCATCCAATCGGGACCCCGTGGCGACGGGTCCAGACTGGTCTCCGAGATTCTCGGAGGCCGCGATTGGAATGCTGGTTGTGGAAACGATCGCCAAGATACGCCGAGCGTATTTATCCCAGGGCAAATCGATCAAGGAGATCTGTCGCGAGCTGCGTGTATCGCGCAAGGTCGTGCGGAAGGTCATTCGGTCGAACGCGACCGAGTTCCGGTATGAGCGGTCGCACCAGCCGCTTCCTCGTATCGGTCCTTGGCGGGAACGGCTCGATGCGATGCTGGACGAGAACGACAGGAAGTCGGCGCGGGAGCGGCTGACGCTGATCCGCTTGTTCGAAGAGCTTCAGGGTCTCGGTTACGAGGGCAGCTACGCTGCGGTCCGGCGCTATGCGGTCGCCTGGCGCCGGGAACGTTCGAGCGCGACGGCGGCGGCCTTCGTTCCGTTGTCCTTTGCGCCGGGCGAGGCCTACCAGTTCGACTGGAGCCACGAGGTCGTCGTGATGAACGGCGTGACGACGGTCGTGAAGGTCGCCCACATGCGGCTCTGCCACAGCCGTATGTTCATCGCGCGCGCCTATCCGCGCGAGACGCAGGAGATGGTGTTCGACGCGCACGAGCGCGCCTTCGCGTTCTTCAAGGGCGCCTGCACGCGCGGTATCTACGACAACATGAAGACGGCGGTCGACACGATCTTCATCGGCAAGGACCGGCAGTACAATCGCCGCTTCCTGCAGATGTGCTCGCATCATCTGGTCGACCCTGTCGCCTGCACGCCGGCGTCCGGCTGGGAGAAGGGCCAGGTGGAGAACCAGGTCGGCCTCGTCCGCGAGCGCTTCTTTACACCGCGGCTTCGGGTCAAGACCTACGACGAACTGAACGCCTGGCTGATGGACAAGTGCATCGCCTACGCCAAAGCGCACGCCCATCCCGAGCGGCCGGACACGACGATCTGGGCAGCCTTCGAGGAAGAGCGCCCGCACCTCGTGCCCTACCGCGGACGGTTCGACGGATTCCACGCACTGCCGGCTTCCGTGTCGAAGACCTGCCTCGTGCGGTTCGACAACAACAAGTACTCGGTCAGCGCCAGCGCCGTCGGACGGCCGGTCGAGATCCAGGCCTATGCCGATAGGAACGTGATCCGCCAGGATGGCCGGATCGTCGCTGAGCATCCGCGCTGCTACGGACGCGGCGAGACCGTCTACGATCCCTGGCATTACGTGCCGGTTCTCGCGCGCAAGCCCGGCGCCCTGCGCAACGGGGCGCCGTTCAAGGACTGGGTCCTGCCGGCGGCGCTGGAGCGGGTGCGGCGCAAACTCGCCGGAACCGACGACGGCGACCGGCAGATGGTCTCGATATTGGCGGCGGTGCTGACCGACGGCCTGCCCGAGGTCGAGGCCGCCTGCGCCGAGGCGCTGGCCGAGGGCGTCCACTCCGCCGACGTGATTCTCAACATCCTGGCGCGCCGCCGCGATCCGCCGCCGATAGGCCCGATCGCGACGCCGGCCTCGCTGATTTTGCGCCACGCGCCGATCGCCGACTGCGCCAGATACGACAGCCTGCGGAGGACCTGACCATGGAGCGCACCGAAGTTCTGGACATGATGGGCTCTCTCAAGCTCTACGGCATGCGGACCGCCTACGACGAGACGCTCGCTGTCGCGGTGAAGCGCAAGCACGAGCCGCAGCGCTTCGTCGGTGACCTGCTCAAGGCCGAGATATCCGAGAAGCAGGCGCGCTCCATCCGATATCAGCTCACCGTCGCCAAACTGCCGCTCGCCAAGGACGTTGACGACTTCGCCTTCAAGGATACGCCGATCAACGAGGCGCTGGTCCGCGATCTCGCCGGCGGCGGGTTCATCGTCCAGCAGCGCAACGTCGTGCTGGTCGGCGGAACCGGAACAGGCAAGACGCACCTGGCGATCGCCATTGCCCGTTCCTGCATCCGCGCCGGTTCCCGCGGCCGCTTCTTCACGACGGTCGATCTCGTCAACAGGCTCGAGGCGGAGGCGCGGGCCGGTCGCCAAGGGCGCCTCGCCGATTATCTGACCCGCCTCGACTTCATCATCCTCGACGAACTCGGTTATCTGCCCTTCGCCCAGGCTGGCGGGCAGCTCCTGTTCCATCTGATCAGCCGGCTCTACGAACGTACGTCGGTCATCGTCACGACCAACCTCGCCTTCGGCGAATGGCCGAGCGTGTTCGGCGACCCGAAAATGACGACCGCGCTCCTCGACCGCCTCACGCATCATTGCGACATCGTCGAGACCGGCAACGAGAGCTGGCGCTTCAAGCACCGCGTCTGACCCCGCCAACGATCCCGCACGCGCGCCGCCGCCGCAAACCCGACCAGCCGCGGCGACGCGCGCGCTCGCATCCGTGACTACGACAAACGAGGGGTCCCTATTGGGTGCACAACCGGGGTCCCGATTGAGTGATCATTGACATGGGATTCGATCGAGCCGTCCCAGCACTCGCCCTGGCTCGGTCGACTGCTCGCCTCCGCCTTGCTGCGGAGTCGCGGGAAGGCTCGCTGCCACCTTCCTTGTCTGAATACGGGATTGCGGGCGCTGCAGCGAGAGCGGCGTCGAGCTCGTGATCGCGGTGCCCGTCTCGTTGCTTCCATCGAGGCATTTTCTGCGGGAGCTGCAAGAGGCCTGGAAGAGCACGACAGGTTGATTCTTGCCCGACGTCAGCTCGAGCGAAAACTCGTCGACAGGCGATCAACATCGAAGCTGCCCACTTTGGTCGACTACGTGATGTCGCGGCCGATCGTGTCGGCCGGCATGGTCGCCAAGGAGCTCTCGGTCACCCCGCGCGCTGCTCAGGATCTCGTTGCTGAGCTCGGCCTGCGCGAAGCGACCGGCAAGCGACGATATAGGGCTTGGGGAGTGCTCTAACGCGTTGCCATGCGCCGAGCTAAGGGATTTTGAAAGTCGGGATGAACCCGTGTGATCGGTTGTTGTCGTAGAGTCGGAGAGGAAGGTCCGATTTGGGCATCCAGACGCGGCCGACTTCGACCGCCAGGGAGGCCGGAAGCGCGGGAAACACATGCAGTAGTGTTCCCTCGCCATGCCGAGCTTTGATGCGATCATAGAGCCGTCGGAGCTCGCGCCGAAATGCGGCCTGATCGTCAACTCGTCGTAAAATGTCGTTGTGGGGTTGATCCGCGCAGAGCGACCAGATCGCGGCGTCGGCGCCGAGCACCGTTTGCAGTCGCGTGTCCGTCACAGTGGCGCTGACACCAAGCTTCAGCCCGACAGGGCCGGTAAGTCCCTGACGGTAGCGCGGAGCCAGGGATGCTCGTGAGACGAAGTCGACTCGGCGCGAATCCTCTGCTGATATTCGTAGAAATCGAAGATGGTGGGTTTCGCGAATGCTGTGACTTGCATTGCTACGCTGAGCGTCAATCCAAAGATGGTGGACCTTTCTAAAATTATCATGTGTTCCTCCTTAGACGACGGACCGTTGGCGCAAACTCTCACGCCGCCAATTCGTCTAATTGGACGGATCCAGAATCCCGAGCGTCGCCGTGACAGCAAGAACTGTTACCGCAAGAACCTGCTCGAACACGACGCTGCGAAGGAGCGCCGGGAAAGCAGACGCCTCTCCCCTGGACAGGCGGGGCATCAAAAGAAAGCGGTTGACGCAAGCGAGTGCGATCATGGCCGCGACCAGCGCCAATTTTACAAGGAGCATTCGCCCCCAACCCGAGTCGAGCAGCATCGACGGCCACGGAATTCCGTGCGCCGCCACATTGATTGCCCCGCCGAACAGAATTGCGAGGACCGCTGCCAAACCGACGCTCGAGAATCTCTCCAGGACAAGTTCAAGGCTCTTGCGCTCGAGGGGGGCAAGACGTCGAGAGCCCGTCATGACGAGGAGGAGACAGATTAGGCCGCCGAACCAGACGGCTGCGCCCCACACGTGCAATGCATATGCAATCGTGATGGCCCATCGGATCGGAACTGCGATCGACGCGACGTGACCAACCCATGCTTGGCTAAAGAGGAGGCCGGCGGCGAGCGCAACGATGACCGCAAAGGCGCTTCGCCCACGCGTGGCGACGACGATCGTTGTCATCAGAACACCGAGCATGATCCTCGCGACCCACGCCGACCCGAAACTCGTTTCGAACAGGAAGGCCGACCAATCGCCGGCTTCCCAAAGACTCGACGGATCACCCGTCATAGTGACCAGCGCCCCAGCCGCCCAGGCGAGCGTCGAGATCAGCGCCAATGCGCCTCCTGCGACAAACAGTCTGGCCGTCGCAGGTTGGGCGAGAAAAGCACGCCGTCCTTCTGACGGCGCGTAGACGGAAAAAAGGGCCATACCCATAAGCCCTGCGACGGCGGTGAAATTCAACCAGCGCGCAACAACCAGCGCGAGCCATTCACCGGTCACGGAAGCACCTGAAAGCTGAACGATCCCTGCATCGCATGGCTATCGGCCCCGGAAGCGCGCCAGCGAACGCTGTAGGAGCCTGGCCGGAGTTGTTTCACGCGAACGTGCATGAGCGTCCCGTCGGCGCTGTCTATGGCTGGCTTACCCGCCTCGAAGTGCGCGCCTTTCGCATCGATCACCTCGATCTTGTTGAAGACCGGCTGGATTTTTTCAGAAAACCAGACAGATACAGATTGCGGCGCCTCGATTTTCGCGTTCTCGGCGGGGTTCGAACGCACAAGCTTCGGATGTGCCAGCGCCGTTATGGGGAGCAGTATGATAGTTCCGGAGATAAACGCCGAAGCTGGGTTCTGATGAAAGGTCATGCGCTACACCTGTTCGTGGTGGGACAACTTGCACGCGTCCATGGAAATTCTGCTCCCGCGCGTATGATTGCGCGGCCGCAGCGCCGAAGTCGCCCTCTCCGTGACCAAGCTCGTTTCGATGCGGTTGTATCTTTCCGGAAGGAAAGTTCCTCATCGGGCGAATAATCCAGCTTCCGGCGATGCCGGACCGCACTCGTTCGCAGGTCGGTGGAATTTTCGTCACAACGTGATCGCAACACTCCGGCATCCGAGGTGTTGCGATCGAGATCGCTTCATTCGCTTGACGACAATTCCGAAGGGGCAGTGAAGCCGACAGCCGCCTACTTCGCTTTCTCGATCGCGGTGACGGTCAGCTGCCCGTTCACCGAATCGGCTTTGAACCTGACCTTCTCACCGGCTTTCACAGCCTTGAGCAAAGCGGGGTCGGCCGCGCGATACACCATGGTCATCGCTCCCATGTCGAGATTCGGGATCGGTTGATGGTCGATCGTGATCTTTCCAGCCGACGTATCGACCTTGACGATCTTTCCTGCGACGAATGGAGTACTTTGTGCGACAGCGGCCACGGATGTGGCAAGGACGATCGAAGCTGCAAGCGATATCAGTCTGTTCATATTGGTCTCCTCTAGAGTCGAAGATCGCAGGGAGCATCGCGCCCCTATTCGTGGCCGCCATGCCCGTGTCCAGGCTTAATGGCGCGCACATCGAACTTCGTGGATTTCGGATCGCTGGCGTTTTGCGCACGTGGCGCCGTGGCAGCCTCGCTCTCGCGCACCAGATGCGCCACGGTTCCTTCGGGATGCTTGTACCAGCCGGGGTCCTTGTAGTCCCCGTGCGAAATCCCCTCGCGCACCTTCAGCACCGAGAACATGCCGCCCATCTCGACCGGCCCGAACTGCGCATAACCCGTCATCATCGGTAGCGTGTTGTCTGGCAGTGGCATCTCCATCGCGCCCATGTCCGCCATGCCGCGCTCGCCCATCGTCATGTAGCCCGGGGCGATGCGCCCGATCTTGCGTTGCATGCTCTTCAGATCGAGGCCGATGTAGGTTTTGACCGTGTGCCCCATCGCATTCATCGTGTGATGGGACTTGTGGCAATGCATCGCCCAGTCGCCGAGTTCATCCGCGACAAACTCGATGGCGCGCATCTGACCGACCGCCACGTCGACGGTCACTTCCGGCCATGCAGCGCCGGGCGGCACGAAACCGCCGTCCGTGCCGGTGACCGTGAACTCATGACCGTGGATGTGGATCGGATGGTTCGTCATGGTCAGGTTCCCAATGCGCACGCGCACCTTGTCGCCCCGCGCGGCCACGAGAGGATCGATGCCGGGGAAGACGCGGCTGTTCCAGGCCCATAGATTGAAATCGAGCATCGTGTTGATTTTGGGCACATAGCTGCCGGGTTCGATGTCGAATGCATTCATGAGGAAACAGAAATCACGATCGACGCGTCGCTCGGCGGGATCGCGCGGATGGACGATGAATAGACCCATCATCCCCATGGCCATCTGCGTCATCTCATCGGCGTGCGGGTGATACATGAACGTACCCGCGCGCCGCAGCTGGAACTCATAGACGAACGTCTGTCCTGGCTTGATCCCGGGCTGGGTCAGGCCAGAGACGCCGTCCATGCCGTTCGGCAGCCGCTGGCCGTGCCAGTGCACCGCGGTGTGTTCCGGCAAGCGATTAGTGACGAAGATGCGAACCTTATCGCCTTCCACCGCCTCGATCGTCGGTCCGGGCGACTGGCCGTTGTAGCCCCAAAGATATGCTTTCATGCCCGGCGCCATTTCGCGTACGACGGGTTCGGCGACGAGATGGAATTCCTTCCAATCGCCGTTCATGCGCCACGGCAGCGTCCAGCCGTTGAGCGTAACGACAGGGTTGTAGTCGGGGCCGATCGCAGGCGCCAACGGCGCTTGCGTTGTAGCGTCCTTCGCCGAAGCGGCTTCGGGGATCGCCGCCGCCGCGCGTCCTGAGATCAAAGAACTCGACACCGCAGACATTGCGGCGGCGGCAGGAAAAAACTGTCGTCTTGAAAACATCTCCGCCTCCTCAATCCGCCGCATTGGCCGCAACGGTCGACGGCGCCGCATCCGCACCGCCCAATCCTGCACCCAGCATCGCTGCGTTCAGATTCGTTTCGGCTATGAAGAAGTCGCGCTGCGCATCGATCGCGGCGACGTTGCTCTGGACTCGCGCACGGGCATCCTGAAGCAAGACGAACAAGTCGGTGAGCATGCCGTTGTAGCGCAGCAGCGACTCGTCCTGGATTGTCTTGCGCAATGGTAGGATTCGAGACATGTAAAGGCGGGCCACGTCAAATGATCCGCGGTAGGCCGTGTAGGCCTCACGAACCTCCGATCGGGCGTTCACCCCCTTCTCGACGAGGCGATTAACGGCGCGCATGTAGATCTCCTCCGCCTCTCGCCCGCGCGCCTGTCCGAAATCGAAGATGGGGATTTCGAATGCGGCTTCGAAGCCACGCAATCGCGACCTCTCGGACGTGGTTGCGCCGCTCGGGTCTACCTTTGTCGCCCAGGAAGTGTTTTCCGCGCCCGACAGGCTAAGGGCGTTGACGAAGCGCGTCGCTTGCGTGAGGCCAAGCGACTTGGCGGTGCGTTCCAGATCGGTGCGCGCCATGGCTATGTCTACACGCTTGGCGAGGGCGGTGGATTCGAGATCGCGATACGGCTGCAGTCGACGCGGCAGGCGCGGCAACGAGGCCGGGACAGCGAAGCCTGTGTCTTCGCCCCACAGGCCCATCAGCCGCGTCAACCGTTCCTTCTCGACTTTTTCCTGTGTCCGGGCGCGGGCGAGTTGCGCGGAAAGTTCGGTGTAGAAGGCGAATTCCCGCGCCTGATCGAGCTTCGGCATGGCGCCGGTCTCGCCGAGCTTGTGCGCGAGTTCCGCCGTCGCCTCGACCGTCGCGCGCGCCTGCGTCAGATGTCCGACCTGCGCGCGCGCAGCCACGGCTTTCCAGTATTGCCGGCGGACCTCGGCGGCGAGCCGCAGGGTGTCGGAGATCGCGGTCTGCCGCGCCAACCGCCATCGCGTCTCGGCGATCTCCTGCCGTGCGGGCAGGGTCGCGAGCGAGAGCAGGTCGACGGCGAGGCGGCGCTCGATATCGAGCATCATGAAGCCGCGCACGCTCAGTATCGAGGCGCTCGGGTTGGGTGGCAGACTGTCTTCCACGTACCGGGCTTCGGATATGCCGAGATCGTTGTAGGCGCTCTGCAGGCCCTTGTTTCGCAGAAATGCGATCTGGACGGCCCGATCCGCGGTCAGCCCCCGTCTGAGAAGGGCGTGCGCATGATCTTTGGCGACCGCGTCCTGTGAATCGTCGGCGACCTTGACGACGTCGAGCCGGGTTTCCGCGCCTACGCGGCCGGCGACGGCGGACATGCCGCCATCTGGAGAGAACGAAGCGCAACCGGCGAGTAGCGTCGCTACCGGCAGGAGCGCTACCGCGAGTATGCGGGTCATGGCTGGGCCTCCTTGGGCTTCGGCGTCACGCGGCGATTCACGGCGCCCCAGTCGCCGGGCGATGCGGGGCGAAAGTCTGTCGTTCCGGCGGTCGCGTTCCCGAGCGAAAGCGCGCCGACCGAGACGCTGGCGTCGGCCGCACGGACGAATTGCGGCGGCGCCGGCTGCGCGCACGCCGCCAGCAGGAGGCACAGGGCCCCCGCAAGCAACATTTTCATGAGTAAGTGCCTGAGTTCGAGCGATCGGGCGCCGACGGGCGGCGCGTTTAGAGCGGCAGACAGAAAAAGGGGGGACCTTCCTCTTCCTTCGTCTGCATATCGCTCAGACGCGCGGAGGTCTTTCGATCCGATACGGCGGCGCTAGATTGGCGAGTGCAGTCGTGGGCGCCGGCATGTTTTCAGCTTCGGACATTTCGACGTTGGCGCTGGAAACGAACCGGGCTGGGACAGCACAGGCCGCCGGACCACAACAGGCGTCCAGACACGCGTGAGCGGTCTTGTGCTTGATATGTTTCGTCGTCCCTGCAACGGAATCCGCCACGCCTGAGTAGTGGCGACCGTGTTCGACGGACATTGCGTGGGCTTCGTGCATCGCGCTATGCGCGACAAAAATTGGACGCACCTTCGCTCCGCCCACGATGAAAGACGTCAGCGTGAGCGCGACGATGAAGAAACCGAGATTCTTGACCAGATCAACCAGCATGCGACGACAGCGGCGTCCAAGCGAACCTGATTGAGTTATAGGCGTTCAACACAGTCGCCGCAATACGCGCCAATGGGCAGTCGCGGAACTCGTGCGGCACGTGCTTGCGTGGAGCGCCAGGGAGGGCGCCCCATGTCGGCGCAGCCGCGCCGGCGTGCTGAGGCCTGTCCAACCTCGGAACGGGGGGCCAAATGCAGCTTCATGCTTGACCTTGCAATGATTGGAAGGCGTAGTCTTCAATCTATTGACGTACCGGACCTGACCATTTCGAGGGCGCGCGCGCCGGAAGGCGTGCAGCGCAAGCGACAACGCACCCGACGGGCCGCGTCAAGGCGGGACAAACCCGGACATGCCGGACGCCCGAAAAAATGCTGGAGGGACGCGCCGTGACCGATCCTCATGCCGGACATACGCATCGCGATCATCGCCGTGCCCACAATCAAGGTTCTCCGCAACCGGCGGCCAGCGTCGAAGACCCGGTCTGCGGCATGAGGGTCGACCCGCGTTCTGCGTCGCACCACACCGAGCATGACGGCAAACCCTATTATTTCTGCTCGGCCAATTGTCACGACAAGTTCGTCGCAGATCCCGACCGTAATATCGGAAAGTCGGCGGCGACGGCGCCCGCTGCCCCGGAGGGAACGATCTACACCTGCCCTATGCATCCGCAGATACGCCAGTTCGGGCCGGGCAATTGTCCGATCTGCGGCATGGCGCTCGAGCCGGTCGTGGCGACGGCCGAAGCCGGTCCGAGCGCGGAACTGCGCGACATGACGCGCCGCTTCTGGATCGGCCTCGCGTTCGCCGCGCCCGTCTTCGCGCTCGAAATGGGCGGGCATTTGATGCGAATCGATCATTACATGGGGCGCGCGGTCTCCAATTATGTTCAGTTTGCGCTTGCGACGCCCGTGGTCCTCTGGTGCGGTTGGCCGTTCTTCGAACGCGGCTGGCGGTCGCTGGTCACGCGCAATCTCAACATGTTCACGCTGATCGCGATGGGCACGGGCATAGCGTGGATCTACAGCGTGGTTGCGACCTTCGTGCCGAATCTCTTTCCGCCGACATTCCGCGACCCCGAGGGCGCCGTCGCCGTCTATTTCGAGGCCGCCGCGGTGATCACGGTTTTGGTTCTTCTAGGGCAGGTTCTCGAGCTGCGCGCGCGCGAAGCGACGGGCGGCGCGATCCGCGCGCTGCTCGATCTGGCGCCGAAGACCGCGATGAAGGTCGGGGCGGACGGAAGCGAGCAGGAAGTCGTGCTCGATGGCGTAATGGTCGGCGACCGGCTGCGCGTCCGTCCCGGGGAGAAAATTCCGGTCGACGCCGTCGTCGTCGAGGGGCGCAGCGCGGTCGACGAGTCGATGGTTACGGGCGAGTCTATGCCGATCACGAAGGCGGTCGACGCAAGAGTCATCGGCGGTACGATGAACCAGAGCGGCGCGCTGATCATCGTCGCGGAAAAAGTCGGCCGCGACACGATGCTGTCGCAGATCGTGCAATTGGTCGCCGATGCGCAGCGCAGTCGCGCGCCGATCCAGCGGCTGGCCGACGAGGTTTCCGGCTGGTTCGTGCCCGCCGTGATCCTGGCCGCGATTCTGGCCTTCGTTGCATGGTCGATCTTCGGCCCGGAGCCGCGCTTCTCTTTCGGCCTGATCGCGGCCGTCGCCGTGCTGATCATCGCTTGTCCCTGCGCGCTCGGCCTCGCAACGCCGATGTCGATCATGGTCGGCGTCGGGCGCGGCGCGCGCGCAGGCGTCCTGATCAAGAATGCGGAAGCGCTGGAGCGCATGGAAAAGGTCGATACGCTGGTGGTCGACAAGACGGGCACGCTCACGGAAGGCAAGCCCGCCGTGACTGCGATCGCGCCGGCGGAGGGTTTCGAAGAGGCGGAGCTTCTGCGCCTTGCGGCCAGCGTCGAACGCGCCAGCGAGCACCCGCTGGCTTCGGCGATCGTCGCCAAGGCAATGGAGCGCGGTGTCACGCTCACGCCTGTGGAGGAGTTCGATTCGCCGACCGGCCGCGGCGCTCTCGGATGGATCGAAGGGCGACGCGTCCTCCTCGGCAATGCGCGCTTTCTGCAGGAGCAGAACATCGACGCGTCGCCGGTCGCCGACGAGGCGGACCGTATGCGCAGAGACGGCGCGACGGCCATCTTCATCGGCGTCGACGGCCGCATCGCCGGCGTATTCGCCATTGCCGATCCGGTTAAGGCGTCGACTCCCGAGGCGCTGGCGGCGCTGAAGGCCGCCGGCGTGAAAGTCGTCATGCTCACAGGCGACAACTGGACAACGGCCAAGGCGGTGGCGCGGCGTTTGGGCATCGAAGATGTCGAGGCCGAAGTCCTCCCGGACCAGAAGGGTTCCGTCGTGCAGCGGTACAAGGCCGAGGGCCGCGTCGTCGCCATGGCCGGCGACGGCGTCAATGACGCACCGGCTCTCGCGGCCGCCGACGTCGGCATCGCCATGGGCACCGGAACGGATGTCGCGATGGAGAGCGCCGGCGTAACCCTGCTCAAGGGCGACCTGACCGGCATCGTGCGCGCGCGAAAGCTGTCGCAGGCGACGATGGGCAATATCCGCCAGAACCTGTTCCTGGCCTTCGTCTATAATTCGCTCGGCATACCCGTGGCGGCCGGCGTGCTCTACCCGTTCTTCGGCATATTGCTGTCGCCCGTGATCGCGGCGGCGGCGATGGCGATGTCCTCAGTGAGCGTCATCGCCAACGCCGCGCGACTGCGCGCCGTGAAGCTTTAGACGGCGGCCCGGTCGATCCGGCCGAGCGCCGTGGTCGATTCCGGCGGATCAGCAACACCGGTGGCGCTTCGAGGCGGGACCGGACATGGCCGGCGCCCGCTCCGGAGTGGCCGCCGCCACGTCCGTGGCAGGCGCGCTCACGCGTTGCAGCGCGTTGGTCGTCGCATCGTTCTGATGGGCGTGGCTTGCGCCATCGCCGTGACGCATGCACAGGCCGAGCGCGCACATCACGGCGCATGGCAGCAGCGCGAGGACCAGAGGCGCAAGCCCGAGCGCGGTCAGCCAGCCCCAGCTCGACCACAGGCCCGCCGCCAGCAGCGCGGCTGCGATTGCGATCATTGCGAAACGTTGCGAAAGCGCATAGCGCGCGATCGTTCCGATGCGGGCGATCCCCCGGCCGGGGAGCCCGTCGCGCGATGTGACTTCCATGCGTCCTGCTCCTCAGTCAGTTTTGGTTCGCTGCCGGCGATGCGCCGATCGGCGTCGCGGACGAGGTCCTGGCTCTCGCCGCCTTCAATTGCGCAACCAGCGGGATGATCGTCTTGTCGAGGACCTCCTGCGAGAGCGGCCCGACGTGCTTGTAGGCGATCAGTCCGTCGCGTGTGACGACGAAGGTTTCGGGGACGCCATAGACGCCCCAGTCGATCGCGACTCTTCCCTTGGCGTCGTCGCCGGTGCGGACATAGGGGTCGCCCAGTTTGTCGAGCCAGCGCGCCGCATCGTCCGGGCGATCCTTGTAGTTGAGGCCATGAACTGTGACGCCCCTCGCTTTCAGTTGCATCACCAGCGGATGCTCGATCCGGCACTCCACGCACCACGATGCGAACACGTTGACCAGCGACACTTCGCCACGAAGGTTCCTGGTCGACAGGCTGAGCGTGCGCCCTTTGACCGGCGGCAGGTCGAAGCTCGGGACGGGCTTGTGTATCAGCGCGGAGGGAAGCGTCCTCGGATCGCGCGTGAAGCCCCACGCGAAAAGCGTTCCGATGGCGATGGCGGCGGCCACGGGAGCCCAATATATCATTCGTCGGGCGCGACCCGGGCGCGCGCCGGCAGTCAGGTCTGAGTTCATTGTCTTCTCGTATGAATGGGTTGCGTATGGAGGGGCGACGTGCGGCGCCATGCGCCGGGAACGTCGACCAGACTCGAAAGCTACCGACACGAGCGGCGGGCGCCGACTATGTCGGCGTGGCCTGACGCGCCAGAGTCATACGAATGATTTTGGAGGCCTTCGGTCGGGCGGTTCGATCTGGTCGAACATTTCGCGCTGGCGCGAGGAAAGGGGGACCGGCCGCCCGTTGCCTGCTTCTACGATCACGCTGACCGGCAAAGCGAAAGGCGCGATGATGCAGCTGAAACAATTTTGTTGCATGCTTGCGTGGCCGTTGTTCGCGCATTCGTGTTGCGCCGAGTTGGGCGATGCGCCAGCGGTCGTACCGACAGAAATCGATGATAACGTACCGGCGCGCGCGCCATCCCCGGCCGCTTGCGCGACACTGATGGCGGCGAGCAAAGCGAACAGAAAGAACGCCGGCGTCAGCAGCGCAAGCCCGGCCAAGAGTCCCCGCGGCGCGCGCATCTTAACGCAAACACCCGTCTCCCGGGACTTGTCCGGTTTGCGTCGCATCGTCGTTATGCCGCCGCGACTGCGAAAGATGCTGCGATCGCCAGGACAAATGCGCCGACTGACAGAAGCGCCATGACCATCGTCCAGGCCAACGGCGCCGTTTGCGCGCTCGCCTTCGCCTCGTGCGTCACATGACCGATCGTCGAACCGCCATCCATCGTCGCGGACGCTTTGGAGAGGTCGCCGTCAGCCGCTGGCCGGACAGTCATCATTCCGTGCTTGAGCCCCTTCGCGACCAACTGCCAGTTTATGGGATAGGCGACAATGAATCCGGCCAGTAGCGCCATGCTCATAACAAACCAGAAAGCCGGCGAGAGCGGGCCGGGCCGGCCGCCGATCAGACGCCATCCCAACACCGCTGTAGGCGCCATTCCAGCCATCAGGAAGTTCATCGACAGGAATTCAGGCACGAACGTACCCGCGAGCGACCTCAGGTAGGACCCGCCCGCCATGCCGCGCATGAACAGCGCCTGGAAAATCGTCCATCCGAACCCGAAGCCGAGCGCGTATTCGAGCGCGAGTTCTGTCGCGGGCGGCAAGACCAGAATCGACCCGATCGCCGCTCCGGCGAGGATGCCGACCCCGTCGCCGGCGACGCAATGCATTGTCGAGCCCAACGTCTGGCGCCATCGTACAGCGACATAGCGCTCGTGAAGTCCGCTCAGCGGCTCCCGGCAGCCGAGCACATAGAGAAACGCGCCGAAGGGACCGAGATAGACCGCAATAAGGACGAAGCCCCACTTCAGTACGGGCGATTCCGGCGTGTTGCGGATGTCGAGCGCGACAAAAGCAACCGACAGCGCCGTCAAAGCGAACCACAGCAGCATGACGCCGTTCAGCACGGCCTTCTCCACTAGCGATCGTTGAGTTTCCACGTGAAGGTCCGCTCGGGGATCGAGCCGACCTTGCGTACCTTGAGCGTTATCGAGGCGGGCGCCGGGCTGAACGCCTTGAACAGGAGCGCGCCCTTGCGATGATGCCCTCCGGGCGGATCGCCCTGCCACGCCGTCGGCGCTTCCTCATGACCCTTGTCGTCGGAAAGGACGGAGTCGGCGGCGATATTCTGTGTGATCGGCGACACATGCGTGTTGAACTGCATGTCAAATCGCCAAGTCGCGGCTCCCGGCGTAATGACGGGCGTCACGGAAACCATCAACTGGCCCTGGTTGTCCTGGCGGGACGCCAGCGCGTGGTCTTGCGCCCGCGCTGCAGAGCCGGCGACCAGGGCCGCGGCGAGCGCAAACGCCGGATATGGCGATGTGCGAGTAATCATGATCATGCGCCCTTCGTGAAGGAGACGACTCGAGAGCCGATGTAGACGATCCCGGCGAGGTTGGCGCCGATTCCGAACCAGAACAGTTGCGTCTGGTACTGGCCGACGAAGGTCACCAGACCGGTCGCGCCCAGAGCCGGCGCGAGATTTGTGAGGTAGTGGGTGCAGCACGAAACCATCGTCGCGCCCGACGTCGCCCCGGTCGTGGCGACCACACGGCCGGACGCTGGATTGTGAATAGCGCGTCGCAGATAGACGAACAGCCCGACCTGAACGCCGAATCCGGCCGCGAGCGCGACGATGAACGGCCAGTATTGATCGAACTGCTGGAATGTGAACTCCCAGCCCGACACGACCGCCAGCACCACGAAGTAAAAGCCGAGCATCGCCACGATCGCCTGCAGGCCTATCACGGCGGCGCGGCCGACTTCGGCCAGGGCGACGACATGACGGCCGCCGTGACCCGAATGATGATGGTCGCGCGCAAGTTCAGACATGGCCGTCGCCTCCCATCGGTCGAAGAGACAGGACAGACTAACGTCCGGGCCTGACGGTTGAAAACCGCTCAGCCGCCCAGATCGCCCTTCTTCTGGAGATATTCGTCGCGGCCGATTTCGCCGCGGGCATAGCGTTCTTCCAGAACGTCGAGTCCACCGGCGCGGCGCGACGTCGGCAGCATCGGCTGCGCTTGCTGACGCTGGAAGTACCATGCAATTCCGGCGACGATCGCCACCAGGATCACAAGCCAGATGATCATCCCCATCGGTCCCGCTCCATCAGTGCCCCCGCCGCCCATCATGCCGTAATGCGGTCCATATCCCCACATGGTCGTACCTCCGGTCGGCGCCGGCCGCCAACGGGATCCGCCTCGAATCCGAGCGCCGGCGCGCTGTAGCTCAATTCGGTATGGATTAGACGCGGCGCCTGTCACCCAAGTTTTTCAGCTGATCGGCGCTTTGTGACAAACTGTGTCAATGCGCCGGCCAACGGTCGTGCGTCGGCTCCGCTGAGACGCGTCCCATCCGACGTTTACCAATGCGACGGCTTTTCTTGGCCTGGTCAGCGGTCCTCGCGCTACGAACGACCTGAATCGATCCGCAAACGCTCGATCGCAGGCCTGGACATGAACGATCAGAACCGCACCGCGTGGGTCGACGTCGCGAAGGGCGTCTCGATCCTCCTCGTCGTGACGATGTATTCCGCCTACAACACGGGCGAATACACCGGGGGCGTCGGATTCCTCCATTACGTCATCGGCTTCGCTACGCCGTTCAGAATGCCGGAATTCTTCCTCATTTCCGGTCTGTTTCTCTCACGCGTGATCGACCGCCCCTGGCGCAGTTACGCCGATCGGCGCATCGTGCATTATTTCTATTTCTACTTGGTCTGGGCGTTCATCATGATCGCTCTGAAAGTGGGCGTCTACGGCGCGTCGCCCACGGAGATGGCGCACGATTACGCGTTGGCTCTCGTCGAGCCCTACGGCGTGCTCTGGTTCGTCTACCTGCTCGGCGTTTTCGGCGCGGTCATCAAACTCTGTCGACAAATTCGAATCCCACACTGGATTGTTGTTTCGACCGCAGCTGTGCTGCAAATGGCGCATGTGGTTTCGCCGAGCTACATCGTTCAACAATTCGCCGCCTATTTCGTGTTCTATTATGCCGGCTACGTGTTTTCGCCTCTCGTTTTCCGCGTCGCGGCATGGGCGCAGGAGAACAGGTCAGGCGCTGCGCAGGGTCTCGCTGCATGGGCGCTCGCCAACGGATTGTTGGTGTTCTCGCCTGGCTTCGAGGTTCTGCCCACGCATACGCAGATGGGTTATGCGGCGTTTCCGCCTGTGCATCTCGCGCTCGCGCTCGCCGGCGCGGTCGCCCTGTGCGTTTTCGCTGCGCTCGTCTGCCAGCGTCCCGCGACGAATTGGTTGAGATGGCTCGGCGAACATTCGCTGGTTGTCTATTTGGCCTTCACGATTCCGATGTCGCTCTTTCGCGCCTTTGCGCTTTGGAGCGGCATCATTACGCAGACAGGCCCGCTCAGCGCGGCCGTGCTGGTCGTCTCGGTCGTGACGCCGATCGCCTTGTTCTGGATTGTCAAGCGCTCAAGCTTCGGCGGCTTCCTGTTCGAACGCCCGGATTGGGCCCGCATAAACGCCGCGTCCCGCTTCGCCGGATCGAACTTGTCCGGCGTCGACCGCAGTCTAGGCCGCGTCGCGCGATAGACGAGGCGCGCAATCGACCTGTGGGCGCGTTGCGGTTCATGTCACCGTGAACTGAGCCATCATGCCGGCGTCCTCATGCTCGAGGATGTGGCAGTGCGTCATGAACGGATGGTTCTTGTCCGCCGGCGCGCTGAAGGGGACGAGCAGTTCGACCGTGTCCTCCACGAGCACAACGTCCTTCAGTCCGGCGAGATGCGCCGGCGGCGAGCCGCCGTCGATCGAAAGGATGCGGAACGAGGTCCCGTGGATATGGAAAGGATGGGCCATCATCTGCGAGCGGACCGTCCAGATTTCCGTCGTTCCGAGCTTCGCGTCGAAATCGACGCGGTTCATGTCGAAGCTGCGGCCGTTGATGCCCATGCGCGCCCCGCCGCGCATCATGCCCATCATGCCCATGCCGCCCAGCATGGGTTCGAGCACGGCCTCCCGACGGCGCGCGGACTTGGACGCGTCCGGCGCGCTCGGTCCATCGAGTTTGGTCGGGATTTTCTGCTCGGCGACTGGCAGCGTGGCGTCTGGCTCGAAGCGCATGACGGGCTCGGCGCGATCTGGCCCGGCCTGCATCATCCGCATCATCGGCATGCCGGACCGCGCGCCGACGCTATGGAGAAGACTCTGTAGCGCGACAGAGTCGCCATCCGAAAAATCGACGAGAATCTCGTAGCGTTCTCCCGGCGCGAGAACGATATCCTTCAAATTGACGGGTGCGGCCAGATAGCCCGCGTCCGACGCGATCGCGTGGAACGCGCGCCCATCGTCGAACCCCAAACGCAACGTGCGAGCGTTGGAGCCGTTGAGCAGGCGCAGCCGCACGAGCCCTTTCGGAATTCGCGCGAAAGGCGCGACCGCGCCGTTGACGATGACCGTGTCGCCGAACATGCCCATCATTGCAGCCATCGGACCCAGATCGTAGGCGAGCGAACCGTCGCGGTGGAAGGCGCGGTCCTGCAATACGAGCGGCAGATCGTCTACGCCGTACTCGTGTGGCAGGCCACGATCGGCGTCGCCGTCGTCGGTCAGGAGGATGAGCCCCGCGAGGCCGCGATAGACCTGTAGGGCCGTCGCGCCGTGCGGATGCGCGTGATACCAGATGGTGGCGGGCGGCTGGTCGAGCTTGAACGAGAGACTCCACGCCTCGCCCGGCCTTATCGAATTGTGCGGGCCGCCGTCGACCGCGCCGGGAAGGATCGCGCCGTGCCAGTGCACGGTCGTCAACTCCTGCAGTCCATTGCGGATTGAAAAGCGCGTTTCCTCGCCGCGCCGCAGGCGGAGCGTCGGTCCGAGATAGGACGCCGAAAAGCCATAGGCCTGAACCGGCGAGCCCGGTCGGAATTCGTGCGCGCTGGCGCGCGCGACAAGATCGATGGCGTGACCCTGCGCGCGAGCGTCGACGAGCGTCGGGATCGGCAATTTCGTCGCGAAGGCCGTCCGCGCGCGCGCACCGCCGATGCGCAACGCGCCATAGGCGGTCGCAATCGCCGCCGAGCCTAGAAGGACTGATCTGCGTGTGAGCATGTTCGCTCCTGCGTTGTGAAATTGCGATCGACTACGCGGCGTCGCCCCGTTGCCAGCCCGCCGTTCCCGTGCCGTGAGCGTATCCGCCCATCGTGCCGCGCCGGTCCTCCATCATGCCGGGGCTGTAGCCCCGCGGATGGCGCCAGCCGCAATCTCGGCGATAAGCGTATTGCGGATAGGCGCGGTGGGCGCGGCCATATCGGGTTCCGGGCAGCCGATGGCCGTAGCGGGCGAAGACGCGGCCAAAGGCGTTGCGTGGTTCGCCCCCGCCGAATTGAAATAGCGCTGCGCGCAGGGGAAGCCCGTTTGCTGCAGATAAATCGGCCGCGCTCGATCTATACGCGCAGACGTCCCCGCAACGGTGGCGCGAAGAATTTCAGCGACCGCGGTCGCCGTAAGAGCGTGCCGGATACTCAAGGTTACCTTCTTTCGTGAACGCTGCAGGAGTGACCAAACCTAGACGATGACTTGACAGCCAAAATGTCACCAAAATTTTTCGGCACGCGCGGGAATTGTGACAGAGTATGTCAGCTGCGCGGGGGCGCTCCCTTGTCGCTCGACATCTGTCGGTCTGTTGCTGCAATGTCATCGCGTGCGAGGCGGGCGGCGAACGAGCGACGCTCATGTCGACCTCACAGGCTCAGACAATTAAAATCACGGATGGGAGATCGGACGCCTGATGAAAACGGTCAAGATTGCAATATTCAGCCTCCTCGCCGTCGCCGTCGCTTGCGGCGCATTCATCTATTCGGGCGTCTACGGCGTCGCTGCCGATGATCCGCATACGAAGCAGGTTTACTGGCTGTTGAACATTGCGCGAGAGCGCTCGGTCGAGGCGCGCGCCGCTTCCATCGAGCCGCCGGCGGATCTCGGCGATCCGAAGCGCCTCTCCGTCGGCGCCGGTCTCTACGCCGAAATGTGCGCCGGCTGCCATCTCGCACCGGGCATGGAGAAGACCGAGATCGCGCAAGGCCTCTATCCGGCTGCGCCGCCGCTCGCGCAGGCCAGGAAAAGCGTGCCCGGTCGCGACTTCTGGATCATCAAGCACGGCATCAAGATGTCCGGCATGGCCGCGTGGGGAAAGACGCATAGCGACGAGCTCGTCTGGAACATGGTCGCGTTTCTGCGCAAACTCCCTTACCTGTCGAAGTCGGATTACGATGCCCTCGTATGCAGCGCTCCGGCCGATCATGACGAGACGATGCAGGCAGACCACGGCAATGGCGATGGCCACGATCACCAGCACGAATAATGATCCCGCCGGTCGCGTACGTCGGAACTGTGCTTGGTCGCGTGTCGCGAGAACTTGCGCGCGCAAGACAGTTCGACGAGTCGAGCAGTCGACTGCGAATCGGATTGGACACTACATCCGATGTTGTCTGTAGGTGATGCCATTCGCCACTTGAAGTTCGCGAATGTAGCGAACGATCTTGGCGATGTCGTCCTGCGACGCCTGCGGTAGCGGCGGCATGTCTCCGAATCTCCAATGGTGCTGACGCACGCCGAATTTGGCCGCCATGAAGAACGCCTCGTCGGCGTGATGTCCTGGATTGTAGATGTCGTGAATCAGCGGCGGACCCTTGTCCGTTCCCGCGCCATTCGCGCCATGGCATTGCGCGCAATTCGAAGCGAAGGCCTTCTTGCCTGCCTCCGCCTGCGCCGAGAGCTGCGGCAGTTTTACTGCGACGGGAATTCCCGCGACGGCGCGCGGGTTGTTCGATTGTGCGAACCATAGTCCGATCGCGCCGACGAAGAACGCGAGGACGACGTACTTCGGGAGATTGTCCTTGATGTTCATATCCGTCCAGCCATGCTTGGCGTACCGCCGTCCGCAGGAGAAGCTGCCCGGCGATGTTCAAGATTTTCTTCGGCGCGCGCGATTAGGCGCCGGTGCGCATGAACGCTTGGGCGGCGCCCGCCGCATCGAACCCGATGACGGTGTAGACGCCGGGCGCTCCATCCATGCCGGGTGAACCGACCGGCATTCCCGGGAGCGCGAGCCCCTTGAGCGTCGGCCGTTCGGCAAGAAGCTTCGCGATTGCGGGCTCAGGCACATGACCTTCGATCACATAATCGCCGATCCTTGCCGTATGGCACGACGTCAACGCATCGGGCACGCCGAAACGCGCCTTGATCGGATCCATGTCCTCGACCGCCGTCACGTCGACTCGATATCCCTTGGCGCGCATGTAGTCGACCCAGCCGCCGCAGCAGCCGCAATAGGGGGATTTCCAGACCTCGACCGCGAGGGGCTCCGCCGCGCGCACGGACCCGCGTATGACCGTGGTTACGCCCAAGGCGGTGAGCGCCGCAAGCAGCGCGCGCCGCGACACCGCTCCAGCGATTTCGGTTTGTGCCGCAGTCCGTGAGAGCAGTCGCTCGTTGTGTCGCCTCGACGATACGCGCATGTTTGCCAATCCCGATTCTCGCATGGGCCGACGTCACCCTATCGGCGCGGCGTCGGTTCTCTTTGATTTTCGTCAACGTCGTCGCGCCGGAGCGCCGCTCGTCGAAACGTCTCAGCTCGCCAGGTCGTGCTTTTTCTGCAGGTATTCCTCGCGCTCGATTTCGCCGCGGGCATAACGCTCTTCGAGCACGTCGAGTCCTCGCGAGCGGCCTGACGTCAACTGCGGCGGCTGGCCCTGCTGCTGTTGCTGCATCCGTTGGAAGAACCAGACGGCGCCGGCGACGATCGCGACGAGAATGACGAGCCAGATGATCATGCCGATTGGTCCATACCCGCCGTAGCCCCAGCCCATCATGCCGTAGTTCGGTCCGTAGCCCCACATTGTCATTGCTCCGGTTGGTAAGCGCCGGTATGGCGATCAAACGCGAACTTCTGCACGAGCGCGTCCTTGTCCTTGGTCACCACTTCGGCCGTGATCGTATCTGCGCTCTTCTCCTTGACGTCGCCGACCTTGAGGCGCGGATTGTCGATCATCTGCTCGACGTACTTCTTCACGTCGTCGACGGAGAGGTCGAGGTTGCGCGATTGACCGGAATAGCCGGGGCCCTGGCCGTTCATCATCCAGCTGCGCTGGTAGCCGCGGCCCCGCCAGCCGGGCCCATACCCGCCGCCCATCATGCCAGGGCCGTAGCCGGGCATGCCGTACCCGTTCATCATGCCGTAGCCCGGTCCGCCGCAACCGTAGCCGTCGCCGCGCATCATGCCGTAGCCCGGCCCGTAGCCATCCATCATGCCATAGCCGGGGCCGCCGCTGTTCATCATGCCCCAACCCTGGGCCATGGCCGGCGCCGCGAAGGCGATCGCGCCGGCGAAAGCAGCGCCCAAAGTGGCGTCGATCAGTAATTTGTTGCGCATTGTCCGTCTCCCATATCGCGCTGCAGTCACGGAGCCATCGCTCCCGCCGGCGGGCGTCTCACCAGCCGCGCATGTGCGGACCGGATCCGTAGCCGTTCATCATGCCCGGCCCGTAGCCGTCGTTATCTGCGCCGCTGCGGCCCTCGTCCCGCCAGCGCCGGTAGCCCGGTCCGTAGCCGTGCATCCAGCCATGTCCCCGGCCGTACCCGTGCATCGGGCCATATCCGGGCCCGTAGCCGTCCATCATGCCGTACCCCGGCCCATAGCCTTGCGAGTCCCGATCGCCATAGGGTTGGGCGGCTGCGGCGCCGAGCGTCGCGGCCATCAGGCCGGCGGTGGCCAGCGCCGTCAGAAAAGCGCGAGTTCTCATGACCTGTCTCCTTCGATGCGCAACCAATGCGTCGAACCCGATCTAAACGGAAACGTGTCACGCGAATATGCCGCCGGGATGCGAATTTGTGACAGAGTGTGTCAGACGCCCGTCGCGACACATTGCGTTGCAACTTTTTCCTGCAAGCGCACGCGAATGGCGCTAGCTTCGCGTCATGACCTCTGGGCCGCATATCCTCGTCGTCGACGACCATCGCGAAATCCGCGACCTTGTTTCGCGAGCGCTACTCAAGGACGGGTTTCGAGTAACCGCGGTCGGCGATGGCAAGGCGATGCGCCGCGCGCTCGCCGACGCGAAAATCGACCTCATCCTGCTCGATCTCATGCTGCCCGGGGAGGACGGGCTGTCCCTGTGTCGCGCCTTGCGCGCGGACTCAGACATTCCAATTATCATGCTCACAGCCAAGGGGGAGGAGATTGACCGGGTCGTCGGTCTCGAACTTGGCGCTGACGATTACGTGTCGAAGCCGTTCGGGAGCCGCGAACTGATCGCAAGAATCCGTGCGGTTCTACGACGCAACGGCGGGCGCGAGGTCGGACATGATAGCGAAGATGCCAAGCTTTATCAATTTGATCGCTGGACGTTCGACGTCAACAAACGCGAACTCGTCGGCGCCGATGCGGTTGCGACGTCGCTGAGTACGGGCGAATTCGATCTGCTTCTGGCGTTCGTCGAACATCCGCAGCGCACGCTCAGCCGCGACCAGCTGCTCGATCTGGCGCGAGGTCGCGCTGCAAATGCCTTCGATCGCAGCATCGACACACAGATCAGCCGCTTGCGCAAGAAGATCGAGCGGGATCCTGGCGACCCAGAGATCATCAAGACGATCTGGGGCGGCGGCTACTTGTTCGCGCCCGAAGTTCGACGCTCATGACAGGTCTCCTCAGACGGCTCGTGCCGCAAAGCCTGTTCGGGCGGACCGTGCTGATTCTGCTCGTCGGCATGCTCACATCGCACGCGATCAGCATCTGGGTCACCAGCGGCGCGCGCGAACAGGCCGTTCGCGCGGTCGGCGGTTTCGTGGCTGCCCAGCGCATCGCCAACCTTTCGCGCCTGATCGAGGAGGCGCCGGTCGACTGGCGTCCGCGGATCGCGCAAGCGCTCAGCGACCAGACGTTTCGCGTGTTGCTGTCGCCCGCTGCGCCTGACTGGATCGGCGCGCCAGAACAAGGCGCGGCGGCGACGGTCCGGGACGCTATTGCGGGACAATTGACCGAGTGGCCCGGCCGTGAGGTTCGCGTCAGCGTCGCGGGCCCCATCGGACCATCGGGGCGAGTTCCGTTCGCAGCAGCATTCCACTATGGTCCCCGGGGCGGCGTTGGCCCGTCCGGCGAGATGGACCACATGATGCGCGACATGATGGGGCCGGCATTCGATGGCGGCTTCGGCGTCTGGCGGTCGATACAGGCCGCGGTGCGCCTCGGCGATGGACAATGGCTCTCGTTCGCAACGGCTCTGCCCCAGAACGGTCCGCCCTTCTCATGGAGCTTTCTCGTCACCTTCGCCGTCATGGGCGTGCTGGTTCTCATCATCTCGGCCTGGGCGGTTCGTGGCGTGACCGCTCCGATGGAGACCTTCGCCGCCGCCGCCGACAGGCTTGGACGCGACGTGACGGCCCCGGCCCTGCCGGAGGCGGGGGCAAGGGAGATACGCGCCGCGACCCGGGCCTTCAACCGCATGCAGGAGCGCGTGCGCAGGCTGGTCGAGGGGCGCACGCAGATGTTGGCTGCGATATCGCACGACCTGCGCACGCCGCTGACGCTGCTGCGCCTGCGCGCCGAAGAGGCCGACAACCCGGAAGAGAGAGACAAGGCGCTGGCGACCATCGACGAGATGGATGGAATGATCTCTTCGATGCTGGCCTTTGCGCGCGACGACCTCCAGTCGGAGCCGCGTCGTCGCATTGATCTGGCCACGCTCGTCGAAAGCATGGTCGACGACATGGCCGACGCCGGAATGCATGTCAGGATGGCGCCATCGGAACCTCTGCCCATCGAATGCCAGCCAGCGGCGATAAAGCGCGTGGTCACAAACCTCCTGGATAACGCCGTCAAGTACGGTGGGCGCGCCGACGTTTCGATCATCTCCTCGCCCGAGGCGGTCGAAATCGTCGTCGACGACGCCGGGCCCGGCATTCCGCCTGACCAGTTGGAACGGGTTTTCCAGCCGTTCTACAGGATTGAAAGCTCGCGAAGCCGGGAAACCGGCGGCACAGGATTGGGGTTAGCGATTTCGCAATCAATCGTCCAGGCGCACGGCGGGGAAATCACGCTTGCGAACCGCAAGGACGGGGGCCTTCGTGCGACCGTTCGCTTACCCAACTGATGGGACGAGCAGATGGGTGGCCGTACCTAATCAAAGGAAAACTTTGCCATCGCCGCCCAGCCCTCGCGCTGGAATTCATTGCTGGCGTCGACCGCGGTTCGCGCGCTTGCCGCCGATCAGACAAGCGGCGCAGCGCAAGATTCCGCGCAGCACGTCCATGCGACAGGCGCATGGACGTCAAATGCGGCAGGGGCGAAGCTCGCCGTCGCCATCGACATCGACAAGGGCTACCATATCAACGCCAATCCCGCGTCGCAGGATTACCGTGTTCCGACGACACTGACGGTCATCGGCGCCGACGCGAAGGTCTACTATCCCGTCGGTGAGCGATTTGCGCCGCCGTTCGCACACGACGCGATCATGGTCTACACGGGGCGCGCGACGATTGAGGCCCGGCTGCATGCGCGTCTCGCCCAACTGCCGGGAAAGGCGCAGTTGCAGGGGCAGGCCTGCAATGATCACGTTTGTCTGGCGCCGTCGACCGTCGATATTTCGCAGAGCATTCCCGTCGCACGGTGAAATCCAGGCCCCAAGAACTCCTAACTATCCCGCGCAGCAGGAGAGCTTCGCCACTTCTTTGTCGAAAGCGAGCGCGGCGAGTTTCAGGCCCTCCACTGTCGTGAGATATGGAAAGATCGTTTCCGCGATTTGCCGAACCGTGAGCCCGCAGCGCATCGCCATGACCGCCGTTTGAATGCTGTCGGCGCCTTCCGGCGCCAGTATGTGCGCGCCGAGGAGTCTGCCGCTCTCCGCCTCGGCCACGAGCTTGATCAGACCGCGCGTGTCACGCGCGGCGAGCGCGCGCGGGACCTGATCGAGTCCGATCGTCGAGACACGCACGTCGTGTCCTGCCGCCCGCGCTGCCGATTCCGTCAGGCCGACGCTCGCCGCCTGCGGGTCGGTGAACACGATCTCCGGCATGGCCGCATTGTCGTAAGCCCGGCTGTCGCCATTGAGCGCATTGTTAGCCGCGATTTTCGCGCCATAGGCGGCCATGTAGACGAACTGATCGCGGCCCGTGACGTCGCCGGCGGCGTAAACGCCGAGCCTTGTAGTGCGCATCCGGTCATCGACGATGATGGCGCCCTTCGGCGTGAGCCCGACGCCCATGTCCTCGAGGCCGAGGTTCGCGGTGTTGGGAGACCGACCCGTCGCGACGAAAACCTTGTCTGCCTCGATCTCGATTTCCTGGCCGTTGTGTCCGACCGTGAGCGCCGCGCCGCGTTCCGTTTTGCGGATCGTCCGGTATAGAGCGCCGGCAACGACATCGATCCCTTCGTCACGCAGATATCCGGTCAATGCGGCGCCGACCTCGGGCTCGGCCTGTGGCAACAGGCGGGAACGGCAGACGAGCGTCACCGCTACACCCGCGCGCGAAAACATCTGGGCGAGTTCCGCGCCGATATAACCTGCGCCGATCACCAGCAGCGACCGCGGCAGTTCTTCGAGTTCGAGCGCGGTCGTACTGGTGAGATACGGCACGGTCTCTATCCCTGAGATTGCTGGAACGCCCGGCCGCGCGCCGGTCGCGATGATGATATTGCCGGCGGCGATGCGAACGCCCCCTGCCTCGACGCCGCCCTCGACAAGACGCGCAGTGATCCGCCCCCATTGAATTGGTCCACCTTGAAGTATGTCTTCGGACAGGAAGAAGGAGGATCAGAATGCCGAGAAAGCGCCATAAGCCGGAGGAAATCGTCGCCAAGCTGCGTCAGGTGGACGTGCTGGTTTCGCAGGGCCAGGCGGTCGCCGACGCGGTTCGCTCGATAGGCGTGACGGAGGTTACGTATTATCGCTGGCGCCAGGAGTTCGGCGGCCTGAAGAGCGACCAGGTCAAGCGGTTGAAGGACCTCGAGGCGGAGAACGCCCGGCTTCGGCGGGCCGTGTCGGACCTGACGCTGGACAAGATGATCCTTACGGAGGCGGCAAAGGGAAACTACTGAGCCCCGCGCGCCGCCGTGCCTGCATCGATCACGTCAGCGCGGAACTGAAGCTGTCCGAGCGCCGGGTTTGCCGCGTGCTCGGACAGCATCGCTCGACACAGAGGCGGACTCCGACGGGGCGAGACGACGAGGAGCGATTGACCGCCGACATCGTCGAACTCGCCCGTCAGTATGGCCGCTACGGCTACCGGAAGATCGCGGCGCTGCTTCGATCGACGGCAGGCTGGGTCGTCAACGACAAGCGGGTCGAACGCATCTGGCGTCGCGAGGGGCTGAAGGTTCCAGCCAAACAACCGAAGCGCGGCCGGCTCTGGCTCAACGATGGATCCTGCATCCGTCTGCGAGCCGAGCGGGCGAACCACGTCTGGTCTTACGACTTCGTCGAGGACCGCACGCACGACGGCAGGAAATATCGCATGCTGAACATTGTCGACGAGTTCACGCACGAATGCCTGGCTATCCGCATCGCTCGGAAGCTCAAGTCGACGGACGTCATCGACGTCTTGTCGGACTTGTTCATCCTGCGTGGCGTCCCCGAGCATGTCCGCTCCGATAACGGTCCCGAGTTCGTGGCCAAGGCGGTGCAGGAATGGATCGCGGCGGTCGGCGCGAAGACGGCCTACATCGCGCCGGGCAGTCCGTGGGAGAACGGCTTCATCGAGAGCTTCAACGCGCGCCTTCGCGATGAACTGCTCGACGGTGAAATCTTCTACACGCTCAAGGAAGCCAGGATCGTGATCGAGAGCTGGCGCCGCCACTACAACACCGTGCGACCGCATGAATCGCTGGGTTACAAGCCGCCGGCGCCCGAGGTCTTCTTGCCGGCGATCGCCGCGCGGGCGGCGCCGAAACCCCGACCAGCCGCGCCGCCCGCGCTGGTCCAGAGGCCGTCAATGAACTAACATTGAAATCGGACCACTCAGTGGGGGCCGATCAGGATCAAATGCTTCAGTGACCGCTTGTAACTGTCGGGGTTCCTTCTCCGAGCCCTGTAAGGGGCCGAACGGCGGTTGCGTCGCAGTAGGTGCTGGACGCCGCCTGCATATCATCCTTAACGGTTATGCTCTGTGAGATGCGGACTTCATGCGGATGAATGCGCCACCTCCACGGGGGTGCCACCAACCCCATACGAGAGGAACGACACGGGCGTCGTTCCTGCCGTCGCGCAACAAAATCTTGCGAAAACTCAAACGCTAGGTTTCCAAGGTGGCGCTTCCCGAGAAAATATCCCACCCCAGATCTCGGATGATCCACAAGAGCCGCATTCAAGATTGAACTTGCTCGGCAACGGTTCCATTTGCGTCTTTCCAGAGCGCACGACTGGAAACGGATTAACGGTCCATATCCGCCCGCAGCGGCGACACCACAACGTTCCCTCGCCGCCTTGGCCCGTAGATAGCCCTTCGTCCATCGGCAGTCCCTAATGCTAGGTACGCTTTCGTACCTAGCCCCGCGTGGCGACCATTCAAGGCTGAATTTGCTGCGTTTCTTCTGGTCAAGCGACTTCGAGCGCCGCCTGGATCAAGAGCGTGAAGCCTACAGTGCTCAAAATTAGGAGCCGGAACGCAGCCCAAGTCGGTCGCCAGCAAACTTTGAGCAATGGAGACAGCTGCAAGGCAGACCGGCTAGCTAATCGCTTTGCTCCCGCCTAGCACGATGAGTGGCGGCGCCACCCGCCCGACCCGCTTCGGCGGCAAACCCTGCGTCACGGGAAAAAGCCCGCTTCTCCGCAGGTACATGTGCGCCGCCTTTCTGCCCCGCCTTTATGGCCAGCTTCCTGTCCACTGAGAAAGTTCGCTTGTCCGCCGGCACGCTAGCGCCGCCCATTCGGGCGATTTCACGTCGCCGCTCAGGGCTCATTCCCGCGAAGCCACGCTTCGGTTTGGCGTTGTCGTCCATCGAACCGCCCCCGCGATTGAAACCCACTTCCGCGAACCAAGCTAAACATCGGCGCGAGCCATGAAAATTCCTCACGCTAAAAATATTTTTCGCGCACAGCAGTGATGCTCAACCGCAATGCGGTAGCGTTATATTAATATCCGCGCTTAGGGCGTCGCAGCAAAGCGATTTTGCAGCCGCGCAACCCCGTGCATCGAGAGCAACGGCGCGCGGATCGCTGCGTCATCGCTTGCTTATCCGCAGTAAAGGCGTAGGTTTTTGCGAATGCGGTCCTCTATCTAGGCAGGCCGTTGGGCGTTTAGCGACAGAGCGTTTGACGTTCGCCCAAGACGGGAGGCCTCCCATGAGCGCCCCCAACATTCTCAACATCGACACTTCATGCTTGCACTGCCAGCGTCGTAACACGCTGGTT
>Ga0116152_10000242_pt1 | contig 44217 bp, 34 predicted proteins | sample AD_UKC119_MetaG_FD_89894 | JGI IMG/M metagenome (GOLD analysis project Ga0116152, IMG submission 89894) | Active sludge microbial communities of municipal wastewater-treating anaerobic digesters from Hong Kong - AD_UKC119_MetaG | ecosystem: Engineered > Bioreactor > Anaerobic > Digestate... | reverse complement strand
TCCCGATGTGTTTGAGTCGTTGCTGGCAGACATGAAGCCTCTCCCGCTGCCCCGAAAGCGGCGTCAGCGGAAAAAGTCTAACCCGCTGATTTGCAAGGCGTGTCCCGCCTAAAGTTGGTGGCCGAAAATACTCATGTGCGCTGTCTTGTGGCAAGGCATTATTGGCCAGCCAGTCGGCAATGGCTTTCAAACTCTCCGACACATCAGCGGTATACTCAAAAGCTTCCAGCACCAGCGTGCCGTGACTCAAAATGCGCTGATCCACAACTTGGCAATGATCTGAATTCACCGTTGGGACAGACCAGTCTGCCTTTATACCGGCAATATCAGCCAGCCGCTTCAACCGCGCCAGCGTGACCGGGGAAACAGCATAGACGAAAGCCTGTTTGAGGCTACGCACGGGGAAAGCCACCAACTGGGCATCACCAAAGCTGATAGCACCCGCATAGTCGGAGGAATCTGTCTCCGGCCCAAAAAGGCGGTTAATCAGGCTTTCTTTGGTACACTTGCCATCCTTGCGTTCACCACACCATTCCTGATGATTCGAGAAGTGATGGCGGATTGCACCTTTCAGGCCGGAACCGGCCATGTTCGGGTGTTGGGTATGGCGTTCGCGCTGGATAGGGTTATCAATAACGCCCACCGCTTGTCCGGCTCCCATGTGAACCGGGGTCACAGCATACAAAAAGAGTAAACGGGATTGTTCAAACATGATTCTTTTCCTCAATAATTACCAGGCAGCGAGCAAAACGCGGTTATAGCCCTCGGCCCGGCGTGATTGCGTTGCATTATCCAGTGTGTCAGTCCACCAGCCTTCTGTCGCAAGCTTGTCGAGTGCCGCCGTATCGTCTTGTACCTGATCAAACCAGTACACGCTGCCGGACGGTACAACCCGCTCGGCTGCTTTCGGCTGCCATTGCTCCAGATCCCAGCCGGAAATGATTTCGGCGCGGGAAATTGATGCGCAGGCCAGTCGTGCCTTGAAACCGTCCAGCTTGAGCCAGTAATGGTCACCTTCCTGCTGAATGCCGTCAGGCAGCCATCCTTGTGCAAACAGGCCCGGTGTCAGCAAAACCAGTTTGAATTTGCCGTTAATGTTGGCAGGGGAAAATACGGGCGCACTCACCGCAGAAAAACGGGCAGCACGTCCGTCTCCACCCAGCCGGATAAAGCCCGATTCGGGAAGCGTATCGCAGCCTGAAACGCCAACAATCAGACCTGCCGTGATGCCTGAGTTTTCGTTTTGTTGCAGTGCGGTATGCTCTACGGTAAACAGCTTGCCCTCGTCTACGGTGCGGGAGCGGCGGTTGAGGCCGATACCAATGCGTGATTCGCTGATCCACAAATCAGCCTGTGGGTGGATATGTGTTGAAGAAAGGGTTTGCCCCTGTAAATATGCGCTGATACCGGACTGGTTGAGTAGCCAGCCACTCTCCGCTTTGGACTGCCTGCCCTGTCGCAGTATCGGCATCATTGGCAGTTGCGCCATCTGGCTATGTTGAATGGTGTTGTTCAGTACCTGTGGTTCCAGTTGCTGGATCGATTTGTCCTTTTCGAGCACTGTGACATCAGCAGGTAGCGGCAAGAATACCTCTATCACGCCAGTTTCATTCTGGCTGGCAGGAAACAGCCCGGTGAGTCGAAAGTCGCTTTGCTGGATCGCTTGCGCATCACGGCCATTATTTGCCCACAGCAGGGAGCGGAAAGCGCCGGACAGTACCGATGGGCGCGGTGGAAAAGTGGTCTCACCATAGGAACCCGCATCACCGAACAACTTATTGCCACGGATAGTGACGGTATCGACCGCCTGGATAAAGCGGTATTCGACGCTCATGCATGAACCTCCTCAGTAGTGGTGTGACGGGTTTCCCGTGCCAGAAACTCGGCGACCATCAACAGGTTTTCCAGCCTGGAAGCAGCTTCCTGGCTGTAATGTCTGGAAACATAGGCGGCCAGTTCAACCGCCAGCTCTTTACTGCCTCCCTGTCGGCCAAACTGGTAAGCCAGGCTGGTTTTCAGCAGGTTTTCATCAGGTTGTGGCGGGAGTTGCTTTAGCCAGCTCAGTGAGTGATAAGCGGCACGCCTGGATGTATCGTCGTGTGCCAGCATACGCATCAGTTTATCCAGCAACTCAGGGGCGTTTTTGCCGTATTCATCACCCTGGTACCATTTGTCAGTGATGCTGATGGCGCCACCCGCACGCTTGAAAACATGCAGGGAAAAAGCATTACGGCCACCTGCATTTTTTGCTGCGGATTCTGCAGCACGTAGCTGGTGTAACACATAACCGAGAGGAGCCTGGTGATGGGCAACGACTGCGCCACAGGAGGCTTCCGCCTGTTCACCCATGGTGAGCAGCAATTTGTCATCCAGCAACAGATATCCGTTGTTGCTATCGAAGCGCTTGATGGTACGGTTATCCAGCTTGCGGTTAATCCATTCGGGAACCGGCTTGCCGGAATACAGGTATCGCAACATGGTCATGGCGGGCAGCAGATCATCCACGCAGACAAATGCGAGCACGTCATCCCCACCTGAATAAATCAGTTTGCCCTTGAAACAATCCTCTACCACAAAGCGCGCCACCTTGATGGAAAACTGGTTGAGGGCTTCGGAAATCGAGCGGTGTCGGGCGGGAGAAGCCGGGCGCTTTTCGGCAAGGTAGGCTTGCAGTGGCTCATTGTGCGCAAACTTTTGTTTCACGTTGGCCTGAATGGCTGGATGCCAGCATTTGCCGTAGTTGATCTGGTATTCCGCTTCATTACCCGCGACCCAGGCTCCCATGCGGTCGCCATCCATCAGGATCATGCCGTAATAAGCTTCCGGGGCAGTGCCCAGGATACTTTTCAGTTTCGCGGCAAGCCTGCCGTCTTCATCCATGTCCAAAGCGGATGGCAAGCGCTTGGCAACAAAACCAAAATTAGCGTTTTTCATCACCTTGCAATTCAAGGACAAAGGCAAGGCCACTGAATCCAGTTTCTTGAAATCGTCCTTCCGGCTCAATGCCGCCAGTTCCTGCAAGGTTTCTGGATTAAGTTCTTGACTGGCTAGTTGATCCAGGGTCACGGCCAATGCCAGCGTGTGAGTGGAAACCACAAAACGGTTAATCTTCTCTCCTACAATATCGCTGACTTCCTGTGCAAACAGCGTAGGCCACAGGCGCTTGAGGGTGTTGAGTGCATCCAGATGTTCGCCTTTCTTTACCCAACTCGCTTTTTTATCGGCAAGCCGTGTCCATAAAGTGTCTTTACGCTGACCAGGTGGAGCAGACAACTGTTGGCGATCCAGCGTCAGCCATTCGCGCTCACCATTCAGGCTGGAACGGTAGCCGTGCTGCTTGAGCTGGGTGAACGGTCGCGCCGATTTCGCCGCCGCCGCAACCCGATCCAGCAAATCATAGAGGGCTGGATAGAGTACGCCGGAATTGGGTGAGTAGAATTTAGCGCCATCCAGATCAAAATCCTTTTGCAATACTTTCCAGGCATCGCTGTCCAGAAATCCGGCCTTTGCGTCTTTTTGGTAAAAGTTACTAAGGACAGGGCGCAATTTGTCCTCACTGCCCAGTGACCACGGCACAGCAGCCCAGTAGACTTCCGGGAATCCCGCCAGTTGCTCATCGAGTTGTTGGTAGCATGGCAAGTCGCTGCTGGAGGGTTCGCCGATGGTTTCCAGAATTTTCTGGATGGCTTTTGTACCCTGGTCAAGCACGAAATCACGCACCCGCTGTTCAATACTTTTGGCAATGATGGCAACCTGATCCGCGGGCACCAGAGCAACAAACCGATTCGGTAAGGCAGCTGCAAACAGCGGGTTGGTATCTGTTATGCTGGTTGCCCATTCCTCGCCCTGGAACTTGTCAGGAGGTAAACCCATTTCATCCCGCAGCCACACATCCACCGCCGGTACGCCACGAAGGTTTGGGAACAGCACCGCATCCGGCCCCAACGCCTCACAGACCACTTTCATGCCTTCCCATGCAATCCGCGCCAACAGGTGTGAGCCTGCCCACAGGTCAGAGGTGCTGCGCGCTTCGGCGATAAAACCCTGTACCGGGCCGAAGCTGACCGACAGCAAGGCGGGCGTACTGTCTTTGTCGTCTGCCATGGCTCCGGCAAACGCCGAGACAATATCCAGATGTGCCCAAATGGAGTGGTCGGGAATGCGGGTGTCGGCAGGCAGGTTTTGCCAGAGTTTTTTCAGTTCGGGTGCGGGTGAATCCGGCCCAAACCGCCAGAAATTCAACTGTGTTTTGTGCAGATCCGGCTTATCGGCTTCATCACGGATGATCAGTGACTTGAAATGATCTTCACTGACGCTTTTAATGTGTTCAGGCTCGATGTCATCCAGCTTACCCAAGGGAAATTCTGTACCAGTTAGCGGATGTTTCAAGACCGGCACCTTGGCAAAATCTACCTGTGTCCAGCTTGCAAAGCGGCCATCCTGTTCAGTAAGGGGAAATTGCGGACGATCCGCAGCAGAAGCATACCAGTCCGCTTCCTTAAGCATATCGCTGTATTCAATGCCCAGCTCATCTCGTAGTTTCTTGACGGCTCCCCATTCATGCCCGGTTTTGTCGCGCAGCAGGATCAGTGCTTTTTCCGCCGGGTCGTGCAGCCATGCCGTCAGCTTGGTTTTCCAGAGGTTGATATTGCTCATGGTTGTTTTCCTTATTGCAGACGGGACAGGCCGGGATGCTTATCCAGAACCTGATGTACTTGTTGCCAGATACCCGGTTCATCAGGGGTTTGGTGTAATTTATTGGCTAGTTCGGCAGGTAGTTTGCAGGGCAGGTGAGTGATCAGGCCGATGTATTTTTCTGCTTGCTTTACCACTTTGAAACGCACTTGATTGCCGAGCCTGCCTTGGTTTCCCCAAAGCTTGACGCTGTGACTCGTCACTGGATAAGCCAGGATATGTCGACTTTCAACTATGTTACTATTGTTTCCGGTCGTAAATTTAAAATGGGTTCTGAAAGCAATTTTTGCACGCGCTAATTCACGCATTGCATCACGCCAAGAGTTTTGAGGCGTTGTTTTCCAGGTCAAAATACCGGCGTCATCTGCACCAATCGCATGTGCCCAATCACGTTGCAGACATTGCCTGAACGGGAGTGTAAACGGCTGAAGTTCCCGGGCAGAAGGCAGACCGCCATCACCAAGTTGTAATGACCCCCAGCCATTGCGAGAACGTGAACCCACCGTACCCAGCTTTCCCATCAAATGGGTCGCCTGTTTCAGTATTTTGACTTCAGACTCAGTGTTATTCCTTAATCCGATCCAAAGCTTAGCAATCTGCTCTTCTGCTTCAATTGCTGAATTCCTTGCATTGACAGGACCATACCCCAGATAGACATTAGCTTGTATATCCATTCCTGCACCGACTTCAGGGTGGTGAACTTTCCCGGAACCAAGAATATTACTGAGTGCTCCTTTACTCCACTGGTTTAACCGCAAGAGAATCTTGCCTTTTCGGGCAGCAACCTTTTGGCCTCTCTTATCTTTGTCATTTTCCAGCCAAGCATGGCCAAACAGCTTACCCTCGGCCTCCCGCAGTGCGGCGTGATCGTAGTTAAACTGAGGAGCTGCTGCGATTCGCCACCACTGTCGTAATAAAGCCTTGAATGGTGGTGTCCGCCATTGCGCTTGCTGCTCCGCGTTACCAAGGAATGCTGGCGTTGTAAAGGAAACAGTATACTCAAGTTCCTGCATTTTCTGCATCACTAAGACCTTCAATCTGGAGTAAATGGGGTTTGACCAAACCCATTATCCCGACAAACACCCTTTTGTCACGCATCACAAGCTTGTGACCACAAAAAATATTCAGCCCACTGCTCCCGGTTTCATACTGCCACCGGAATACATACTGGCGACAGACTATACTCCCCCAGCCCCATAACCGCCCCCTTCCCGACATGCACCCACTGCCCGGCCCATAAATACGGCCACAACGGCTCCAGCTCCCCGGACGGAATCCGGAAACTGCCCAGCAGACCACCCATCTGCACCTTGCGCTGCTGCCGGTTTGAATAGCGTGACCACTCATGCCAGTATAATTGCGCCCCCGATACCGGAGTCCGGGCAGCCAGTTCTCTCAGATACCGGAAATCCAGCGCCAGTTCTCCGTCCCCGTGGCAGGCCCGCAGCAGGGAAATACGCCGGAGCACCCCGGTCATGAAAGCCTGAAACCGGAATCCCGCCACATTGCGCATCAGCCTGCCCTGCTGCAGGCCCCGGTAAGGTGTCTGAAAACAGACCTGCAGCGGCGTATCCGGCAGGGTTGGAGCCTGCAGCTTCCGGATCGGCAGCGGCTGCAACGCCTCTCCGGTGTAAATCTCTGCCCACTCCCCGGCACCGGGCTGTCGCTCCTGCGCCACGCCGAGCAGACGGTAATGCCCCCGCTCCCGGCCCAGTCCCCATGCCCCGGCCTGCTGCAGGGCATGGACCAGATAAGGCAACTGTGCATTCGCACTCCCGACCAGCACCATCCCCACCTGCAGCGGCTCCCCGGCAGCAAAGGTGCGCCCGGACGTTGCCAGTGGTTCAATGATATAAGGATGGGGGGCATCGCTGACCCGAATCAGCAGCGGGTCACGCCGGGCCGGGGTTTGAAACACCACGCTGTAGACACAGGAGCCCTGCAGCAGGCAGCCGTCACAGGTCGGTGCCCGTGTCACGCAGACCGAGTGGCGCAAGGCGTGACCAAAGACACCACGCCAGCTCGAACCGGCATAAGCGGGTAAACGGATCGGGGTTTCGGCCTGCAACCTGAAACGATAGCGGGCCACAGCAAGATCGACAGCGGGCATGCATACTCCGGTCGGGGGTAAAAACGCCAGTCTGACACCAAAGCTGCTGTTTGCCCAGCCGGAGCCTGCCCGCTATCGCCCCGAACGGTGAAAGGTCAGCACCAGCACATCACGCCAGGCCGGCTTGCCGGATTCAGCGGGCAGAATCGGGGTCACGCCATGATAGACGCGGTGATCGTTCACCAGCAGCAGGTCGCCTGCCTGACTCAGGGTACAGCTGTCCAGCGGCTGCATGGCATTGTCATAGACATGTGTCACCCCGCCGACCACATTGTGGCGGTCCAGCAGCATGATCAGGATATAGTCCGCACCATCCTTGTGCACCCCCTCCGGCGTCGGACGGCCTTCCTGTCCTGGCCGGGCCACCACGCGGAACTGATGGGCCTGAATACGCCAGTCGCCACCATCGGGACTGATCCTGCCGAAGCACCAGTGCAGAATTTCATGAAATACCGGATTGGAAACCGTGGTCGGCAGCCAGCCCCGGAAATGCCGGTTGAAACCGCCATGTACGGCATTGTGATAGCTGCTCTGATAATGCGGCTCATGCGGCAGGCGTGTCAGGCGTCCGCGCTGCCAGGTGAACACGGAATAGCGCCGCAGGCGGTAACGCCCGCCATCGCGCAGAAAGGGGTCCGGCAACAGGCTGTTCCAGCTGTCCTGAAAACGCCTGAACGCGCTGGCCATGTGGCGGCCCAGCCGGTTCTGCAGATTCGGATTCCTGTTACCGGCTGCCAGCAGGTATCCGGGATGAAGCAATGTGTTCACGGTTTCGGTATCAATCTCACCTTGGGGTATTTTATCGGGTACGGTTCATTGTAATGCAGCGCACAATGGCTTGCACGCAATCCCGGACCGGAAAGGCCGGAATCAGCCCCGGTTGGCCGTGATGATCGCCCGCACCGGGGCAGGATGGCCTTCCAGGGTACGCCCGGTATCCTCGGGGTCCAGAAAATCCGCCAGCGACTCAAAGCGCATCCAGGCAGTAGCCCGCTGCTCGGCCACGGAAGTGCGGGTGACATCCACACACCGAACCTCGACAAACCCGAGCCGCCGCAGCCACAGCAACAGCATCGGCACCGAGGGAATGAACCAGACATTACGCATTTTGCCATAACGCCCCGCTGGCATCAGGAGGGTTTGTACATCCCCGTCCACCACCAGGGTCTCCAGTACCAGCTGGCCACCCTGGCGCAGCGCCGCATGCAGCTCCTGCAAATGGTATAGCGGCGAGCGGCGATGATACAGCACCCCCATGGAAAACACGGTATCAAAGCCCGTCCCGCCAAAGTCCGGCAGGTCTTCACTGCGCAGCGGCAGAAAATGGGCACAGGCATCCGGTGCATAGGTCTTGACGGCATGAAACTGCATCATGAAAAACAGGCTCGGATCCACACCGATGACCTGCTGCGCACCGGCACCCAGCATGCGCCACAGGTGATAACCGCTGCCACAGCCCACATCCAGCACCAGCCGCCCGGAGAGTGGCTCCAGATACGGGGCAAGCCGTGCCCATTTCCAGTCGGAACGCCACTCCGTATCAATCACAATCCCAAACAGCTCAAACGGTCCCTTGCGCCAGGGGATGAAGACTTCCAGTAACTGCTGCAACCGCTGCCGGGTTGCGGCATCACAATCCTCCGCCCGCCCCAGCACCACCCGAGCCGCATTGAAATCACAACACGAGGGCTGTATCTCCGGCAGGGCCAGCAAGGTCTCAAGCCATAACTCGCGCTTGCCATGAGGCGTGTTAAAGCACACCTGCGCCAGCTGCGGCGGCAGCGATGCACACCAGTCTGCCAGCCGGGTCCGGGCCAGATCGGCATACAGGGTGGCAAAACGCTGTTCCAGCAAGTGGCGGGTTTGGGTTTCCATACTCACGCTGCGCCCTCCTGCCTATGCCTTGAGCGCCAGCAGCGACATGAAGCTGAAACTCTGAAACCAGCACACCACCGTGCTGAACCCGGCCTGCTGCAGGCGTGTACGATGGGTTTCCAGCGTCTCGGGAATCATGACCTTTTCCAGGGCACTGCGTTTCTGGCTGATTTCCAGCTCGGAATAACCATTGGCGCGCTTGAACTCCAGGTACAGCTCATTGATCAGGGCCTGCTGCCCGGCATCGGCAAAGCAGGTCTTTTCCGACAGGACCAGTGCCCCGCCCGGCAGCAATGCAGCATAAATCCGGTTCAGCAGCACCTGCCGCTCCGGCAGCGGGATGAACTGCAGGGTGAAATTCAGTACCATCATCGAAGCCGGCTCCAAAGTCAGGCGGCCCAGATCGGCACACTCCAGTACAAAGCTGTCGGGGGCCAAATGGCGGGCAAAGCGCTGTGCACAGCGGTCAACCATGGCAGCCGAACTGTCGACACCAACCCACCGCACCCCTGGCTCGCGCACCTGGGATGCCATGGCCAGTGTGGCCGCCCCCAGCGAACAGCCGAGGTCATACACACGGGTCTGCGGCCTGACATAACGCCGTGCCAGCACGCCCAGCTGGCTGATAATGGTTTCATAGCCGGGAATGGAACGGCGCACCATATCCGGGAACACATCCGCCACTGCCGCATTGAAGGCGAAATCCACCACCGGCTGCGGATGCGCAAACAGCGCGTCATGCGGCTTGTCCGTGTTCATGCGACCATCCTGCCGGCCCCTGTCAGGGCCGGCCCTCTCCCGGCCAGACAAAATCCATCGGCAGCCGCCCCCACTGACACAGCTCATTGGTACGCCGCGCCGCTTCCGGCCCCATATAAAACAGGTAGGGCCCGACCACGGCAGCCGGTCGCACCAAGGTATCCGGATCCTCACCGGGAAAATTCATCACGCGCGTACTGGTACGCACCGGCCCGGTATCAATCCGGTTCACCCGCATGAAATGCCGCCCGTCGTCATGCTCCTGCGCCAGCGTCTGGCAAAAGGCATCCATACCGGCCTTGGCCACCCCGAATGCCCCCTGCAGGGGTTTGCCGCTGGCTTCGGTGGAGAAGACAATGGCCGGATCGGGAGCTGTTTCCAGCAGCGGCAGGCAGGCCCGTACCAGCATGAAGTTGGCATGCAGGTTGACATTAAGCATCTTGAACCACAGCTCGACCCCATGCTGACGTACAGACATGAAGGCCGCCAGCCAGGCAGCATTCAGCAGCACACCGTCCAGACGCCCGAGCTGCGCCTGCAGATTGTCGGCCATGGCTTCGTAATCCGTAGCGGAAGCACCCTGCATGTCCAGCGGGTAAATCGCTGCCCGGGGTGCACCCATGGCTTCGATTTCATCGTAGACCTGCTCCATCAGTGCCACCTGCTTGTCCAGCAGCACCACGGTCGCCCCGAAGCGGGCGTAGGCCAGCGCTGCCGCGCGTCCGATGCCCATGGCCGCCCCCGTGACCAGAATCACTCGATCCTGCAGCAATCCATCCGGAGGTACATAGGTCAGCAAAGGCTCAGTCATGACAAAACTCCAACAGCACGCAGCAAAAAGGGGTCAGAGTTTAGCGCGATTCAGGGCCGACTCAAAGCGTCGGAACCACCTGCTGCCTATTTGACCAGCATCGACTGGCAGCAGCCCCGCAGTTCCTGATCATTGAACTGACCCTCGACGCTGAACGCCATCCGTGTTCCGGTCAGGGTACTGTAACAGGAACGGTTGTAAGTCAGGGTCATGCGCAGGCGGTTCCAGCGGTTTGCCCCGCGGATTTCGGTTTCCAGTGCCACATTGCGGTAATTACCATGGGTCTGGCGCTTGTGGGTGATCGGCATTCCGGTCAGGTGCTCCCCAAGCCTGCCGTTGATCCACTCCGGCAGCACTTCCACTTTCCAGTACGGTGCCCGGCCACCACACTCCAGAATCCACATGCCCGGCTCTCGGGTCCTTTTAACGGCAACCGCATTCTGCGGCCCTTCCGGACGGGCCGGAGCCGGTGGCGGAGTCACGGGCGTGCCAGTGGACGGGGTGCCGGGAGCCGGACGGGTGGCTGTCGGTGGAGGGGCCGCCGTTTCGGGCTGCAGGTAAGCCTGACTGACCCAGCCAACATGCTGCTTCCAGCGCACCCGGACCCAGACGGTTCTGCCGACTTTCTGCTGCTCACCCAGCATCACCACGCCCGTGGCATTCGGTGGCAGCTCGGCCACCACCGGATTGGTGACCCCCGCATTCGTGCGCATGTTCAGGGTATCGGAACGGTCCACACCACTGACCCGGTAAGCGGCCTGAGCCGGCAGGGCAAGCAGCAGCATGCAGAGGGAGCACAGGACAATGCCCCCGGAAAAAAGACGTTTCATAGCAAACCCCATTGATGACCATGGAAAACACTCCAGGCTACAGTCTAGAAAAACCTGCCCCCGATTTCGAGTCCGAACAGGACTGTTTTTGCCGCAACAGTCTGATTAATTGTTAACTTCCTGACAATCCGTATCAGTCCGGCTCAGTCCGGGGTACAGCTGTACCCTCATCCGGGGCTGCCGTTTCCGGGTCACCCTGGTAATAATAGTCATAGCGATTCAGGGTATCGCGCGTGAACGCCCAAGCCTGACTGTAGGACAGGCCGCTGTCCTGCGGAATGATGATTTTCACATACAGGTCGGTGCCGTACTGCTGCTTGAGCTGCTGCAGCGCGGCTTCCAGTTCGGTACGCCCGACATTGCGGTAATTCTGCCGACCCGGCTCCCGGATGCGGTAGCCACTACGGCTGTACATCACATCGACCACGGTCTTGCCCCTGGCAGAGCGGGTCGGCTTGAGCAGGCGCTGGTACTTGCGATCCAGCTCGTCATATTCCCCTTCCAGACTGGCCAGGCGCTGCTGCCCGGCATCATGCTGCTGCTGCAACCGGCCCAGCAGCTCCTCACGGCTCTGCGCCTCATCCCGAGCCACGGAAAGCCCGGTCTCAGCCTGCTGCAGGCGGTCCTGCAGGCTGGCATTCTCCTGCTCCAGCTCACGGCGAACCTGTGTCAGACGGGTGCGGGCGGTCTGCAACTCATCCTGCAGGCGTCCGGTCTCGGTGCCCAGCTGCTCCTGCATCCGGGTCAGCGCCATCTGCGCCTGACTCCCGGCTTCCGTGACCCGCCCCAGCGCCTGCCGGGCGGCTTCCAACTGCTCGCGTGACTGTTCCAGCGCTGCCTGCTGACGGTCACGCTCGCTGCGCAGGCGTCCGGCCTCATTCCGGACCTCCAGCAATGCCCTGCCGGTTTCCTCCTGGCGGGCACGGGCGCGCAGCAGCTCCATTTCCAGGGCCGAAGCCTGACGCCGGAAATAATCCAGCTGTTCTTCCAGGGTGGCATTTTCCTTCAGGGTGAACTCGGCCAGCTGGCTGGCCTCTTCCTGTGCCACCAGACTGTTGCGCAACTGGTCCAGCAGGCGGGTATTGGTCAGCACCACCGCTACCGTCACCAGCAGAAAGGTCATGACGATCACCATCATGATGTCGGTAAAAGACGGCCAGAAGCTTTCCTCGTCAACATCACCGTCCATCCCCCCGAAATCCTGCCTCACCGTGACACCTCACGCCCCGGCTCCGGTCGGGAAACGGGTGCCGTCCCGCTGGCTGGCGGCAGGCGGAAACCCTCGCGCAGGGTATCGCGGATGGCGCGGATGTCGGTACCGCTGCGCCCCATCTGGCTCTGCAGGTCATCCACCGCCAGCTGCAGGCGTTCTCCGGCCTGCAGGAAACGGTCCTGCACCCGTGTCACCATTTCTGCCGCCACCCGCAGCTGGGCGGTCAGGGTGGCCACATCATGCATCAGGTTAGACTCCACACTGCGGAACTGCGGCAGGATATAAAGCGCCGTGCACTCCTCCAGCCCGGCCAGCAGCCGGATACGTGCATCCTGCAGGCGCAGGTGGAAATAGGCATACAGGGCATAACAGATAATGGCCGTCATGGTGGTGCTGAGTGCGGTGGCCATACCGCCGATGATCACCGTCATGCGCTCCAGATGCTCGGGGGCATCAAGCAGGTCGGCAGCCCCGACCAGTGCCACTGAAAGTGAAATAATGGTCCCGAACACACCGGCCAGAATCAGGATATTGTGAATAAAACGTACCAGCGTGAAACGGCTGCCCAGATGGGCGGCAGCTGTCTGGGCCAGCATGTTCCGGTCCACGTCCTCACCCCGCTCCCCCAGCCATTTCACCGCCTCATAACGACGCACCAGCAGCGACTCCGGCAGACGGTAGGCCGGATTGGCCACGCTGTCCCGTACCCGCTGGATAAAACGGTTGATCACCCGCTGCTCACCGGCAAAGCTGAAGAACAGCCAGACAATACGCCCCAGCCCGAGCAGGAACAGCACCAGAATGCCGCCATTCAGGACCAGCCCCAGCTGCCCGCTCTGGGTCGAGGTGAAGAAACGGGAAACCGGCTCCCGGAAATACCAGAACAGGGCAGCAAGTCCCAGCAACAGCACAAGCATCTGGATCACCACCCCGGCGACCCGGATTCTGACAGATTTCACGTTTTGTCGTCCTCCCGTTTCCATTCATCATTCCCGGTTCCGGACGGCTCGTCCGTCCAGTTCAGTTCCGTCTGCATCGGGACCCGCACCCCGGTCTCCAGCGGCTCCGGCTCCACCGGATCACGCCCGGATGAAATGCCGAGTTCCGCCAGCCGGCGCGCCCCCGGCATCACACTGCGCTCCAGTGAACCCAGCAGGCTGTTATAGGCTTCCACACTCCCGCCCAGCGAACGCCCCAGACGCTCCACATGACGCGTCAATATTGTCAGCCGCCGGTGCAGTTCCGTCCCCACATCCCGGATACGTTCGGCATTCTCGCTCAATACCGCCTGCTGCCAGCCGAAGGCCACCGCCCGCAGCAAGGCCATCAGGGTTGAGGGCGTGGCCGGAATCACGCGCATTTCCAGCGCATCCTGCAACAGGGTTTTGTCCTGCTCCATGGCCGCTCCCAGAAACTGCTCTCCCGGCAGAAACAGCACCACAAAATCCGGGGCATTGCTGAACTGTTCCCAGTAACGCTTGCCCGCCAGCAGGCGCATATGCTCGCGCACGTGCCGGGCATGGCGGCCCAGATGCCGGAGGCGCTCTGCCTCGGTCCCGGTCTCACAGGCGTCCAGATAGGCATCCATCGGAGCCTTGGCATCCACAATCAACTGCCGCCGGTCCGGCATGTTGACCACCATGTCCGGGCGCACCGTGCGCTCGTCATTACGGCTTTGTACCTGCTCCATGAAATCGCAGTGCGCCACCATACCGGCCATTTCCGCAATGCGCCGCAGACTCAGCTCACCCCACTGCCCGCGGCTGCCGGGGTTGCGCAGGGCCGTGGCCAGCCGCCCGGTCTCCTGCCGCAAAGCCATCTGGTCCACGCCCAGCTGGCGCAGCTGTTCGCCCAGGGTGCCAAAAGAAGCCTGACGCTCTTTTTCAATCTGGCGGATCTGCTGCCCGGTCTGTTCCAGTGCACTCCGGATCGGATCCACCAGATGCTGGATCGAGAGTTTGCGCTGCTCCAGGTCGGCTTGGGATTCGGCCTGCAGGCGGCGCATGTTCTCCTGTGCCAGCTCCAGAAACTGCAGGTTGTTTTCCCGCAGGGCATGGCGGGATGCCACGCTGAAGGTATGATGCAGCCGGTCCTGGGCATCATCCAGCATGCGCAGGCGTTCCTCATGCAACTGCTCTTCGCTGTGCAGCTGCAGTTTCAGGCGCTCAATTTCCAGTCTGGCCTGCTGCAGCAGGCGGCTGTAAAAGATATAGGCCAGCAGCAGGCCAAGCAGAAACGCCAGCAGCGCCACGATCAGCAGCAGGTTATCGTCAACAAACGCCCCGGCACTGACGGTGGAATTATTCATTGACCCCACGTTTCGAACCTGTAACCATTTCATGCATACTCAATCATTATCCATGATGCAGCGGGCTGCAAACGGCATCACGGGCAAAAATCAAACGAACCATAAACGACAATGATAACAGGGAACAATAATCACCATGGGTACCTTCACGCTTTTTCACCGGCTGCGCGCCATTATCACCCTGTCAGTTCTGTGGTTGCTAGTGACCACACCGGCCTGTGCCTTTGTCTTCATGGATGGCAGAAACATCGATATCGAAAGCCTGACCAACCAGGGACGCTGGACCGTCATGGAAGTCTGGTCCGCCGATTGCAGCGTCTGCCACCGTACCATTGGCGAACTGCAGGAATTTGCCCGCCGGGTGCCGGCAGCCAGCGTGTACGGGGTATCGGTCAATGCACCGGATATGGTCCGCGCTCAGGCTTTCATCGATACCTACCGCCTGGCGTTTCCCAACCTGATCGGGACTTTCGACGAAATGGACGATTATCTGAAAGCCCGGGCCGGGGTCGCCCTGCGTGGCACACCCACCCTGCTGGTTTACAATCGTCATGGTAAACTGGTCGCCATCCAGCATGGGGCCGTCAGTGCCGCACAGCTGGCCGACTTCATCAACCGGCAGGATAAAAAAGCCCGCCACTGACACAAGCGAAACAAAGCATGACATACCAACTGAACGCCACCCTGTGCACCGCCCTGCTGCTGGGAGCGGCCTGTACCCCGCCTGCAGCCCTGGCCCTGAGCGATCTCCAGCAGGGCACACCGTTCACCATGGATTCGCGTCTGGGGCAGGGGCGCTGGACCGTGGTGGAAGTCTGGTCTGCCACCTGTCCGGCCTGTCCGGATGCGGTGTTCTACATGAACAATTTCAAGCGCCGCTATCCGCAGGCTGACGTATTCGGCATTTCGGTGGATGAGGATGAGGGCCGGGAGGCAGGCCGGGCCATGGCACAACAGTTCGCCCGACGCCATCAACTCGGCTTCACCTCCTACCTCGGCAGCTCGATGGAGCTGGACAGCCTGCTGCAGCGGCAGGCAGGAGAAACCCTGTACGGAACCCCGACCGTGCTGATCTACGACCCGGTCGGCAAACTCAAAGGAATGGAAGCAGGGGCAATCATTTCACAGGATATTATCGATTTTATTGAACGTGAAAAGGCAAACACCGATCCTGACTCGGCATCCGTGCCGGAATAAGGCCATGGCCCGACACTGCCCGGCAGCTTCAATGCCCCCGATCCGGCAATGCGATGTTCAGCTCCAGCACATCATAATCGGCACCCTTCTCAAACTGCACGTTGACCTGCTCTTCATCAACCTGAACATAACGGCAGATAACCTCCATCAGGTCACGGCGCAGCTGGGGCAGAAAATCCGGACCGCTGCGATCCAGGCGCTCATGCGCAATCAGAATCTGCAGGCGCTCTTTGGCCATCTGGGCAGAATTCTGTTTATTGGTCCTGAAAAAATTAAAAATACCCATTGGTCCTCAGCCCCCGAACAAACGCTTGAAAATTCCCTTTTTCTCGACTTCCAGAAAGCGATGGGGAACGATCTCACCGAGAAAACGTTTGACAAAATCATCGTAAGCCTGGCCCGCCCTGCTTTCATTGTCCATAATGACCGGTACACCGCTGTTGGATGCCTGCAGCACGGAGGGGGATTCCGGAATCACGCCGATGAGGGGAACCGCCAGGATTTCCAGGATGTCCTCCAGTGCCAGCATGTCACCGCGCAGTACCCGGTCGGGTGAATAGCGGGTCACCAGCAGATGCTCCCGTATCTGCTCACCCTGCTCGGCTTTCCGGGTACGGCTCTGCAGCAGCCCCAGAATGCGGTCGGAATCACGCACGGAAGACACTTCCGGGTTGGTGACAATAATGGCATCATCGGCAAAATACATGGCCATAAAGGCCCCTTTTTCAATACCGGCCGGTGAATCACAGATTACATAGTCAAAGCCGTCCTGATCCAGATCAGCCAGCACCTTGCCCACACCATCCTGGGTCAGGGCATCCTTGTCCCGAGTCTGGGAGGCAGGCAGGATATACAGGTTTTCAGTGCGTTTGTCCTTAATGAGGGCCTGCCTGAGGTTGGCCTCACCACTGATCACATTGATAAAATCATAGACAACACGGCGCTCACAGCCCATGATCAGGTCCAGATTGCGCAATCCCACATCAAAATCGATGACGGCAGTCTTGAATCCGCGCATTGCAAGTCCGGTTGCAAAAGCAGCACTTGATGTTGTTTTGCCGACGCCCCCCTTACCGGAGGTCACCACTACAATCCTGCTCAACTTGAATCTCCTTTCAACGAATCCCGTATTCCGGGTCCACAAAGCAAGGGCTAAACTATAGAGACATTCAACCGGAATGCCAATCAGATCGGTACAATTTTAAGTTTTTCATCCTCCAGGCAGACCATCACCGATTTGCCTTTAAGATGTGGCTCAATTTCGTCCAGAAGACGGTAGCGACCGGCAATGGCAATCAGTTCGGCTTCCAGCTGCTGACAGAAAATGCAGGCATCAGTATCCCCCTGAACCCCCGCCAGCACCCGCCCCCGCAAAGCACCGTAAACATGTACCGATCCCCCGGCCAGCAGCTCCGATCCGGCACTGGTATGCTGCAGCACAACAATATCGCCCTCGGGGCAATAAATCTGCTGACCGGAGCGTACAGGCCGGTCAATCAGCATCAGGCGCTGAGTCTGCTCCCGGACAGCTTCCGGGGCCGTATCAGCCTTTTCCGTCACCGTTTCCCCTGCCCGGCCGGCGGATTCGGGCGGACGCCCCTGAGGCTGAGACCGCCCCGGACGCAGCAGGGACCAGCCCGCAGACACGGCCTGTCCTTCCAGGGCCTCGGGAAAGTTGCGTATACCGACCGGCACCAATCCCGTTTCCCGGACCAGATCATATAACTTGCGCAGATCCAGATCACTCGCCTCCCCGGCGATATATTTGCAATCCATAATCACCGGACTGCGCTCCAGAACCTGGGAGGCAGTGCCATGGCATTTTGCCTCCAGCCCGGCGGCAATATCGTCCATATTGACCGTGTGCAGAAACAGTACATTAAAAAGTGACATTTCACCCTTCAGATCAAATGCATGAATCTCCAACTTCACTACTCCTTGTAACAAAAAAGTCCGGACCCGATCAGGATTTTCCTGTCCACCCTATATCAAAATTTGATGGACGTATGCTAACATGCCGGCGTAACAATAGTGACTTATCCCCCTGCTTCCTGGCTTCCGGAGTAGCTGACGTGGCTGCTGTTTCAAACTTTTGGGCTGCTTTATGACGTACAAAAACAAATTCCGGCGCAAGGCTAAAATGTTTGGCCTTGCCGCTACCCTGCTGTCCCTGCCCGCAGGATACTGCCAATCCGCATCGGCATCCACACCCTCGGCACCCGAACTGGGCTCTGTTTACCAGCCATCGGAACAATACCGCCTCGGCATGCAGCTGCTCAACCGGCAGGGCAAAAGCCGGCACGATGTTGAACAGGGGATACGCTGGCTCCAGCTTGCCGCCGCCTTCCGGAATCCCGATGCCCTGTTCCAGCTCGGCATGTTCCATGAGAACGGTTTTGACAATATTGAAAAGGACGTCCGCAAAGCCATTCGCTTTTATGAACAGGCTGCCAATCTGGGGAATCGGGAGGCCATTTACAATCTTACCGCTTTACTGCTGAAAAAGAACAATGATCATTACGATCCGGCTACGGCGCTCTACTGGCTTCAGCGGGGCGCACACTGGGGAGATGCCAATATCCAGTTCAGTCTGGCCATGTTTTACCGCGACCGGCAACAGGATAACAGGAAATCACTGAAGTGGCTGTTTGAATCGGCCTGGAACGGGCATAAATCAGCGCAATATGTCCTGGGCACCTATTTTCTGCAGGGCCGCTACCTGCCCAGAAATCTCCAGAAATCCTTCCAGTGGTTCGAGATGGCAGCCAAGGCCGGCGATGCCATGTCCCAGTATGATGTGGCCCTCATGTATGAAACCGGTGAGGGTACTTCAGCCAACCAGAATATGGCAGTCTACTGGTATGAGCAGGCTGCCAGCCAGGGGGAATCCGGAGCCCTGTTCAATCTGGGACGCAAATACCTGCTGGGGGAATCGATCCCGCAGAACATCGACAAGGGACTGCACCTGATGGAGCAATCAGCCCGGCAGGGCAATCCCGCCGCCCAGACCATGCTGGCCTCCCATCTCCGGATCGGGCAGTACCTGACCCGCGATGCCAGAAAAGCCTATCAACTCTACCTTTCCGCCGCTGAAAACAATTATCCGGAAGCCCAGTACCAACTCTCGCTCATGTTTGCCAAAGGTGATGGCGTGCCCAAAAGTGAAATCCAGTCAGTGCGCTGGATCAGCAAGGCAGCCCGCCTCAACCATACCAAGGCCCAGTACGGTTTGGGGGCCTATCTGGCCAATGGGGTCGGGATTGAGAAGAACCTGCTTGAAGCGGCCTACTGGATCTGCCTGGCAGCTGCTCAGGGGCAGAAGCACGCCCTCGATACCCGTGACTCCCTGCTGCAGATGCTGACCCAGAAAGAGCGCGAGGATATCAACCGCCGGGTGGACAGCACCATGATGGAGACCGGCCATCCGGACAGGCCGGGAGTTGATGCGTCCGGAACGGTCCCGCACCCCTGATACCGAAGCAACACCCGGCAGCCAGCCTGCCCCGGTGCAAGGTGCCATTGCTTTCGCTACAATAGCGCCTTTTGGATTCACGACGGATACGCATGAACAGCAAGGTTCAACTGCACCCCGAATACCCGCCTCCCCGCCACGGGCAGGTCAGCTGGGGGCAGCTTTACGGCAGTGCCCGGGAATGGCTGATTGCCCGGACTGCACAGGAATTCAAGGGTGTTGTGCTGCTCATTGTACAGGACACCCACAGTGCCCACCGTGCAGAAACCGCGCTCAACTTCTTCGCCCCCGAGATACCGGTTCAGGTCTTTCCGGATTGGGAAACCCTGCCCTATGACCTGTTTTCACCGCATGAAGCCATTGTTTCCGAGCGCCTGAAAACCCTGGCGCGCCTGCCGGTCATGGACAAGGGCATTCTGGTGACGCCGGTGGCGACCCTGATGCAGCGTCTGGCACCAACCCGCTATGTTCAGGGGCACACCCTGCTGCTGCACGCCGGCATGCAGCTGGATATCGACAGCTTCCGTCAGCATCTGGAAAAGTCCGGCTATCGCCATGTCAGCCAGGTCATGGAGCACGGCGAATATGCCACCCGCGGGGCGCTGATCGACCTGTTTCCCATGGGCAATACCCTGCCCTATCGTATTGACCTGTTCGATACCGAAGTGGAAACCATCCGCAGCTTCAACCCCGAAACCCAGCTGACGGTGGAGCAGGTGGAACGGGTGGAACTGCTGCCGGCACGCGAGTTTCCTCTGGATAATGCCGGTATCAGTCAGTTTCGGGCCAATTATCGGGTACGGATCGAAGGGGATATTGCCCGCAGCCGGGTTTATAACCAGGTCAGCAAAGGCAACAGCATTGCCGGTCTGGAATATTACCTGCCGCTGTTCTTTGATGAAACGGCTACCCTGTTTGACTACCTGCCGGACAAAACACTGCTGGTGCATGCCGGTGATATTGCCACAACGGCACAGCAGTTCTGGCACAGCGTTGAGCAGCGTCACGAAGAGCGGCGACATGACCTGGAACGCCCGATCCTGCCACCGGTATCACTGTATCTGAACCCGGAACAGCTGGAAGAACGGTTCCAGACCCGGCGCAATATCCACACCCGGGGCTTCGAGCTTGAAAACAGTGGTATCAATTACGCCACCCGCACCCTGCCCTCCCTGCTGATCAATGCCCGCCATACCGAACCACTGGGGCTGTTGCGCCAGTTCATGCTGACGCTGCGGGGGCGGCTGCTGATCACGGCAGAATCCCCCGGACGCCGGGAGGCCCTGCTCGGGCTGTTGCATGACAACCAACTGCAACCGGAGCGGGTGGACAGCTGGCAGGGCTTTCTCGACAGCGACAGCCCGCTGGCCATTACCGTCACCGCGCTGGACCAGGGGCTGTGGTATCCGGAAAGCCGGATTGCGGTCGTGCCGGAAAGCCTGCTGCATGGCGAGCAGGTACAGCAGCGTCGCCGCCGAACCCGCAGCACCCGTGATGCCGATGCCATTATCCGCAACCTGACCGATCTCAGTACCGGTGCACCGGTGGTGCATGAGGAGCATGGTGTCGGGCGTTATATCGGCATGCAGACCATTGATGCCGGCGGTACCCAGTCCGAATACCTGACACTCGAATACGCCGGTGGCGACCTGCTGTATGTACCGGTATCTGCGCTGCACCTGATCAGCCGCTATACTGGTGTCGCACCGGAACACGCCCCCCTGCACCGGCTCGGCACAGACACCTGGGACAAAAGCCGGCGCAAGGCAGCGGAAAAGGCGCGTGATGTGGCTGCCGAGCTGCTGGAGATTCATGCCCGGCGGGCCGCACAGAAAGGTCAGAGTCTGGGGCTGAACGAAATGGATTACCGCCTGTTTGCCAGTGCCTTCCCGTTTGAGGAAACCCCGGATCAGGCGCTGGCGATTGAAGCGGTAACCGCTGACCTGCGCTCGGAGCAACCCATGGATCGGGTGGTGTGCGGTGATGTCGGCTTCGGCAAGACGGAAGTGGCCATGCGTGCCGCTTTCGTGGCCGCCAATGACGGCAGGCAGGTGGCCATGATAGCCCCCACCACCCTGCTGGTGCAGCAGCATTACAACAACTTCCTTGATCGTTTTGCCGACTGGCCGTTCCGGATCGAATCCCTGTCCCGCTTCAAGACCCCGGCCCAGCTGAAAAAAGTGCTGGATGACCTGGCCACCGGGCAGGTTGATATTGTCATTGGCACTCACAAGCTGCTGCAGAACGATGTTGCTTTCAAAAACCTGGGATTGGTGATCGTGGATGAGGAGCACCGTTTCGGGGTCCGTGACAAGGAACGTCTCAAGAAACTGCGCGCCAATGTCGATATCCTGACCATGACCGCGACTCCCATTCCACGCACCCTGAACATGTCACTGTCCGGCCTGCGTGATCTGTCGATTATCGCCACACCACCGGTACAGCGGCATGCCATCAAAACCTTTGTCACCGAATGGAACCGGAGCCTGCTTCAGGAGGCCTGCGCCCGCGAGATTGCCCGGGGCGGGCAGGTTTATGTACTGCACAACGAGGTCAAGTCAATCGGAAAAATGGCCAGTGACCTGCAGGAGATTCTGCCGGATGCCGGTATCCGCTTTGCCCATGGCCAGATGCGGGAGCGCGAGCTGGAGCTGATCATGCAGGACTTCTACCACCAGCGTTTCCAGATTCTGGTGGCCACCACCATTATTGAAAGTGGCATTGACGTGCCCAATGCCAATACCATTATCATCAATCGGGCTGACAAACTCGGACTGGCCCAGCTGCACCAGCTTCGGGGCCGGGTCGGGCGCTCGCACCACCGCGCCTATGCCTACCTGGTCACACCCCCGCTCAAGAACCTGACCGAGGATGCCCGAAAACGGCTGGAGGCGATTGAGTCACTTGAAGACCTCGGGGTCGGCTTTACCCTGGCCACTCATGACCTGGAAATTCGGGGGGCGGGCGAGCTGCTGGGTGAAGATCAGAGCGGGCAGATTCAGGAGGTCGGTTTCAATCTCTACAACGAGCTGCTGGAGCGGGCAGTCAAGGCCCTAAAGTCCGGCCAGATACCGGAGATCAACCGCCCCCTGCACCAGATCACCACTGTCGAGCTGGGCAGCCCGGCACTGATTCCGGAGGACTACCTGCCGGATGTGCACAGCCGCCTGATCCTGTACAAGCGCATTGCCAGTGCTCCGGACCCGGAAGCCCTGGATGAGCTGCAGGTCGAGATGATCGACCGCTTCGGCCTGCTCCCGCCACCGGTCAAAACCCTGTTTGCCGCCACACGCATCAAACTGGTGGCACAGGCGCTGGGTATCCGTAAACTGGACATGTCAGCCACCAGTGGCCGCATCCTGTTTGATGAAAAACCGAATATCGACCCGCTGAAGATCATTGAGCTGATCCAGAAGCGGCCCTGGTGTTTCAAGCTCGACGGTCAGGACAAGCTGCGTATTACCCGGGAAATCGAGGATATTGACGAGCGTAGCGACTGGCTCATCCGCCTGCTGCAGGACATCAGCCTGACACCGGCACAGAAGGCTGCCTGACAGGACCGGTACACCGGATATGTCCGGAGCAGGTATTTGTATTTGCATGGGTGTGCCACGGTAACGGCGTGATAGAGTCGCTCGCGTACAGGAAGGCCATCGGGCCGGTCTCCGGGCCTTGTGCGTGCCGGCTATTACAGGGCAAACTGCGGCAGACGGTAATCAGCCGGCAGGCCATGTTCAAGGGGGTAGTCCACATGAACAAAATACAGGCCGGCCGCAGGAGCCGTCGGCCCGGCGAGTGTTCGGTCACGCACCGCCAGTAATTCAGCTATCCATGCTACCGGCTGTTCACCCTTGCCAACCACCAGCAGTGATCCGGTGATATTGCGTACCATGTGATGCAGAAAGGCATTGGCCACAATATCCAGATAAATGAAATCCCCGTCACGGCTGATATGCAGTGCCTGAATATCACGCACGGCATGGCGTGCCTGGCACCCGGCAGCACGGAAACTGCTGAAATCATGCTCACCCAGTAATACCTGGGCCGCTTCCTGCATACGCCCGACATCCAGTGCATGACGATACCAGGCAGCACGCTGATTGAGCAGTGCCGGTCGACCCTGACGGTTCAGAATGACATAGCGGTAACGCCGGTGGCGGGCAGAAAAGCGGGCATGGAATGCCTCATCAGGCAGCACCTTGACCCAGCGCAGGGCAATATCATCCGGCAGGTGCACATTACTGCCCATCAACCAGCCATGTTCAGGGCGCTCGGCTGCGGTATCAAAGTGGATCACCTGCCCGGCAGCATGCACCCCGGTATCGGTGCGCCCGGCACACACCACACTGACAGGCTCGGCAGCAACCCGGGTCAGGGCCGCCTCGACACACGCCTGCACCGAAGGTGCATGTCCCAGGCGCTGCCAGCCACAATAAGCACTCCCCAGATATTCCACACCGGCTGCTATACGCACAAAACCTCCTGCGTCACAGGCAAAAATAAAAAAGGCCGAACAAGTCGGCCTTTATAGCGGTTAATGTGCCAATGCTCAACCGGTCTGGTGCAACAGGGTTTCAGCTTCACGCCGCTGGTTGTCATTGCCTTCAACCATGACCTCTTCCAGCGTACTGCGTGCACCCTCAATATCCCCCATGTCCAGATAGGCACGGGCCAGATCCAGCTTGGTGCTGATATGCGCTTCATGCAGATCCAGCTCGTCATCCGGAGTATCGAGGAATGACAGTGCATCATCAATATCGCCGAGCCAGGCATCGTCCGGATTATCGGCATCCGCATCCGGCGTCGTATAGAAAGTATCTTCAGGCAGTATCTTGCGCAGACCGCTGTGCTGATCCAGATGCAGGTTCAGATTGGTGACCTTTTCCTTGCCGGCATCAGCAGCACCGGCAGCCGCTGCAGCCGCCTGAGCACCCGCATCATGCGCATCACCCATCGGCTCATCCAGCCCCAGGTCAAAATCCAGATCATCCAGACCGGTATCCATCGGGTCGGTACCCATGGCATCCACAGGCTCGGTTGAAGCACTGGCAGACAGGTCCTGATCAAAGTCAAAGTCCAGCGTATCATCCTGATCATGTGCCGGCGGATGTGTGCCATCCTCCCCATCGCGCCCCATCAGCATGGCTGATGCAGCACCGGCAGCAGCAGCCACACCGGCAGCGGCCATCCCGCCGAGACCGGAATCCTCCCCGGCAGCAGGCTCCTGCCCGGAATCACCCAGCAGGGAGTCAAAATCGAGCGGCTCAACCTCATCATCGAACAGGTCGGTGTGCTCAGTATGCACCGCCTGCTGCGGGGCAGCCGCCATTTCCGGCTCCGGCAGATCAAAGCCATCATCCTGAGGCAACCCAACCGTTTCATTACCATGGATCAGCTCATGCTGCAAATCCTCACCCAGATCATCCAGGCTGTAATCGTCATCCCCGACCAGGGTATCGGCCATCTCATGGCCGGCAGCCTCCAGACCATCACCCACCCGGTCCAGATCATCACCCAGATCATCCTCAAACCCGCTCAGGCCGGAACCACTTTCACCCAGCTCCCGCTCCAGCTCATCCAGGTCAAACTCGAAGTCATCCAGCCCCAGATCATCACCGGCAAAACTGTCTACAGCGGGCTTGTCAGCCAGCTCATGGACATCACCTGCCACATTTTCGGGTTCGGCAGCCTGACTATCACGACCGGCAACTGCAGCAGCCACCGCTCCCGCAGCGGCCACACCGGCGGCAGCCATCCCGACAGCGGGTGCCGATGAGCTTCCGCTCGCACTGTAAATCGGGTTGTCCGGGCTGATTTTCCTGCCCCAGTCGGCAATCTCCTTCCAGAAGCCACTGTCACGGCTGGCACCCCGCGCATCGAGGAATGCCTGCGCATGCTCATCAAATGCTTCACGGTTATTGGCCGCAAAATAATTTTCCAGCAGTTTGTGGCGGTAGTCCAGACGCTCGGGATGCTTCTCCAGCGCCTTTTTCAGCTCACTTTCCGCCTGCTGGTGCAGACCGTAGGCGATATAGACATTCGCCTCCATCAGAACCTCATCTTCTTCCTGAGGCTCATCATTTGCCGTCACGGCATCATCCCTGTCCGACCGGGCAAACTCGCGCTCCCCGGCAGGCTCCTCATTCCGCGACATGCCGAACGGATCATCAAAGCTTTCCGGATTTTCCGCCCGATCCAGCTGCTGTTCCAGTTCCCGGAAACGGTCATCGTCATCAGGCCGGGCATTGAATGCGGCATGTGCCTCATCCACAATCGGCTCATCCCTGGCAGCAGCTGCTTTCCGGCGTCCGAGCAGACGTGACAGCAGATAGAGCAGCAGTAATGAAGCCAAGGCACCGGCACCTATCTTGGCTGCCATGGGTGAAGTCAGCAGGCCAAGAATGTCACTGCCGCCCTGCTGCCCATCGGCAAACGGAGAGGTATTGGTTTCGGCTTCAGCACCGGTATTACCGGTGTTGTTCAGCCCCTGCGCCGTATCCGCCGCAGCTTTCCGGGCTGCATCACGGGCTTCCTGCAGCTGCTTCTGAGCCATCTGGGCCGGGGTCAGGCGGGGTTCCGCCACGGTACCGTCGGTCGCCTGCACAGGTTCCTGGGCACGCACTATCCGGTTTTCCGGGTTGGTGACATTGCCGACATAATTCTGAATATCGGCATCCTGGTTACCATCCATTGCGGAGGCATCCGTCTGAGACGGAGTGACCGGGCGCTGGATATTACCACTGCTCAGCGATGACGGTTGATCACTCCCGACCATCGCCATGTCATCGGCCCCGGCACCATCGTCCGGTACCGTCGCAGCACTGACCACCGGCTTGCCAGACAACTGACTCTGCAGCTGGGCCAGCTGGTCATCACGCAGGGCAATCAGGCGATTCTTCTGGCGCAGCATGGACTCCAGTTCTTTAACCCTGGACTGCAGCTCCTGATTTTCACGCTCGCGCGTAACCATCGACTCCCTGGCCAGCGCCAGCTCCTTCTCCAGCTTGCCCAGGGCTTCCCGGCCAGCGGCAGATGCACCACCGGAGTCAGTCTGACTCTGGCTGCCCAGAACTTCAAGCCGCGCCTTGTCGGCATTTCCGGCCTGCTGTGTGGGTGTCGGGGATGAGCGACCGGTGCCGGAAGGTGCAGCCTGCTGCGGGACCGTCTGCTTGGCCAGAGTGGAACGGAACTGTTTCCACTGGGAGTACTGCTGGCGCACCTGCTTGCGAGCCTGGGCGCGGGACAGGCTCTGGGCATCAGCAGCACTCGGGGCTTTAAGCACACTGCCGGATTTCAGGCCGTTGATATTTTCGTTGATGAAGGCATTCGGGTTGGCCCGGTAAAGCGCCATCATCACCTGGTCGACATTGGTACCCGGCTGGCGCATACGTGAAGCAATCCTGTACAGGGTATCGCCCGTCCTGACCCGGTAAGTCCGGCTTCCACTGGCAACCGGAGCGGGCTGGCGTGCAGCCGGGGCCGGCTGACGTGACGGAACCGCCTGAACGGGTACCGGGCGGGCTGTCGGCTGGGCGGCGGCAACCTGCTGACGTTGCGGTTGGGACTGTGGCCGCGGTTGCGGTTGTGGCTGAACAACCTGCCGGTTGGCCTGGGCCGGCTGGGGTGCCGGACGGTTGACCACGCCGGTCGTGCGCGGTTCCGCCCGTACCGTAGCTTCATTGCCGGCCAGTGCCGTACCCGGTTGCATGAGTACGGGCGGGTCCAGCATGACCGTATATTCTTTCAGGAGCTGTCCCTGGGGCCAGCTGACTTCAACCAGAAAGTTGACAAAAGGTTCGGTTATCGGGGTATCGGAAGTAATGAGGATAACGGGCTTGCCATTCTCTACAGAACTGGTGAAACGCAGATTGTCAAGGTACCTGGGGCGTTCAATGCCAACACGGTTGAATACGCTCTGAGGTGCAATGCGGACCTGCAGCTGATTGGCTTCCTGAGGGCTCGCAGACAACAGCTGAATTTTTGCCCGCAAAGGCTGGTTCAAGTTGGAATTGGACTCAATGTCACCAAGACTCAGCGCGTTAGAAACGACGGGATAGGCACCCGCAACCATCACGGCTAGACTAAGAGCCTGTTTTTTCACTGCGATTCCCCTTTAAATTGTGCAACCTTGCATCTCTAGTTCATCCCCTGAGTCTGCCTGAGCCCTGTTTTTATGTATTCTGGATGAATAGCGACTATTTTGGTAATTCTAGTTATTCGACTATATAGCAGTGCCTATATGCACGCAATTATTCCCGACAAGCCCACAGGCCCCTGCAAAAACAGGCAACCTGCAGGTCTATTGTCACAAGCGCCAATTAATTTGTGCTGAATTCGCCTTGAAAAACAAACTCAAAGGTAGTCGCGGATCAGTACCTCCGCGATCTGCACACTATTCAACGCCGCACCTTTCCGAACGTTATCGGAAACAATCCAGAGGTTTAGACCGGACGGGTGAGAAATATCCTCACGAATCCTGCCCACAAACACCGGATCCTTGCCGGATGCTTCAGTTACTGCGGTCGGATAACCGCCACCGGTACGCTCATCCATCACAACCACACCGGGTGCCGCACGCAGCAGTTCTCTCGCTTCAGTCGCTGTCAGCTTCCTTTCCGTTTCAATGTGAACGGCCTCGGAATGACCGTAGAAGACCGGAATTCGCACGGCGGTCGGATTGACCTGAATCTCGGGTGCCTCCATGATCTTGTGCGTTTCCCAGACCATCTTCATCTCTTCCTTGGTATAGCCGTTCTCCAGGAATACATCAATGTGTGGCAGGGCATTAAAGGCAATCTGCTTGGGGTAGACACTGGCTTCAACCGGCCTGCCATTGAGCAAAGCAGCCGTCTGGTTTGCCAGTTCTTCAATGGCTTCTTTGCCAGTACCGGATACTGCCTGATAGGTGGCCACATTGATGCGGGTGATCCTAGCGGCATCATGCAGTGGCTTCAAGGCTACAAGCATCTGAATGGTCGAACAATTCGGATTAGCGATGATATTGCGGTTTTTATAGGCAGCAATTGCATGCGGATTGACTTCCGGCACCACCAGCGGAATATCGTCGTCATAACGAAACTGGGAGGTATTGTCGATCACCACACAACCAGCCTCTCCGGCGATGGGTGCATAGACCCTGGAGACCGAAGCACCGGGCGAGAACAGGCCGATCTGAACTTTTGAAAAGTCAAAGGTCGCCAGATCCTCAACCATCAGGCTTTTGCGCCCGAATTCAACCGTCTTGCCGGCAGAACGCTCACTGGCGAGCGCATAAACCTTGCCGACCGGAAAATTGCGCTCGGCAAGAATGGACAGCATGGTCTCCCCTACTGCCCCGGTGGCCCCTACCACGGCCACATCACAGCTTCTGGACATCTTGATTCAAACCTTGAAAATATATTTGGCGGGTTTCAGGTGATTGCCTCTGCCCTCTTCCTGACCGGAAGTCAGGAAAGCAGACAGGGGACTGACCGGCAGAGGTTTACCGGCAACCACCCACGGTATAACCGATCAGGCAAACAGCCAGGGAGCTGCTTTCCGGTGCCGTGTTTCAAAAGCACGGATTTCATCCGCATGCTGCAGGGTCAGGCCGATATCATCCAGACCATTAAGCAGGCAATAACGCCGGAATTCATCCACGTCAAAAGCCAGCACTTCACCCGAAGGGGTGCGCACCTGCTGCTGCTCCAGATCGACAGTGAGCTGATAGCCTTCACTGGCCTCCACCTCACGGAACAGCTGCTCTATCGCTTCAGGCGGCAGCGTCAACGGCAACAGGCCATTCTTGAAGCTGTTATTAAAGAAAATATCAGCAAAGCTGGGGGCAATCACAGCCCGGAAGCCATAATCAGTCAAGGCCCACACGGCATGTTCACGCGAAGAGCCACAACCGAAGTTTTCACGCGCCAGCAAGATGGAACTGCCGGCATAACGGGGCTGGTTCAGCACAAAACCGGCCTTGCGCGGGCGTTGGCTGTGGTCCATGCCCGGCTCACCGGCTGTTTCATAACGCCACTCGTCAAACAGGGCCGGACCAAAACCGGTACGCTGAATGGATTTCAGGTATTGCTTGGGAATAATGGCATCGGTATCAACATTGGCGCGGTCAATCGGGGCCACAACGCCGGTGTGTACGGTAAACTTTTCCATGCGATGACTCCTTACATTTCGCGCACGTCAACAAAATGGCCGGCAATCGCGGCGGCCGCTGCCATGGCCGGGCTGACCAGATGCGTGCGGCCACCGGCTCCCTGGCGCCCTTCAAAATTGCGGTTTGAGGTTGAGGCACAGCGCTCACCCGGTTCCAGACGGTCAGCATTCATGGCCAGACACATGGAGCAGCCCGGCTCACGCCATTCAAAGCCGGCAGCCAGAAAGACCTGATCCAGCCCTTCCTGCTCCGCCTGCTGTTTCACCAGACCGGAGCCCGGCACCACCATGGCCAGCTTGATGGTATCGGCCACCTTGCGCCCTTTGACCACGTCCGCTGCGGCACGAATGTCCTCAATGCGCGAATTGGTGCAGGAGCCGATAAACACCTTGTCCAGCGCAATCTCGCGGATGGGAGTATTGGCATCCAGCCCCATGTAGCTCAGGGCATTCCGGATACCACCGGCACGGGTACTGTCCTGCTCCCGTGCCGGGTCCGGTGTCCGGCCATCCACCGCCACCACCATCTCGGGCGAAGTTCCCCAGGTAACCTGTGGCTGGATGCTGGCGGCTTCCAGATTGATTTCCGCATCAAAAGCGGCATCCGGATCAGAATGCAGGGTACTCCAGGCCCTGACGGCCTGATCCCAGTCAGCGCCTTTGGGGGCATACGGACGACCGCGCACATATTCAATGGTCTTGTCATCCACGGCAATCATGCCGGCACGTGCACCGGCCTCAATCGCCATATTGCACACCGTCATGCGCCCTTCAATGGACAGGTCACGAATGGCTTCACCGGCAAACTCGACCGCATAACCGGTACCGCCTGCCGTACCGATCCTGCCGATAATGGCCAGGACAATATCCTTGGCGGTGATACCCTTGCCCACCTTGCCATTGACATTGATGCGCATGTTTTTCATTTTTTTCTGGATCAGGCACTGGGTCGCCATGACATGCTCGACCTCGGAGGTGCCGATGCCGTGTGCCAGTGCCCCGAAAGCGCCATGGGTCGACGTGTGGGAATCTCCGCAGACCACCGTCATGCCCGGCAGGGTCGCCCCCTGCTCCGGCCCGATCACATGTACTACCCCCTGACGGATGTCGCCAAGACGGAACTCAGTGATACCCAGTGCCTGACAGTTGGCATCCAGGGTTTCCACCTGCAGGCGCGAGACGGGATCACTGATGCCATCAGCCTGTCCGACTGTCGGGACGTTGTGATCCGGCACTGCCACCAGTGAACCGACCCGCCAGGGTGTGCGCCCGGCCATTTTCAGGCCTTCAAATGCCTGTGGTGAAGTCACCTCATGCACCAGATGACGATCAATATACAACAGGGCGGTCCCGTCAGGCTCCTGCCGCACCACGTGGGCATCCCACAACTTGTCGTAAAGCGTTTTTCCCATCACACCTACCTCGTTGGATCAAAGCGATTGCACAGAATAACATTCACTTATAAATAAATTAAATTCATAATTTTCATGGATTGCATTCCTGTTTAGAATGGATGACAAATCTGCTGGAGCTGCTTATGGACATACAGACCATCACGGCCTTTATTGAAGTTGCACACCATAAATCGTTTTCACTGGCGGCGGAGACCCTGTTCATCACCCAGCCTGCCATCAGCAAGCGCATTACCGCTTTGGAAACCAGTCTTGGCGTGCGTCTGTTCAACCGCATTGGACGCCGGATCAGCCTGACCGAGGCCGGACGTGCCCTGCTGCCACGGGTACAGGCCCTGCGCACCGAGATCGAGGATATTCGCCGCTTCGCCTCCAACCTTTCCGGCGGTATCAACGGCCTGCTGACCATGGGGACCAGCCATCACATCGGCCTGCACCGCCTGCCGCTGGTGCTGCAGTCTTTCAAGACCGATTATCCGGATGTTCAGCTGGATATCCATTTCGAGGATTCAGAACAGGCCTGTCATGCCATTGAGCGCGGTGATCTGGAGCTGGCGGTCGTCACACTGCCGGAGCAGGTATCCAGGCAGACAGAAGTGCACACGCTCTGGATAGACCACCTGCATATTGTCGTCAGTACCCGGCACCCACTGGCACAAATGCAGTCCGTTGACCTCGGCACCCTGATGCGCTTCCCCTGTATCCTGCCCAGCCGTGACACCTACACTTATCATATCCTGCAACGTTCACTGGAACCGTTAGGGCTGAGACCGGATGTGCAGATGAGTACCAATTACCTGGAGACACTGAAAATGCTGGTCAGCTCCGGCTTCGGCTGGTCACTGCTGCCGCATACCATGCTGGACAGCCATATCGCAGCATTGAATACCCCCCTGAAACTGCAGCGTCGTCTGGGCACCGTGATCCATACCCGGCGCACCCTTTCCAATGCGGCAGAGGCCATGCTGTACACCCTGGCACAATTTGCCGATTCCTCCCAACCCCCGGTCACGGAGCCACGCGCATGGACACCAGCCAGCAGACCCTGAGCAAATACCAGCGCATTTACCGGGTGGTACGCCTGATTCCCCGTGGCCAGGTTTCCACGTATGGCGACATTGCCCGCTTTGCCAATCTGCCCCGGCATGCCCGACTGGTTGGTTATGCCCTGCATGCGCTGCCAAAAAGCAGCAATGTTCCCTGGCAGCGGGTTATCAACAGTCAGGGCAGAATCAGCCTCGGTCGCCTGTATCCTGATGGAGAGCAGCGCCAGCGCGAGGCGCTGGAGGCTGAAGGCGTCACATTTGAGGCCAGTGGACGGGTCAACCTGAAACAGTATCGCTGGCAGCCGGATCCGTTTCTGCTGGATGCTTTCTTCAATCCACCGCCAGCGCTGGAAAACCAGAGCACGGATGTCCCCTGAGTCACCCGTTCAGCAGGCAGGCACCCCAAAAGAAAAAGGCCCCCGCAGGAGCCTTTTTCAGAGGGTTCAGACCGGATTGGCCTGAGCAGACAACTTACATCATGCCGCCCATACCACCCATACCGTCCATACCTGCCGGCGGCATCGGTGCTTCCTTCTTCGGAATCTCGGCCACCATGGCTTCCGTGGTGATGATCAGACCGGCAACAGAAGCCGCATTCTGCAGTGCAGTACGCGTTACCTTGGTCGGGTCCAGAATACCCATTTCGATCATGTCACCGTACTCGGAAGTGCGGGCGTTATAACCGAAGCTGCCACTGTTGTCCTTGATGCGGTTCAGAATCACTGAAGACTCATCACCGGCATTGGCACAGATCTGGCGCAGCGGCTCTTCCATGGCGCGACGGGCAATGGCGATACCCATATCCTGGTCGTGGTTTTCACCCTTGAGGTTGTCCAGTGCAACCAGGGCACGGATCAGGGCCACACCACCCCCAGGAACCACACCTTCTTCCACGGCAGCACGGGTGGCGTGCAGCGCGTCTTCAACGCGGGCTTTCTTCTCTTTCATTTCCACTTCAGTGGCAGCACCGACCTTGATTACGGCAACCCCGCCGGCCAGCTTGGCAACACGCTCCTGCAGCTTTTCGCGGTCGTAATCGGACGTCGTGGTTTCAACCTGGGCACGGATCTGGTCAACACGGGCCTTGATATCATCGGCAGAACCGGCACCGTCAATCAGGGTGGTGTCTTCCTTGGTGATCACGACACGCTTGGCACGGCCCAGATCATCCAGAGTCACACCATCCAGGCTCAGACCGACTTCCTCGGAAATGACGGTCCCACCGGTCAGAATGGCGATATCCTGCAGCATGGCCTTGCGGCGATCACCGAAGCCTGGTGCCTTGACGGCAGCGACCTTGACGATGCCACGCATGTTGTTGACCACCAGCGTGGCCAGTGCTTCACCTTCAATATCTTCTGCAACGATCAGCAGCGGCTTGCCAGCCTTGGCCACACCCTCAAGGGCAGGCAGCAGTTCGCGGATATTGGAGATTTTCTTGTCGTGCAGCAGGATGAAGGTGTCTTCCAGTTCGGTAGACATATTCTGCTGGTTGTTGACGAAGTAAGGAGACAGGTAGCCACGGTCAAACTGCATGCCTTCAACAACAGCCAGCTCGTTTTCCAGTGAGTTGCCTTCCTCGACAGTAATAACGCCTTCCTTGCCAACCTTGTCCATGGCATCAGCAATGATCTGGCCGATGGACTCATCAGAGTTGGCGGAAATGGTGCCGACCTGGGCAATGGCATTACTGTCGGTGCAGGGCATGGAGGCGGACTGCAGGTTGTCAACTGCGACAGTAACCGCTTTGTCGATGCCACGCTTCAGGTCCATCGGGTTCATGCCGGCAGCAACGGATTTCATGCCTTCACGCACAATAGCCTGTGCCAGAACGGTTGCCGTGGTGGTACCGTCACCGGCAGCATCGGAAGTCTTGCTGGAAACTTCCTTGACCAGCTGGGCACCCATGTTCTCGAACTTGTCTTCCAGTTCGATTTCCTTGGCAACCGATACGCCGTCCTTGGTAACAGTCGGGGCACCGAATGATTTTTCCAGCACGACATTGCGGCCTTTCGGCCCCAGGGTTACACGCACGGCATTGGCCAGAACGTTTACACCACGCACCATGCGTGAACGTGCATCATCACCGAAACGTACTTCTTTAGCACTCATTACTCTTAATCCTCTTCTGTTACTCTGCGATAATGGCCAGAATGTCTTCTTCACGCATGATCAGGACTTCCTTGCCATCCACCTTGACGGCAGTACCTGCATACTTGCCAAACAGGATCTGGTCGCCCACCTTGACCTGCAGGGGCACGCGCTCATTATCGTCACCAACCTTGCCCGGACCAACGGCCAGAACTTCACCACGGTCAGGCTTCTCTGCCGCATTGTCGGGAATGATGATCCCGCCAGCGGTTTTCTTTTCCTCTTCCATCCGGCGCACGACCACACGGTCATTCAAAGGACGAATATTCATGCTCAAACTCCTCAAGCTAAATTTGACAAGGACGCATTAAAAATCGACAGGGTGTTGTCTGACAGCAGGCTGTTAGCACTCCCCCTTGATGAGTGCTAATAATAAGGGCGGTCTTTTCAATGTCAAGAGCGAACTTTTGAAAAAATCATTGCAGCCCTGCTGGCCGGATGGCAGCAGTGACAGGCAGACAGAATACGCCCCGGATGAGCGGATACAGCGCACGCCTCACGCCATGAGGTACCATACCGGAAAAATGGCAGGCTTATTCCTTGCGGGTATATTCACCTTCCACCACATTGCCACTGCCATCCTGGCCTGGCTGACTGCCCTGCTGATAGTGAAAGCCGGTACTGGCAGAGGAAACGGAAGATGAGGAGATGACGTGCATCTGAAAACGGCTGGACAGGCCCTTGACAATCCAGGCACGGGTGAATGGGATCAGGCACAGAAAACCGATGGTATCGGTCACAAAACCGGGCGTCATCAGCAACAGACCGCCAACCAGCAGAATCAGCCCCTCCAGCATGGCGGTTGCCGGTACTTCACCCTGCGCCATGGCACGCTGGAACTTGACAAAAGTGGACAAACCCTGCTGACGCAACAGGAATGCGCCCAGTACTGCGGTAAACACCACCAGCAGAATGGTCGGAAAGGCCCCGATCACCTGCCCTACCTGAACCAGAAAGTAGATTTCCACCAGCGGGACCACAAAGAACAACAGGGCAAAAACAGGAAATGTGCGCAAAGCGGGGTCCTCTTCAGGAATGAACAAACAGGATTCCTGAAGATAACGGTTTATTCAGGGATTGTTCAAGAACCCTGATTCGTCATTGTGCCTATATGATCAATACCCTGCTCACACAGGTGCATGAAAGGGAAGGGTTTGCCGCAATGATAGCCTTGGGCAAAATCCACCCCGATTTCATGCAGGGATGTCAATGTCTGCTCATCCTCAACCAGCTCGGCAATGGTCAGCAGCTGCATCACTTGGCCCACTTCATGCACGGCCTTGACCATGGCGGCATCAACCGCATTGGATACCAGATTGTGCACGAAATTACCGTCAATCTTGAGGTAGCTCAAAGGCAGGTCACGCACGTAGTTGAGGGACGAGAAGCCACTGCCGAAATCATCCAGCACCAGATGGCAACCCAGCTCAAACAGTGACTTCATCAGGCGTCGGGTCTGCATGAAATTCGAGATGGCAACCGATTCGGCAATTTCGAAACAGAGTACCGAGGGGTCAACACCGAACTCCCGAACCGTGGCATCAATATACGCATAAAGATCCGGATCCTGTACCGCCTGTGCCGACAGGTTCACCATCAGCCGCGGCGTGAGTCCCGACTTGCCGGACAGGCTGTTTTCAGACAGGAGCTCCACCACCTTGCGGATAATCCAGCGATCAATGCGCCCCATCATGTCGAGCCGGTCTGCAGCCGGCAGGAAACTGCCCGGACTCAGCAGGTGGCGGCGAAACGGGAGCCGCAGCAGGATTTCATAATGTGAATAAAGCTGGCGACGATGCGCCTGCAAGGGCACGATGGGCTGGACAAACAGAATAAAGCGCCCCTCATCCATGGCTTTTTCCAGCAATTTGCCCCAGTCGGTATGACGCTGCTCCGAATGGTAACTTTCATCCGAACTGATGTGTACAAAAGTCTGGTTGCGCCCCAAAGCCTTGGCGGTATAACAGGCTTTGTCCGCATTGGAAAACAGCATTTTCACTGACAGCTCGGAACCAGGTACAAACTCGATCAGACCGATACTGGTCGTGACATTGAAGACCTTGCCTTCCCAGCTGAAACGGTGGTTGCGGATTTCCAGCAGTACCGAGTCCATGATCTTGCGTGCCTTGTCGACCGGACAACCTTCCAGCAGGATGGCAAACTCATCACCGCCCAGACGGGCTACCTTGTCCGCCTTGCGCACTGCACGCTGGAATATCTGGGCAATCTGTTTGAGCAGCTCGTCCCCGGCCTGATGCCCGCAGGTATCATTCACCACCTTGAAATTATCGAGGTCAATAGTGGCCAGCACATTGGCACGCAATACCCCGGAATCATCATGGGCCACCTGCTCCAGATAATCCTCGAAGCTGCGCCGGTTCATCAGCCCCGTCAGGGCATCATGGGCAGCCTGTTGATAAATTCTGTTTATCACCTTGCGATCGGCAGTAACATCCCGGAAGATGAAAACCAGCCCGCGCTCACCATCCTCAATACAGGTCGTATGCAGCTCGACAAAGCAGGGTTCTCCGGTTTTCGGCAACAGCTTGACCTGCCCGAACTGCAGCAGGTGCTGGGGATGTGCCTTGTGCAGCTCCATCACCCGCTGAACCAGCGGCTTGCCCTTGGCATCCTCCAGATTCAGGATTTTTTCCACAGGCTCGCCAACACCTTTTTCAGTCTCCAGCCCGATCATGTATTTGGCATGGCCATTCAGATACAGTATCCGCCCCTGTGGATTAACCGTCAGCACGCCACCAGCAAGTGCTTCCAGTATCGAATCAGCGGTACTTTCCTCATGTGAACCGGTGAGTGGGGCAACAGATGGCTGAACCTCTGAGGGGTAATCCCGACCTGCTCTGCGCCTGATGGTCAGTACTGACTGCAACGCCAACAGGAACAGCAGTCCTCCGGCGACGACAGGCCAGCCAGCGGTTTCTCCCATAGAATATTGCCATCCGCCCAAAACCAGACCCAGTATCAGGGGCAAAAAACGCAATAGAGTTGCAAATGACTGCATTGTGGCTCCACGCCTCATCGTTTGTTATTATTTTATTTTATTGTCTCACAACTATAACGCCTCCCGGACTTTCCTGCCACACCGCCTGTCCGATGCCGTCTCGGGCAAAGTCAGGCTCCGAACTGAAAGCAAAAAGGTTCGGTATATAACTGTTTTTCATCCCGCACTATCCCACTGGTACAGAGCACTGTTTGAAGACCATGACCATCAATATAAAAACCGGAAAGGGCCTTTTTTCCCTGAAACTGCTGCGCTAATCCGGCAGCCACAGACAACCACATCAGGAAGGCTGATACATACTGAATCAACCCGTGGACCACGCCCTGATCCGCCCAATCATACTTTTTGAACACCCAAGGGGAAGTTCTGCCTCAAAAGCAGAAAAACAGAGGGTCAAATAACAAAAAACCATTTAATGATACTTGACAAAAAAACATCGAATATTATATTAATTAACTCGATTTTTTTTAAAATCGAGAGAGACAAAAGAGAATGGCAAGTATAAACCTAGAGGAATTAACTGTTGCCGAGCTGGATCGCTTGAAGAACAGTATTGACAGTGCAATTGTCAACCGGCGTCAGTCCGAACTGATGAATGTTCGACGCCAGGTTGATGAAATTGTCAACGCATCCGGCTTTTCACTACAGGAAATTCTTGAGGCGAAACCGGCAAGAAAGCCGGTAGAGCCCAAATATCAAAATCCTGACAACCCGGACGAAACCTGGACAGGTCGCGGCCGACGCCCGAGATGGGTTGAAAGCTGCATCAAGTCAGGAAAAACCCTCGAAGAACTGGCAATCTGACCCGAAACGGCGATTGCTTCCCTGTATAACGGTTCCCGTAACCGTTATACAGCCTGCCTTCCCTGCCCTCGATACCATCTCATAACGCTCGCAAAGCAATTTTTGCGGTTGCCTCCGAATTGCACTACCATTAGCGAATTTCGCTGCTGTTGGAGAGCGACCCGCAGAATGCAAAGACTGTTCCCCCTTCTACTGTGGCTGGTACTGGGTGCTGCCGGCAATGCTTTTGCACTCAACCCGGAGTCACTCCTGCTCCCTGATCAGGCCTTCACATTTCAGGCTCGCCCCGACACACAGGACAGGATAACCATTGAATGGGATATAGCCTCAGGCTATTACCTTTACCGGAAACAGTTCGGGTTCAGCGAGGACTCTCCGGACTTCACAATTGAAACAGAAAATATTCAGTATCCCGAAGGAGAAACCAAAAAAGACCCCACTTTTGGTGATGTAGAGGTCTATCGGGACAAACTGTCAATCAGCATACCTTTTCAACACGATAACACCGAAAACAATGAGCTGATGCTCAAAATCAAATATCAGGGATGTGCTGATATCGGATTCTGTTACCCCCCCCAACGTAAAACACTCAAGTTAAATCTGGCTGAGAATCTGGCGGAAACCATTCCCCAACCGACAACAAAATCTGAAAATACCCAAAGCTCCCAGGTTCCTTCTCCCGCCATTCAACCACTTGCCAGCCCTGAAGAACCAGATCCACTTCGCACCCCCGATAAAACCGATGCACCGGTATCGGATGCAGATCAGGCCTTTGAATTCTCCCTGGAAGCCATAGACAGAAAAACACTCAAGGCCCACTGGCTAATAGCGCCAGACCATCACCTGTACAAGGATAAAATCAGATTCAACCTTGTTTCACCACAATCCGGCTCCATTGGCAAACCCGACTTCCCTGCTGGTGAAACAATCGAGGATGAGTTTTTGGGTAAGGTCGAAGTTTACCGAAAAAACCTGAATGTAACCATACCTGTTAGTGCTGAAATTGATTCTAATGTCCAAATTTTAACCGAATACCAGGGCTGTGCAGAAAAAACCGGTGAATGCCATCCGGTCGTGTACCGGGAAAGCCTGCTTGATCTGGCCGGTCTGCCTGATCCTGTCAGCCGCCCCCCTGCTGGTAAAGTGGTTAATGACTATTTCCGCGGGGGCTATTACAGCACAATTGCCCTGTTTTTTGTCATTGGCCTGGGATTGTCACTGACCCCCTGCATTTTCCCCATGATTCCGATCCTGTCCGGCATTATTGCCGGACAATCCGACATTTCAGCCCGCAAGGCCTTTATCCTGTCCCTTACCTATGTACTGGCCAGTGCCTGTGCCTATGCCCTGATCGGGCTCGCCTTTGGATACTTCGGACAAAACCTGCAGTCAGGCATGCAGCATCCGGTGGCAATCTCCCTGTTTGCGGCTCTGTTTGTTTTGCTGGCACTATCGATGTTTGGTTTTTACAACCTGCAGATGCCTACCGGCATCCAGTCGCGCCTGAACGAAATCAGCAATCGCCAGCAGGGAGGCAGTTTGATCAGTGCCGCCATCATGGGCTTCCTCTCCACCCTGATTGTCGGCCCCTGCGTCGCCCCGCCGCTGGCAGCGGCACTGACCTACATCGCCGACAGCAAGGATGCCGTACTGGGTGCCTCCGCCCTGTTCAGCATGGGGTTGGGTCTGGGGGTACCGTTACTGGTGGTGGGCACCTCGGCGGGCCACCTCCTCCCGCGGGCCGGGGAGTGGATGGACACCACCAAGGCCATCTTCGGCATCATCATGCTGGGCATGGCCATCTACATGCTGGAGCGGATCGTACCGGCTGAAATCACCATGGCACTGACCGGCATCCTGCTGGTGACTTCAGGCATTTCCATGGGAGCCCTCGACCGGCTGCAGGAGGAATCCAGTGGCTGGGACCGGTTCTGGAAAAGTGTGGGGCTGATCCTGATGTTTTATGGTGGCACCCAGCTGCTTGGTGTGGCAGCAGGAAGCCAGAACCTGTTCCAGCCCCTCAAGGGCGTACTCACCATCTCCATGAACAGTCCATCCACCCTGATCCAGTCAGCACCGAACAAACCGACGTTTCTGGGCATACAAAATACTGCCGACCTGGACCGCCTGCTGGATCAGGCACGCAAAAGCCGGCAGCCCGTCATGCTTGACTTCTATGCCGACTGGTGTATTGACTGCAAACGCATGGACAGGAATACCTTTTCCAACCCCGAAGTCATCAGCCGCATGAATGAGTCCCGCCTGATCCTGGCCAAGGCGGATATTACTCAAAACAATGCAGATGATATTGCCCTGATGCAACGGCTGGGCATTATTGCTCCCCCCAGTCTGCTGTTCTTTGGCCCGGATGGAGAACTGATCCCGGCATTGCGCACCATCGGCTATACCGGGCCGGAGAACTTCATGAAGGTTCTGGAACAGCTGAAAAGTAATTGAAATAAAAAAAGCCTGCTTGGTTCATAAGCAGGCTTTTTTAAATTTGGCGCGTCCAGAAGGATTCGAACCTCCGACCGCCTGGTTCGTAGCCAGGTACTCTATCCAGCTGAGCTATGGACGCTGTATTTGAAGCAGCGCATTTTGCGCACTTATCCGTATCGGGTCAAGACTTTTTTACAGATTTTCTTCGGTTTTTCACAAATCCTGAATGGCGGAGAGTGAGGGATTCGAACCCTCGATGAGGTTATAAGCCCCATACTCCCTTAGCAGGGGAGCGCCTTCAGCCACTCGGCCAACTCTCCAGACAAGGATTTCTGAAGGCGGTAAGGATAACCGCCAGCAACACTTCGGTAAAGGGCTAATTTGAATTTTCTTCGACAATTGCCGGCTCGGCAGCTTCATGATGGATACGTTCGTAGATTTCTTCCCGATGTACAGCAACATCCCTCGGCGCATTGATGCCCAGACGCACCTGATTGCCCTTAACCCCCAGTACGGTGACGCTGACGTCATCTCCAATCATAAGAGTCTCCCCAACCCTGCGAGTCAGTATCAACATAACGCAAATCTCCATATTGCTGTATTTTTAGCCAAAAAAGAACTGATACACTACACTTGTCCAGCACATCATGCCTGCGAGTTCAACAATCACACACAAGCACTGAACTGGGCCTTAACTTTTTGCAACGCATGTTGTACTTTTACCATTAAGTGGCAAAATACAACAAGCTTTATTGGTGTTTTTTTTCCAAAATTATCAGGCCCTATTACTCAGAGACAAAAAAAACGGCCCCCGTCACGGGAGCCGTTACAAGCGTTCGAGTCAGGCTGTGCCTGCCGTTCAGGCCTCAGCCTTCGCCTCCCCCAGGCCAAAAGCCGAATGCAGCTCACGTACCGCCAATTCCAGGTATTTTTCATCCACGACCACCGAAACCTTGATTTCGGAGGTGGAGATCATGTGGATATTGATGCCGACACCAGCCAGGGTGCTGAACATGCGACTGGCCACACCGGCATGGGAACGCATGCCGGCCCCGACAATCGAGACCTTGGCAATACTGGTTTTGCCCTCACAGCTTTCGGCACCGATCGCATCAGCCGTGGCCTGAAGCAGCTTCAGTGCCCGCTGGTAATCGCCCCGGTTCACGGTGAAGGTAAAGTCCGTCAGGCCGTCAGAACCGATATTCTGCACAATCATGTCGACCTCGATATTGGCCTCGGCAATCGGCCCCAGAATCCGGAACGCCACACCGGGCTGGTCGGGAACGCCTGCGATTGTCAGCTGGGCCTCATCCCGGTTGAACGCAATCCCGCGCACCATTACCTCTTCCATTACCTCTTCCTCACGTGTCACCAGCGTACTCTTGGCATTATCTGCTTCATCAAAACTCGACAGCACCCGAATCGGCATGTCGTACTTGTAGGCAAACTCCACGGAACGAATCTGCAACACCTTGGAGCCCTGACTGGCCATTTCCAGCATTTCCTCCAGGGTCAGACGCTCAATGTGGCGTGCTCCGGGCTCCACACGTGGATCCGTGGTATAAACCCCGTCCACATCGGTATAAATCTGGCACTCATCCGCCTTGAGGGCCACAGCCAGTGCCACACCGGTGGTGTCCGAACCGCCCCGCCCCAACGTCGTGATATTGCCACCGCCATCCACCCCCTGGAACCCGGCCACCACCACCACCCGGCCCTGGGCCAGATCGGCGCGAATGGCCTGATCATCGATATTGCGAATCCGGGCCTTGGTATGAGCGGCATCGGTGATGATACGCGCCTGATTACCGGTATAGGAGCGTGCAGGCTGTCCCTTGCTTTCCAGCGCCAGCGCCAGCAACCCGATTGTGACCTGCTCACCGGTTGACAGAATCACGTCCTTTTCACGGGCCGAACCTTCCGGATCAATGGCATTGATCAGCCCCACCAGACGGTTGGTTTCACCCGACATGGCCGAAACCACCACCACCACCTGATTCCCCTGCTGCACCCAGCGAATGACCCGATCCGCCACCGCCTGGATACGCTCCGGCGTACCGACCGAGGTACCACCGTATTTCTGAACAACCAAAGCCATATTATTTTTCCTGTACCCTTGTTTTCATCCAGGCCTTCACCGATGCCAGTGCCGCCGGCAGGGCAGCCACATCCGTACCGCCTCCCTGCGCCATATCCGGGCGTCCGCCCCCTTTGCCCCCCACCTGCTCAGCCACATGCTTCAGCACCTCACCAGCCTTGAACCGGGCGGTTTCTCCCCGGGTTACGCCAGCCACCAGACTGATCCTGCCATCGCTGACCGTGGACAACACCACCACCGCCCGTCCCAGCCGGCTCTTGAGCTGATCCAGCGTATCACGCAACCCCTTGGGGTCCGCGCCCTCCAGATTCGCCACCAGCAGGCGTACCCCGGCCACCTCCTCGGCCTGATCAACCAGACTGGCTCCAGCCTGGGCCGACAGCCGGCTCTTGAGCTGCTCCAGCTGCTTTTCCAGCTCGCGGTTTTTCTGCAGCAGGGACCGGGTTTTTTCCACCACGTCGCTGCTGCCGGAACGGACCAGACGGGCAACATCAGCAAGCCGGGCGCTGGTGTCATGCACCCAGGCCAGCGCATTCATGCCGGTCACCGCCTCAATACGACGAATACCGGCAGCCACACCGCCTTCACTGACTATCTTGAACAGGCCGATATCACCAGTACGATGCACATGACAGCCACCGCACAGCTCGGTGGAAAAACCGATCTGCATCACCCGGACCTCATCACCATACTTCTCGCCGAACAGGGCCATGGCCCCGGCCTCCAGCGCGGCATCCATGCTCATGATACGGGCCTGGGCAGCGGCATTGGCCAGAATCTCGGCATTGACAATGGCTTCGATTTCAGCCATCTGTTCTGCTGTCACCGGCTCCGGATGTGAAAAGTCAAAGCGCAGGCGTTCATCCGTCACCAGCGAGCCTTTCTGCTCCACATGCGTCCCCAGAACCTGACGCAATGCCGCATGCATGAGATGGGTCGCGGAGTGATTAAGCACAATGGCCTGACGCCGGGCTGAATCGACACGGGCCTCAATCGGGTCCCCCACAGTCAATTCACCCTGTTCCACCTTACCCAGATGCACAAAGGCTCCACCCTGCTTGCGGGTATCACTGACCCGGAAGATGCCGGTTCCGGCCTGCAACACCCCCGTATCCCCGATCTGGCCACCGGATTCGGCATAAAACGGGGTCTGGTCCAGCACCACCTGCCCTTCATCCCCGGCCTGCAGCGCCTTAACCGGCTGACCACCCCGGTACAGACCCAGCACCCGGCTGTTTTCCTGCAACAGTTCATAGCCATGAAAAACGGTGGGCTGATCGACTTCAATACGCCCGCTCATGTCCACACCGAATTTGCCGGCAGCCCGCGCCCGCTCGCGCTGGGCATCCATGGCACGCTCAAACCCGGCTTCATCCAGTTTCAGCCCGCGCTCACGGGCAATATCCGCAGTCAGGTCCACCGGAAAGCCATAGGTGTCGTAAAGCCTGAATACGGTTTCACCATCAATGACCTGGCCGGACAGGCTGGCAATACTGTCCTCCAGTATTTTCATCCCCAGCTCCAGGGTCTCGGCAAAACGACGTTCTTCCCGCTCCAGGGCCTGTTCCACCTGCTGCTGTACCCGTGCCAGCTCCGGATAGGCAGCCCCCATTTCATCCACCAGCGGCTGCACCAGACGGTAGAAGAACGGGGTCGGCATGCCAAGCTTGTTACCATGGCGTACCGCGCGGCGGATAATGCGGCGCAGCACATAGCCGCGCCCCTCAGTGGAAGGCAGGCCCCCATCCACCGGCAGGAAGGCACAGGAACGGATATGATCCGCAATCACCTTCAGTGACGGGTTGTCCAGGTCCGTGGTATCAGCCAGC
>Ga0116152_10000240_pt1 | contig 44309 bp, 37 predicted proteins | sample AD_UKC119_MetaG_FD_89894 | JGI IMG/M metagenome (GOLD analysis project Ga0116152, IMG submission 89894) | Active sludge microbial communities of municipal wastewater-treating anaerobic digesters from Hong Kong - AD_UKC119_MetaG | ecosystem: Engineered > Bioreactor > Anaerobic > Digestate... | reverse complement strand
TTCTACACAGAATAAGATTGCTGCAACGATTATTATCGTAGTGATTGTTATCGCATGTTTTTGCTACTTTGCTTATGTAACGGGTTTGCCGGCGAAGATATTTACTGGCGCGAAGCTTGTTGAAGTTGTAGATGGCAAAGAGACGACTTTGGATCGTTTCGAAGTAACAGAGATGAATTATTACTATCGTTCGGTATTATCTTCCTATTCGCAGCAAGGATATCTTTCTGGTGTTACGGATTTGGAACAAAAGATTGATGAAACCAGCGACCAAACATACGAGGACGTTCTTTATGAAGCGGCAGCAGAACAACTGAAGTACTTCTACTTGTTGAATGAAGAAGCTGATAAGGCTGGATTTAAGCCTGAAGCGACAGAGCGCGTTGTGGAACTGGCAATTGATGATCTTCGCGAAACGGCTGATGAAGAAGGACTTACCGCGGATCAATACTTGGCAAGTTCATTCGGAACCGGTATGACCGTGCAAAAGTATCGTGAGATTCTTACTCGCGAATATATCGCCTATGAATATGAGTATTATCTCCAACAGACCATTTTCCGTCCGACTATTGATGATGTGCAGGGACTGTATGATGCTGATCCAGGTTCATATCGTCGTGCTAACTTTAATTATTATTACTTTGCAGCAGATATTCCGGACGAAGCAACTGATGAAGAAAAGGCAGCGGCTATTGCAGAAGCACAACAAAAGGCTGATGACATGCTCGCCAATGTAACAGATGGCGCTTCATTCCGTGAAGAAGCGATGGCTATTGCTACAGAGACACAGCTTGCTTCTTTTGAAGACGATGCGGACCCGACGCTCGCTGAAGGATATGCGAAAACCACAGTTGCTTATCTCTCGACAGATATGGCAGAATACCTCTTCGCAACAGAACGCGTTACGGGCGATAAATCAAGCTTTGCAACAGATAACGGTGTGTACGTCGTATTATTCGATTCCACTACTTTGGATGAGACACCGACGGCTTCGTTCCGTTCGATTAAGCTAGAGAATAAGACCTATTTCGAAGACGGTGCTTCTCTTGAAGAGATTCAAGCGGGTCTTGCCGAGACACATCAGCAAGCCGAAGATATCGTCAGCAAGGCAACAAGCGAAACAGAATATATTTCTCTTTGCAAGAAGTATTCTTCTAACACGAGCGGTGCAATCGCAGGCGGCCTTGTAACGGGCCAGACAGCTGCAGATTACGAAGCGACTGATGAATTGGATATTTATGCAGCACAAGAAGCACAGATTTCCGCATGGCTTTTCGATGAAGCACGTGTGGATGGTGATACGTTGATTGTAGATTATGATGCATACGTTATGGTCTACTATTTTGTAGATGTTGTTCCGGGCTGGATGGACTCTGTTCGTTCGGATGCTGCTTCCAATGCGTATAGCTCATGGGAAACAACACTCGTATCCAATGAAGCATACAAAGTAATCGTCAACAAGGGTTGGATTGATTTCTCGACATATTAATCGATTTTCTTTCAAAAATACATTGACACTTGTATCGACTGGTGCTATCATTTTATAACGCGTCAGAATGTGGTTAAGGGGAACTTTACCCATTTTGCGTGTTAACAATTGACATTCTATCGATTGTTAAGGGTAGCAGAAGGCAGTGCGTGAGCGACTCCTTTCGTTCGCGTAACACAATTGGGCGGATATCGTCCAAGCAGTCGTGAGGTGATGTGTAATGGTGCGTCCCATCAAGCAGGGAAGAGCAGAGAGAATGTCCTATTCTCGAATCGACGAGGTCATTGAGCTTCCGGATTTGATAGAAATCCAGAAGAATTCATATAAGTGGTTTCTCGACGAAGGACTTATGGAGGTTCTGGAAGAGGTTTCTCCGATTCAGGATTACTCCGGAGATATGGAATTATCTTTTATCGGTAAGGAATTCGATGTAGAAAAACCACAAAACACCATTGAGCAGTGTAAGGAAAAAGATTGTAATTTTGCCGCACCACTCAAAGTGATGGTTCGACTGAACAACAAACGCACGGGGAAGGTCGAAGACCAGGCCGTATTTATCGGTGATTTCCCTATTATGACGGAGACGGGTACCTTTATTATTAATGGTGCCGAGCGCGTTATTATTAGCCAGTTAGTACGTTCGCCGGGTGCTTATTTCGGCTCCCTTCGCGATAAGACAGATGTTGATTTATACACCTCACAAGTCATCCCGAACCGTGGTGCATGGTTGGAATATGAGACAGATGCCAACGGTGTCATTTATGTTCGCGTAGACCGTGCCCGTAAATTCCCATTGACGATTTTCCTCCGTTCGCTCGGTATGGGTTCCGATGAAGAACTTCGTGAATTATTCGGCGACGAAAGACTATTGAATGAAACCATTAAGAAGGATCCATCACACTCTCGTGCTGAAGGTCTTTCTGAGTTGTACCATAAGCTTCGTCCGGGTGAGCCTACATCGATTGAAGGAGCGGAAGCTCTTTTGAGCACGATGTTTTTTGACCCGAAGCGTTATGATCTCGCTCGTGTCGGTATTTATAAGTTAAACAAGAAGCTTTCTATCGCACAGCGTATCCGTGGTCACAAGGCCGCTGAGGATGCTGTTACCGAAGATGGCGAAGTTCTCTTGACACAGGGAACGGTTATTACTGAAGAAAAGGCTATCGAGATTGAGAATGCCGGCATTAACACCTTGATGGTTTATCCAATCATCAAAAAAGGTGATACGGTGACTGTTTCAGAGCAAGCCTTTAAGGTAATCGGTAATGCACGTGTTGATGCGGATGTTTACATTCGTTCGAGCTTCTCTGCTAAGGAGCTTGGTGATTTTGATATAACGAAGACTCCGATTACGGAAAAGGTTCGCACATCGATTCTCCGCAATATTATCGAGGAAGTCCGTCAGACCGCAAAGAAGGGTCAAATTGGCGAGGCGTTGTTCACTGCTCTTCGTGTAAATTCTACCGAATTGATGCCGAAGCATTTGATTATCGAAGATATTATCGCTTCTGTCAGCTATCTCCTTGGTTTGGAATACGGTGTCGGTTCGTTCGATAATATCGACCACCTCGGAAACCGTCGTATCCGCTCGGTCGGTGAGCTTCTCCAAAACCAAATTCGTATCGGTTTCTCACGTATGGAGCGTAATATCCGTGAACGCATGAATGCGGTTCAGGAAGATGATAAGACACACCCGAACCAACTGGTAAATACACGTCCGGTAAGTGCTGCTGTAAAAGAATTCTTTGGTTCTTCTCAGTTGTCACAGTTCATGGATCAGCCGAACCCACTTGCTGAGTTAACTCACAAGAGAAGACTTTCTGCTTTGGGACCTGGCGGTCTTTCCCGTGATCGTGCAAACTTTGAAGTACGTGACGTTCACTCTTCTCACTACGGAAGAATGTGCCCAATCGAGACTCCTGAAGGACCGAACATCGGATTGATTAACTCCCTTGCGACTTATGCTCGTGTAAATCGTTATGGTTTCATTGAGACACCTTATCGTATTTACGATAAGAAGAAGGGTGTTGTTACTCGTGATGTCGTTTACATGACGGCAGACCGTGAAGACTACTTTAACATCGCACAGGCGAATGAGCCGATTGATGAAGAAGGACATTTTATCGGAAACAAGGTCGTTTGCCGTTACGTCGATCAATTCGTTGAAGTAGATCCTCAAAATGTTGACTACATGGACGTTTCGCCAAAGCAATTGGTATCTGTTGCGACTTCTTTGATTCCTTTCTTGGGCAACGATGACGCAAACCGTGCTTTGATGGGCTCTAACATGCAGCGTCAGGCTGTTCCACTAATTAAGCCAGAGGCTCCGATTATCGGTACTGGTATGGAATATCGTGCCGCCAAGGATTCCGGCGTATGTAAGGTAGCTAAGCATGACGGACTTGTCACCTTCGTTTCTGCCAACCAGATTGTTATTACGACATCGGATGGCATGAAGGATGTTTACAATCTTACAAAGTATCAGCGTTCGAACCAGAGCACATGCATTAACCAACGTCCGATTGTTCGCATGGGCGAAGAGGTAAAGACGGGTGATGTCATTGCTGATGGTCCTTCCACACAGGATGGCGAGCTTGCTCTTGGTAAGAATGTGTTGATTGGATTCATGACTTGGGAAGGTTACAACTACGAGGATGCTGTCTTGATTAATGAGCGCATGGTTCGTGATGATGTTTATACCTCCATCCATATTGAAGAATATGAGTGCGAAGCTCGTGATACGAAGCTTGGTGCTGAGGAAATCACTCGAGAAATCCCGAACGTCAGCGATGACGCTTTGAAGGACTTGGACGAAGACGGTGTAATCCGTGTTGGTGCCGAGGTTCGTTCGGGCGATATTCTTGTCGGTAAGGTTACACCGAAGGGCGAGACTGAGCTGACTCCGGAAGAAAGACTCTATCGTGCCATCTTTGGTGAGAAGATTCGCGAAGTTCGTGACACCTCGGTTCGTGTACCGCATGGTGAATCCGGTATCATCGTTGATGTTAAGACATTTACGAAGGATGGCGGCGCTGTTTTGAAGGGCAGTGTCAATAAGCTCGTTCGTGTTTACATTGCACAGAAGAGAAAGCTCTCCGTTGGTGATAAGATGGCTGGTCGTCATGGTAACAAGGGTGTTGTTTCCCGCATTTTGCCGGAAGAAGATATGCCTTTCCTCCCAGACGGCACACCATTGGATATCGTTTTGAATCCACTCGGCGTTCCTTCTCGTATGAATATCGGTCAGTTGCTTGAAGTTCACTTGGGCCGTGCTGCACGTGCACTCAAATGGAAGATTGCAACGCCAGTATTTGACGGCGCAAACGAAGCCGATATCGTGAAAGCCTTCCAGCTTGCCGGTATTGACGAAGATGGTAAGACCATCCTTTATGATGGCCGTACAGGTCAACCTTTCGAAAACCGTATTACAGTAGGTGTCATGTATTACTTGAAGCTCCACCACTTGGTAGACGATAAGATTCATGCACGTTCCATCGGACCATACTCTCTAGTTACACAGCAGCCTTTGGGTGGTAAAGCTCAGTTTGGCGGACAGCGTTTCGGAGAAATGGAAGTTTGGGCGCTCGAGGCTTACGGCGCGGCACACATCCTGCAAGAAATCCTCACGGTAAAATCCGATGATATTACTGGTAGAACGAAGACATATGAGTCGATTGTTAAGGGACAAAGCGTACCTGAAGCAGGTATTCCGGAATCCTTTAAGGTGTTGGTTCGTGAATTGCAATCTTTGGCTTTGGATGTACATATTTATTCCGGAGACGAAGAGTTTAAGCTGAAAGACGCTGCAGAAGAAGAAGTCGATTTACCGATTCCGGATCCTGAGATGCTCGTAAAGTTTGAAATGCAAACCAACGACGGTGACATGTCCGGTGCCGGTTTCTCCGAAGTAGGAGAAGACGGTGAATTGATCGACAGCGAGGAAGAAGAACCGAGCTTCGATGATTTGGCATCACTAGACGACTAAAGGAAACTAGCAATCTTCATGGAAAGTGGCGGATGCGCGATATGCCTTATTCTTTCGCGAAGAAGCCCTTTACATGATGGTCCGAAAGGGAAGGAGACTTCATAAATATGTTTGAAATGAATCATTTCGAGTCCATCGGCATTCGTCTGGCATCGCCGGAGACCATCAAGAACTGGTCTCATGGTGAGGTAAAGAAGCCTGAGACGATTAACTACCGTACATTAAAACCAGAGCGTGACGGTCTTTTCTGCGAGCGTATCTTTGGACCGCAAAAGGACTGGGAGTGCCATTGCGGTAAATATAAGAAGGTCCGTTACAAGGGCATTATTTGCGATCGATGCGGCGTTGAAGTTACACGTGCAAAGGTACGTCGTGAGCGTATGGGTCATATCGAGCTCGCAGCTCCTGTATCACATATTTGGTATTTCCGTGGTATTCCAAGCCGTATGGGTTTACTCCTTGACGTTACACCAAGAAATCTAGAGCGCGTGCTCTATTTTGGTGCATATATTGTTCTTGACGGCGGTGAAACCGGCTTGATGAAATATGCGGTAATCGATGAAATCGAATATCGTGACACCGTAGAGAAGTTTGGAAAGAATGCTTTTGTTGCTCGCATGGGCGCCGAAGCCATTAAGGTGCTTTTGCAAGAGCTTGATATTGATGCTCTTGCTGAACAGCTTCATGAAGATTTCCACTCGGCTTCCGGACAAAAGAAGGCCAGAATCATTAAGCGTCTCGAAGTTGTCGAGTCCTTCAAGAAGTCAGGAAACAAGCCAGAATGGATGATTCTTGACGTTCTCCCTGTATTACCGCCAGAGCTTCGCCCGATGGTGCAATTGGACGGTGGTCGTTTTGCTACATCTGACTTGAACGATTTGTATCGTCGAGTCATCAACCGTAACAACCGTTTGAGCAAGCTATTACAATTAGGCGCTCCGGAAATCATTGTTCGCAACGAAAAGCGTATGCTTCAGGAAGCTGTTGATGCTTTGATTGACAACGGCCGTCGCGGTCGTCCGGTCACAGGTGCTTCCAGTCGTGCATTGAAGTCTCTTTCTGACATGCTCAAAGGTAAGCAAGGACGTTTCCGTCAAAACCTTTTGGGTAAGCGTGTTGACTATTCCGGTCGTTCCGTTATCGTTGTTGGACCGGAGCTTAAGATGCACCAATGCGGCCTTCCGAAGGAAATGGCGCTCGAACTTTTCAAGCCGTTCGTTATGAAGCGCTTGGTCATGGATGGTCATGCACAGCATATTAAGACGGCAAAACGTCTTGTAGAACGTGCTTCGGATGTTGTTTGGGATATTTTGGAAGATGTAATTAAGGACCACCCGGTTATGTTGAACCGTGCTCCTACGCTTCACCGTTTGGGTATTCAGGCATTTGAACCAGTGTTGGTCGAAGGTCGTGCAATTAAGCTTCACCCACTCGTATGTACTGCTTTTAACGCGGACTTCGATGGTGACCAAATGGCTGTTCACGTACCGCTTTCTGCAGAGGCACAGGCAGAAGCCCGTTTCCTCATGCTTTCTTCGAACAACCTTTTGAAGCCACAAGATGGTAAGCCGGTTACGGTTCCTACGCAGGATATGATTCTCGGTTGCTATTACTTGACGATTACCAAGCCAGATGAAAAGGGAGAGAACATGGTTTTCTCTTCGCTGGATGAAGCAATTATGGCTTATGATGATCATCACCTCGAGCTTCATGCTCCGATTCAGATTCGCACCACACGCGAAATCAACGGCAAGCCGATGACTGGCTTGGTGAAATCGACTCTTGGTCGTTTCATTTTCAACGAAATCATTCCGCAGGATTTGGGATATGTAGATCGTTCCATTCCGGGCAACGAATTGGTTTTGGAGTGTGACTTCATCGTCGGTAAGAAGAAACTCGAAGATGTAATCAGCCGTTCGATTCGCGTTCATGGCATCGGACCTACGGCATTGCTTCTCGACGATATTAAGTCGTTGGGTTACAAGTATTCTACACGTGGCGGTATTTCCATCGGTATTGAGGACATGATCGTTCCTGATGTTAAGGAAAAGATGATTTACGATGCAGAAGAGCAAGTCGAATATGTCAATCGTATGTATAAGCGCGGTTTGTTGAACGAAACTGGCCGTTATCAAGCAGTCATTCGCATTTGGACAAAGACGACTGATGATATCACTGAAGAATTGAAGAAGAATCTCGGACCATATAACCCGATTAAGATGATGTCTGATTCTGGTGCTCGTGGTCAGATTAACCAGATTAAGCAATTGGCTGGTATGCGTGGTAACATGGCAGATACTTCCGGTAAGACCATCGAAATTCCGATTAAGTCAAACCTCCGTGAAGGCATGAACGTTTTGGAATTCTTTATTTCTTCGCATGGTGCTCGTAAGGCTCTTTCCGATACCGCTTTGAAGACGGCTGACTCTGGTTACCTGACTCGTCGTCTCGTTGATGTTGCGCAAGACGTATTTATTACTGAAGAGGATTGCGGCACAAACGACTTTACCTATGTGAAGGAGCTGGCGGTTCTCGCAAGCAATAAGAAGGATGTTATCAAGTCCTTAAGTGATCGTCTGGCTGGTCGTTATTCCGCAGAAGATATCATCGACCCGAAAACGGGCGAAGTAATCGTACCTCGTAATGAATTGATTACACAGGACTTGGCAAACAAGATTCAGGATTGCGGTCTCGTGAAAGTCAAGATTCGTTCTGTATTCGATTGCAAATCTCGTCATGGTGTTTGCTCGAAGTGCTACGGCGTGAACTTGGCAACAGGTCAAACAACAATCGGCGGTGAGGCCGTCGGTATCATGGCTGCACAGTCCATCGGTGAACCTGGTACACAGCTCACCATGCGTACGTTCCATACGGGCGGTATTGCTTCCGGCGACGATATCACACAAGGTCTCCCTCGTGTTGAAGAATTGTTTGAAGCTAGAAAGCCGAAGGGACAAGCTATCATCTCTGAGGTGAATGGTGTAGTTCGTATCGAAGAAGGCCAGAAGCGTAAGCGTGAAATCGTGGTTACTCCTTCTGACGAAGCGAATCGAGAAGCAACTCCGACACCGGAAGGTGCTGATGAAGAGTTGGCAACAGAGAAGCGTTATCCGATTTCCTACTCCGCGACACTCAAGGTTGCAGACGGCGATATCGTAGAGGCTGGTGATTTGTTGACAGACGGTACCGTTAGCCCGCAGGAAATCATGAGAATCAAGGGTATTCGTGGTGTACAGAAGTACATCGTCAGCGAAGTTATCAAGGTTTATAAGAGCGGTGGTGTTACCATCAATGATAAGCACATCGAGGTTATCACTCGTCAAATGATGCGTAAGATTCGTATCGATGATCCGGGTACGACCGATTTGATGACAGGTAGCACCGTTGACATCTTTGACTTCAATGCTGCGAACGATAAGCTTGATCCTGAAAAGATTGAAGCCGGTGAGCAAATCCCTGCAAAGGGCAAGCGCGTCCTCTTGGGTATCACAAAGGCGTCTTTGGCGACAGACTCGTTCCTTTCTGCTGCATCCTTCCAAGAAACCACGCGCGTTTTGACAGATGCCGCCGTAAAGGGTAAGATAGACCCATTATATGGTCTTAAAGAGAACGTTATTATCGGTAAGCTAATCCCGGCAGGAACAGGTATGGCACGTTATCGCAATTTGACTGCGGTTCCGGTGCTTCCTGAAAACTACGGACTCCTTGGCAGAGAATGTGAAGAAGCAGTAGAAGCAGTTCCGGCGACAGGAGATGCTGAGTAAGCATTACTTACCTTCGGAGGCTTTTGATGCGTAAGCATATTACATACAAGAAAAACAAAAACATGGCAGTATTATCAATCGCAGTTTGTGCGGTGGTAACACTGCCATTGCTTCTTTTACCGGTTGGACTTCGCGAAAGTACGCCAGCGGGCGTATTGGTAGGTCGTGCCTATGCCGCGACTTATCCGACGACGGACCAAGAAGAAGTATTGATTGAAGACTGGGCACTGAGTGCGGATGAATTGTCATCTGAGCAGCCGGTTAGCGAGACAGATCCATCCGTCGATCCGTCAACAGATCCGTCAACAGATCCCTCGGTTGACCCGTCAATCGACCCATCTGCGGATCCTACCGTAGAAGTGCCGGACGAGACGGCAGATGGTTATCCGGAAGGACAAGAGCCGGAAATAAATCCCGACTCCGGTTTGATTGTACTGACAGAAGGTTCAACCATCGAAGAATCATATCTCGAAGGAATGGGTCCGACAGAGGAAAGCAATACTTATGACGGTATTTTGACCGCGACGGTTATGCAAACGTATGACAGCTCGAATTTACCGATTGAGCTTCTTGATCCAACGACATTCATTTCGGACAACACAACATATTACATCCGTTCGACGGATTCCATCATCAAAGAAACGCCGAACATGGATTCGCGCACGCTGGCTTCTATTGCCAGAGGTAAAGAAGTCGTTCGTATCGGCATTGGTGATACGTGGTCCAAAATCCGAACCGAAGAGGGAGTCGAAGGATATGTACTATCGGCTTCGATTACGCCAGAAATGGTTTTTATCCCGATTGATCGAACAGTCTGGGTTGATACGAGCGGATTAAAACTTCGCTCCGCTCCGAATACGGATTGCGAAGTTGTTCGCACACTTTCAAAGTACACACGTTTGCATTGTGTAGCGACGGCCGATAAATGGTACCAAGTAACAACAGATGACGGTGAAGAAGGTTATGTCTACATTTCCTATACGACCCAAAGTCCGCCGCCAACACCTTCTCCGACACCGGTGAGAAGAACAACCAGCAGCACGAGCGGTGGCCGCACAGGAAATACTGCGTCGCTACCGGTAATTTCCGGACGAAACGGTGAAAGTATTGTGAATATAGCGAAGTCCATGTTGGGTGTCGACTACGTATGGTGCGGTGAAAGTACAAGTGGCGTCGATTGCTCCGGATTAGTGGTATATTGCTATCGCCAAATCGGTATCTCTGTTGCACACCAATCGAACTCGCAACGTTACCTAGGTGTAGGTATTGCCCGTTCGGATATTGCGCTCGGTGATGTCATTGTCTATGACTTAAAAGGCGGCGATGGTATAGCAGATCACGTTGCCATCTATGCCGGAGGTGGACAGGTCATCCATGCTTCATCAAGCCGCGATTGCGTGTGCTACGGAAGCCTTGACATGGGAACGATATTAACGATAAGACGATTTATCGGATAGTCAAACGGCATGAGGGAATATTTGACCTTTTGACATTCGATGGTGAAAAGACAATTTTCTACAGAAGATTATTTTTCTTCGATGTATGACGAAGAATAACCCGTAAGGCGACGAGTAGGCGCTTTGCGGGTTTTTTGCCGTTTTGCAAAAGAAGAAAAAACGTGTTGACACGAAGAAAAACCGTTGTATAATGAAGATAGTCAAAGAAAGTCAAAGTCAAAATACATGGCGAAGAATATGGCAAAAGACGACACTTAATTTGACAGGTGCTTCGATAATGGAAGCGAATGAAAATGATGGTTTTGATTTGAGTTGAGGTGAAGAAAATGGCGAAACTGGTCGATGTCATCGAGATGATGATTAAGCAAATGCTCGATGAGAATGACGGCGCGACAGTGATTAACCGTAGTGATTTGGCGGAGCAGGTGAATTGTGTACCGTCACAGATTACCTATGTGTTATCGACACGATTTACAAATGGTCAGGGATACATAGTCGAGAGTCGTCGTGGTGGCGGTGGTCAGATTCGAATCTCACGAGTACGGCGAGTGTCTTCTACGGATTATCTTATGCATACGATTAACTCATTAGGAGATAATCTTTCCCAACAGGAAGCGGAGGTTTATCTGTTGAATTTTATCGACTATGGTGTGATTTCCACAGGTCAGGCACGGCTCATGAAGGCCGCATTATCCGATCGAGCATTGTCGGGCGTTGATTCAGATAAGAAGGCAGTAGTTCGAATGGATATTTTTAAGAATATGTTGATTAGTCTAATTGTTTCATGAAAGGGGCGATTGATATGAAATGTCAACGTTGTAAAGAGAGAGAAGCGAATGTGAAAATAATGAAGCAGAGCACGGGGAAGCCTCCGCAAATGCTTCTTTTGTGCGATGTATGCGCTCGTGAAATGGGATTGACAATGCCGGGCACGATGGGCGGACCGGGAACTTCAGCCTTTGACGCATTGGCAGGAGCCTTTATGGCTCCTCTTGGATTGGGATTTCAAGAATTCGAGACACAAAAGCCGTTGTGCTGCCCAACTTGTGGATTGACTAGAGAAGAGTTCCAGCAAAATGGTATCTTTGGATGCTCGGATTGCTACGATGTTTTTGCTGAGCTGGCGGACCCGATTTTTTGCCGAACACAGATGGGAAGCGCTCATAAGGGAAGAAAACTCGGCAAGAAGAGTCGAAAGCTAAAGACAGCGAAGAATACGGAGAACGTCGAATCAGCGGACAAGCTTGATGAAGAGATTCCATCGAGCCTCGACGTCTCGATAGAGGACGAAAACGCAAATAAGGATTATTCAAAGGATCCGATTATTATCCGCGTGATTGAAAAGAAGAGGCAGCAACTGGAAAAGGCAGTCAAAGAAGAGAACTATATGGAGGCGGCGAAGCTGAGAGATCAAATTCGACAACTAAAAGAACGGGGAGTGTGCGAAGAATGAGTTGGTATTTGGAAACAGGTAAAGACAGCGACGTCGTTCTTTCAACACGAATTCGATTGGCGCGAAATATCTCCGGATATCGTTTTCCATCGAAAATGATAGAAGAAGAACGAAAAGAAGTTGCTGAACAAGTGAAAACGATTCTAAGTGACGAGAAGCATAGTTTCATGGAAATGAACATGTACGTATTGCCGGATGCTGACCGTAAATCGTTAGTCGAGAAGCATTTGATTAGCGAGGATTTGGCAAAGGGAGCTGTTGGGCAATGCGCCTACATCTCCAAAGACGAGTCGATCAGTGTGATGGTCAATGAAGAAGATCACATCCGCATTCAGGCAATGACTCCCGGGTTCGCCCTCGATGATGCCTACCAAGCAGCAGAGAAGCTGGCAATCGAGCTCGAAGAGAGCTTGCCGATTGCTTTTTCGGAGAAATACGGATTCTTAACGGCGTGCCCGACAAATACAGGGACAGGATTGCGAGCATCGGTGATGGTACATTTGCCGGCATTGACAATCAGCGGCAAGATTAAGCAGGTTATGGAGTCTTTAAACAAGGCTGGATATACGGTGCGTGGTCGTTACGGAGAAAACAGTCAGGCATTTGGAAATCTCTATCAGATTTCCAATCAAATGACACTGGGGCTTACGGAAAAGAATATTTTGGCAAGCCTTTCTCGTATCGTCGAAGAGATAAATACGCTGGAAAGAAAGATGCGTGAAACGCTCTATACATCGGCAAAGGAAAAAGTAGAAGATCGGGTGTACCGTTCTTTGGGCGAGCTTACCTATGCGCGTCTTATGGGCGAAAAAGAGGCCCTTAATCGAATATCTGATTTGCGTCTTGGTGCGGCGATTGGATTCATGAATGAGGTGAACGGAAAGCAATTAATGCAGTTATCGAGTAACGTCGGAGATGCCTCGGTGCAAAAAATGAATCATGATACATTGCAGGGAACGAAGCTCGATGAAAGGCGAGCAGCCTTTATTCGAGAAATACTTACGAAAACGAACGAAAAGGAATGAATAATTTTGTATTAGCACAAAAGGATTATGGAGGTGATTCTTTATGAACATATCGGAAAGAGCAATCAACACATTGTACAAGGCCTATATTTGCGCGAAGGCATTCGGGCTAAATTACATTGGCACGGAGCATATCGTTTTTGCAATGAGTGACCCTGATTCATCTTTGGGCGGTTTTATGGAAGAATACGGGATTTCCCGTTCTCAAATATTGAATGAAATTGTTCATTTGGCCGGACGGGAACCGAAAGAATTCACACAAGACACCATTGACCCGAATGAATTATTCTCGATGTGCACGAATCGAACGAAGAGAATTATTTATCTTGCTGAGTTTCTGTCAAAGAGAATGTCGAGAAATGTTGTTGAACCAGAACACATTTTGCTCGCCATTTTGCGTGACGGTCAATGCACCGGTTACCGTATTCTCGCCTTCCACGGATTCCCGGTAAAGGATGCTGCTGCAAAGATTATCGAGCGACTGAATAAAACCGAAGAAGACAGCGAGGACATGATTGAAGATTTCGAAGGCAGAATCTCGGGTCCTGACGGCGACGACGCGGAAGATGCGTCCGATGCCGCTGGCAAGTCAGGCGCGAAGAAAGGCGCCAAGAACGAAAAAACGCGCATGCTGGATAAGTTTTGTAAAGATCTGACAGCAAAGGCTGCGGAAGGTAAAATCGATCCGGTAGTCGGCCGTGAAGAAGAAATCGCTCGTGTTATGCAAATCCTTGCACGTCGTACGAAGAATAATCCTTGCCTAATCGGTGAACCCGGTGTCGGTAAAACGGCGATTGCCGAGGGATTGGCACAACGTATCGTAGATAATGATGTACCGGTGATTTTGCAAGGCAAACGCATCCTGTCCCTCGATCTTGCATCGATGTTGGCAGGCGCAAAGTACCGCGGCGACTTCGAAGAAAGACTGAAGAAGGGTCTGGAGGAAGCGCAAAATGCAGGCGATGTCATTTTATTCATCGACGAATTGCACACGATTATCGGTGCCGGCAATGCAGACGGCGCTATGGATGCGGCCAATATGCTGAAGCCAATGCTGACGCGCGGAGATTTTCAGGTGATTGGCGCGACGACACTCGACGAATATCGCAAACACATCGAGAAGGATTCTGCACTCGAGCGCAGATTCCAACAGGTTTTGGTTAAAGAGCCGAGCACGACGGATGCAATATTGATTTTGAAAGGCATTCGTTCGAAATTTGAAGAGCATCACTCTATCAAGATACCGGACGACGCGATTGACGCGGCAGTAATACTTTCGAGCCGATATATCACGGATCGTTTCCTTCCCGATAAAGCCATCGACCTGATTGATGAGGCAGCGTCACGCATGCGTATCAAATACACAATGGAGCCGGCAGAAAACAAGAAAATTGGTGAGCGAATTAATGAAATTCTTCGCTTGAAGAAAGAGGCAGTTGAGAAGGAAGACTTTGAAACAGCGCAAAAGCTTCGCGAAGAAGAAGATTCGCTGGAGAAAAAGCTCGGTGAGCTTCGTCAACAGGTGGTCGACGCACAGCGTGAAAACCCAAGTTCGTTGACGCCGAATGATATTGCCGATATTGTAGCGAATTGGACGGGAATACCTGTCGCGAAGATTAATGAAAGCGACGCGGAGAAGTTAAAGACCCTGGAGGAAGAACTCAAGAAGCGTGTAATCGGGCAGGATGAGGCCGTTACAGCAATTGCAAAAGCGATTCGAAGAAGTCGTCTGGGTCTTAAAGATCCGAAACGCCCCTCTGGTTCATTTATCTTCCTGGGCACGACCGGTGTCGGTAAAACAGAGCTGGCGAGGGCACTTGCCGATGTGATGTTCGGTAACGAAAATGCATTGATTCGTATCGACATGTCGGAATACATGGAGAAACACGATGTGTCCAAGCTACTCGGATCGCCTCCGGGCTATGTCGGATATGAAGAGGGCGGACAATTGACGGAAAAAGTTCGTCGTCGCCCGTACTCCGTAGTGCTCTTCGATGAAATCGAGAAAGCGCATCCGGAAATCTTCAATTCCATGTTGCAAATTCTCGACGATGGCCGATTGACGGATGGTCAAGGTCGTACCGTGGATTTCAAAAACACGATTATCATTATGACCTCGAACATCGGCGCGAGAATGCTGACGAGCGCATCAGGACGCCGTATCGGCTTCTCAGCACCAACTGACAAGAAAGACGATCCGTTTGAGGATGAGGCAAGCCAAGATCGACTCTATGGTGGTAAGTCGTATGACGAAGCCAAAGAGATGGTTATGGAAGAATTGAAAAAGGCATTCAACCCGGAATTCATTAACCGTGTGGATGAAATTATTTTCTTCCGTATGCTGGGCAAGAAATCCATCATGAAGATTGTCGATTTGCTCACTGCTTCACTGTCTAAGCGCATAAAGGAGCTCGGCATAGAAATTGAGATGACCGACGGAGCACGAGAGCTCTTGGCGAAGAAGGGATACGACCCACAATACGGTGCAAGACCGCTCAAGCGTGTCATCCAATCGTTGGTGGAAGACAAGTTCTCTGAAGCACTTTTAGACCATATCGTGGAAAGCGGCGACACGGCGATTGTTGATGAACAGGACGGAGATATTGTTATCCGAAAGAGACAAGAGGCAAAGCGAACGCCAAGGAAGAAGGACGCAAAAGCAGAAGATTAACCATTCAATCCGCGCGATAGAAGCGCGGAAGAATAGAGAGCAGAAGCAAGCTCGCTCAAGCAAGTAGGGACGACACAAAAGCATCTGTTTTCAAGGTATCTAGTTTACTGAAGAGATACGGCATATACGCGAAAGCGAATAGGCCGTATTTTTTTTATGGAAAACGAATTGACACGAACAATTGTTTGGTTATATAATGACCATATTACGAACGTTTGTTCGACATGAAATGATTTCTTAATGAGGGTGTCTGTATGGATGTGATGGATAAGCTGGCGATATTAACGGATGCGGCGAAATATGATGTTGCATGCACTTCCAGTGGAAATGATAGATCCGGTGAGCAGGGTAAAGTTGGGAATACGGTTTCCAGCGGTATTTGTCATAGTTTTGCGAAGGATGGACGATGTGTATCGTTGTTGAAGATTTTATTGAGTAATTGCTGTACGTATGATTGCAAATACTGTCTAAATCGCTCGTCAAATGATGTTCGTCGTGCGACTTTTACGCCGAGAGAAATAGCCGAACTGACCATGAATTTCTATCGAAGGAACTATATTGAGGGACTTTTTTTGAGTTCTGCAGTTCTTTCTTCACCAGATCATACGATGGAGTTGATGATTCAAGCGATTTCGATTTTGCGAAACGAGTATCGATTTAACGGCTATATCCATGCGAAGGCGATTCCTGGAGCGGATAACCGATTGGTTGAAGAATTGGGCCTTCTTGCCGACCGTATGAGTGTAAATATTGAATTACCATCGCAGACAGGGCTGGAAGATTTAGCGCCAGACAAGAAACCGGAGGCGATTTTGAAGCCGATGGCGCGCATTACAGACGGGATTACTGAAAATCGAAATGAACTCGCTATTTTTCGCCATGCGCCGAAGTTTGTTCCGGCAGGACAGAGCACGCAAATGATTATTGGTGCGACGCCAGATAGTGACTATTCAATTTTACAGACATCGGAGAAGCTCTATAAGCGATATCAATTAAAGCGTGTTTTCTTTTCGGCGTATACGCCGGTTGTAGAGGACAGTCGATTACCATCAATCGATACGAAGCCCCCGCTTTTGAGAGAACATCGTTTATATCAAGCGGATTGGTTAATGCGTTTTTATGGCTTTTCAGCGAATGAAATTGTCGACCGAAAGAATCCAAATATGAATCTCGGTATTGATCCGAAGTGCAATTGGGCGATGCATCATTTGGAACAATTTCCAGTTGAGATTAATGCCGCTCCTTATGATATGTTGTTGCGTGTGCCGGGAATCGGGGTCAATAGTGCGCAACGAATCGTACAGGCGAGACGAATGACGAAACTGAATTTTGACGGGTTAAAGCGACTCGGTGTGGTATTGAAACGGGCACGCTATTTCATACTATGCCAAGGGAAGATGGATGAAAATGTGAAGTTTGATTCGGATCATATTTTGCGCGCACTTCTTTCTCCGGCAGATGCGGCACGACTCCCAACTTGTGAGGGTGAGCAAATGCGACTTGATGAATGGGCGGCGAGTAACTTGCGCATCGGCGGACTTGCCGGATAGCTGGTGAATGTTAAATGGAACGGAGATGAGGCACGTGACCGACGGCAATACAGAATTGACATATCTCTATGATGGTACATTTGAAGGTTTCCTATGTTGCATTTATGACAGTTATGTCCACAAGGAAGTGCCGACACGAATTGATACGGAAGACGGCATGCCGATGCTTTTTGAAGCGACGAAGTGGATAAAGACAGATTGGAATCATGCGCAGTCGATTTATGCATCTCTTGCGAAGAAAATTGGTATGGAGGCACAAGAATTTTTGCGCGATGCTTTCTTATCGAATGCTCCGAACAAAGAGATATATATGTATCACTATATTTGCATGGGGTATAAGCTGGGACGCAAGATTTTTGATTACCTGACTGATCCTACGGTGGATTATTTGGTGAAGGCTGTAAAGAATGTGAATCGTGAGTGTCAGAAGTATTTGGGGTTTATTCGATTTACGCAATACGGTGATGTGATGGTTGCTTGTATTACGCCCAAAAATCGAGTTCTTCCTCGTTTGGCACCACATTTTGAAAACAGATTTCCTGACAGTTCTTTTCTGATTTATGATAAGACACATAAAATGGCTGTCGTGAAGCGACCCGAAGGAATGGTTATTACTTCTATGGAGAAGCTCACTTTGCCGACGATTTCAGACGAAGAACAAGCCTATCGTCGGTTATGGAAATGCTTCTTGAAGAATATCGCCATCGAAGAGCGAACGAATCCGAAATGCCAGATGAATCTAATGCCGAAACGTTACTGGAAGGATATGGACGAGGACATGCTTTCTGAATACAAAGATGGTGACTTGCTGCGAAAAATCGAGGGAAATGCATGAGGCAATGTCGATAGCATCAAATGAGGTACGTTGATGGCTTTAATGCGTATCGGTGAGTGTCGGAGGAGCATTAAGCTCAGAAGTAGCCACACTTTTCTTCGCCTCTCGACTAACCATCTTCAAGAATGCGATGGCAAAGGGTAAGCTGGTGAGGCAGGTAAGTCCGTCAGAAAGTGGTTGAACAAGTTCAAGGCCCAGCACGTCAAGGTATGCAGGTAAGATGAGAATCGCAGGGATGAAGTATATTCCTTGACGGAAGCATGAAAGGAATGTGGCTTTGAAACGATGTCCTAATGATTGGAATGTCATATTGCACATGACATTCATGGTAAGGAACGGCATCGATAATGCCTGATATTGCAATGCCTTCACACCGATGTCGATGACTTCCGGATCTTTTCGAAATACGGGAATTAATGTCGGGGCGATAATGTAAGAAGCGACCGCAAAGACTAACATCACAAAGGTGCTACATAGATAAGTGAAGATGAACGCCTGACGTACGCGATCCCACCGTTTTGCACCATAGTTATATCCGAGGGCAGGTTGATACCCCTGGCCAATTCCTAAACCTATGCAAAAAATGAGCATCGATATTTTGCTTACAATGCTCATAGCGGAGAGCCCAGCATCTCCCGCGATGCGGCCGGCCTGGGTATTTAGCAGAATGGTTGAGATGCTAGCGAGACCCTGACGACAAAAAGACGGGAGGCCATTTTGAATAATACTAAGATGCATGGAGAGTTCTTTGGAAATGTATTTTAGACGGATGGTAATAATACTTTTCTTTCTTATAAAGGGGACAGCCAAGAGAATCATGGAGATAAACTGTCCGATGAGAGTTGCAATTGCAGCACCTTGAATGCCCATATCGAAGACAAAGATGCAAAGTGGATCCAGTCCGATATTTAACAGTGCACCGAATCCGAGACCAATCATGGAGAAGATTGCCTTGCCCTCTGCGCGCAATACGTTATTTAAGACAAAGGAAATCATCATGATCGGGGCACCGATGAGCACATATTGTGCATAAATTGTGGCAAGTGGCAGTATGGTCGATGTCGCGCCGAGTAATGTCATAAATGGTTTTACAAAGAGTATACCGAAGACTGCGATAATGACGCCGCAAGAAAGGGCGACAAAGAATGATGAAGCAGCAGCACGATTGGCGCGCTCACTATTTTTCGCGCCTAATGCACGCGAGATAATACTTCCGGCACCCATGCCGAGCATAAACCCGATGGATTGAATAATTGCCATTAATGAGAATACAACACCGATTGCTCCAGACGCACTTGTACTGATTTGTGATACAAAATAGGTGTCTGCCAGGTTGTATACAGATGTGACGAGCATGCTGATAATGGTAGGCACGGCAAGCTTTAACACAAGCAATGAGATGGGCGTATCAATCATTTTATGGTATTGTTTCTGTTCTAGTGACTGACTCATGGCTGCCTCTTACATCTTTTTGTGATTAGTTTAACAAAGTCAACGGAAGGGGTCGACGAATCAGACTTTGTGAAAACGGAGAAAATGCATGACGTCATGATTCTCGGTTTATCTCCTGTATAGCCGCTAATAGCTGATCTGGGTGTGAGATGATTGTATGTGCATCGTGCTCGACAAGAAACTGATGGGTTTTAAATCCCCAATCAACAGCAATCAGCGGAAGGTTTGCATTTTTGGCGGTCATGATATCGACTTCCGAGTCACCGACATAGATGGCATCATCCGTTGTGGTATTCAGCCGCGATAAAATGATATTAATCATATCTGGAGCAGGTTTTTTTTCTATACCCGGCATTTCACCGATAGCCTCATGAAAGACATCGCTGAAGAAAGTATCACATAGCTCTAATACAGCGTAGTTAGCTTTGTTGGATACAACGGCTGTGCGGTATCCTGCATTTCGAATATTACGAATAGCTTCGACAACGCCATCGTAGGGCTTAGTGTTTTCTTTGCAATGGTTCTTGTAATATAGGGTAAAGTCTTTATACACATCGGCTTGCTTCTCGGAATCGACACCGGACGGTAGACCTCGTTCAATGAGCTTGGGCATTCCGTTTCCAACGAAGGTTCGTACTTCGTCGAGTGTGCGAGTGGGGTATCCATGAAGAGTGAGCGAATAATTTAGGCTGTTCTTTAAATCTTCTAAGGTGTCAAGGATGGTACCATCCATATCGAAAATGATAGTGTTTCGTTGCATAAAAGACGCTCCTTTGTACTTGGAATATATGGTTTTCTTTTGCTCTTTGTTCATGAAACGATAACATGATAACATAATTGGCCATGCTATACTGATGCCAATATATGAGAACCTGACTTCAACCAGAACGATGCTTGTTGAAAGGGGGCTACGCATATGGTTGATCGAATGATTGTATTAGTCGGAATGCCCGGAAGTGGCAAAAGCACAGTGGGCGCCATTCTTGCGAGTTCTCTGGGGGTACCATTTATTGACTCGGATCGTATCATCATGGAAAAGGACGGACGCCGATTACAGGAAATCATTGACGAGGAAGGCTTGGATTATTTTATGGCTCTCGAAGAGAAAGCACTCCTTTCTTTAGATGATTCGATGAAAGTTGTAGCCACCGGAGGAAGTGCTGTCCTCTCCGAACATGGCATGGCATATTTAAGCAGTATAGCTACGATTGTTTTTTTGGATGTTGATATATACATGTTGACGCATCGCCTTGCCAATGCGCAGAAAAGAGGCATAGTGATTGCAAAAAACCAGACGATTATCAGCCTCTACCATGAAAGAAAGCCATACTACCAAAGATATGCAGATATTCGTATTCGCCCTAGAAACAGTCGACCGAGAGCAGTTGCTGAACAGATTATTCTGGCTGTGGAAGGAAGAAACACGAAATAAATGTCGAAATATTTTTACTATTGAGTTATGATTACTAAAAGGGGCACATAAGTGCCCCAAATTATGAAAGGTTATACGAATGGAAATCATTTCACATTATTTGGATAATAAGGAATATATGAAAGAATTATCTGATTTATCCGAGATGATATTTCATTTTCGTATGGATGATTGGCAAAAGAAAGGGATTCTCGGAAAAAACTACCATCCGTTTTCTGTGATTGAAGATGGGAAGCTGGTGGCAAATGTTACCGCGAATACATATGACGCGCTAATCGGTAAACGCAAAGTGCTTTTGGTGCAATTGGGTACCATTATGACGCACCCGGACTATCGTGGAAAAGGATATATTAAGAAATTGATGGGGCGTGTTTTGAATGAATATAGTAACGCCGCTTTCGTTTTCCTATATGCGAATGAAGAAGCTGTTGCTATGTATCCAAAGTTCGGATTTATCCTTTGTGCAGAAAAACAGTATTGCTATAGTCTTTCTGCTTTAGACGCGATGGCAGGAAAAAGTGATTTTCGTCCATTGGATTTATCGAAAAAGAAAAACCGCGATATATTGCGTCAATATGCAAATCAGCGTATTGCAATCAGTAACCAATTCTCCTTGTTGGGGGATGCAAGTCCGCGTTTGATTCACATGGAGGAAGAATGCTTTACAAAATCTGTTTATGTATCTGACGCACTCGGTGCATTGATAGTTTTGACTACCAGCTCGTCTGATAAGAAAACGATAAGATTGAATATGGTTTGTTTTAAAGATGCTATTGTATGCGAGGATGAATATTCGAAACGTATGAATCCGATTCTAGCGTCGATTCCCGCATTGGTGAGCAATGATCAAATTACGAATCTTGAAGTATGCTTTTCTCATGAAAGCAGCGCTCCGCTTGTATCGACTGATGGTTTGGCTCATGACGGAGAACCGTTGTTCATCCGCGCAAACGTTCCACTTCTCATGCCCGGAATGAAGGTAATTTTCAGTGTTCGGCCATCAGACATGGATCCATTGGACTTAAGAGGATTTCGTCTATCATGTCTCGATTACACTAAATAATCCGATAAACCAGATGATTTGGTTTTCTACATGTGCCGATATTTTCCGAACGTGTGATAGAATAAAACAAACTGGAGGACGAATGAATGAAACGTTTTTCTCTATGTATTTTATCTATCATTATTGTTTGTTCTCTTATCGCACCAAATGCGATTTTTGCTGATTCTTCTCATAATATGAGTATCGAACAAGACGAATTTACTGACATCATTTCAACCGAAAATGCTGATGAAAATGTGTTGAGCGATGAAATGGAATCGCAAGGCGTCGAAGCATATATTACTCGGCTTTATTCACTTGCCTTAAATCGAGTACCAGATTCTGAAGGCTTTCAAAACTGGGTAGAGGCACTCACATCAGGTTGCCAAACGGCGACAGAAGTGGCATATGGTTTTATTTTCAGTGCGGAATTTCAGGCTTTGGGGTTGTCTGATGATGAATGTGTCGAGCGCATGTACCAGATTTTTCTGGACCGAGGCTCTGATCCGGAAGGGAAAGCCTTTTGGCTTACTAATATTGCAAATGGCATGACAAAGGAAGGGTTATTCCATGGATTTTCGTCCTCAACTGAATTCTTTGCCCTGTGCAGGAATTTCGGAATACTTAGAGGATATTTTGTCGAAGGTCAGCCATTGGGAAAAACGAATCAGATTTATCGGTTTGTGTCACGCCTTTATACGGAGACGTTGGGACGTGAAGGCGATCAGCAAGGCCTTGAGAATTGGACAAATAGCCTTCTAGAAGGACGAACGACGACAACGGATATGGCCTTCGGTTTTATTTTTAGTCCCGAGGCCAATAGTAGGAACCTAACACGTGTTGAATTCATTACAATGCTTTACTATGCGTTGATGGGACGTGCGCCGGATGAAGGCGGATTACAGAATTGGAATCAATCTGGATTATCGAGGCAGTCGATTTTTCAGTCCTTTGTGAATTCACCTGAATTCCGATTTATTGTTGCTTCGTATGGACTTCTGGTGTTGCCCCTTGCAGGAAAGACTGTCATTTTAGATGCCGGACACGGCGGAAAAGATAGCGGATGTGCATAGGGTGGAGTCCTCGAAAAAACGGTGAATCTCGCAATTGTGCTGGCAACAAAATCTGCGTTGGAGGCACAAGGTGCGACGGTCATATTAACACGCAGCAGTGATACATGGGTCGGTCTTTACAACCGAAATGCACAAGTACACGAGTTTGCTTTGCAATACCGAGATACTTATGGCGGTAGGGAAGTGTCCGATTCGACTCGGAATATGGTTTTGGATTCGATTCAAAGCATCTATGCTATTAACGAAGATACGGTGCTGTCGGGTGGTATGGGTTTCATGGTCGGTACGGGTATGTGTCCGGAGCTCCAGGAGATGTTTTTTATGGAGCAAGATCTCGACAATGTTGTATACATATCGATTCACGGCAATAGTGCGACCAGTTCAAGTGTACACGGAACAAAGGTTTACTATGTAACAGATGCTTCAATGATTTACAGTGAAAACAATATGATAAAAAATAATCCCGAATATTCACTTCCGCAAAGTCCGATTCGCGAACAGTTTTTCGGGCGTGACGGATCGACAAATGCCTATTTTGCACAATGTCTTTATAATGGCGTTACCAGTGCAGAGTCGTCCTTGCAAACGACTGGTAGTCAAACGGTGACTGACAATTTTTGCGTGCTTCGGGAACAAGGCCTTACTTCTGCAATGATTGAAGTCGGATATCTCTCAAATGCACGAGACCGCGCATTATTGACGGACCCCGCAGTACAGGCTCGTGTCGCAGTTGGAATAACCAATGGCTTGATTGCATATTGGGGAGTATGATACGCAGATAATTTGTACCACAAGTTTGTGCAAAGTGCCATCGAATTATTTATGCTTTAGTTTGTGCAATGTGTCAAATGGCGAAACCCCCGAAATGAGCGTATACTAATTATAGAGATTTGCATACAAATCATTTATAGAAGGTATGTTGTCCAAGAAGCTTTTTCAAAGCACATTTTCGGGAGTGAGAACATGAATTTCAAAGGCGTTTCCGTTACATTTGATTGCAAAGATGGCGCACAGTATGAAGCAATCGGACAGTTTTGGGACATGATGACCCAACAATATCCGAAAAGTACGCTTATCGGTCTAGGTCATTCTTGGAGTAATGACCAGATTGATTATGCAATCGGAAGCGAAGATTTATCCAGAGAATATGATTGCAAAGAGATTCGAGCGATATATCCGCCTGCGGGTCTCTTGCAAATGCGACTCCCAGATGAGGGCTGGCTGGAATATCACGGCAAGCTTGAGGATTTGACCAAACTCTATGAGAAGATTTATGAGGATGGACCACTGACGTATGAAATCGAGTCATTCGATGATGACGGAAATGCTGATATACGCATTTTCCGCAGGCCTTATGTTGAGCCGGTATCGAAGAAAAAGCCACCGATGTTCATGCGAAAAAGAACATAGACCGTTTGTTACTGATATATTTGTTTGTTGTTGGATGAAAACGACCTCCATATAATATGGAGGTCGTTTTTCTTTTTGTGTAAAGAGTGCTGATAAAATTGCTCTGCCGTATAGCTATTCCTTATCACGCAATACTGCCGATTTTTCGTTGAATAGCGAGAGTTATTTTGCGACGCTTCGGCTCTTTCTAATGTACTGAATTCCAATAAAAAGCACAGTGACCGTCGGCCAGCCGATGACGGTAAGGTATAACAGAGCCTCCGGTTGCATATTGTCCGTTAAGCCTGTCACGAAAAGAAAAATCATTGTTATTTCCAGAATAAACATCACTATTCCCCAAATAAGCAAGACTGCCCATGCAAGGATTTTCAGCGGCGTACTAATCTCTGCTATATGTGCAAAGCCTTTTTCGAGCTTCTTGTAAATCAGGAACGTTGCGACAAAAAAGATTAGCATGCCCAAAGCGTACATAATATAGTTATAGCGATAATAATTTTCGAGAAAAAAGAAGCTGGAGTCCTCACCGATAAATTTTTTGAAAAGAAATTGAATCATTGATGATACAATGGCAATCAGAATGGCAAACAACATAAAAATGCTTTCTGTCCCAAGTAATTTTGCAAAAGTTTTGCCTTGGCTCATAATTTGCACGCCCCCTTTTACGGTTTCGTTTGCTGACTTTCGAAAAGTTTAGGCTATGTCTGAGAATTTCTCTGTTATTCCATCATTCCTCTGGTGCCGACAATTCTGCTTCCTGATCATGTTGAATGCGCTCGAGTCGGTTCTTTTCGAGCATCATATCCTTTACTTTCATCAGGCGCGTGGTAGCCGAACGTTCGCTTTCGTCAAGCTTCATGGTGATGTAACGTATGGTTTCCACATAGTCCGGAATCATGACGTGCTCAAGGGCGTTTACACGACGACGAGTCTTTTCGATTTCGGCGGCCATAAGAGAACATGACTTTTCAATTTCAGCGAGGCGGATTAGGTCCTCGGTGATGTCAGACAGGGCAATCATCGCATCATCCAAGTCAAATGAAGTGAATGCGAATCCATAAACCATGACAGCGCTTTGGTCAGCGGACTTGTACTTAGGTGAGTAACGGGGAACCCGCACACTCATTATGTTTTTTTCGGAGACATCGAGCGTTAATTCTTGTTTTCTGTAAAGCATGGAAATGTCAAGTGCTTCGGATTGCATCAATGAACGCGAGATGGCCATGTGGCTGTTGGCTTCCATGAGCTTCTCTTCGACCTCGCGACGCAAACGCTTGTTTTCCCGAACCGCATCAAGGAATTGACGCATGAGCTCATCGCGCTTATCCTTCAGTAGCTTGTGACCGCGACGCGCGGTGACAAGACGCTTTTTTAAACGCGTTAACTCCATTCTTGTCGGGTTGATATTTGATGTTGCCATTTCTTTTTCGCTCTCCAATATATGTGATTCGAAGTAGCTACTGCTTACTTCTCGTCGTAATACTTATCCAGAATTTTATCTGTGATACGTTTGTGTTCACTTCGCGGCAGGATGCGGAGAAGCTTCCAGCCGAGGTCAAGGGTCTCTTCAACGGAACGATCTTCCGAGAAGCCTTGCGCCACATATTCGCGTTCGAATGCATCGGCAAATTTTGCGTAGAGCTTATCCATATCGGTTAATGCCGCTTCGCCTAAGATGACCATGAGTTCCTTTGCCTCTTTTCCTCGTGCGTATGCAGAGAATAATTGGTTCATGGTGTTTGAATGGTCCTCACGTGTTTTTCCTTCACCGATACCCTTATCCTTCAAACGGGAAAGAGAAGGCAGTACGTCAATTGGAGGCATAATGCCCTTACGATAGAGCTCACGGGAAAGAATAATCTGTCCCTCCGTGATATATCCCGTCAAGTCCGGAATCGGGTGTGTCTTGTCGTCTTCCGGCATTGTTAAAATCGGAATCATCGTAATAGAGCCCTTTTTACCTCTTTGACGGCCGGCTCTTTCGTACAGGGAAGCGAGGTCAGTGTACATGTAACCCGGATAACCGCGGCGTCCCGGCACCTCTTTACGTGCGGCGGATACCTCACGAAGCGCATCGGCGTAGTTTGTGATATCCGTAAGGATAACTAAAACGTGCATGTCGAGGTCGAAGGCGAGGTATTCTGCGGCGGTCAATGCCATACGCGGGGTCGCGATACGTTCAACTGCCGGGTCGTTTGCAAGGTTAATGAAAAGCACGGTACGGTCGATAGCGCCGGTTTCGCGGAAGCTTTCCATGAAGAAGTTCGCTTCCTCAAAGGTGATGCCGATTGCTGCGAAAACAACGGCAAACGGCTCGTCAGTGCCGCGGACTTTTGCCTGACGGGCAATCTGTGCGGCAAGGTTCGCATGTGGCAAACCACTGGCAGAGAAGATTGGAAGCTTTTGTCCACGAACGAGGGTGTTCAAACCGTCGATTGCGGAAATACCCGTCTCGATAAATTCATTTGGAAAGAAACGGGCAGCCGGGTTCATCGGGCGACCGTTACTGTCGAGTCGTTTTTCAGGAAGAATGTCCGGGCCATCGTCAATCGGACGACCGAGTCCGTCGAATACACGTCCCAGCATATCCTTTGAAACGGGAAGCTCCATCTGATTTCCGAGGAAACGCACCTTGCTCTCGGCTAGGTTGATGCCTGCGCCGCTCTCGAATAATTGAACGAGAACGTCAGAGCCGTTGATTTCAAGGACACGGCAACGACGGATTTCACCGTTACCGAGCTCGATTTCACCCAGTTCATTGAAGCTAACGTCGGTGACGCCTTTTACCAGCATGAGAGGTCCTGCAACCTCTTGTATGGTTCGATATTCCTTCGGCATGGGTCAGTCCTCCTTTGTCAGCACTTCAGCAAGCTCATGTGCGAGTCTTGATTCAATGGATGCATATTCGGTATCAATCTCATCTTCTACGACGTATTTAAATCTTCCGATTTTTTCACGTACCGGTAAAGACACGAGGGCTTCGATATCGGCATTCATCTGCAGAGCGCCGGATGCTTTTTCGTAATAATCTAAGATGACCTTCATCATGAGGTCTTGTTTCTTTAAGGATGTGTGTGTGTCGACCTCGTGGAAGGCGAGCTGATGCAAGAAGTCCTCACGAATAGAACGCGCAGTTTCCATTTTCAAGCGGTCAGACGGTGAGAGTGCATCCATACCAACGAGTTTAACAATCTCTTCGAGCTCAGCCTCTTCTTGCAAAATGAGCATCATTCGTGAGCGATTGGCATTCCATTCCGGAGAGACGTTCTTCTCGAACCACCCGGAAAGAGAATCGGTATACAGAGAATAACTGGTGAGCCAGTTGATTGCAGGGAAGTGACGCTTATAGGCAAGACCTGCATCGAGTCCCCAGAAAACCTTAACGATACGAAGGGTCGCCTGAGATACCGGCTCGGAAATATCACCACCCGGAGGCGATACAGCACCGATGGCGGAAAGTGTGCCCTCGATTCCTTTGCTTCCGAGAACCGTGACGCGTCCTGCACGTTCATAGAATTGGGCAAGGCGGCTTCCCAGATAAGCGGGGTAACCTTCTTCACCAGGCATTTCCTCCAAACGGCCGGACATTTCACGGAGGGCCTCGGCCCAGCGGGAGGTCGAGTCTGCCATCAAGGCGACAGAGTATCCCATGTCACGGAAATATTCGGCAATTGTGATTCCGGTGTAGATGGAAGCTTCACGAGCGGCAACTGGCATATCAGAGGTGTTCGCGATTAAAACGGTACGCTTCATTAGGCACTCGCCGGTATAAGGGTCAATCAATTCAGGAAATTCATTTAGTACATCGGTCATTTCGTTACCGCGCTCACCGCATCCGATATAGACAATGATATCTGCCTTCGCCCATTTGGCGAGCTGGTGCTGGGTAACGGTTTTTCCGGAACCGAAAGGGCCCGGGATGGCGGCAACGCCGCCGTTTGCAATCGGGAACATGCAATCAATGACGCGCTGTCCGGTTACCAAAGGCATCGACGGAGCGTGCTTCTTCACGAACGGACGGCCGACACGAACCGGCCATTTTTGCATCAAGGTGAGGGCTTCTTCTTTGCCCTTATCATCAACAATCGTGGCAACAACATCGGTCAGGCGATAATTACCGGAATCAATCTTTGTGATTTTTCCGGTCTTTCCTGGCGGAACCATAATCTTATGAATTACAATCGGTGTTTCTTTAACGATACCGATTACATCACCGCCGACTACGGAATCGCCTACTGCAACCTGCGCTTCAAATGTCCATACTGTGTCGCGATTCAAGGAAGGAATCTCGATACCACGTGAGAGGTTATTTCCCGTGCGGGCCATAATCTCCTCCAATGGACGTTGGATACCATCGAAAATGCCTCCGATGAGGCCAGGCCCTAATTCTACTGACAAAGGCATGCCCTCAGATTCAACTGGCTCACCGGCCTTTAGCCCGGCCGTTTCCTCGTATACCTGAATTGACGCGCGCTGTCCGTGCATCTCGATAATCTCACCGATTAATCGTTCATTACTTACACGTACCACGTCGAACAGGTTTGCATCACGCATTCCCTCGGCGACAACGAGTGGACCTGAGATTTTCACGATGTTTCCCTTGCTCATGCTCTTCGTCTCTCCTTTAACTATCTTGCAAAATATCACTTCCGACGGCCTTTTCCACGGATTTGGAAATGGCCTTCATGCCCATGCCACGATTTCCGGTGACGCCGGGAATCGGGATGATTGCGGGAAGCGGTTGATGGCTGTATTTATCGATTTCATCCTCTAACGTTGCCGCCAGAGCTTCTGTAATGAGAATTACGGCATAATCGCCTTGTGCCAGATGGTGCAAAGTCTGTGCCGGGTTATCAATTCTGTCCAACGGAAAAATATCCAGTCCGATGGACACGAATCCGTAAATGCTGTCTCTGTCGCCGATGGCGGCCATTTTCTTAATCATAAAGCCTCCTTAATCGGTCTTTTACGGCATGAACCGGCAAATCACTTTGCTTTGCCGCCAAAATAATGCGGATATTCTTAATTTCTGCTTCCTTATAAAGATAGAAAGCAATTAATGGATCGGGGCCCAAAGACTTATATTTCAAGGCTTCCAAAATGCGGATTTTCTCGTCATCGCTCCACTTTTCAAAAGCGTCCGGCTGTGTGCTTAAAAAAGCAACACCATTCTTGTATGGCGTTGTGGCGAGGTATTGCAAAAGGGCATCCTTGCCTTTTTCTGCCGCCTCCAGAAGCTTATCCTTCGGCAGTGTGTCGCACCCTGCAACGGCCTTTGTCATAAACTCAATATCTTTACCTGCACGAATTGCGCGGAAAGCAGTCTTTATATCGGCTGACGCCACAAAAATCTCCGCCTCTTCAATCAAGAGGGGAATGTGGCTCTTCTTTGCTTCTGCAAGCATATAAGAAAGACACTCGCGGTCTATCGCTAAATCCGCCGACTGTCCATCTCCCGTTCGCACGAGAAGATCATAGGTCTCCTCACCGAGTGTCGCAAAGGGCTCCGGCAAAGCGGCAAAATCGTGATTGGTAATCGCGTCCTTCATCACATCATGTGAAATTACGGAAGGCCCAATAAAATACGTATCTACATCATAATCGCAAAGCAACGACTTAATGCCCGCTTTGAGATTATGGAAATCCTTGCGTATGATGAGTGGGTAAAAAATCGACGCATCCGGTGCACTCTCTAAAATCCATTGCCACGTCCGCAAAAGTTCGGTGCGCAATAGCAAAGAAATATCCTTCATGTCGCTCGGAATCTGCCATCCTTTTTCTGCCAAAAGTGCAACAACCGACTCGTATGACGGCGCACCCAGCAATTTATCCATATCTTGCATGGAGAAAAGAGACTTCTCCATAACATGGACGCCGGATACTGCATATGCATATTTTGACTCCGCAATGGCCATTCTTACTTCAACCTTTCCAATGTTCTTTCTATCTATTAATGATGGTGATTACCTGATTACAATCCGAAAAGAATTTGGTTAACCACATCGCGCATTTGCTCCTTTTGGTTCTCGAAAAGCGCGTCAACCGTTCCGTTATACTCGATATCACCGCAAATCAGGATGCATCCTGCGGCAAAATCACCCGCTTCTTCGGAAATCTCAACGGTAGCACCGATTTGCTTCGAAATCGCTTCAGCGAAGCCCTTCGGCACATTCGGAAGATCTTTTTTTGCCAAAATCAATCGGCCATCTTCTCCTTCCGAACTCTTTTCCACAAAAGAACGAATCATCGTAAAGGTTTCGTCCGCAGGCATCGCAATAAAGCGTTCCTTCGTCTCTGCCAAAACCTCATCAATAACCGCGACCTTCTCCTCGAGGACCCGCCGCTTCGCTGCGCTCAGCGCGGCGGCCTTCGCCTTGCTCTCCCGCTTGCCAATCGCATCCTTCGCCTCACCGAGCAACCGCTCTCGCTCCAGGCGCGCGGCCTCCGCCTTCGAGGCCTTCGTTTTCTCGGCCTCTCGTGCGGCGTTCTCGATTCTCGCTTCACACGAGAGCTTCGCATCCTCATTGATTTTATCTATGATGGCATCCAATCCTGACATAGCTACTCCTTCGTGTAACGCCGATGCGGCGCTTCGAAATTCATTACCGTTTGTTTGTCTTAAGCATATTGCCTCGCTGAATAAAGCGCTGATGGCACATCATTCGCAAAACAAAAACGCTCGGCAATCCGTTCTCTGTTCTCCGATTCTCCGAGAATCAGAGTCCCAATTGGGAAATGTTCATAACGGTCAGCAAAGAAGTAATGAAGCAAAGAAGTGCATAGAACTCAACGAAAGCAGCAGAAAGAACTGCTTTACCGGACTCAGAGTCCTTCTTGGATACGATGTTAACACCAGCTACAGTAACGCGTGCCTGAAGCAATGCAGAAACCATACCGCCGATGGCAATCGGTAAGCATGCTAAGAAATAGAGAAAACCAGCTGTAAAGGATACCGCTGACGATCCTCCCAAAACACCGATTTGTGTAAGCAACAAGATGGTTACAACCAATCCGTAAAGTCCCTGTGAACCCGGAAGCAGCATCAAAATCATCAGCTTCGAGAACTTAGACGGATCGTCAATGATTACGGGAGCCGCAGCCTCCGCCGTCATGTCAACACCCTTTGCCGAGCCTACGCATGTCAAAGTGACAGAAAGTGCACCTCCAATTAGTGCCAGTAAAATACCCCAACTCATTTATTTGTCCTCCTTATATTTGTAATGCTTGGTATTCATTTTGAATGGGTGGAACATGGTACCGCCACCCTCATAGAATTTGCCGAAGAATTCGACATATTCCAAACGATTTCCGTGAACATACGCGCCAAGTGCGCTGATGCCCATATTCACTGTGTGTAAAACAACGAATACGATGATGAAAATAATCAGCCGTCCGATTCCCGAGAGGAAAATAGTACCGATGGTATTGGCTACCATGCCGACAATTCCGGTAACGAGACCGAGGGCCATCAAACGAGAATACGATAAAATATCACTGAAATATCCGGTAACATTATAGAGACTTCCGAGTCCTCCGATAATCTTGCCGATAATGGTCGGCGACTTGCGTCCCTGTGTACATACGAGCCCTAAAGCACCTGCAATTGCTACATACTTGCCGATTTCTGCAAGCGGAAGAGACGTCTTAACGAGCATCGGAATAATGACCAAAATGAGACCGGCAAACCCGACCCACCAGAAGCCGACGTCAAAGCAAGCACCGATTCGATCACCATGCTTCCACATATTGACAAACTTCAATGCCAAACCAGCCATCAAATGGATAAAGCCTAATACGAGGCTAACACCGAGCATAAACATCGGGTTCTGCGCCGGGTCAAACCATATCGGCTTAAGACTCACGGAGCCATCGAAGAAACCGGTGCTGATGGCTTGCACAACATTTCCAAAGAAGCTACCGAAAAGAAATCCCCAGAAGGTGGACGAAATGCCGCAATATAGGAACTTACGCATATTTTGTTTTGTCGCGCCTTCCGGCTTCAGTTTTAATAGAATAAATAGCGTGCCGATAATCATCAACAAACCGTATCCGGCATCGGAAAGCATCATGCCGAAGAATAAATAGTAGAAGAAGCTCATAACCGGATTCGGGTCTAAGTCATTCTTTGAAGGCGCACTGTAGCCTTCAACAATATCCTCCACAGGAGCGGCAAATGCATTATTCTTAAACTTAATCGGGACTTCCTCGTCATCGCGCGGATCACGGCATTCCACATAAAGCGTGAAATTTTCTTCGAGCTCCTTACAAAGCGGCTCGCAATCGGATTCGGCAATAAAACCATCTAGGATAAATGTCTTTTGGGAGAAAAGCACCTGACCGAGCATCTCATATTTATCCTTACGCATGAGCATGTAATCCGACAAGAAATAGAGATTATCAAGCTCTTCGGAGAAGGTACCCATTTTATCTCGGCAATCGAGGATGGTTTGGGCGGATTCTTCAATACGCGCACGCAGCTTCGCGATACGGTACGCCGGCGGATGCTTCGTCGGGTCAGAAGGAGCGACAAAGCCGAGATTACGGAAAACATACATGATATCGTCAAAAAACGCCTTGTGCGCCATGATAAAAAGACATGTTTGTTCGCGTGCAACGGAAATGATTTCCACATAAAAATCCGGAATCGAAATATTCTCTGGAGAGAAATCCTCGCCGCGTGTGGCGGCATTCGAAGCCATATAGGCGACATATTTTTCATCGAAAAGCTTCTTTAAAGCCGCTTCATCGCATGTAAAGGGCAGTTGCCCGACAGCGCATGGTGCTTTCGCCGTGCCTTGGAATTGCATCGGTACGTCCAGGTTTTCCCACGGTAAAATCTGATCAAGACGATTTTCTGTGTGAATACGAACCGTCTTCTCCGAGGCGATTTTACGGTCGAGTGCTTCTATTTCATAGGCAACACGCATGGTCTTTTCGACGCAATCGGTTCTGGCTGCAAACTCTTCGGCGGACAGCTCCTTACGCCCCATAAAACCTTCCAAAAGCGAATGCTTCACGTTGCCATATTGTTCAATCAATTCAATGGCTCGTTTTACGGTTTGCAATGATTTATCGAATTGGGCAATACTGGTCTGTGTGGAAATCAAAGCGACCGATTCATCCTCGTCGTCCTTGAATCGCTCCGTCACATCAACCGTACCGATGCGTTGCAAAAAATCCACGACCTTTTTCGCGTCGCTTTGCATCGCTATGATTTCTATGTGTTTCATCGGAACAATGGCCACGTATTATTGCCTTCCTGTTACTATATTTAGGGCGGCGGTAATCGCTGTTTCGCGGTTCGTCTTCGCCTTTTCGCGCAAAGCATCTGCGTCGTCCTTCGCGTGTAAAATCGCATCCTCACGGATTTGTTCTTCTTTTTGGGCTTGGGCTTGGTAGAGCGAATCCACTTCACTACGGGCGTCGGAAAGAGTCGAATAGTAGGCGTTACGAGCTTCCTCGTCCGCCTGCAGAAGGATTGCATTCGCTTTATCCCGAGCATCCTGCTCGAGTTGTTGTGCTTTTTTCTCTACTTCCAAAACGCGATTGACTTGTTCTGATGCCATGTCACTTGCCCCCAAAAAAGAAATGGAAATCATTTTACAAACGTCCGCGTCTATTTTCACATGAATGTCGCATTTTATCAAGGACATATTTGTACATTTTGTTGGAAATTTGCCAAAACCCGAGATACGCGCCCATCCTTTGCGTCATTTTTCTTGCGAGTGAAAATGTGTATAATAGTTGAGTATTATCACTCTAATTATAGAGTCATCGCGGAGGATTTTTATGAGCATGTTAAGTATCCGTAATCTAACAACGATATATCCCGGCGGGAAAGTCGCCGTTGACAGCGTATCACTCGATGTTGAAGAGGGTGAATTGTTTGCATTCATCGGGCATAATGGTGCCGGAAAGACGACTACAATTAAAAGTATTGTTGGGCTTTTGCCAATCACGGAAGGAACAATTATGGTGGATGGCATTTCCGTTACGGAGCATCCCATTGAAACAAAGAAACGTATTGCCTATATACCTGATAACCCGGAGCTTTATCCGAACCTAACGGGGATGCAGTTTTTGGATTTTGTGTCGAATGTTTTTCGCGTTCCGAAGGAAACGAGGATGGAACGGATTCGGAAGTATGCCGATGCGCTTGAAATCCGAGACGTATTAAATGACCAGATTCAATCGTATTCTCATGGCATGAAGCAAAAGCTCGCGATTATCGTTGCCTTTGTGCACGATCCGAAGCTTTTGATTATGGATGAACCTTTTGTCGGACTCGACCCGAAGGCGGCTTTTACCGTGAAAGAGATTATGAGGGAGTTTTGTTCGCGAAATAACAGTATCTTCTTCTCCACGCATGTTCTGGAGGTCGCGGAGAAGCTTTGTGATAAGGTTGCAATTATTAAGAACGGCAAATTGATTGCTTGCGGTACGATGGAAGCGGTGAAGGGTAATTCTTCGCTCGAAGAAGTCTTCTTGGAAATCACTGAGGAGGCATAATTTCATGTATCACTTGTCATTGCTTCTCAAAGTCAGTTTTCAAAACATGCTGGGAGGTCTTCGCAATAGGAAGACCCCGTATATAGCTTCCTGTATTCTTCTCGGATTCGCCTATATTATGCTGGGTGTTTTTTGTGTTGGACAAGGGGTGGCAATTAGTGTGATGGCCATCTCCAATCATACGCCGGAGTACGGCATTTTTATCTGTATCCTGGTCAGCGTTGTAATAGGGCTTTTTTTCGGCATTTTACGCGCTTCTCAGCAAAACAAAAACAATGATGCAGATCTTTTGCTTGCTATGCCTATAAAAAAAACTACGGTAGTAATCTCGTCTTTCGTCATTCGATATTTCTATGACGGACCGATGATTATTTTGATTATGCTTTCGAGCGTTCTTTCGAATTTTGTCTTGGGACAGCTCGATGTCCTCGGTTTGCTTCGCGGCATCCTCATTACCTTTCTTTTGCCGTTGCTTTCCATCGTCTTTTCAACGACCATCGGTACTTTCCTACTCTTTATCAAAACCCGATTTAAGGGAGGCTCCTATATTATCACCGCGCTTTCTTTAGCATTAATGATGGCGTATTTCTATTTTGCAAGCTCCTCGAGCAGTATCATGACAGCTCTTGTAAAAAGCACCAAGAATTCGACTGAATTCATGAATAAGGTGAAGCCGATATATTGGATTGCCGATGCGATTTTCAGCGGAAATCCGTTGTTTATGGCATTTACTCTCGCGGTTTTACTGATTCCGTTTGTTTTGCTGGTGATTTATGTGGCAAAGAATATCACGAAGACGGACTATCAGCATTCGAGTAAAGATAAACGAATTCGCATTAAGACCATCACACCAACGCGTGCCTTTTTTGGCATGGAGGTTAGAAAGTATTTATCGTCAAGCATTTATGTGATGAATACGCTATTCGGGCCGGTTTTGTTGATCTTATTAATGGTTACAACACTGGTTCTCGGACCGGAGCAAATGATTAGCTTCTTCGGTAAATCGTTCAGTGCAAGCAGTGCGGATGGTGATGTGGTCATACGTCAAGCCTCATCTGCGGTAATTTCCGCTTTCCTATGTAGTATCATGACCTTCATTTCGACGATGGTATTGACAACGCCGGCATCTGTTTCGCTCGAAGGTAGTCGGCTGTGGATTACGAAAACAATGCCGGTATCGACGCGGCAAATTTTATGGTCAAAGATTGGTTTGAACATCGTGCTATGTGTACCGGCGTTATTGGTTTGTGGAACAGCGATTGGAATCCGTATGCAACTACCAACATTGATGATTCTTTTTGATGTGTTAATCGCGGTAATTGCGTCGATATGTTCTTCCGTGTGGGGAATGATCATGGGGCTTCTTTTCGTACGGCTTGATTGGACCAATGAAGCACAGGTAGTGAAGCAAGGCATGGCGATGGGCATATCAATGTTGATTGGCGGGTTCATCGATGCTTTTGTAATTACGATTTTACTCGTCACAGCCGTCATGAAATTATCGGATTCTGCCATATACATCGCTTTGTCTGTATGCTTAGGTTTTGTGCTTCTCTTGGCCGGCATTGGAATCGTAATTGTTGAGAATTACGGGGTTCGCCGCTTTAATTCTTTGCGAGGATGATGCATGAACAAGGACGAGACAAGAGAGCAAACGAAAACAAATGCAGTCACGTGGGAGAAGCCATTTTCCAATAGAGAAAAAGAGTTGGCTCAAATTAAAGACCGTTATGATGCCGCGCCGAAAGAAACGAAGGAGCTGTTTGCACGTGCATATACAGGATTACGAGATAAGGTTGAGCGCGAAGGCGTGATTGCGAATGCAATTCACGGGACGCGTATGCGTCTTCATGTGTTTCATGATCTGCATTTTTCGATTGATGATGAGCCGGTACACGTGGATTTCTGTCTGATTTCCGATGATACGATTGTCTTGATTGATGCATATGAGGAGGCACCGCTTGATACACCGCGCTTTGATCGACGTTTCGCGAAATTACCGGATTTTCCGAGCCCGCAACGCTTAGAAAACAATGCATATTTGATTGCAGAGCTGCTACACCGCGGGGGCTTTTTGGGCCGAAAAGAGATGATTCGCGTTACGCCGCTGCTTGTCGACACAAAACAACAATTAAATGACAAAAATATATTAGCCGAGTCGCGTAGCCTCCTATATAATGAAATAAAAGCGACCTCCGTGCTATCGATTATGGGCCTTGGAGAGTGGCTATGCTCAAATATGGGAGAGAACCCGCGCGGTAAGCCTTTCTTCAACGAAAAAAAGCTGCCGAAGATTTGCGAATATCTCATTTCTCACATCTCAAAATAGAGTAAAACGGAGGAAATGGCCATGGACATGCGTACGATGCAGAAGTTGGATGAAAAGGTTTCTCTTTTAGGCTTTGGCGGCATGCGGTTTCCGCTGAATGAGAACGGCGGTATCGACGAAAAAGCAGCGGAAGCCATGCTTGATTACGCTTACTCGAACGGTGTCAATTATTTTGACACGGCATATCCGTATCACAGCGGAAAGAGTGAACCATTCATGGGGCGCATTTTGAAAAAATATCCGCGGGAGAAGATTCGTATTGCGACGAAGCTTCCTTGTTGGGAAGTGAAGAAGCCTGAAGATGTCGAACGTCTTTTTAATGAACAATTAGCTCATTTGCAAACCGATTATGTTGATTTCTATTTAATGCATGCTTTGGAGAAAAACCGTTGGCACGACATGCTGAAATTGGGTGTTGTCGAGTCACTTGAGAAGCTACAAAGGGAAGGGAAAATCCGCCATCTCGGCTTCTCTTTCCATGACGAATATGACGTTTTTGAAGAAATTATCACGTATCGCAAGTGGGATTTTTGCCAAATCCAACTGAATTACATGGATGCTGACCAACAAGCCGGTTTACGCGGTCACGATTTAGCCATGAAGCTTGGTGTTCCGCTTGTAATCATGGAACCGATAAAGGGAGGCTCATTAACGTTACTTCCCGAAGAGTCGGTGAGCGCACTCCTTTCTATTGATTCCGATGCCTCACAGGCGAAATGGGCACTACGCTGGGTCGCTTCTTTGTCGAACGTCTATACGATTTTAAGTGGCATGTCAACGCTGGATCAGGTGAAGGAAAACGTGAAGATTTGCTCGGACTTGGTTCCGCTTTCCGAGGAAGAATTGACGGCAGTGGACGCTACCCGCCGATTTTTGGAAGCACGCATTCACAATAATTGTACCGGCTGTCGATATTGTATGCCTTGTCCGCAGGGCGTCGACATCCCGAAGAATTTCTTTTTATGGAATGAATATGGGAAATATGCTAATCGTGGTTCTGCTGCTTGGCATTGGCAGAACGAGATATCCGCCGCTGAAAAACCCGATCATTGTATAGAGTGCGGTCTTTGCGAGACAAAGTGTCCGCAACACATATCGATTCGCGAAAATCTGAGACAGGCGAAGATGGATATGGACGCGACAATCGAGAATAATTAACCAAACGAGCGAGCATAGACTCGCTCGTTTCATGTGGATAAGTTCGGATTGTCGGTGTTTTTTCTCTACTATTCTCGGAGAAAAGCGGAATACCCGCAAAAGAGTTGCTTTTTCATTCTGGAACTCGTATCATGTGACATATACAACATTATTTGATACTTAGCATTTCTGTTTGCACATTATTCATAAAATGACGTCATTTTCCGCCGCGAGTTTTGTAAAATCCGTACAAATTTTTCTTTTTTGAGCGCATAATGTAAATAGAAATCATTGCACGTCAAACGTGCGTGTTGATATTTCCTACCCGGAAGGAGGCGATTCGATGAATCAGTATCTAGTTACCGGAGCAACAGGCCAGTTAGGCAATACCATAGTACGGTTGCTTCTTGATAATCAGAAACAAGTCCGTGTGCTGGTGCATCCGGAAGAAGACACGACCCCGTTAGCAGGCCTGCCTGTCGAAGTGGTATATGGGGATATCATGGTCAAGGATTCGCTTAAAGATTTTTTTGATTTACCGAATCCGCGTGAAGCTATTCTTGTACATGCACAAGAGCGCAACGTCATTTCCGAGAAGAAGGATTTGATGGTACGCCGCGTGAACGTTCAGGGTACCATGAATATTACCGATACTTGTGTGAAGAAGAAAATCGGTAAATTAATCTACATTGGTTCTGCCCACGCGATTCCGTCCAGTCCGGACGGAAAGCCGGTGCAGGAGTCAAACTACTTCGACCGTAATAAGGTAGTCGGAGATTATGCGCAATCCAAGGCTGAAGCGACGCAATACATTTTAGATAAGGTCGCTTTGAATGGTTTGAACGCGGTGATTCTCCTGCCTTCCGCGATTATGGGCCCGTTCGAATACGGCGAGTCGGATGTTGTTTCTTTGATTCGTGACTATCTTTCCGGCGATTTGAAGGTATCTGTCCCCGGCGGTGGTGATTTTACCGACGTACGCGACGTAGCTGCCAGTGTTTTGAAAGCATCCGAATCGACTGATAGCAGTAAAGGTTCGTGCTATATCCTTTCCAACACGTATATCAGTACGCAGGACTTCTTACATTCGCTTCATGAGATTACTGGTCATGAAGAGGTAACAAAGACAGTGCCGAATTGGCTTCTTGGTTCATCTGGTATTGTTAAGCTTTACTACAAGATTACACGTAAGGAGAACCCGAAGGAGAAGTTCGGACTCTTCACCTCGCAACAGCAACGGCAATACACCCACGAGAGAGCCGAAACGGAGCTCGATTACAATCCGAGAGATGTACATCAATCTCTGGAAGACACCGTATCTTGGGTGGAGATGCAAAAGGGTGAATAATCGATCTTTGGAGATTCGGTATGCTGACCGAATGACAATGAAATATGTATATTCTTTCTTGAATGAATGAACGAATAAAGCAACGACCGTTTCCTCCGATGCGGTCGTTGTTTTGGTGATGGCGAAAAGAAGCGAATTCAAGAAAGGGACTGGTGGTCACGATTACGAGTTCGACTTTTCAACGTGTAAAGAACGCAATATTGTGGTATAGTTTCTTTGAAGTATTTTCGAAAAGAGGAACGTGCGTTATGGCAAAAACAGCATTGTTGGTAATTGACGTCCAAGCCGCTTTGATGGAAGACCATCCTTATGACGAGAAACGCTTAATTGATACCATCGTCCGTTTAGAGACGATGTGCCGCGAAAATGATATGGAAGTTATTTTTGTTCGGCACGAGGATGAAGTTTTGAAAAAAAGAACACCCGGCTGGCAGATTTATTCGAAAATCGGCCCGGTCGGAGACGAGAAAATATTTGACAAAGATTGCCCGAGTGCTTTTATCCGAAGTGGATTGAAAGAATATGCCAGAGAAAAGGGTATTACGCGCTTTATTATCACAGGCTTACAAACCGACTTTTGCATAGATGCGAATGTCCAAGCTGCGAATGAGCATGGCTTCGAGGTCGTCATTCCCCGAGGAGGTCACAGCACATTTGATAATAAACATTTATCTGGTGATGAATCCTATCACTACTACACCTATGATATTTGGAAGAATCGCTACGCGACTGTTATGTCCGTAGATGATATCGAGGAGAGTATATGAAATCACAGTTTTTTCCGTACGATAACACATGGCCGCGTGCCCAGCATTTCCACTACTATGCGAATATGTATCCAACGAATTTATCGGTTAACATTCGTTTGGATGTGACATCCCTCGTGACGGCCCTTCGTGCGAAGAACGTTCCACTTGCACCAGCCTTCTATTACATGGCTACCAAAGCCATCAATATGCAAGGGGAGCTGAGTGTTGCCTATAAAGACGGCGCTATTGGTTGGTGGAATTATCTCAATCCGACCTATCCGGTCTTCCATGAAGACGACGAAACGGTGACGCTTCTTTGGACTGAATACGAAGAGGATTTCTTGCTCTTCTATGAGAAATATCAGCATGACATCGAGAAATTTGGGTCAAGCCATGGTGTGATATCCATGAAGGGTATGCCGCCAATGAATAGCTTCAATATTCACTATCAGGAATGGTTTTCGTTTGACGGTCTATCTATCGATTTGCATGAGACAAAGGATTACTTTTTCCCGAGCGTTGATATCGGTAAGCCGATTGAAGAGAACGGCAAAATTCTGGCGCCAATTTCTATTACGATACATCGTGCCGCAAGCGATATGATTCACGTAAAGAAGTTCTTCGATGATGTGATGACTGCGGGCAAAGACGTGGAAGAGAAAGTAAAAACGCTGTAAGGCGAGACCGCAAATGCAAAATAGTTACAGGATTCACGTTAAACGACGGCACGTAAGTACCGTCGTTTTGTTTGCCATCGGTGTAAAAGTACACACCAAAGATTTCATAGCGCGATTAATATGGAATGCAGCAGCATTAATATTCAGGAGTAAAAAAAACCCATACGGAATTAGAAAATTCACCTGCGGCGAATGTATGTTCCACACCATCAATCGTTACTTTGTAAACGGGGAAAACATGTTCACGGTGATAGCGAGAATCGGTTACTTTTACCTTCTCGGGTGTACTTACCCATTTATAGTCAAACATGTTTACGCCAAACAAGCGCGTGTTACCATCTACTCCGGTAATCCTATGCGTCCATGTGGGTGTATTGTTTTCTTCCATTTTGATTGCCTCCTTTGTCCGGAAAGAATTGACAGCTTCCCGCGACACATCATAAACAAGACTAAAAAAGCGAAAGTCGATTCCGAACCATCAGGGGTCCGAAGTCGACTACTGTTAAATTGGTGGAGCGGGTGTTGTCATGGGCGAACACTCGCAAAAGGAATCTGTATCACCATTCAGCGCTGTTTCTATATCCCCTAAGCGGGATATCTTCGATACTCAAAGGGCGTTTATTTTTATTGATTATAAGCGTAAAATGGACGTGTACAAGTACACTGAGTAGACGAAAATGTTGAATTCGAAGTATAGCAATTAGGCGCAACTTTTTAATCGGAATTTGCGTAGGAAAAGAAATGAAAAATCACTTTGCTTCTATGCATATATTTCGTAATTCTTACATTAGTGGGAACTTGCTATGTTTTTGTTGATTCTGGTCAAGTAAATGCAGGGTATATCTGTGTTCCTTTGGTATGCGTGTTGACGTCGCTTATTGCATATTGGAAATACAAGTAATCGGCAGCTTCAAGCTTGTAGAGAGGATGATTATTTATGAAGAAAATGATTGGATGCTGTGGTTTGGACTGTGAAAAGTGTGATGCTTACCTTGCTACCGTGAATAATGACGATACACTTAGAGATAAAACGGCAAAACTGTGGAGTCAATTAAATAACATCGAAATAACAGCGGCAATGATAAATTGTACGGGCTGTCGCGCAGATGGTGTTAAAACATACTTTTGTGGAAATCTGTGTGAAATTCGCAGATGCGCTATGAGCAAGAGCTTTGAAACGTGCGGCGAATGTGCTGAGAAAGATGCATGTAAAACGGTAGCCCAGATACATATGCACAACGAAGCAGCCAAAAGGAATCTGGAATAAATTCCGTTTTTGTGAGGATTTGGTCAAATCGGAATTTGCACGCAGCACAATGAGGTCTACGAAGCGTTGATTGCGTGTGCTCGTATTTTGGGTATCATAAGTATATTGGAGATGATAAGAATGACTTTCACACCTATTGACCTGCAAAACTGGAAGCGAGGTCAAATGTTTTACTATTTTTCCAAAATGGCACCTACCGGCTACTCTATGACAGTCAATGTTGACATCACTGTGTTAAAGGAGACTGTCACGGAAGCAGGTTTAAAATTCTTTCCGGCATACTTGTGGTTGGTCACCAAAAACCTCAATCGTCAGACGGAGTTCAAAATTGCCGAAAAGGATGGCGTGCTCGGTTGGTATGATACTCTGACCCCTCTGTATGCCAGCTTTCATGAGGACGACCACACATTTTCTTTAATGTGGACAGAATACACGGACAACTTTACGCTGTTTTATCAGAAGTATATTTCTAATCAACAATGCTATGCGAACAATCACGGTGTACTATGCCAGCCACAGACACCGCCCCCGCCCAACGCATATACCGTTTCATGTATTCCGTGGGTTGAATTTACACATTTTGCCGTTCATAGTTATGAAAATAAGCCATATTATTTTCCCTCTATTGAAGCGGGAAAAATCATTGAAAGTGACGGCCGATTGCTCATGCCGCTTTCGCTTACATGTCACCACGCTACAACAGATGGGTATCATGTCAAATGCTTTCTTGAATCATTGGATGAGGATATAAGAGACTTTAAACAATATCTATAAATTCCGGTTTGTGTGGATGACAAGCATAAAAGGGGGATACTCTTTTGCGGAATAGTTGATCACTAAAATTGGAATTTGTTAAGGCAAAACAATGATGAAGAATAAACCTGAAATTAGCTTTGATGCAATAAAAAGAGTCGTCGAATTGTTCTTCATATGAAAAAGAAAAATGCTGTTAAGTCATTGATTTAACAGCATTTCTTGGTGGAGCATAGGGGGATCGAACCCCTGGCCTCCAGATTGCGAACCTGGCGCTCTCCCAGCTGAGCTAATGCCCCAAATAGTACCTCAATATTATCGTGTCATCCTTTCGAATTGTCAAGGCGATTTTTACGATTGTGAAATGGTATACTGGAGTCAAGTGAGGTGCCAATTATGCGACAAAATAGGATTCATTGGATGACACTTTTCATCGCCGTACTATGGACGGTTACATGCGGAAATGCGATGCTCGACGAATGCGCTTTACGTGCGGATGCGGGCAATATTACAATCAGTGGCATTTCTTTTTCTTCAGATACGGATTGCGAGGGCGATGGGTTTGCGTACGATGCGGAACACAACACATTAACGCTTTCGGATTATGAAGGTGCTTTTATTGATATTCGCGCAGGGCAAAAGATTACGATTGCACTTGAGGGAAATAATGTTTTGACAACGAATACGGCGGTTGCGTCGATTTCGGCGATATCATCGATTTGCATTGTCGGAGATGGTTCGTTGGAGTTACATGCGAATGGTATGACAAAGGCGATTGCGGTGTGTTCCGGAGGGCTTTCTGTGACGGATGCGACGATTGTCATTTCCGACACACATGCAGATATTTCGGAAGAATATCTGATCGAAGTGGAGAGTACGGCAGTTTTTTCGAACGCGAAGCTGAC
>Ga0116152_10000237_pt1 | contig 44699 bp, 43 predicted proteins | sample AD_UKC119_MetaG_FD_89894 | JGI IMG/M metagenome (GOLD analysis project Ga0116152, IMG submission 89894) | Active sludge microbial communities of municipal wastewater-treating anaerobic digesters from Hong Kong - AD_UKC119_MetaG | ecosystem: Engineered > Bioreactor > Anaerobic > Digestate... | reverse complement strand
GATTTGACTTTCCTGAAAATGACCAATCCATAAACAAGAAAATATGGCATCCGAAGAAGTTCGGGTGTCTGAAAAATTTTGGTTCCTGGCGGGACAAAATCGGAAGAGCAAGAGGGTAACACGCAGAGCGGTGTTACGAGCCATTTTTGCCCTGCAAAGCCCTTTGCTCATGGGACTTTACCCGTTTTTACGTTTTGATAGACAAACTGAAAATTGGGTCAAATCCCTTGGCAAATCCCGTTGCTACTGAAAAAAAATGACCCAATGTCGTAAAATATCAAAAATGGACAATTTCTATACCATACGGTTCAAACGGCGTACTGCAAAAAGGTTCAAGGCCTTTTCGAAGAAGGTTGCCAGTTCCTATTCCGAAACAATGGAACATATCATCGACTTTTTTGAATGGCACGGATTTTTGCCATCCGAACGGTTTGAAAAGAGTGTGGGACAGGAACTAATCCGGAATCGAAAACGAACCGAAGCGGCTATAGCCATCATCAAGGACATTGAAAAACAACAGACCCTGCCCACCAAGGCAATGCTGGACACTTTGTTTAGGGAAATATCCCAAGTGGAAAATGGCGAAGCGGAAGAGCTTGAAGAAGATTTTGATTTCGGAGCGCCAGAACCCTTTTCCCGGGACACGGAACTGGAACACTACCGGAACCGCTACGAGGAAATGCAACAGCTACTCAGTGGCTATAAAAACCAGGTGCAGGAACTGCTGGAGCAATTGATCCATGTAAAGGGAACCTTTGGCAAGGGACATTACAGACTGGACATGGACATGGAAGAATTTGAAAATCTTAAGAAAAGACTGAACAATGTACATCACCATCACCGCCCAGAAAACTGAGGGCAATTATGCCCAAAGCGCCGCCGACTTTGTGGACTATCTGGAAAAGGAAAACGAGGGCAAGACCGTAGAGGAGCAGGAACACTTCTTCAATCAACATGAGGAAGAAATATCCGCTGAAGAGGTCATCAAGGAAATAGACGGTAATACGGCCAAGCTCAAGACAAAAGAACCTAAATTCTACTCGATCACCCTAAACCCGAGCGGGAGGGAACTGAAAACGATACAGGATTCTCCCGAGGCTCTGAAACAATATACAAGGGAAGCGATGAAGGACTATGCCAAGGCCTTCAATCGGGAAATAGATGGCAAGCCTATAAGCGTGGATGATATTAAATACTATGCCAAGGTGGAACGGCAGCGAACCTTTAAGGGCAACGATAAACAGATTATGGAAAACCAGCCCTATGCTACCAGGATCCTGCAACTGAAACAGGAGATCCGAAGTATCGAGCGTGGGGAAAGTACGGGAAACATCAAAAAACTACAAAGTGACATCCAACGTTTGGAAAAGGAAGCCCCGCACCAACTTGACGGGAAACGCATTGTCAGGGGAATGCCCAAACCGGGACCGCAGAGCCATATCCATATCATTGTCAGCCGAAAGGATGCCTCCAACCGGTACAGCCTTTCGCCCGGGAGCAAGTACAAGGCTTCCGAAGTGGAGATGAACGGCAGGACCGTAAAACGAGGCTTTGACAGGAACACCTTTATCAAAAATGCGGAAAAGAGCTTTGACGGGATGTTCGGCTATAAACGGAACTATGTAGAGACCTATACCGCACGGAAAACCTTTTTAAAAGATCCCAAGCTGTATTTTTCTACGATAACAAAACTTCCCACCAACGAAAGGGCAGTAGCCTTTAAACTGTTGCAAAAAACAGGGGTCAATACCACTTTGTTGAGTATTCCGACCAATAAGGTCCAGCTTACCCTAAAAGCCATCAATGCCCTGAAAAAAGGGATTGGCAAGGCCATCGAATCGGGTTCCATCGGGATATGAATTGGCAGGTTGAACATATTATCCTTTATATTATTGTCCCCGTATTGTTTGTGGGTACGGTGCTCTATGGATTATTGTATGGAGAAAAGAACGGACGGACGGATAAAAAATACAAAGTAAGCTTCAAATTAAGGAACGGAAGGTTCAAGGCGGACAATATGCGAAGGGGAGCTTCAATTATCGGTTCGGCGGGTAGCGGTAAGACCGAAAGCGTGGTCTATAATTTTTTGCAGCACTTTAGCAAACATGGTTTTTGTGGGGTCATCCACGACTACAAGGATTTTGAACTGACCGAAATCGCTTATCCATTGTTCAAGGAGAACAAGGTGAAATTCTATACCATTGCCTTTGATGACATCCATTATAGGGTCAATCCCATCGCTCCGAAATATTTGCCCAATGAGGAAAGCGTCAACGAGGTGTCACGGGTGTTGATGGAAAACCTTTTGGAGCAGAGCCTTTCGGAAAACACCGGGAGCAACAAATTCTTTTCCGATGCAGTTGAGGGACTGCTCAGCGGGATGATCTGGAAGATGAAAACGGCCTATCCAGAACAATGCACACTGCCCCACGTCATTGCCCTGTTCCAGTCCATGGACACTAAAAAACTGGTTGCTTTCCTTAAATCCGACCTGACCTCTCGGAGCATGGCCAGTGCCTTTATCAATGGTGTCGAATCGGAAAAACAGACAGCTGGGGTCAAGAGTACCCTGGCCAATGCCTTTAAAAAGATTGGTTCCCAAAAGCTGTTCTATGTGCTGTCCAAGGATGAGGTCCCGTTGGATATTAATAATCCTGAACATCCAGCAGTGGCTTCCTTGGTCAACAATCCCAAGTATGATTCGGCCTATTCCCCGGTGATTGCCATGGTGATGCATACCATCATCAAGCAGATGAGCGTTCGGGGCAGGGAATCCTCGTTCCTGCTTATGGAAGAGGCCCCGACCCTAAAACTGCCCAATATGCACCGCGTCCCTGCAACGTTACGGAGTTACGATATTTGTACGGTTTATGTCATGCAGGACAAGGTGCAGAACGATTTGCTTTACGGGGATAAAGCGAGCAGGGCCATATTGAGCAACCTGTCCTATCAATTTTTTGGCAAGGTCAACGACCCCGATACCGCCAAATACTACGAACGCTTTTTCGAGATCATCAAAAAGCCCACGCATAGTATCAGCAAAAGCAGTGGGCTGAGCTTTGAAAGCCGCATTACCAAAGGGGAAAGGGAAGTGTCCAAGCGCCGGGCAGATCTGTTCTTCAGGTTAAGACAAGGGGAATTTATTGCCTTTGCTGATGGCAAGGACAGAAAGGTGTGGTTCAAACGACCAATCATTTCGCGGGAACCGCCCTCACCAAAGGATTTATCCCTGTCCGATTTGGAGATAAACTACAGGGGGATTCATTCGGAAGTCCTATCAATATTCAAATAACAAAAAAATTACTAATTGGTTTATTTTGGCAGAATATATACTTTATACATGGTTGGCTTCCCAAGCTGATTTAACAAATGGAATATATAATGGATTATTGACTCTATTACTTTTTATTTTATTCTTTTATAAGCGTATCAGAATGATAAATCAATAAGAAAGTAATCTAAGTGTACAGTAGAGTGTACACAACAGATGTTTATTTCTTTTCTTCTAACAACTTATTATACTTTTCAAGTAATGAGTAATATTTTTCTTTTAACATATCAATCTGTTTTAAAGCTTCTTTTAATGTAGCGGGTGTTCCTATTTGCTTATAATCAATACTATTAATTTCTGGAATGAATTTCGAAAAATCATATTCTAAGCCTTTTCCATATTTGAGCAGAATGTGTAGAGATAAGTCCTCATCTTCAATATGCTTGTAATAAGCAGATCGAGAATAGCCAGCTTTTTTAGCAGCAACCTTTGTTGCAACACCTAAGTTTTTAACAACATTTTTTAATATTTCACCCCTATGAATTCTCTTTTTTGCCATAATGGTGTAAAGCTCAAAAAGTAATTGTGTAAAAAAGTGAACAATAATGTGTATTTTTGTACATTTTAGTTTATATTTGAATATATTTTGAGATATCCTACAATGGTAGAGTATCATTTTTAGTTTAAATTTGCGATTCTTCGTAATAATATATTAGAAGCTTTCGCTTGGAGTCTCACGTTAGGAAACTGGTAATTTTTTGCAACGAGATGATAAGCAGATTGCTCACGACCCGGGGCGTGGGCTCTCTTATCGTTGCATGGTATACCAGTGCCGCTAACGTGATAAGTTGAGTTCCGCGCCCTTTTTTTGGCTGCCACTCAACAATTCTTAGCACTTTTTTTATTCTATTCTGGACATCGCAAATAACACAATAGGCTCATTTGTAAAACCAAACGTTCAACATTATTGCGTTATAACAGACCATACCCAAGATCCATAGAGGCCAACTACCCCAACCATGGGAGTTGCCCAGTCTATCTGTGTGGCAAGACCAATTACGAACTCCTTTTTATAAAGAAGCCCAAATGCCCTATCTAGGCCATTTGTCATGGGATTCACAATACACAGTTTCCGGAATACGACACCATTTTCATCCCATGACCAACGACTCCATCCATTTGATTGCATCCGGACAAACAGCCACATCCACGGCCTAAAGCAATGCCATAGGGCTTTTGACCTATCCTGTATTGGGTAAGGTTCGAAAAGCTCCCAGGCTACCTGCATGGAATGCACAGCCCAAACACGGGCCGTTCCACGCATGGATAACAAACAAAAAAACCTCCCAACAAACTTTTGCACGGTCTTGATAGGAGGCGATCGATCAAACAAAACTCATTGTCCAACCTAACTCAAAATTATGAAAAAAATACCGATAAGTACGGGTAAGGGACGCTTTTCCGCTATTCTTTGCCTTATATTCTTCCCATTTCTTACAGCTACAATCACCGCAAGTACTCTTGGGCCAAATCCATTTACCATCCAAAAGCAACAGACCCTTATCCGCGGCACCGTGACCGATCCGTTTGGCCAACCTTTGGCCGGGGTAAACATATTGGTGCAGTCCACAACCAGGGGAACCATTTCCGATTTTGACGGTAGTTATTCCATCGATACCCGACCAACCGATACATTGGTTTTTTCCGCTTTGGGCTACACGACCCAGACCGTTCCCGTTAATGGTAGAATCGAAATCAATATCCAAATGGAAGAGGACGTGACCCAATTGGGGGAGGTCGTTCTCAATGCCGGTTATTATTCCGTCAAGGAAAGGGAACGCACGGGGAACATTTCAAAGGTCAAGCAAAGCGAGATAGAGCAGCAGCCCATTTCAAATCCCTTGGCAGCCATTCAGGGAAGGGTTGCCGGTGTGGAGATCACCCAAACCTCGGGAATTTCGGGGGCAGGCTTCAATATAAGGATCAGGGGACAGAACAGTATCCGAAGCGGTGGGAACCAGCCCCTTTACGTGATCAATGGAGTGCCCTATTCCTCTTCCAGCTTAGGGGAAGAACAGGCGTCCATTATAATCCCGGGAACCGGGATAAGCCCATTGAACAATATCAACCCCACCGATATTGAAAGCATCGAAATCCTAAAGGATGCCGATGCAACGGCCATCTATGGTTCACGGGGAGCCAATGGTGTTGTACTGATAACCACCAAGAAAGGCAAGTATGGAGATACAAAAGTGCAGTTTGATATTTCGTCCGGCATGGGAACGGTATCCAATACCCTTGACTTACTTAGTACACCGGAATATTTGACCATGAGAAAAGAGGCTTTTGCCAATGATGGAGTGGACCCGATACCTTTTTACGCCTATGATGTCAATGGGACCTGGGACGAGAACAGGGAAACCGATTGGCAAAAGGTATTATTCGGTAAAACCGCATATCTAACCAATATACAGGGCTCCATATCCGGGGGCAGTGACCGGACCCGATTTTTGGTCAGCGGTAATTACCATAAGCAGACCAGTGTGTTTCCCGGGGATTACAGCAACGATAAAATATCCGCATTGGCCAGTCTGAACCATACCTCCAAGAATGATAGGTTATCCCTTCAGCTCTCAACAAACTATACCAACAATAGGAACAACCTGCCCGGCGACGCAGCATTGGTGTATGTCGCCCTGGCGTTACCTCCAAATGCACCGGAACTATACAACGAGGATGGCAGCCTGAATTGGGAAAATTCAACATGGACGAATCCTTTGAGTGGTCTGGAGACAAAATATGGGGCAAAGTCCACTATCCTGTTGACCAACGCAAGTGTCGGTTATAGAATACTGGACGAGCTGAAATTAACGACCAATCTGGGTTATACGGAAGATCATCTGCGCGAAATCAATACCGTGCCATCCACTATCTATGACCCTGCTTACGGTTTGGGCGCCGAATCCTCTTATGCCATCCATAATGTGGCACAGAGAACTTCCTGGATTGTAGAACCACAATTGCATTGGAGCCATGTTTTGAAGAACACTGAAATTGGGATATTGATGGGGCTTACCTTCCAAGAGCAAAAAAACAACCGCCTGTCCCAGCTTGCCTTTGGTTTTACCAATAATAATTTTATCGAGAATATCTCGGCCGCTTCAAACCTGTTCCCATTGGCCGATATTGAGGAACAATATCGTTATCAGGCCGTATTCGGACGTATCAATTTAAACCATCGGGGAAAGTATATCCTGAATTTTACGGGGAGAAGGGATGGTTCCAGTCGTTTTGGTCCCAATAAGCGTTTTTCCAATTTTGGCGCCATTGGTGCCGCTTGGATCTTTTCGCAGGAGCGCTTTATACAGAACAACATCCCTTTCGTAAGTTTTGGAAAGCTTAGGGCAAGCTATGGAACATCAGGGAATGACCAGATTGGGGATTACCAGTATTTGGATACGTATTCCTTTGGAAGCGCCCAATACCAAAATACCATTGGGCTCCTGCCGACGAGGTTGTTCAATCCTGACTTTAGCTGGGAATCGAACAGAAAATTGGAGTTTTCATTGGACCTCGGACTTTTTGGTGACCGATTCTTTTTAAGCGGCAGTTATTACCGTAATCGATCTTCCAACCAGCTCGTTGGCATTCCACTTCCCGCTACCACGGGCTTCAGTTCGATCAATGCCAATCTGAACGCCACCGTAGAAAACATCGGTTGGGAATTTTTGATAAATATTGTCAATATAAAGAAGGACCATTTTGAATGGTCAACATCCATTAACCTAACAATTCCAAAGAATAGATTAATAACATTCCCTGAACTGGAAGGCTCGACCTATGCCAATCAGTTGGTCATTGGGGAGCCTTTGAATATCAGAAAGGTCTATCGGTTAAGCGGTGTCAATCCGGAAACGGGCATATACGAATTTGAGGATTTCAATGGGGACGGCATCATATCCGCTCCGGAGGATAAACAGGCGATCAAGGACCTTAATCCTGAATACTATGGTGGCATCTCGAATAGTATTACCTATGGAAAATTCAGGATGGACGTTCTGTTCCAGTTCACAAAACAACTCGGACTTAATTACTGGTCCACAAGCGGAGCCCTTGTTGGTGCCATGACAAACCAACCAAGGGAGGTGATGGATCGATGGCAAAATGCGGGCGACCAAGCCCCAATCCAAAGATTTACAACGGGACTGGACCCGGAAGCATCCCAGGCTTCCCAATTTTATGCCGAAAGCGATGCGGCCATAACCGATGCGTCCTATTTAAGGTTAAAGACCCTTTCATTATCGTACCAATTGTCCAAAAAGGAAAACGATCGCTTGGGGTGTGAACTGTTCCTAAGAGGCCAAAACCTTTGGACCCTTACCAATTATATTGGATTGGACCCCGAGACGAGGTACAGTGCAACCGTTCCCCCGTTGCGATTGATCACCCTTGGAACCCGTTTAACATTTTAAAAACAATATCATGAAATCAATATACCTGCCAATGAAACCATTCAGAAAATCAGTTTTAGGAAAATTATTGCTGATGGCACTTGTATTTACCTCTTGTGAGGATTATGTGGATGTCGACCCGCCAACAAACCAATTGACGGGAGCGGTGGTATTTGAAGATGCCGCAACAGTTGATGCAGCATTCGCCCATATATATGGTCAATTAAGGGAAAGTGCATTTACGACAGGACTTTCAAATGGCCTTTCCTATCTGATGGGGCACTATACGGACGAACTCACCCTTTACAGTGCCAATCTGCCCGATGTGCAGAACTATGCCAACAATACATTGATCGCATCGGACAGCAAAGCAAAAATTTTATGGGATACAAGCTATAACCTCATATATGCTTCGAACAGCATTCTGGAGGGAGTCCAAAATTCCACTACACTGTCACAAGAGGACAGGGATCGCTTTTTGGGAGAAGCTTACTTCGTAAGGGCCTTTATCTATTTCCATCTAACGAACCTGTTCGGTCCCATACCGTTTATCGATTCCACCGATTATAGAACCAACAGCGAAGTGTCCAGGAACAGTACGGAAGAAGTATACCAAAAGCTTATTGCTGATCTTCTGACCGCAAAATCCTTGCTTCCCGACACCGATGGCAGCTTTGCAAACCTGCGCCCCAATTATTGGGTGGCATCTGCATTGTTGGCCAGGGCCTACCTCTATAACGGGGATTGGCAATCGGCACTTTCCGAAGCTACGGATATTATTTCAAATGGAAGCTACACATTGAACACCGATCTAGCACAGGTATTCAAAAAAAGCAGCACGGAGACTTTATGGCAGTTGGGAGAGGGAATGACCGGAACCAATACCCTGGAAGGCTTTACCTTTATTTTCTTAAGCGGCCCGCCCCCAAATTCGGCCATTTCAAACCATTTGATCAATGATTTTGAGGCTGGGGATTCCCGGTTCACATCTTGGGTAGGTTTGGTCAGTGATGGCACGGAAACATGGTACTATCCCTATAAATACAAGCTCAATTCGCCAACGGGGTCCACAGAGGAGTGTTCCATTCTGTTCAGGTTGGCAGAGCTTTACCTGATTGTCGCTGAAGCCCAAGCCCAAATGGGAAATCTGACCGAAGCATTGGATTATCTGAACGGCATCAGGGAAAGGGCCACACTGGCACCCATTGCATCGGCAGATCAAAGTGAGGTACTTGATGCCATCCTTCGGGAAAGAAGATTGGAGTTTTTTACCGAACAGGGGCATCGTTTTTTTGATCTCAAGCGCACAGGGAATATAGATGACATATTATCGCCAATTAAACCCAATTGGGAACCCACCGATGGGTTACTGCCAATACCGGAATCGGAGCTGATACTGAACCCTAACCTTTTGCCCCAGAACGAAGGTTATTAATGTGTGCCAAAGATGATACAATCGTACAGTAAAATAGCATGGCAGTCAGTTTTCAAAAGTAAACTTTTGTTTTCCTTGATTATTTTGTTAGTCACCTGTCCCCTTTGGGGGCAGGTTAACAACAACATCAAGGCTCATTTGGAGGTAGGTAGACTATACTTCAATATAGATGAAGGGTTATTGCAAAAACCGATGTTGCTTGTGAGGCACGGTATGGGACAGCACCAGATCATTTGGGCGAAACAACCTGACCATATCCTACTTATCCTGTCACCAATACATTCCCTCTCGGGCGTAGTGATCCCATTGGAAAACGATGGCCGTACCGATGGAAAAATCCTGGGACGGTTCCCTATCATAAAAGAAAAAAGTTCCCTCCGATCCTTCTATATCGATGTGACCGACCTTTTTCTGCAAACGGCAATCAAATGGCATTCGGAGCTTCCTGAAACTGTCCTTGTGGATCGGTCCTATATTGAGGGAATAAGGCACCTTGAAAACGAAACCGTGATCATGACCAAAAGAACCGCCATGTATGGAGAACAAAGAAGCACAGAGGATGTGGATTTCAGTTTCTTTATCCTGCCGGACCCAATGGAGCCAAGATTGTTCGACCATAGGATGGGCTACTTCTGTGAAGATCAATACAGTGCCATAAATGCCTACCCAAAATACGCCATGGCCAGTATCATGCGATGGCGTTTGGAAAAGAAACATAAGAACGGGAAAGTAAGCGAACCCATTGAACCCATAGTGTTCTATTTCGATCCAGCGATGCCAGATAAATGGAAGCCCTATGTGAAAGCAGGGATCCTGGAGTGGCTTCCGGCCTTTGAAGCGGCAGGGTTCAAAAATGCCATAGAGGTAAGGGAAATTCCAAAGAATGGAGAAGATTGGCCCGAAAACAGTGTTGGCTGTTCCATGGTACGATGGGCAAACCATGCGGACATAAGGGGGAGAGAGGGCAAAGGAGGTTCAACGGTCCGACAGATCGTGGACTTGCGTTCAGGTGAAATCCTGAAATCGGATATCGTATTGGGAAGCTCTTACCAGGGTCTGTCCGACCAATATTTTGTAAGGTGCGCCCCAATGGACCCGAGGGCCTGGCAGTACCCATTCCCGGATGATCTGATGGGTGAACTGATACGGTCCGTGACCGCACATGAAGCGGGGCATGCCTTTGGTCTTAGGGATGCCAATTATGGAGAATATGCCTATCCTTTTGAAAAGATGAGGGATAAGGATTGGTTGGAGGAAATGGGGCATACCCCAAGTGTGATGACCTATGCAAGACATAATTACATCGTCCAGCCCGAAGATAATATTCCACCTTCATTACTGATCCAAAAAGTGGGGCCTGCTGATGTTTATCAAATCAAGTGGGGGTATCAAATGATTCCTGATTCAACCAATCCAAGCGAAGAGTTACCCTATCTCGAAAAGTCCATTCGCCAACAGGATTCCATTGCCTGGTACAGATACAATATTGGGTATGTTGAAATATTGGGACCTGGGTCCACTGATGAAACAGTTGATAATGATGACCCTATCAAAAGCACGGAATTCGGATTAAAAAACATCAAAAGAATATTGGAACTGCTGCCCAAAGTAAACCATGACCAAAAGGACAATGCCCTTTTGGAAAGGTTGCATAAGGAAACCTTGGAACTATGGTACCAACAAATGCAACAGGTCATGTCCCTGATAGGAGGCTATACCATACACTATAAATCAGGATCGCAGAAAGGGGATGTCTATAGCCCCATACCCAATCAAATCCAAGAGGAAGCAATGGAATTCCTGCTCTCAAATGCTTTCGAGGTACCTGAATGGCTGTCAAGGCCTGGTTTCTTGCCGAGAATACAATATTCATCCAATTCCGATAAATTAATTGGATATCAGTTGAAATTATTGTTGGAACTTATGGACTCCTTTAGGATGAAAAGATTGGAGCAAATGGAGGGGACCCTTCCTGATAATGAAATCACCATGAAGCTGTTCTCAAAACTAAGGAGCGGTCTTTTTAAGGAACTGGACCATGACGGAATACGGATCGGTAAACGCAGACAGGAGCTGCAAAGTGTTTATATAGCCCTTTGTATTAAGGCTGTTGCAGAAGAGAGGAATTATGGCAATACCCTAAACGATGAAAACCACTATTTGTACTCCTATCATTCAAAATCAATCTTGGCACAGGAAATACTTGAACTGAAAAAGGAAATCCTCAATAGGTTGGAAACCGTCCGGGATGGTGCCACAATAGGGCATCTGAAATTATGCCTGAGACAGATCGGTATGCTTTCTTTATAACCTATACCATATAAAGGAGGGGGCTTATATACCCCCTCCTTAGCTGACATTCAATACCGATTTAAGGATTTCTCCTCAATGGTAAGGGACAGGCAGTGCCATTCAACTGTTTGGCAACAACACCAGGGCTATAGAAACAGGTCTGGGACCCAGTGGTTGAACATGGGACCGTCACCTCATGACAAGGGTCTTCCGCTGACTGATAGATATACCCCATTATGGCAGTATTGTCATCTACTTGTGATGCTTCAACAGTAGTAAAGGCGCTGGCGGTAATGGCAAAAACAATGGCCAGAACCGGAAGTAAAAACTTGGATTTTAAAGTTTTCATGATAAATAATATTTAATTGATAATATGATCTACTCTGTTCTACAGGTTTTCGATCTCACCCCTGCTACCGGCCGATAGTATCATTCCATATTTGGATTTTTTGTGTTGGTTTTTTGGGAATATTGATAAGATGGGTACTTGCCAAAATATTTTTCCGTAAGCTCATAGATGGATAATTCGTCATCGATCAATGCCATCAGGTACTGGTCATGAACGGAAAACTCTTTAATGGACTTGTTATCAATATTATAAATGTAAAAACTGAACTCGTAAGAGCCTTTCTTCCAGTTATAGACATCAATAATGGAGGCCTCTTTTAGCATGCTCTCCAGTTCGTATTTTCCAAGTCTGTTGGAGTTGATCAGCAATAGATCATTGTAAATGGAGGCCATTCTGTTGACTACAAGAGGGGGAGCTTTCATCTCTGTTTCACCCTTGGTATTTGTTTCCGCTAATTTTATCTGTGCCTTTTGGACCGTATCTATCGTATTCTGTCTTTTGATTAGTTGCAGATCGGGATCCATCAATAGGAACTGGTTACGGTAAAAATAGATGTACCCAAGCGTTCGATGGTTCGGGGACACTGCCATGATTCCATCAACATCAAATAGGCCATCGATCTGTTTTTCCAGAATTCCGGTGTTCAGAACAATCTTAAAGTCATCGAGTTTTACAAGATGACCCAGTGTTCTCATCTGGGTTTGGGCGCTCACCGTGTTTATATACAGTCTATTGGTATCAATGGGTATGGCTTTGTCAAAATATGCCTTGTCCTTCATCCAAAGATTGGCCTTCCAATCACCGACCCTTCCCCTGAAAATAAATGGTATGGCACCATCCATTACAAAAAAGTAAGGCGGATGGAATTTGATGTTTACGGAACGAAAGGGAAGGTCCGTTACGTCAAGTTCGATCCTGATATGTGCGGTGTCCCTTGTTTTTATGTCCACTTCCAAAAGATGCAATGGAGCCGTGGTGTTGCCCAAATATAACTTCCCGTTATCATATCCCGCCATATAATAGGAATCGAACTTAATGGGCAGATCATATTTGTTCAGGACCGGGTACTGGGGATATCTCCGGACAAATGCGTTGTTGCGGTGCACTTCGTTCTCGGATAAGAGGAACAGGATCACAACGAAAGCTGCGCTCAATATACCAACAACCAACAATCTAATATATTCTTTCCTTTTCCTCATGGTGTCAGGTTTTTGGATTCCTTTCCAGGTAAAATGCACTACTTGCAGCAATGGCAATGAAAATCACATTAAATACAATATGTTCGGTCCATCCCAAATCTTCCAGCACCCCGCCACAGGAACATGGTATAAAATCACTGAAGTTCAGGATCAGGATGATGTATGTGGTGAACATGGTCATTAATGAGAAACTGGCATAAAAGGCGAATAACATGAATTTGGGAACAATGAACAGTCCGGCAATTGCCAATTCCAATAATGGGATGCCCCAAGCGACCCAATCGGCATAAGCGGTAATGATCGGGGACTGGCCCAATTGTGTCCTGAACCCATGGAAATCCATGAACTTGCTGGAAGCAGCATATACAAAGAGCAGGATGAAGAGTGAAGCCGCTACTTTGATGAATTTTTTTGCATATCCCTTTCTGGATTCCATATCATTTGCATTGATATGGTAAAGTTCGGGAGTTAAAATTGCTTCTTAGGGATAATTGCTTATCTCAGAGGGATTTATTGGTTATACTTCCCCAGATTTGGCTTTTTGCCTAAAGACTTTTGGGGAGCAATCGTAACGTTCCTTGAATGCCCTGGTGAAATGCGGAACACTCTTGAAGCCGACCATCTTGGCAATGGACTTGAAGTTCAGTTGTGTATACTGGACCAAGGTCTTGGCCTTGCGTAACCTTTCCTGAATCAGGTACTTGAACACCGTGGTGCCGTAAAGTTCCCTAAACCCATATTTGAGCTTGAACTCATTGGTACCCAACTGATGGGCAAGGTCCTTGAGGTTGGGCAGGTCCATCTGTAGGTTGTTGAGGATCATGTCACGGCCTTCCCGGATCTTACGAATGTCTTCATAGCTCAACCTGACCTTTGGCCTGGTCGGTTTTTCCTTTTTGTTACCTTGGCCACCTATATCGGTCTTTAGGGCAGATCTGTCCCTGCCATTTCCGAAGGTCTTGCCCAAAGTGGTATGAAATACGGTAACGAGAATGTTCCGGGAACCACTCCGTTCACTTTTGATGACCGAAATATGACAGCGGTTGGGGATGACCAGGCTTTCATTGGTCATGAAGCTCAGGGGCAAGGTCATGTCGTAGAAGGTCTTTTTCCGGAGGGTCTTCCATTTCTGCTGCCAAACGTCCTTGGAAGGTTCGGTCAACAGGTCCGAGAACGGCTTTTGGATCAAGTTACCGTGCAGCTTTGAGAGTATGGCACAGGTCTTTTGGTTGACCATTTGGACGTTACCATCCCCATCCAATAAGAAGCACATCTGTACCAAATGTTCGGTCGTGCTCTTGGAGCTGACAAAGCCCTGATGGTAAAAGGATTCCTGGATTTCTTCGGCTAGCATGTTCAGCACGATGGCCAGGGCCTCGACATTATCGTTCCTATCGGAGGTGTCCAATCGGTAAAAGAAATTACCGCCGGCCATTTCCAATAGCATGTGCTGGATCTGCTGCATTCTTTGATCTGTTCTTAGGGGGGACATGATTTTTGGTTTATTGGTTAGGTGTTATATAGCATTCACGATCATTCAAAAAAAGGTCAAGATTGGAATCAATGCAAGAAATCGCGCCAAAAAGGACATGGCCTTGGTCACTTCCCGAAAGGAAGCGGTAGGGATGTCCGGGTGGTTGGTTTTCAGGTAGAACTGGGTCATGGCATCGGTCACAGGCGGTTCTATGATAAAGGCCAGTGCCTTGATCAATTGTGAGCCTTCCATAGCCAAATAATCCCTTGCTGGCTTGTCCACCCTGCGGAGGTGACGAATGTCGCAGAGCACTGGATAGGCCTGTTCCTCCTGGAACATCAACCGATCCCTTACGATCAGTTTGGAGGCCTCAAGGTCGATCTCGATGCCCTGTTTATATATTATATGTACAATATTGTCCATAAGGATGTACTGGGCATACTTGTTTTCATGAAACTCCTGCATAACGGTTAGCAAACTGGTAATCAGGGTTTAATTTACAAAAATAATATTATATCGGTTACGGGATTCCCGTAACTCCCTTGTAATAAAAGGAATTTTCTTATCCGTGAGGGATTAAAACTTATCTGAGAGGGATGAATTTAATTTTCAATACACTAATATCCTACAAATCACACTAAATTTTACGGAACCAAACACAACGACCATGGCAAAGATCAAGCACAACAATTTTCTGGATACCGTCAACGAAGTCATTTCCGATGCAGCCCAAGAGGGTGTCCTGCACCTGTACGCAGAGGGCGATGCATTCTCGGGCCGTACCATTAGGGTCAAGGACCGTGACCTGTTCCATTTTGGGACTACTGGCTATCTGGGATTGGAACAGGATCCCAGGTTAAAGGCAGCGGCAGTCAGTGCCATCCAAAAGTATGGAACCCAGTTTCCGTTGTCCAAGTCCTATATCTCCCATCCCCTGTACAGGAGTTTGGAGGAAAGAATCGGCCGGATGTACGGGCAGCCCATCATCATCACGAAGAACAGTACCCTTGGTCATTTGGGAGCCATCCCTAGTGCCGTGGACGACCGGGATGCGGTCATATTGGACCATCAGGTGCACTGGAGCGTGCAGAATGCCAGCAATCTGTTGAAGAACCGGAGCGTTCCCGTGGACATGGTCCGGCACAACGATCTGGACATGCTGGAAGATAAATTAAAATTCCATTCCCGTAGCAGGAAACGCATCTGGTACATGGCCGACGGGATCTATTCCATGTTCGGGGACAGTGCACCCCTCCATGAACTGATGGCTCTGTCCGGAAAATATCCCCAACTGTACCTGTACATCGATGACGTGCACGGGATGAGCTGGACCGGTAGGCACGGCACGGGATATGTACAGGATCAGCTAAAGGAGCTTCCCAACAACATGCTGCTCTTCGGGACCTTGAGCAAGACCTTTGGAGCGAGTGGCGCGGTTCTGGTATGCTCGGACAGAAAGATGCACCATAGGATCAAGACCTTTGGCGGGCCCCTGACCTTTTCCGCCCAACTGGAACCTGCATCCGTGGCGGCTGCCTCGGCCTCTGCGGACATCCATCTATCGTCCGAGATCCAGTCCCTTCAGGGCGACCTGAGGGAGCGTATCCAATATTTCAATGAACTGCTCAAGGAAACGGAGTTGCCATTGGTAGACCAAAACAATTCCCCCGTCTTTTATATCGGCACCGGCATGCCCAAGACAGGGTACAGTTTTGTGAACCGCCTGATGGACGAAGGATTCTATGTCAACCTGGGGCTTTTCCCTGCGGTACCCGTCAAGAATACGGGGGTACGCATCACCATATCCAGACACAACCAAAGAGAAGAGATAGGGGCCTTGGTGGAGGCCATGGCTTATCACTATCCCAAGGCACTGGAAGAATCTGGTACAGACTTGGATAGGGTAAGACAAGCTTTTAAACTGAAAGCTCGGGAAGTTGAACCAAAAGCCATTAACGGAAACCTGGATATCCAATTGGAGGATTCCATTGCCAAGGTGGACAGGGATACCTGGAACTCGCATATGGGCATGCACGGGACCGTTGATTGGGATGGCCTTTTATTCTTGGAGGCAAGTTTCCGCGGCAATGAGCGGATCGAGCACAATTGGGAGTTTCGTTACCTAATAGTTAGGGATCGCAAGGGAAAACCGATATTGGCCACGTTCATGACAATGGGGCTTTGGAAGGACGATATGCTGGCCAAGGAAAATATATCAAAGACCCTTGAAGAAATAAGGGTACATGACCCCTATCATTTGACCTCCAGGGTTCTGTCCATGGGTTCCCTGTTCACCGAGGGGAGCCATCTGTATCTTGATTATGACCACCCGTTAAGGGACAGGGCCTTGGATGTACTGATGCAGACCCTGGAAACTTTGGAGCATCAAATGGATACCAAAATGACCGTACTCCGGGACTTTGATGGCGATGATCCCTTGGGAAAATACCTGAACGGCCAAGGATTCATAAGGGTACAGATGCCGGATTCGTGCGTAGTGGACCTTGTGGGGAAAGTGGACATCGAAGCCCATATCTCCGGGCTTTCGGTCCGTAACCGTCGCCATTTCCGAAAGGAGATACAGGCTTTTGAACCGGAATTCCAGGTGGACATCCTTCAGGCATGCGATGAAAAGCAATTGGGACAGCTCATCGGGCTGTATGGCAACGTCCATCGGAACAACCTCGGATTGAATACCTTTCCCTTTCCAAAGCGGGTCTTCAGGACCATGTCCGACAATCCCCGTTGGGAATTCATATTGCTTTCGTTAAAGAGCAAGCCACAAAAGATTATTGGTGTGATGTTCTGCTATAAGAACCGGGAAAAAACTTATGTTCCTGCCTTTGTGGGCTTGGACTATGATTATGTAAGGAGCCACCACACCTATCGCCAATTATTGTACCAGACCATCAAAAGGGCCATCGCCTTGGATCTTGACCGCATCGATTTCGGGATGACCGCGGCTTTTGAAAAGCGTAAGTTGGGGGCGACCGTTACGCAGTGTTATGCCTATGTACAGGCTTCCGACAATTTTGCTATGGAGCTATTGGGCACCATGGAGCGCGAAATATAAAATCCGATCGGCATGAAGCATCAAAAATTGGTGTCGGAATTCAAGGCGCAACTCGATAAGCTGGAGAACGGGAACGGGGACATCCTTTTCAGAGCGGAGTCAGGGATCACCATGGTGGAACGTTACATCAAACGGCTTCAGGCCCAGATAGGAAAGAAGCCTTTTGCTTCACAGGAGGATGAGATCAATTTCTTCAAGCATGTAAAGCCCCAGTTCTTCAGCAAGCTGATCTATTATGGCCGTTTGTTCAATATCGAGAGCAAGCGGCCTCGGGGCAGCAATGCAGCACAGGTCAAATACCTTCAGCACCAGATCGAAAAGCTCCAGATCTTCTTCAATGATAACCTGGAATTCTATAACTATTACCGCCGTGGAGCCATCTCCCTCGACGAACAGTACTTTGTCCGTGGGAACCGGGACCTTCGGTTGCCCCTCGAATCCTTTCATTTCATGATCGACGACCAATTCTCCACTTGCCAAGATGGTACGGTGGCCACCATTATGGCCTATGACATGCTCATCGTGTACCTGCAAAGGGAGATAGATACGTTGACGATCAACATGGACGACTTAAAAGACAAACCTATGGAAAGACCTTCAAAACTATTTTGGACGGGCAGCAAGACGGACCTTATCGAGCTCCTCTATGCGCTGCACTCCAGTAAATGCATCAACAGCGGGACTGCGGACATCAAGGAATTGGCGGCCCATTTTGAGCATTTCTATAATGTGGACCTGGGCAATTACTACCACACCTTCATCGAGATCAGGTCACGGAAGACCGGAAGGACCAAGTTTATGGACAGGCTCATAGAGATGCTCAAGCAGCGGATGGAGGGGCTGGACGACTGACAGGAAAATCCCCCACCTCTATCCCAAGGTGGGGAATCCCGTTTTTAGCGGCTGTGACATAAATTTTGAACATTTTTGGGAGACTCCAATAGTGTTCAGTGTAGCAAAACGCATTAAAAGCACCCGAAAAAAATGTCAAGAAAAAATCCCCCACCTCTACCATAGCTATGGAAAAATATCGAAAATGCCTTTGCAATTTTGTGCCATCGAAAGTCAAATCGGAGATTCACGAACACCTATTTTAGAATATTAATGTTCGTGAGCTAAATCAGGGCAAAGTCGTCCCTATAAAATGAAAACAGGTGGGACGGCTTTGTTTTTAAAACAAACAATTGCAAATGGGAGCAACGATCATTACCACCGAAGACCTGTTCGAGTTCAAACTGGAACTCTTGCAGGAGATCAAACAACTTTTTGAGGAACATTCCGGATCATCTGTCAAAAAATGGCTGAAGTCCCCAGAGGTGAGGGAACTCTTGGGGATCTCACCAGGAACGCTACAAAATTTGAGGGTCAATGGAACCATTCCCTATACCAAGATTGGGGGTGTCCTATACTATGACCATACCGAGATTATGGAGGTCATGGAAAGGAACCGGGTAAACCGCAAGTTCTAGCTTTGGAGGACATCAATTATATCAGGCACTTGAATGGGGTATTTGAACAGTTTTCAAAGGACAGTCGTCTGAACCCTACCCATATCAGTCTGTATGTGGCCCTGTTCCAATTGTGGAACAATAGTTTTTTCAGGAAGGAATTCCATGTAAACAGGGAAGAAGTAATGGATTTTGCCAAGATTGGCTCGAAGTCCACTTACCACCGCTGCATCAAGGAACTCAGCCATTGGAAATATATCCTCTATACACCATCGCACAACCCATTCAAGGGGAGCAGGATCAAGATGTTCGATTTCGGGACAAGTAGTGGACAAGTACTGTACCGAAGCCGTACCAAAAATGGGACAAGCAATGGACAAGTACTGGTACCTATAATAAAACATATACAAACCATGGAAAACAATAAAAACAATAACAAACCGGAAAATTTTGAAAATCAAAAATTTCTTGGATTGGAAAACGATGGCAAACAGCTCACGGATGGCCAATATCGGGACAACCTGAAGACAAGTAAGAACAAGGATTACAATGAACCTTTATGAAGTTGAACAATCCACACATCATCATAGAAGGGAGCGTACAGTACCGCTTAGGAGAGCTCAAGGGGGACCATATCCTGTACGACTTTGACAAAATGCTCATCTATCTGGATGCTAAGGGGAAATTGATGTTCGGCCGGAAATTCAAGATATATGATGATGACCGTGAGATCTTATTAAAGCTTTGCAATTACATGATCCGGGATTATGACAATTGCAAGAAACACGGGATTGACCCCAATAAGGGCTTGCTATTGTCCGGTCCCGTAGGTTGTGGTAAGACCAGTCTGATGAGGCTGTTGAAGTTCCTTGTCCCACACCAACGGCCCTATTCCGTGATTCCCTGCCGCAATATCGTTTTTGGTTTCAACCACATTGGCTATAAGACCATCGAGGACTATGGCAATGGCCAGTTCTTTTGTTTTGATGATCTGGGCGTGGAGCCTACGGGAAGACATTATGGTCAGGATTGTAACGTCATGGGGGAAATATTGCTTTCCCGTTACGATCTTTTTATAAAGAACAAACTCAGGACGCATGCCACCACCAACCTAAATGCCCAAGAACTGGAGGAACGGTATGGTAATCGTGTCCGTTCCCGGATGCGAGAACTTTTTAATTTGGTGGGGTTTGATAAGGAGAGCGGGGATAAGAGAAAGTGATTCTTTATTCTTCCCAAATAATACTAAGAGCCTTGTCCTTGTATGTAATGCAATGTTCAAAGAACTTTCTTTGTATATCGTCGTCCTTTACATAGTTGAAAATATCAACCGCCCATATCTCCTCCTTTTTAAATAAATTGTCGGTAATATTTTTAAAATACTCCCCCATTACGGTATTAGGAGCCACCCTGTTTTCATACAATAAGTATTGATATGGGAATTGTTCACTACAATATTTCCAGCATATTTTACCATTTTCCCCGTAGATAATCATTATATCGTGATTCCCAATATCAGCAAACCTAAATGCACATGCAGTTCTACTAACATTGTACTCATCTTTCAAAAAGTCTATTAATTCAATACTAAACTTTTTACGATAAAAGTCTTTTGAGAACCTTTCTTGTGGCATCAATAAACAAGATGCAAAAAAATCTGCTTCCCGTTCTATCCGATTAAACTGTTTTTGATTTGTTCTTGATGGATGCGGTTTTAATAATCCCTTTTTCAATCCAATTCTATGGGAGTCTATGTAGTAGTGTCCGAGTTCGTGGGCTAATGTAAACCGCCCTCTTGCAGAATCAGGCCTGTTTCCCAGATCTGTGTTTAAGTGAATATAGAACTTTCCATTTTCATAGAAAGTCATTCCATCAAAAGTGTTCTTGCCATAACTATCATAAAATACGGACAACCCCTCATCTTCTAATATCCTGTCAAGTGGAGTAACCTTCTCTTGGTAATCCAATGCAATATTTTCAGCCAGTTCCTTTATATTTGGTCTATTCCGAATCACTAGGATCTTGGTTGTGTTTTTTTCGCATTTTATCTATGATATGCTGTGGCAAGTCTTTGTTTCCTTTTCTGGCAACCATTCTTAGGCTTTCTATTTCGTCATCAACATCATTTTCAAACATTGTTAGGATTTTTGGCTCTCTATGAAATGTGCCCTTAATTATCGCAATTGGATCAATTGATTTTTCATCCAGCTTATAGTCATAATCTTCATATAATCTATTGAATCTATCAAGCTCAAGTTCATTACTGGGAATGAGGAAACCTGTTGAACCTAACCAACTGTCCAATTGAGCAATCTCGATTAGTTCTATTTTCTTAGGCTTGGCCATTCAAAATGTTTAAATAGTTCGTAACGTGTCTGTGTGCATCTCCGTAGTAGGTGTTCACGGACTTTTGAGTTAAAGAAAGTTTTTCTCTCAACAATTTGGTGATTGATCTTGGGACCTTTTTACCTTCCTTTTGGTAGGCTCTATAAGTAAAATAAACGATACGGTGTTTATCGGATAATTGCGTAAGGGCTCTTTCTATGGTATTTAGTTTTGCACTAACTATTCTCTTCGCCTCTGGATCTGGCGTATCGAACCTATCCAATAATTCATTAGCGTTAGAGACCAAGCTTAAATCTTCTTCCTCGGTCGGTTCGGCACAACTATTCTGTTCACCATATTTTATTATTTGCGTGTATAAAATTCGATACATCCATAGAAGTATCCCTTTGTCCAAATCTTTGGCCTTGGACTTCTTCTCATCAAAGGTGGGGTACTTCCATACCCTAGCAAAAGTACAGTTTGCTATTTCCAAAGCAACCACTTCACTATATCCATATTTATTGCAGTAAATCTCAGACTTACGTTTTAAATCTTTGCCAAAACGATAGCAGAATTGCACAAAAGCCAATTGAGCTTCAGTAGGAAATCCTTCTTTAAAAGAAATGTACTCCAGCAGTTCAACGCTAGGCATTTTCTCAAAATCTATGTCTTGATTCGTATCTGTATTCATCTATATACCAAAACGGATATATCTATTAAGGTATATGAATGGACGGCACTCACAAAACCTTGGTTTAATAAATAATGTGCTAATAAATCATTAATGGGGAGGTTCAAATATAACGAAAATCCCTACCAATTTAAAAACTAAAACTATGGCAAAAGATTCATCGGGTAAAAAATTCAACAGAATACCTGAACACAAAAGAAAAGTAGGCGGTAAAACCATAACAGTCAAAGAACACATTAGAAGCAATAGAAAAGATAGCAAAGGAAAGTAAAAAGTAAAGAGCGGAACTCCACAGCTCTGAATGGAGATTGTTTAACCTTAAATTTCATTTTTATGAATAGTATTAATTTCTCTACAGGAGAACTAAGTGTATGTCATAAAGGTAATTGCGTCAATGTACGTGGAGATGTGGCCAAAACCATCATCTTTGGTATAGCGACTCTTGTTGTTATTAGTGGCATAGCCTCGATGCTAGAGCAAAGTAATTAGGCGAGATGATTATGGTAGTTCCTTTAAGAGAACTACCATGATTATAGAATAATGAAATATTAAGATGACATTATGTCATAAAATCAACAAAAACCATAAATGGTTTAAAAATTGAAAATAATTTTATCAAAAAAATAAATAATGAGCAATAAAAAAATTAAATATTACCCAGTAGGAAATGGTGATACTTCGTTGATTAAACTTGGTAACACTAATATTATTACAGATTGTAAAATTAGAGAGGTTAAAGATGATATTTATGATGTCAAAAAAGACCTTATTCAAGAATTAGACGAAAGAGATGAAAAACCTTATACGGACATCTTTATATTAACTCACCACGACAATGACCATTGCCAAAATTTCGGAATACACTTCCATACCGGAAAGGTAAGTTCATACGTTGATGATGACGAGAAAATTATTATAGATGAACTATGGGTCAATGAATATATTTTAAGCGATGAAGATATATCAGAGGACTCTGACGCAGGAGTAATTAGAAAAGAAGTAAAACGCAGAAGAAATCTGTACAAAAACAATGATAGTTCCAAAGATGAGCGTGGAAATAGATTAGTATTAGTGGGGTATGATGACAATAATAATTTTACAAATGTTCCTCAATATATACCAGGGGATATTGTCTCAGAAGCAAATGGAATTAGTTTTGAAAAGTTTGATTTATTTATTCATGCTCCATTCAAAGCGGATGTTATCGATTGTAATGCCATTGGCGATAGGAATATGTCTAGTATTGTCTACCAAGCTAGATTCTATAAAAGTAACGGAATCGATTACTCTTGTAGGATTCTGCACGGAGGTGATGCTGACCATTACAGATGGGCTAGAATAAAAGAGAAGTCGGAAAAAAACCAAAATACTGATGCTCTAGAGTGGGATATTTTTCAAACACCGCACCATTGTTCTTGGACTTTTTTCAATGACACACCTTATAAAGATGATGACAAGGGCATCGATAATTCAAAACCAAAGCAAACTTCTTTGGATATTTTAAACTATAAATTAACTGGAGCCAAAGTTGTTGCTACCTCCAAGTTAGTTGTTGATGATGAAGATAACCCTCCACACTACCCTGCAAGAGATGAATATGTTTCAGTTGTTGGGAAAACTAATTTTGAGAACACACAAAAATTTTATGATGACCATAAAAAACCAATAGTTTTTGAGATTAATGATTATGGCGCAACCTTAAAAAGAGCAGCAACAGCAGCAATAGGTGCTGGGGTTAAAAAACCATCTAGAGCAGGTTAAAAATATGGAGCAAGATTACAAAGATCCGTTGGGCGAAGAATTAGATGTAGATAAATTAAAAAATGAACATTCAAAGCAAATTGTTTCATCAATTTCTGCTTTTGATAATACCATTAAGTTATTGAAAATATCAAATAACGATGACGGACATCAAGAATTTATTTACATAAATATTCTTCCTGATATTCCCAACAATCCAATAAACGATATACGTCAGGAAGAAAGTTTAGTAATCGTTACATCTATAAACAATCAGAATTTACCAAAAGTTTATGCTCTAAGAAACGATTTTCCTTTAGGGCTACCCCATACCAACATTACAAAAGATAAGCGACCTGTTAGCCTTTGTCTTTTTGAGGAAACTTTCGAAGAGTTAAAGCACAATTGGTCTGGTTCGGTGTTTTTACAATCAATAAAGAATTGGTTAGAATTGACTGCTATCAATGCATTACATCAAGAAGACCAGCATTTAGAACCATTTATTATTGGTATTGGAGGAATGATTATGGGTAACAATACCCATAGGTTTTTTAGTAAGTTATCCGGGAACTTCTACAAAAGTACTGATGATCCTGTAAAAAAGAGTTTTCATAAAATATTTATTTCTATTACACCTCTAAAAAATGGAGTCGTACATCAAAGGGTAGATAATCTATTTGACTTGATTGAATTATTTAATTCAAAAGGAGTAGATTTTAAGGCTTTTTTAAAGCCCAGAATATTAGAACTGGGGGAGCTAGGGTTAGGACTAAATAAAGATCGTGATTTTTGGGAAGCAACACTTTTCATAAATGTCCAAATTCCAATTATTAGATATGAAGACCAAACCGAGCCGACTTTTATATGTTTTAAAGTAGATTGTTCCTTAGGCAAAATGTTAAATATGTACGGGTTCGCAATCTTAGGCACTAAAGATATTCACCATACTGGTGAAAAGTTTTCTGAAGAAAACTTGAAAGCAATCGAGATTGAAATACTAAACCCAATTCCAGACCTAGACGTGGAGTGGGCAAGAAAATATAGCGGTACTGAAAATAGCAAAGGTATCGACAATAAAATATCATTGGTAGGTATAGGTGCTTTAGGTTCTCAATTTTTTATGAATTTAGCCAGAAATGGATTTGGAAGCTGGAACCTAATTGACAAAGATTTTCTACTTCCTCATAATTTTATCAGACATGCGTCAACAAATATTGAGAAACATACTTCTCTAAATAAGGCAGAAGCATTGTCCAAACAGGCCAATGAACTTTTGAGCGATAACGATTTTTCTAAGTCATTCCCTTTATCTGTTTCTAGTTTAGACAAAACCATATTAGAAGAATCAGACATAGTAATAGATATGTCCACCTCTATTGGAGTTGAAAGATTTTTGGTAAATGAGATAGAAGGCCCTAGAAAATTATCCTCCTTTCTAAATCCAGGCGGTACTGATTTAGTAATGCTTACTGAAGACAATGAAGGAGTTTTTCCCCTAGATACTCTGGAAGTTCAGTATTATAAGGAATTAATACAAAACCCTAATTTAACTAATCACTTAGAATTTGAACAAAGTGGCAAAATAAGGTATGCCAGAGGTTGTAGAGATATAACTTCAAAGATACCGCAGGAGAATCTATCTATTTTCTCTGGTATTTCGGCAAAAAATTTCAAAAAAAAATTATCCAGTAACACCGCAGATATTGAAATTTGGCGACTTGATGAATTACAATCTGTAAAGCACTTCAATTTTACCATTGATAATTGGCATAAAGTTTCTATTAGTGATTGGACTGTATTAATAAATGAGGACCATCTTCTGAATATAATTTCAAGCCACAGAAATAATAAATTACCTAATGAGACTGGAGGTGTTTTAATTGGAACTGTCGATACTTATTACAAGAAAATATACATTGCTCACACCATTTTATCTCCTAAGGATAGTATTGAAAGACCGACTTTATTTATAAGAGGTATTGATGGTGTTTCTGATGAATTGAAAAGAATAAGTCAAATCACAAACCAGAATCTTAAATATTTGGGCGAATGGCACAGCCATCCTAGACATTGTAGTTTAAATATGAGTGGGGATGATAAAATCCAATTCGCTGAGCTTACAAGAGAGGCTGAACTTAACGGCCAACCAGCGTTGATGCTTATTCTTGGTGATAACGGAGAATTCCAAATATACCTTAACAACCTTAAAATCTAGTATATGAAAACAACAGAATACTATCTAAAAGCCAGGCTATTCCCCACTATAATTTGTGCTATTCCAATATTGACACTTTACTATTTTGGTTTTAGTGGGAAAGTAATAGATTTTATAGATTTCCTTAAAGGCTACAAATGGGTAAGTGATATAACTATTTCAATAGCTATAATTTACTTGATGACCCAGATAAACAGATTTGTGTCCAAAGAATTATTTCAAAAAGTATTTTTTAAAGATGAATTAAATATGCCTACAACCAATTTTTTACTTCATTCAGGCACTTTCTTTGCAGAAAGAACAAAAATAAATATTCGTGAAAAAGTTAAAGAAAAATTTGATATTGAGCTTTTTACTAAAAGCGAAGAAGATAAAAATGAACTGGAAGCCAGAAAAATTATTGTAAGTGCTGTTGCTCAAGTTAGGAATGCTACAAGAGATAATCATCTATTGTTACAACACAATATAGAATATGGCTTTACTAGAAACTTGATTGGTGGTTGCTTAATTGCTGTATTGATTTCATTGCTAAATCTTTATTTTTTTAAAAGTGTTATTCCAAATTTGTTAGCATTCAACATTAGTATTGGATTTGCTATTCTATACGTATTACCAATTTTATTCAGTAAGTATTTGATAAATCGCTATGGAAAGTATTATGCTAAGGTATTATTTGAACAGTTTTTACAGAATTGATTATGGACTTTAGTATTGATATGTTAGACCTAGGCAATGCAGATTGCCAAATTATTTGGACTAAAACCAATGGACAGGATTTTGTAACAATTATTGACGGTGGTAATCCGAAAGATGCTACTACAATTATTGCCCACTATGAGAAATACATTAAGCCCCATGTTCTCAAAGATTGCCCTATACTTATAATAAATACCCATCCACACAAAGACCACATTGGCGGCTTGGCGGAAATCGTACATTATTTTAAAAGTCAAATTGTGCGATTTTATTATAACGACCCAACCTTGTACATTGATGAAGCAAGGAGGACAGATATTCGAGGCCTCTACGAGTCCATTTTATATTCAAATAGAAAAGTCAAGAGAATAATGGAGTCACTACAAGATGTCGATGATTTGAAAATTGTTCTAAATCAATATAATATTGTACCATTAGAGGCATTTTCGGATACTCAACTAGACCATAACTTGTTTGAAATTGTTGGGCCTTCAAAAGAATTTTATTTACAACAACTAGACTATTTTACGAATATTGAATCTCTTAAATTTATGGGTCTTAATACTCTAAAAGAATCTGAAGTTAACGAAGTTGAAGAAGGACTCATACCATGTAAGATTTTAGACGAAAAAAATGATTCTTCAGCTGAAAACCTAACATCGGTTCTCACAAAATTCACAGATTCAAGTGGAAGAAAATACCTTTTTACTGCAGATGCTGGAATTGATTCTTTTGAATCTGCTACACAGAATGGTTATGATTTAAAAAACTTACACATTTGCCAACTGCCACACCATGGCAGTAGAAGAAATATTAGTACCAATTGGGTATCCAATTTTAACCCAAATCAATTTTGGGTTTCGGCAAATGGGAGTGTAAAGCATCCAAGAAAAGCCGTTATAAGCTGTATCAAAAAGAATCTTTCTAATTGCAGTGTATATAGTACACATAAAGGGGGAACAAAGCACATAAATTCTACATCAAATCTTTTTCCAAAAAGAAACTGGAATACAGCAAAGCCTTTATAATTATCAAGGTTAACTAAATACCGTACTACAATACTCTTTCATAACCCATTTTTCAAATAATCAATAATCCCCATCAAAATGGCCAAGGCCATTGCCCTGATATTTTCGGATTTCAAAAAATAGTTGGCCTCATCGGGGCTGGTCACAAACCCTACCTCAATGAGTAAGGATGGACAGCATGCAACAGTTTCCCGGAGTACCTGAAAATTGGCAAACTTCACACCTCGCTCTTTAAAGCCCAGTTTTTTGGTACTTTCATTTAAAATGGACAGTCCCAAAGCAATGGATCCTTTGTTATTGATATCTTCGGTTTTGGAAATATGAACATACACTTCCATTCCTTTTGACGCTTTGGGAGAAGCATTGCAGTGGAGCGACACAAATATATCCGCGAGTGCTTGGGCCAATCGCCCCCTATCCTTTAAAGGAATCAAGGTATCACCATAACGCGTCAAATAAATATCCATTTTATCGCTAAATAGGGTTTCGTTCAGTCTCAAAATTTCCCTGGCAATATCCAAAGCCACTTCTTTTTCCCGGATACCATTAATTCCAATAGCACCGGAATCGGTTCCGCCATGTCCTGGGTCAATAACAATTACCTTTTGCTGACCAAAAACAAAGCAGAATTGTAACAGTAAAACCCAAAAACTGACGTTTTTGAAGCTCGACCCCTTCCTAATTTTTAGAGTTATCAACATGGTGTTTTCAGATTTCCATACGATTTGACATCAATTCGCACCAAATAGAAACAATCGGATTTAAAATTTATTTTATTCACAAACAACTGATTATCAATTATTTGAATTACAATATACAGTATTTTTCGAATATCAAAATCAAGCAAATTTTAAATCGATTTTTATCATGAAAAAAACACTGAATGCAACCATCCTATTGTTACTTGTTTCAGGTACAACTTTTGCCCAAATTGGGGGTATCGAAGATTCCGTAAACGATGTTTCGGATACCATCCGTGCCATTTTCCCCATTATCCTTGGTGTCATCTTTTTGATCGGCTTCCTGTTCAATGCGGGGCATTTCTTTGGCGAGAATGCCGACCTGAAAAAGGGAATCACACGGGTACTGGTATTCGTATTGATCGCGGGAGCCGTAGTGGGCATCTTTACTTACCTCATAGGCATTGTGGTATAATGAAGCGGTTCGAGGTCTATAAAAACATACGCAAGCGGGCCGTGATCATGGGATTGCCCATATCCCTGTTCGCACTTATGATGACATCCGTTATCGGCTCTTTATTGTTCATCATCTTTTCATTCAGCTTTACGGTCATCGTTTCAGTATTCCTATGGAACGGAGCGGTATATACGGTGCTGACCCACCTTACCAAAAACCCTGCCTTGATGCACATCAAAAAGGTATTTCCACAGACCATCAGCAATAAGAAACAAACTAGCCTGTACTATGAAGAAGATTAACCTATCGGCATACCATCCGATTTTGGACATCCAAGGCCATATTGTGTTCGCAAACAATGGCAATGTGGTATTGGGTTATGGGGTGGAGAATCCCGAGATCTACTCCCTGTCGGAAAAAGACTTTGAGGATATGCACGGATCGTGGTTCCAAGCGTTCAAATCATTGCCCGTGGCCACGGTCATCCACAAACAGGACATTTACCGGAAAAGCCATTATACGGCGGACGAATTGCCCAACGCTACTTTTCTGCAAAAAGCGACCCATGATTATTTTAAAGGGCGCGATTATCTAAAGCATAGTTGCTACCTATTCTTTATTCTACCCCATAATAAGGCTTTGAATTCCCCAAAGTTTACCAACCCGTTCCGTAAGGTCGAAAAGGGCATCCATAGACAGATGGACCATACCGTACAGGAGTTCATCGCTTCGGTAAACGATGCCGTTTCCTTTTTGGGCAATAGCCGCAAGATTTCTTTGAGACCATTACGGGAAAAGGAAATATTAGGGCTTACCAACGAATATTTCAATGGTTTCAATGAAGGATTTGATACGGATGTTCAACTAAAAAAATCGAATATCGAAATTGGCGATCATTACTTTGACGTATTGGCCATCAACAATGAGCTGTGTTTCGGTGAGGTGGTGCAGAGCAGCAAGACCAACGACAGGTTCACTTCGGATGATTTTGTGTTCCATCAGGGGTTTATCGATGGATTGGGGCTGGACCTTAACGAAAATCATATCGTCAACCAAATCATCTATCTGGATGACAAGCACAAATGGCGAAAGCTGTTGGACAAGAAAATCGAGGAATTGAAGAAGAGTTCCAATTTTGGCACGCAGAACAAGGTCGTATTAAAGAAAATCGAGGATATCGTTGCCAAGATCAATGAAGATGATAGTTCTCGAATTATCAGGGGACACCTGAACATCGTATTCTGGGCCCGGGAAGCCCAAGAGTTGGAAAATATTGCATCCAAGATCAAGACCGAGTTCAAGGAACTGGACATTGTGCCATACTACCCAAAAGGTGAGGAACGGAAAAACTATTTTTTGAATTCCTATTGTTGTTTTATTTCCAACTTTTCCAACGAGGATCTGTACGTCACCGATCTGAAACATGCATTATGCCTGTACATAAACAATACAAACTATTTGTCGGACGCCACAGGCGTTATCTTTAACGACAGGCAGCACAACATTCCGGTGCTAAAGGATGTTTGGGACGAAAAAAAGAAGCGTATCAAGGCCCGGAACTTTGCCATTTTCGCCCCAACGGGCGAGGGCAAATCCTTTTTGGCCAATAACATCTTACGTCAATATTTTGAGCAAAATGTGAGACTGGTCATTATAGATTTAGGTGGCTCGTATTCAAAATTTGCCAAACTCTATCCGGATGACCATATCATACTACGTTATGAGCAAGGAAAAAACCTGGGCATCAATCCATTTTACATATCCGATGTTAATGACTTGACACCCGAGCGATTAGAGGATTTAGCAATCTTTCTTTTAGAGCTTTTAGCTTCCGGAAAGGTAACAACCAAAGCTGAAGAAGTGGCTATTAAAAAAGTATTGCGGTACTATTACCAAAATAGTGTCGATGACATCCATTCCCTTGAAAACTTGTACCGATTCGTCGATGTGAAGAAGGATTCCCTTTTGGAAGAACTGCACATCCAAGAGCAACATTTCAATATCTATGATTTTCTGCATATCCTTTCTGAGTATGTTGACGATGGGCTGTACAGTTTTTTGTTCAACGTCAGTGAGGACCAGACCTATAAAATCGAGGATAAACGGTTGATTGTGTTTGAATTGGATGAAGTCAAGGACAACAAGGAAATCCTCTCGGTGATGCTGAAGCTCATCAAGTCTGCTATCCAAAGGACCATTTGGCGGAACAAGGCCGAAAAGGGCATCATCCTGTTCGATGAGTTTGCCAAACAACTGAAGTTCGGCAACGTACTGGAAAGTGTGGAGTTCTACTATCAGGCCATCCGTAAACAGAACGGTGCCATCGGGATTATCCTCCAGTCCATCAACCAACTGCCTAACAATTCCACGTCGGCAAGCATCCTTGAAAATACCCAGGTCATTTACAGTTTGCGAAATGAAAAAGGGTACAATGAACTGCAAAAAAGGCTTAACCTGTCAAGTCACGACCTTAACCAACTCAAATCCATCCGGAACAATCTGACGGGGGACAGGAAGTACACCGAAATGTTCATCAAAATCGGAAAGGAAAGCAATATTTTCCGATTGGAAGTACCACCGGAAGTCTTTGCCGCTTACCTCACCGACGGACAGGAAAACGAGGCCATAATGGCCATCTATAACGAAACGAACGATATGGAAACGGCCATTGGCCGCTTCTTGCAGAAATCAAATTATTAATCACTTAAAAAACAGACAAATGAGACACAAAATCAAAATTTTAGTATTGGCACTATCCCTGACTATCTTTTCATCCGGCCATATTATGGCCCAAGGGATGCCGGTTTACGACAACACCAACTTTATTTCCTTTATGAAATCGTTGTTGGAATCCGGCAAACAGACTTCCCAATTGTTGAAAACGGTTAAGTTCCTCAAAACACAAAAGGAGAATATCGAGAAGGTCAACAATGTCATTAAACAGCTAAAGGCCGTCCAGGAGCTGGCCAAGAACAACCAACGCCTTTTCAATGTGGTACAGGACGACCTGAGGGAAATCCTGAACTCCCCGTTTATCAAGCCGGATGAAGTCACCCGTATATCGGATTCCTTCGATGCCATCATCCAGAACTCAATGGCCAGCATGGAATATATCGACAAGATACTTTCCAGTGACAACCTGAAAATGACCGATGCGGAACGTGCAGCAGTACTCAAGGAAAAGGAACTGGAGTCCAAGGAAATGGTAGCAGAGATCGAGGCCAAGACCAGGCGCTACCGTGAGATCATCGCCTTTAGGGAAATGCAGCACAAGATCAATAACCGGGAAACCAATTACTGATGCCAGCTATTTTTTTGGGCATAGGACTGGAGTATGTGGACACTGTCTTCCAAACCATAAAGAACAGTGAGTTCTCACAATATACCATTGGGGGCATGAAGGTTCTTGCCGTACTGTTCTTCCTTATCAACATCCTGAAAAAATACAACGAGGGCGTAGCGAACAACGAAGGCCATACCTGGGGGCTGACCCCTGCGGAACTGGCCAAGAACTTTGCAGTGGTCATTCTGGTCATTTTCTCCACACAGGTGTTGGGTGTCTTCGACGGTATTTTAGTGGCCATCGAGACCCAATACCGGGACACGGCTCCGGCACTCCTCCCGTTGCAGATGCAGGACATAGACATCGAACAGGATGTGGGTGCCCTGGAAGCCGCCAAAAAAGCGATGGCCATACTTTATGAAGCCCTTGTCACTCCTCTGTACGGATTGAAGATATTGTCCTTCATCATTGGGGTGTTCCTATGGCTCTTGGATCTGTTCATCTACCCCTTGTTCTTGGCGGAGCGGTTTTTCCTGTTGGGCATCATGCAGGCTTTTTTCCCACTGGTCATCAGTCTGGCCGTGTTCGAGAAGTTCAGATCGTTGGCGTACAATTTCTTCAAGCTCTATGCAGGGGTCTATATGTTGGTGCCGGCCTTCTTTTTGGTCAACGTATTCGTGAACAACCTTTACACGGAGATCAACACGAACTTTTGGGGCGACCTCTTTGGCACGGATTGGGGAAACGGCTTCTTTGCACCATTGTTGGAATTGGGCTCCATCGGGTTTATCGTATTCCTGAAGTTCAAACTGTACCGTAGGGCCATTTCGTTCACCTTTAAACTTTTCATTGGTGGATAATCCACATTAAAAGGCACATTTGGAAAGTCAATAATTGAGATTTAATTAACATGAAAACACCTTATAAAAACATCTACAACATCCTAAAGCTCAACCGCTTTATTGTACTGACGGTCGTCATAGGGGCCGTTATTACCTGCATCGTTTCCGTGCTGATGGTCATCAAACTGCACAAGGAGACTGTGGGCAGTGCCTTTGTGGTCAATTCGGACGGCAGCGTGATCCCTTTGAAGCTGGTTTCCCAACAGGAAAACCTAAAGGTAGAAGCATTGGCACAATTGGAACTGTTCCATACCTATTTCTATAACATCGATGCCAGCAATTATGAAAGGAACTTGGAAAAGGCATTGTGGTTGGGCAACAGCTCGGTGGATGCCCTGTACCGCCAAAAAAAGGCAGATGGGGTCTATAACCGTCTGTTGCAGTATTCACTTGTACAAAAGGTACTGAGTATTGAATCGCAGATTGATATACGGAACGAACCATACAGGTTCGAGACCAGGACCATCTTCGAGATCAACCGGGGATCCGTAACCGATACCTATGAACTGTTGACGACGGGCAATCTTATCAAGGTGGACAGGAATTTTCCGAACAATACCCACGGACTGTTGATTGCCGACTTTTTTGAAAAAACGTTAAAAAAACTACAGAATGAAAATTGAGCCCATAATGGGCACCTGCCTGCCGGCATAGGCAGGTTTAAAAACTTACTCATATGAAAATTGAAAAAAACAAAATAATCTTCTCCATCGTAATGGTATGCATCCTACTTTTTATAGGCAGCTATGCCATGCTGGTATTGGGAGAAGAGGAAGAACCTGCCATTGAAAACAACCAGGTTCCCGTTCCGGAACTGGAGGACGGCCAAAAGCAGTACGATTCCAAATTGGATGCCCTGAACGATCTGAAGGAGGTCAGGCAGACCAACGCCCCGAGCATCTATGACGAACGCCTTTTGGATTCCACGGGGGTATATGACCCCGATCTGCTTGAAAAGGAAAAAATGCGATTGGTGGACAGTATCTACCGACAGGGGCAGATAAAATATTCGGAACGATCCTATGAAAATATCAATCCAAGTTACAGGCCATCCAAACCGATCCTTGAGAAGGAAAAGGACACTTCGGATGTCATCGGGGAACAGGAAACCAAAGTCGAGGCCAAGGAACGTGCCTTGGAACACCAGCTCTTTTTTGCTTCCCATCCCATTGAGAATGACGATCTGGATGCAAAAAGCACCGATGGTTTCATCTATGTTCGTGTGGATGGTACGCAGACCGTCAAGACCAACTATCGCTTACAGATGCGGCTCCTAAAGGATGCCACCATTTACGGCCGGCATTATCCCAGGAATACGCCCATTTATGGATTTGTCAGCTTTAAGCCCAATCGAACGATCATCGATATCGAGAACATCAACCACCAGCCGGTAAAACTGAAGGCCCACGACCAACAGGACGGTAGTGAGGGCATTTATGTTGAGAACAGCTTTAGGGCCGAGGTCACCAATGAAATCGTTGGCGATATGGTGGACGATATCAACATTGCCGGTGTACCACAGGTCAGCGGATTCAAGAAGATTTTCCAACGTAACCACCGCAATGTCAAGGTTACCATATCCGACAATTACAGACTCATTTTAAAAATATCCAAGACCAAGTTCCAAGGAAAGCCCTTGATGGGCAATTAAAAACGCATTACTATGAAAACATATCTAACACTATTGCTTATGACATTTACAATGTCCATACAGGCACAGAGACCACTCGATACCATTTATGCCAATGACCAAAAGAACGTTGCCCTGTTCTTTCCCAAACCCATACGCCAGGGCATTACGGGGGCTTCCCATTTCGTGTTCACCTACAACCGTGAGAAGGAGCAGTATTTTGGGTTGTTACAGGCAGAACCGGGCACGGAAAGCAACCTGCTCGTCGTTACCAATGATGGCGAAGTATATTCCTATATTCTGAAGTATTCCGAAAGGCTTCCAGAACTGAATTATTTTATCGGAGGAAATGAAAGCATCGGAACCGAAATGCCATTAATGGAAGATAGGCAACCGCATAAACGGGAGCTTGACAGTATTGCTGAGCGGAAACAGTATTTCAAAAGGTTCGGTGAATACCTAATGAAATCAAAAAACGGGAGGTTGGCTACCAAACGGAAAAAAGGTATCAAGCTCCAATTGCAAAGGATGGTCTACAACGGTTCCGAGACCTATTTGACAGTGGAGATTTCGAACATATCCGGAATCGATTTTGAAGTGGACTTCCTGAAAGTATACACTGCCAATGGAAACAAAAAACGGAAAGCCTCCTATCAAAGGTTGGAATTGGATGTTCTCTATGTGCACGAAATGCCCAATGTTATTAAAAATGGACATTCACAAAAATTTGTATTGGTGGTTCCCAAGTTTGTTTTGGGCGATAATGAAAAGTTGACGCTGGAGCTTAAGGAACTGAAAGGGGGCAGGAAAATTACTCTTAAACGATAATGACCATATTATTCCTATTATCCTATAAACTTTCTGGGATATTAATATATTTGTTATATATATAACATTTGGTTTTACTGATTCATGAACCAAAAGCTAAAAACGAAAAGAGACAATTTTTTGGTCTGCTCGCTGACTTAAAATTCACAAGTCTTTATTATATTAGCCAGATAATGACAAGTCATAAATTAATAAGTCATGAGATTTAGTGAACGAATTAAGGAGCTTCGCGAGAGTAGAAACCTCTTACAACGTCAGTTAGCTGCAAAACTTGAAATAGACACTCCCATGTATAGCAAAATTGAGAGAGGTGAAAGAAAAGCTAAAAAAGAGCAGGTCGAAAAGCTCGCTAAGTTATTTGACGTTAAGATAGGGGAACTGATGACAATATGGCTTGCAGACAAAATTTATGACACGATTGAAGGAGAAAGTGTTGGTTTAGAGGCTGTGAATATGGTTCGTGATAATTATTCTAAATATATTGTGGGAAATGGGTGAGGTATTAGAGTATCAATATGGTAATAAGACAATAGAGCTATCAGAATTAGTTGATATTTTGAGTGAAGAGCAACTTAGTTTGTTTTTTTCTGAAGATTCATCATTAAACCCAAACCAAAAGTCTTCCTCAAATAAAAATGAAAAAATATCATTAGGTCAAGTTTTTACGCCTCCAATCTTGGCTGGGTTTATGTCCTCATTAATAAAGAAACAGATTAAAAAACAGTCTGCGATTCTTGACCCCTGTATTGGTCCAAACACATTCTTCAAACACTTTAAGAAAATTGCACAAAGTCATGACCTGACAGGAATAGAATTAGATTCTGATCTTATTTCACAAGATGTCAAAGAATTTTATGCACTGACTGAAAATGAACTAATAGAAGGAAGTTTTTTTAAACTACCATTGAACAAGAAGTACGATTTTATCATTCAGAATCCTCCTTATGTCCGGCAAGAACTAATGGTAGAAGGTGATAATGCAAAATCAAATGCCATTCTGCCAATTGCGAATTTTCACAATGTAATTCCTTCTAAATCTAACCTATACGTTTATTTCCTGCTAAAATCTATTCTTCACTTAAAAGAGGGTGGAAGATTAGTTGCTGTAATTTATGATAGTTGGTTGTATAGCTCATTTGGCGAATTTTTAAAAAAGATGTTTTTAGAGCTGGGCGAATTAGAGACCATTTACCATTTTAAACACAATGCCTTTCCTGATGCAGAAGTCGGTGCTACAGTAATAGAATTTGTGCGCTCTAAATCAACCAGTAGTCGGAAACAAATCAAGTATTATTCATTATCCTCTTTGAAAGATATTCAGAATTACAAAAAGACTGTATTGCAAGAGCCAACCTGTATTCGTAAGAAGCAGTTTCTATCATGGAATTTTAATGGTTTGTCAGCGGTTAACTTTAAGTCCGACTTCTTTATTCCGTTGAACTCCTTAACTGACCAACCAATTCAAAGAGGAATTTCTTCATTGGCAAACAAATACTTTATTCACACTGAAAAGGTATTCCCTGAAAGTAAGCCCTTTATAAAGGATGTCAATAAACTTAAAAGCTATACAGTTAAAGATGAATTATCTTATTTCTTGTCGATAAATGGTAGTATCTCTGAAAAAACCAAAGAATATCTGGATACTGTAAAAAAGGAAATTCTTTCGAATAACGAAAACTACAAGGCACTCAAAGAGAAGATCAAATCCAGTAGTAACTGGTTTAGAATAAGTATTAAACAACCAGGAAATTTCGTGTTCAATTATTACTTGCGTAAGAATATTGATTTTATTCTTAACCTGAAACTGGAATATGCGTCTGATAATTTCTATATTCTGAACATACCTGATGAACCCAAACTATTACTATCTATCCTAAACTCAAATATTTCTCGCTTATCTGTCTTACGGCATTCAAGAAGCCAAGGTAATGGCCTAAGAAAAATTCAATTATACGAGTTCAAAATGGTAAGTATTCCGAACTACAAGTGTTTTTCTCCTAAAGCTATTTCTGAACTCAAAAGGCTGGGTGGTCAACTCCAAACTGTCCAAAGGTATAGTAAAGAACCTGAGTTGATTATTAAGGATATCGACCATGTTATAATAAGTGAATATAACAATGTACTTGGCGAGAGCCTTTCTATTGCAGACATACACAATGAATTAAACGAACTGATAAAAAACCGATAATAATGGCTAATCTATGGTATAATTATGATGAAGTCCAAGACTTTCACCCTATTGTACGGCAGGCTCTTGAAAATGCGTTAGTCGCATCTGGGTTTGACAATATAGCAGAAGTCGTTCATCACCCTTCTATACCTAATAGTTCTATAACACCTGACTTTGGAATAAGGTTTAAAACAACAAACCGTTGGGCATTCGTGATAGAGGTTAAACGTACAAAAAGAGATGTAGATTCTTTGCGCTATCAAAACCAATCACGCTCTTATGTTACTGAATTTGGTCCGCACTGGGAAACAGGTTACCACAAATACTTTTGCGTGACAAATGTAGAAAAGCTTGTTTTGTTTGCAGACCGTCCTGGACCGATTACAACATGTATATTAAAAAACAATCCATTCTGTGATTCAAATTTTGTTCCTAATAGTCATGATGCAACTCAGTCTGTGCAAGAGCTAACTTCTGTTTTTGAACAAATATTTCCACAAATTTTTAGTCGTGCTACACCAGATTGGGATAATAACTGGGAACCAATAATCAATGAGTTTTTCAGTAATTATAATGCCCTGAAAAGCACTTTGAATCACTCAGACGATTTAAATAAGGAACTAACTCTTTTTGAGCTGTTTAGACTTTTGGCATACTCTTATTTAAAAGACTACTATACTCAAATATCAAGTGGTAATGCACAGCACTTTAGATCCTTCCCAAATACATCAGGGAATCTAAGCCAATACAAAAACAGTCTATCCAACAATTTTGCGCGGATTATTCAATTGGACTTTAAACAGATTTTTGAGAATCACCCGAACCAAGACCAAAGAATTTTTCCGGAAAATTTTAATGCGACAATACAAGGATATTTTGTTTCGCTCATTACTTGTTTTAACTCATATAGCAATAATGCAGTTGCGGATAACCACTCTCCTTCTTATGTTTTTAATCTTCTCACATCTAAGATTTACCAAAGAGAGGAGATGCACAAGAAAGGTAAGGTTATGTCGGATGATGAATTGGCATTATTACTTGCGACACTCACCATTGATTCAGAAAATTCAAGTGTAATAGACCCTTGTTGTGGTGATGGAGCATTGTTAGACGCTGCTTATGATCGACTTAATTTACTCACATTAAATACGAACAATCAAAAGTCACACAACGATTTATTAAATCAGGTTGAAGGAATTGAAATTGATCCTTTTTTATCACAGCTTGCTGCTTTTCGTTTGCTATCGAAAAACCTTTCGCAAGTTAATAATACAACTGAAGCTAACATTGATACTGGTAATATGTTTTCAGTTCTAAGGCAAGGAAACTATGATGCTCTTGTAATGAACCCTCCATTCTTGAGAAACGACAACCCGGATGCCCCAATTACCACTGCCCAAAAAGGTGTAATGAACAGTGCTATTTCAAATAGCGGTGTAAATAATTTTGTTAGTGCTGCGAAACAACCCAACCTGTACTTCTATTTTTTGAATTACTCTTGGCATTATCTCAAGCCGAATGGAAAAGCAGGGATCATATTAATGTCAAAGTTTTTAAATAATGAAGATGGTAAACACATAAAGCAATTCATGCTTGATAAGATAGAGGCAATAATTTCTTACCCAAGGAAATACTTCAAAGATTTTGTTGTAACTACCGTAGTTGTTCTTCTAAAAAAGGGTGACAATTCAGGTAATGTTTCATTTGTTCGAGTTTCTGATGAAAACACATTGTTGAACCCGGATAATGTTCTAAATGTTCTTTCAATTGGGCAAAATACAACGACCGCTTCATACAAATTAAAAGTAATTGACCGTGCTTCTTTAGACGCATCACAGAACTGGCGTAAGTATCTTTTGGATGAAAGTTATGAGCGTTTTGAGAACCTAACTTTTCTGAAAAACATTGAGTATCATTTTGATAAAGTTGCAAGGGGCAATGCAGAGAACAGTGGTGGGAAAAAGGCTCTCTATCCTGAACATAATACCTCCTCTAATATCTATGTCTTTAAGTTTGAACCTGATAAACAAAACTCGTATTCATTTATTTCCACCCCTGGGGTAATTTCCAGAATAAGTTATGGCATTTGCAACAACTTTGACCAGCGAAATCTCATACTGACAACAAATGACATTTCATTAGAACAGGCGATTCATTTCCCTTCAAAAATAATAGAGACAATACAAGTTGATTGGGAAAATAATTGGCAGGGCAATCAGGATCTTAAAACATACCATGATGCAGCTATCAACCGATTTGGTTTTGCCAAGTGGAGGAAAATTGTGAACAGTTCAGTAAATCACACGATATGTCCTAAAATAATAATACCAAGAGCGGACAGAACGAAACATTCCGTCTATTATAATCCTCATAATCATGACTTGACTTTATCTACTAATTTTTTCCATTGCACGGGTATTAAGAACCAAAACACTTCTGTATCTGATGAAGATCAATATAAATTCACGGCAGCTTTTTTAATGTCAACCTTCGGACAAATCCAATTTGAATTAAACGCAAATAATCAGGAAGGCCTGAGAAAACTTGAAGGCTTTCACATCAAGAGATTTTTAATTCCTGATTTAGCCCAAATTACTGCACAGGAAATCACCAATGTAGTAAATGAATTTAATGCGTTAAACAATCAGAATACATCAGTATCTGGTGATGAAGGAATTAGCCAGAATCCGAGGAGAAATCTTGATAAAGCAATCGCTGCGTTAGTGTTTGCACGGGATCAACTTGGATTTAACAATATTGATAGTATGGTCGATTATTTTGAATTGTTTTTAGCTGATTTAGTTGAAGATAGAAGATTATGAAAAAAATAAAAGTAGTTAGTTTGTTTTCAGGATGTGGCGGCTTAGATTATGGCTTCAAGCAATCAAACTATAATATAATTTGGGCTAATGACATCTTAAAAGATGCATGCTCAACCTATGCTCACAATATCGGAGATCATATTGTTTGTGGCGATATTAACTCTATTAACAAAAATGTAATTCCAAAAGCAGACATTATTGTTGGTGGCCCACCATGTCAATCCTTTTCCCTTGTGGGAAAAAGAGACCCAAATGATGAAAGGTCAAATATGGTTTGGTCATATTTGGAGGTGCTAAAGCATGTAAATCCAAAGTTATTTCTACTCGAAAATGTTACAGGCTTATTATCCGCAAAAAATCCTGATGGAAGTAAAGTTTTAGAACATCTGACAAGTGCTTTTCAAGATTTAGGGTACAGTATTGCTGTTCACAAACTTAATGCTGCAGATTATGGCGTGCCGCAGCGTAGAGTTCGTGTTTTCCTTATTGGTTCTAAAAACGGTGATGAAATTCCTGCACCACCGGTTACTAATTCAAAGGAAAAAGGGGCTTTACCATTTTGGGTCTCCGTTGAAGAAGCACTTTCGGATCTGCCTGCAACTAGTGCTAACGGAAAATGTAAATATTCCTCTCTTCCGAAATCAGACTATCAACAGCGTATGCGCATCAGACAAAATGGCCAAGTTTCTTTACATATTACGCCCTATGCAAGCGAGAAAGATAAAGAACTCATGGAGCATATTCCTCCTGGTGGAAACTATCAAGATGTGCCCGATAATGTTGCTACAACAAGAATCTTAAACTTTAAGAAAACAGGTGGCCGCACAACGACTTATGGAAGGCTTTCAAAGGATATGCCGTCCTATACCTTAAACACTCATTTTAATCGATTGAATGTTGGTTGCAATATTCATTATGATAAGAAACGCTTGATAAGTTTACGAGAGGGGTTAAGACTACAATCATTCCCCGATGATTTTGAAGTTATTTCTTCTAATAAGAGAAACTACTACGTGCAAATTGGGAATGCAGTTCCACCAATGCTTGGTAAAATCTGGGCGGATCATTTAAACAAATATTTCGAATAATGCCATTACTCAAAGCCACACACATTGCCAAGCCGCTCAAGTCGTTCACACCAGCCAAAGTTTGTCAAAGAGTGTATCATGTGTTTTTTCCCACGCACGTACGAAATAAAAAAGCACGATTGCACAACAAGTTGGCTATACGTAATGAGGGCAAAAATGCTAATATGAAAATAATTAGGCTAAATAAGCTAAATGCTAAACTGAAAGTGCTTTGAAGTTCCGCACTACACGAGCCGAGACCGTTGCGTACAACAGTTTTACCACTGATAATTCGAGGAAAATTTATTAGAATGCTTTTATTCTTATCAATTTAATGTTAATGATTCAAGATAAAACAATAATGGTTGAAAAGATTAGATTTAAAAAAGCCTCACAAAAAGAAATAGCTCTTTACACTCTTTTAGGGGAATCCCTATGTGCAGTTCAAATATTAGAGGACGCACTAAGTCATTCGATTGTTTTAAAAAAAACGGAACCTGAACAAAAGAAAGAAGCGGATAATCTTTTAAAAAAACAACAGAGATATACTCTTGGTATGGCAATAAATATTGTCAAAAAGGAATCATTACTACCCAAACCTTTGGAGGTTGAATTGTTTAAACTTCTCACAGATAGAAATTGGCTTATTCATGAAAGCATTACAGATAATAAAGATGATTTCAAGTCAGATGAATACTTTAACAAACTATTTGAAAGAATAAAAGCTATAACATTAAAAGCTCACAAATTGCAGATTTCAATTGAATTAGATTTAATCGAGTATGCCGAAAAGAAAGGAATTGATATGTCTAAAGTCAAAAATGATATGAATAAGTACTATAGTTCTTAATATCAACTGCAATGTACAAGATATATAATGATGATGATGTGAATCAACTATTAACTTCTATTTATTGCCAGTTCTAAAACCAATCCGCTCCCTTTCCTGCTGTTCAATTTGTACTTTGTCCTTTTGTAGTAAGTAGTTTAATGCCTGATGAATATCCTTGAACTTCACGTTCATTTCTTTTTCGAGTTGGGCAACGTGTTCTTTAAGATTTATATAATCGGTAAGATGTTGCCGTAAAGCTACAGAAGCCCGCAGGTTATATTAACATCAATGGCCTTATCGCTGTTGAGTACGCTTGAGAGCATTGCCACGCCCTGTTCGGTAAAGGCAAAAGGAGTAGTAGGGCTAAATTTGATGTTCTCTGGGAGGTTGTCACAATTTGTGATAACCTCTTTCCACTCGTCCTTTGAAAGTTGAAACATGAAATCATCCGGAAATCGTTTGAGGTTACGTCGGACAGCTTGTTTTAGTGCCCTGGTTTCTACTTCATAAAGTTCGGCCAGGTCAAAATCGAATATGACCTTGTTTCCTTGAATATTGTGGATTTTGGTTTTTATGAGTGATAGTTTCATTATGGAAGTATTTTATGTTGTGTTGACCCTTTTTGATTAGAAATTGATAACCCTATTGAGGGCTTCATCAGCCTCTTTGTGAATGAAATTGGCTTGGTAATTTATGGTAGTTTTAAGATCGCTGTGCCGATATAATTTTTGCAGCATTAACGGATGGATAGAATCTCCGGCAATGTTTCCAAAAGAGTGTCGTGCAATGTGCATGGTGACTTTCTTGTTGATCCCTGCTTTTTTCATGATGGACTTTAAATTGCCATTGAACTTTTTCGTGGCGGTTTTTGTTTTGTTGTAAATATCTTTAGCGTTTGTAATGTCAGCTTTTCGCATTTCTGGAAAAATAAAATCATCATCATTGGATTTTTCAAATACATACTCTTCTAAAATTTTTGCAACCTTATCGGGTATATTTAAAGACAATAATTTGGAATTCTTACCCATTCTATAGTGCAGACGGCCATCATATATCTGTGACCAGCGGGTAAACAGAACATCGGAAACTCGCATCCCTGCAAAGTAGAAACTGTACAACCACACATTTAAGGAATGCCTTTCCACATCAGAAAGGTTATCAACGTTTTCTAGTTTCTTTATTTCTTGTTGGTTCAACCCAATCTTGACCGTTTCCGGAAATTTGATTTTGAATTTCCCTATTCCAAAGGGATATAGTTCCTTGCTTATAACTTTATCTTTAATTGCGCGATTGAACAATAGTCGAATAAGCACCATTACATTCATAGCTGTAGTTTCAGAAAGTGCGGATGGACCTTTTAGATAGATTTTGAGTTTCCTCAAAAACCGGTCGTCAATTTCTTGGAAGGTAAGCTGTCTTGATTTGCTGAACTTTCTAACGTATCCAATCCATGCAGAATCGGTGGAATGTCGATTAATTTTCTTTTCAGCCTCCAAAGCTTGAAGATGTTCATCGGCATAATCAAAAAAAGTCAAATTGGAAGTTGGCCTATATATTTCGGTTTTAATCTGTCTTGCAGATGCATCTTTGTCCTCGGTTTGAAGCATAATTATGCCATTTCTAACTTCTGATAATTTGGAGGACAAAAGGTTATTTAGAACATCTGCGTTTGGATGTGACTTCTTGACTTTAAGTTTTTTATCGTCCCAATCCTCGATATCAATATAATGGCCAATGTTCTTGAAGGTGGAACGGCGGTTTTTGGTAATTCTAATGGCAAGCGGATAAAGCCCATTGGCATTGGGCTTTTTACGAAGAACTATTTTTGTACTTGCAGACATTGTTGACCTGTTTTCTTGCGAAAGTCAAATCAGGTACAACATAGGTACAACATTTTAGAGAGTTCCTAAAAATCACTTTAAAGATACAAAATCCCCAGTATTTTCAGGTACAACATAGGTACAACAAATGTTGACATTAATTGATTTTAAATGAAATCAAATAAAATTCAATAATCTGTAAATAATTGAAAATGAGTTGATTTGACTTTCTTTGGGCAAATATACGCTAGACTTAGGATCTAGTGCCGCAAGGCGTGGGGGTTCGATTCCCTTCATCCGCACGAAAAATAAAAGCTTCTCATTTTTTTGGGAAGCTTTTTTTATTTTCTTTAAAAACTTGCCTTTTTCATTATATTTATCAAACTATTTTTGAATTAAAAGCGACTTCCTCTATGAATAAAAAAATACTTGTTTGGTCCATAACCGTTGCTTTGGCCGGGTTTTTATTTGGTTTTGATACGGTGGTGATCTCTGGTGCAAACCAGCCCATAAAAGAATTG
>Ga0116152_10000236_pt1 | contig 44757 bp, 39 predicted proteins | sample AD_UKC119_MetaG_FD_89894 | JGI IMG/M metagenome (GOLD analysis project Ga0116152, IMG submission 89894) | Active sludge microbial communities of municipal wastewater-treating anaerobic digesters from Hong Kong - AD_UKC119_MetaG | ecosystem: Engineered > Bioreactor > Anaerobic > Digestate... | reverse complement strand
TGCCGTTAAGTTAAGAAGAATTGAGCGAGTTTCAAGCAAAAGCTTCTCTCCACAAACACCGCAAATCAATAACTTGAGTGAGCTGGCAAAGTGGCTAAATCTCTTAACTTAACGGCATTGGTTGCTGTGCCGGGAAGTGGAAAAGCCAGCCCTGAAAGCTGGAGTGGAGCGGCCAAGTTTGCCGTTGCCCTGGAAACCGCCGGGATGACGGCTGCCGAGTTGAGCGACTATTGCCGCAGCAAAGGTCTGTATCCTGAGCAGGTCGAGCGCTGGAGACAGGCCTGCATTGCCGGTGCCCAAGCGGGTGATCAGGTGGAAAAGGCCGCGTTGAAACAGGCCCGCCAGCAGATCCGTCAACTGGAAAAGGAGCTCAGACGCAAGGATAAAGCCCTTGCCGAAAGTGCCGCACTGCTGGTGCTGAGAAAAAAGTTGAATGCGCTGTGGGAGGACGAGGGAGCATGACCTCACTCCCGCAGCGCGAAACCATCGTCACCCTGATTGATGAAGCGGTAGCCGCCGGAGCCCGGCGTTCACCGGCCTGCCGGGAGGTGGGTATCAATGTCCGCACCCTGCAGCGCTGGCGTCCCAAAGGCGAAACGAGCGTCAAGGCTGACCAGCGCCCGCTGGCCGAGCGTCCAGCACCTGCCAATCAATTGTCGCAGGCCGAGCGGGACGCCATTCTGAGTGTGTGCAATCAACCGGAATATGCCAGCCTGCCACCCTCGCAGATTGTGCCGAAACTGGCTGATCAGGGCATTTACCTGGGCAGTGAATCAAGCTTTTACCGGATTCTGCATGCCCATGAGCAGTTGCACCACCGGGGCTATGCCCGCGCACCACAACGGCGACGGAAGCTGGTCACCCACACGGCATGGGCACCGGATCAGGTCTGGACCTGGGATGTGACCTGGCTGCCCAGCACCACTAAGGGATGCTTTTTCTACCTGTATCTGGTCGAGGATCTGTACAGTCGTTATGGCGTGGCCTGGGAGGTGCAGGCGGAAGAATCCGGGGAGCTGGCTGCTGAGCTGATGCACAAGGCGGTCTGGCGTGAAAAGCTGCAGGGCAAGGCCAAACCGGTGCTGCACAACGATAACGGCAGCATCATGAAATCCCGGACCTTCCGGGCCAAGCGGGATGAGCTGGGCATCAGCCAGTCCTTCAGTCGTCCACGGGTCAGCGATGACAATGCTTATGTGGAGTCCTTCTTCCGCACCCTGAAGTATGCGCCCGCCTGGCCTCCCAACGGCTTTGCCACGCTGGAGGAAGCACGTGAATGGGTACAGCAGTTTATGCACTGGTATAACGAGGAGCACCAGCACAGCAAAATCCGCTTTGTCACACCCGGACAACGTCACCGGGGCGAAGATACCGCCATTCTGGCCCGGCGCAAGGCCGTTTATGAGGCAGCCAGAGCTCGGCACCCTGAACGCTGGACCGGAGAAACCCGTCACTGGGAACCGATTCTGTCCGTGACGCTCAATCCGGACAAGCAGGCATCTGCGAACCAGTCAAATCTGGAAACCGCTGCATGATTTTTACGACAACTAACTTGAAAAACACCGACCCCGATACACATAATGAGCCTCATGAATAATAGTATACCATTATTCATAATATGATTCAATATAGGTCAAATAATATTTTCATGCTACACTGGCATCCATAATTCAGACCATCCGCCACAATAGCGCGACACTGAGGAGAGGAACGCAGGGCAATGGCAACTGACAAGCGCAAACGACACACAGTCAGTTTCAAAGGCCGGGCCGTGCCAGATGCGACCCGGCAGCAGATTATTCCCCTCCCCCCATTCCATGATGTGCCCAACATGACATTGTAGTCACGCTGTGAAGGTTATGTGAAAACAGGGCTGGAGACAGCCTGTCAGAAGCCCGGTATTGGTGAACTTCAGCCGGGTTGATCAGATGTTTCCCTGTCTGCAATCAGGTGTGGGGGAGCACAAATACCCGGCAAGGTGACTGGTCAGGGTACGAGTGACAAGCATAGACCCGTTTTTAACAACCCGACTCTATCTTGTTTTTTCAGTAACTTAGCAATACTGCGCTTGACAATGGGGAGAACCTTACACATGGTTACAAAACCACCCTTTACCGATATCGAGATAACAACCCAGGAGGCAGGGTTTTATAAAGGCTACAGCCTTCCGATCGCCCTGATATCCAAAACACTGATGGTGCTTCTGGTCATCTGGGCGCTGGTTTGGCCGCTTAATGCCAATGAAACACTGGGAGCCTGGAAATGGGGCCTGCTGCAAGGCTTCAATACCTTTTACGTACTCTCGGTCGGCCTCTTCGCCATTTTCCTGCTGATCATTGCAATCATCCCGGCCAGCGGCAAAAGGCTGCTTGGCCACCCCGGAGAGAAACCCGAGTTTTCCAATTTCTCCTGGTTTGCAATGATGTTCGGAGCCGGCCTCGGGGTGGGTCTCATGGTCTACGCCACGTCTGAACCCCTGGGACTCTGGGGATCAAACCCCGTCATTATTGCAGGCGAAGCAGCCGCCAATACCGCTGAATCACAAACCAGCGCCTTCCGCTACACATTCATGCATTATGGCCTGCATGCTTGGTCAATCTATGTCGTGACCGGACTCAGCCTGGCGTTCTATGCCTATACCCGTGACATGCCACTGACGATCCGCTCGGCACTGACACCGATTCTTGGCCGTTTTGCCAATGGGTTCCTCGGCCATATCATCGATGTCCTGGGTGTGGTGGCCACCATCCTCGGTGTTTCGGTTACCATCGGATTCGGGGTCAGCCAGCTGGTCGACGGCGTCTACTCGGTCTCGGGCATAGAATGGCTGGTGGACGGTGAGGGGGCAACACCCCAGCCAAGCAAGGTCGGGTTGATCGTTGCGCTTTCGCTGATCATGGGACTTTCAATCCTTTCTGCCGTCTCGGGTGTCGGGCGGGGCATCAAATACCTGTCCAACCTGAACCTGGTTCTGTCTTCCATACTGATCCTGGTCTTCATCATCTTCGGTTCTTTCTGGTTTGCCATGTCAGCCTATGCCACCACCCTGGTCGACTACGTGATCCACTTCATCCCGCTCTCCTTCGAAGCCTTCCCGCCCGAAACCCCGGCCGCATTCCTGGCCGCCGCGCCCGAAGCCATTCGTGCCTTGTCACCAACAGACAGCACCGCCGTTTTCACGGCGGCGACCGACCCCTGGGGCACATTTGCCAGCTTCAGGGAAGCACTGCCCACAGCGGCAAAAGCACTGGATGATGCTACTCTTGCGGCCACTTACAAAGTGGGTACGGATGGACGCCTGTTTGGCTGGCAGTCCGGCTGGACAACCTTCTACTGGGCCTGGTGGATTGCTTTCTCGCCCTTCGTCGGCCTGTTCCTTGCACGCATCTCGCGCGGGCGGACGGTACGTGAATTCATTCTTGGTGCGGTCATCGCCCCGTCACTGGTCTGCTTCCTGTGGATGACCCTGCTGGGTGGAACCGCAATCGACATGGAGATGAACGGCAACGCCAACGGCACCATTATTGCCGCCTCGACCACGGCAAGGCTGTTTGTCACACTGCAGCAGATCCTGTCCGGCCCGCTGCTCGATGGCGTTGTCATTATGTCCGTGGTGCTGATCCTGACCTTTCTGGTCACTTCGGCAGACTCGGGCATTCTGGTGATGAATACGATCATGTCCGGTGGCAGCGCGGAAACCGGCATATTCCATCGCATTATCTGGGGCCTGATCCTGACTGCAGTTATCGGTACCCTGCTGATCGCCGGCGGAGGCGGGCTGGATGCACTCTCCAATGCGATGATTATTGGTGCCCTGCCCTTTGCCATACTGATGGTATTGATGTGCATCTCGCTGATCAAGGCACTCTGGCGGGACTCCCGGCGCGAGAAGGCTGCCAGCGTACAGGCTGCTGCGACAGCATAACCCCCGCGATACATCAAGCGACCTGCCCGGGCGCTTCGGGCGGGTCTTTTGTGTACAGGAACCGATGCGCTATCCAGGCCGGCCTGCCCGCCTGAGCCGGGCAGCGGTTTCCTTCTTGGTGGTCTGGATATGTTTTGCAAGCAGGGCAACGCCCTGTTCGACATCACCCTTTTCGCAGGACCGGAGGATTTCGGCATAATCCTGCTGCGGGCGCGTCAGCCCGGCCCTGTCCGGAAAAAAGGCCGCAGTGAACGCACCCAGCCTTTCGCGCAGACCGGAAATCATCAGCAGCAGCTCGGGATTGTCACAGGGGGCGTAAAGTGTTGCATGAAAACGTGCGACCATTTTGCACCAGTGGCGAGGCTCGGCCCCCTCACAGGCGTCGAGAATCCGGCGGGCTGCCTCCAGATCGGCACTGACCATGTTTGGAATTGCCAGCTCAAGCGCCTTGCATTCCAGTGCAACCCGGATATCCATGGCATTCAGGATATCCTGCGCCGAAATTTCACGCACCATGGCACCCCGATTCTTGCGGAACAGCACATAACCATCCACTTCAAGCCGCAACAGGGCCTCACGCACCGGAATCTTGCTGACACCATGACTGCGGGCAATCTCATCCTGCCGCAGCGGGTCGCCAGGTACCAGCTCGCCCCTGAGGATCGCCTCCTTGAGCGCATCATAGATCGGTTCTGCTGTCGGGCGTAAAGGGTCGGTTCCAGCCATACTGGCTCTCCTGTCTCGCCATAAGTACGTTATATGCCAGATATGGAACGCAAAAGCGGTTCCATGCAACTGTCCAGTGCCAGTGAACCGGAGCCATGCATATTATACATCGCAAGTCATGCATATTATACATCGCGAATGCAATACGAAATGGATTTCTGCACTTTAGTGCCGGAACCGATCAGATAATGTCGCGTCCCGATCAAGGGGTAATCAAGAATACACGGCCAGCCGAAACGTGACCCGCTCGGTACGCTGACACCCGCCTTTCAGGAGCAGTCAAATCCACAGGGTGATTACGTAAAACTCACGTTGCCGGTGGGGCCCTGAACCGGCTCAATGACCACGGCAGTACCGCTGGCCGTGACCATCAGCATGCCATTGCCCTGCCCCAGCACCTCGTAATCCAGATCGATTCCCACAATCGCATTGGCCCCCAGCGCGTTGGCCCGTTCCTGAAGCTCCTGCATGGCAATGTCGCGGGCTTTCTGCAGCTCGCGCTCATACGTGGCCGAGCGGCCACCGACCAGATCACGAATCCCGGCAAAAAGGTCTTTGAACAGGTTGGCACCGAGAATGGTTTCACCGGCAACGATGCCGCAGTACCGGGTGATGCGCTGGCCTTCAACGGTTGGTGTGGTGGTCACAAGCATTTTTTACGGTTTCCTGTCCGGGTGAAAAGGCAGATTCAAATCCTACCACCACCTCCTGCAGCCTTACGCATTTCACAATGGGATATTGTGGCTTTTCAGCGCAGAATACAGGCCACCTGCACGGCCCCGGCCTGATGCAGTTCGGGAACGCTTTGGGTACAGCGTGCCCCGGCAAAGGCACAACGGGGCTGAAACGGGCAGCCGGGGGGCGGATTCAGCGGCGACGGCGGCTCACCCTGCAGGTGGATACGCTCGCGCTTCTGCCCCACTTCCGCCACCGGCGTGGCTGAAAACAGCGCTTCGGTGTAAGGATGCAGCGGGCGGGTGAAAATGGCCTCACTGTCGGCATACTCCACCGGACGCCCGAAATACATCACCAGCACACGGTCGGCAATGCGGCGCACCACGGACAGGTCATGCGAGATGAACACATACGCCAGCCCCAGCTCCTGCTGCAGTTCCGTCAGCAGGTTCAGTATCTGCGCCCGCACCGACAGGTCCAGTGCCGATACCGGCTCATCCAGCACCACCACTTTGGGCCGGAGCATCAGGGCGCGGGCAATGGCGATACGCTGACGCTGGCCACCGGAAAACATGTGCGGGTAGCGCCCGGCATGCTCGGGGCGCAGCCCCACCCGCTCCAGCATGGCGGCAATGGCGGTACGCCGCTCATCCCGCCCCTGGCGGGTATTCAGCAGCAAAGGCTCCTCCAGCATCTGGCGAATGGTCTTGCGCGGATTGAGCGAGCCGTAAGGGTCCTGGAACACAATCTGCACACTCCGGCGCAGCGCGGCATCCGGCCTGCGCTTCGGCTCAACCCTGTGTCCATCCAGCCATAACTCACCCGCCGTCGGGGTTTCAATCAGGGTCAACTGGCGTGCGAGTGTGGACTTGCCGCAACCGGACTCCCCCACCACCGCCAGTGTCTCTCCGGCAGCCAGACTGAAACTGACCCCGTTCAGGGCACGCACGGTAGCCGGTGGCTGCATGAAGCCCTGGCGTACCTGATAATGGCGCTGCAGGTTCACGGCCTGCAGGACTACCGCTGCACCGTCCTCAGTCATGCTCACCTCCCTGTGGCGGATGTGCCCGCGACGGAAAAACCGGGGTCGGCGGATCACCCTGTACAAAATGACAGCGCCACCCGACACTGCCCGCCGACTGCCATGGCGGCTCCCGATCCTGACACAGCGCCTCGGCACGGCTGCAGCGGGGGGCAAACAGACAACCCTGCGGACGGTCATGCAGGCCTGGAACAATGCCCGGAATGGTCGGCAGAAAATCACCCGGCGGGGCACGTTCCGGCAGTGCATCCAGCAAAGCCTGTGTATAGGGATGCAGCGGCGTCTCAAACAACCCGCGCACTGCCTGCCGCTCCACCTGCTGCCCGGCATACTGCACGACCACATGCTGCGCAGTCTCCGCCACCACACCCATGTCATGGGTGATCAGGATCAAGCCCATGTCGCGCTCCTGCTGCAGCCTCAGGAGCAGCTCCAGAATCTGGGCCTGCACCGTGACATCCAGCGCCGTGGTCGGCTCGTCGGCAATCAGCAGCTGCGGATCAGCCGCCAGCGCCATGGCAATCATGGCGCGCTGGCTCATGCCGCCGGACATCTGGTGCGGATAGGCAGCAAAACGCCGGGGCGGATCGGGAATCCCCACCAGTTCCAGCAGGTGCAGCACACGCTCGCGGCGTTCCCTCCTGCTGCCGCCCAGATGGGTACGCACCGCCTCGTCAATCTGGTAGCCAATGGTGAAGCAGGGATTGAGGCTGCTCATCGGCTCCTGAAAAATCATGGCCATGGTACCGCCATTAAGACGGCGGCGCGCCTTCGGCGTCAGGGTCAGCAGGTCCTGACCGTCCAGCGCCAGCCGCTCGCACTCAATGCGTGCCGTGGCCGGCAGCAGCCCCATGACGGCCAGCATGGCAACCGACTTGCCGGAGCCGGACTCCCCGACAATGGCCAGCACCTCCCCCCGTGCCAGATGCAGGTTCACCGCCTCCACGGCCCGGAACCAGCCCCCCTGAGTCCGGAAGGATACCGATAGCTGGCGCACTTCAAGCAGGCTCATGAGCGGCGCATCCTCGGGTCCAGGGCATCACGCAACGCGTCACCCACCAGATTGATGGACAGCACGGTCAGCAGGATGGCCAGCCCCGGAAAGGTGACCACCCACCAGGCCCGGCTGATGAATTCACGCGCTTCGGCCAGCATCGCACCCCATTCCGGCAACGGTGGCTGTGCCCCCATCCCCAGAAACCCGAGGGCGGCGGCATCCAGAATCGCATTGGAGAATGACAGGGTGGCCTGCACGATCAGGGGAGCCATGCAGTTCGGCAGAATGGCACTGAACATCAGGCGCGCACTCCCGGCACCGGCCACCCGGCTGGCGACCACATAATCCCGGTTCTTTTCCCCCATGACACTGGCCCGCGTCAGGCGCACAAAATGCGGCAGCATCACCAGCGCAATGGCATACATGGCATTCAGCAGGCCCGGTCCCAGTACCGCCACCAGTCCCAAGGCCAGCAGCAGACTCGGAAAGGCCAGAATCACATCCATCAGGCGCATGATGGCGGTATCAAACCAGCCCCCGAAATACCCGGCCAGCAAGCCGAGTATGGTGCCGGCCACCACGGCGATACTGACCACCACCATGCCGATGAAAATGGAATAGCGTGCCCCGAAAATCAGGCGTGACAGCAGGTCACGTCCGACCGCATCGGTACCGAGAAAATAGGGCCAACGCCCGTCATCGTTCCAGATCGGCGGCAGCAGCAGGGCATCGCGGTGCTGCAGGGCGGGATCAAACGGGGCGATCACATCGGCAAAGACCACCGCAAACAGCACCAGCCCCAAAAAGGCCAGCCCCACCAGCCCGCCCCGGCTTTCGCGGAAATAACCCCAGGTCACAGCCAGTGCGGCACTGTCAAAAAGCTTCATCGGCTGTCCCTCACGCGCGGATTGATCCAGCCGTACAGCAGGTCCACGATCAGGTTGACCAGCATGACCGAGACGGCGATGAACAGCAGGCCGCCCTGTACCGCCGGATAATCACGCCGGGCAATGGCCTCGATCATCCACTTGCCGATACCCGGCCAGGCAAAAATGGTCTCGGTCAGCACCGCACCGGCCATCAGCACCCCGATCTGCAAACCGATCACCGTGACCACGGTAATGAGGGCATTGCGCAGGGCATGCACCAGAATCACCCGGCCGGTGGACAGGCCCTTGGCATGGGCCGTGCGCACATAATCCTCGCCCAGCACCTCCAGCATGGCGGAACGGGTCTGGCGCGCAATCACGGCCATGGGAATGGTGGACAGTACAATGGAAGGCAGCAGCAGATGCCTCAGGGCCGAAGTCACTGCCCCCTGTTGACCCGAGAGCCAGGCATCAATGACCATGAAGCCCGTCACCGGCTCGAAATAGTAGTTGATGATGTCAAGCCGTCCCGATACCGGGGTCCAGCCCAGACCGGTGGAAAACAGCATGATCAGCAGCAGGCCCCACCAGAAGATCGGCATGGAATAACCGGTCAGGGCCACCCCCATGACCAGATGATCCGGCCAGCGTCCGCGCTTGACGGCCGCCAGTATCCCGGCAGGTACGCCCAGGGCGATGGCGATGAACATGGCAAACAGGGCCAGCTCCAGAGTGGCCGGCAGGCGGGCAAAGAATTCTTCCGTCACCGGGCGGTGAGTGGCGAGCGACTGGCCGAAATCCCCCTGCAGCAGCTTGCCGACATAATCCAGGTATTGCAGCGGCAGGGGCTGATCCAGCCCCAGCTGAGCCATCATGGCGGCACGCCGCTCGGGATCGACACCGCGCTCACCGGTCAGGATGGTGACCGGATCGCCCGGCAGCAGGCGCACAAACATGAACGCCGCCAGCGTGATCCCGATAAAGGTCGGGATCAGCAGCAGCATTTTGTGCAGAATGAAACGAAACAATCAGAACTCCCCGCAGGTACAGGCGGCCTTGTGCTCACCTGCCCTGCTGCCTGGCCCCCTCCGCTTTTTCCTCCATCGCCCCCGGCCCGCGCCCCAAGTGTCCATCAGGACAACGGCAGGCAGGGCCGGCGGGAGAATGACGGCCCGAACCGGTTGCCTACTCGCTCAGGTCGACATTTCCGAAGTAATGGGCACCGAACGGCGACTGCTTGTAGCCCTGCACGTTCTTGCGCTCCGGCTCGAACACGATCGAATGGGCAATCGTGGCCCAGGGTGTCTCACGCTTGAACACCACCTGCGCCTCTTCATACAGTTTGGTGCGTTCGGCCTGATCGGTGGTGGTCTTGGCCTTCTGGATCAGGTCGTCAAATTCCTTGTTGCACCAGCGTGCCCGGTTGCTGCCGGCCTGTACCGCATCGCAACCCAGCAGAACCGCGAGGAAGTTGTCCGGGTCGCCGTTATCACCGGTCCAGCCCATCAGGAGGGTTTCATGCTCGCCTTTCTTGGAGCGCTCCAGATATTCGCCCCATTCATAAGTGACGATCTCGGCTTCCACGCCAACGGCCTTCCAGTCCGCCTGAATCATCTCCGCCATGCGCCGGGCGTTGGGGTTGTAGGGACGCTGCACCGGCATGGCCCAGATATTGGTCTTGAGGTCTTTGACCCCGGCTTCCTCCAGCAGCTTTCGGGCGGCTTCCGGATCGTAGACATCATCTTCGATGGCATCGTTATAGCTCCACATCGTCGGTGGAATCGGATTCTTGGCCACCTTGCCCGCGCCCTGATACACCGCTTCCAGAATGGCCGGCTTGTTGATGGCCAGGGTCAGGGCCTTGCGCACGCGGGCATCATCAAACGGCTTTTTCTCGGTATTGTAAGCCAGATAGCCGATGTTCAGTCCTTCCTGACTCAGCATGTTGATGTCCGGGTTCTCCTCCATGGCCTTGAGGTCAGCCGGATTCGGATAGGCCATGTGATGGCATTCACCGGCCTGCAGCTTCTGCCAGCGCACCGCATTGTCCGGGGTGATGGCAAAGACCAGATTGTCAATGGCCGGCTTGCCACCCCAGTAATCCGGGTTGGCCTTGTAGCGGATCATGGAATCCTTCTGGTAGGCCACAAGCTGGAACGGGCCGGTCCCGACCGGATCATTGTCGACCTTTTCCGGGGTATCGGCCTTCATCATCGCATCCGCATATTCAGAGGACAGAATGGAGGCGAAATCCATGCCCAGATTGGCGATCATGGGGGCTTCAGGGCGGTTGAGCACAAATTTGACGGTATGGTCATCGACCTTCACCACTTCCTTGAGCAGGTCGGGCATCGACATGCCTTCAAAATACTCATAGGTGCCGTTGGATACCTTGTGGTAAGGATGATCCTTTTCGAGCTGGCGGTTGAAGGAGAACAGCACGTCATCGGCGCTGAAATCACGGGTCGGGGTGAAATCCTTGTTGCCCTGAAACTTCACGCCCTTGCGCAGATGGAAAGTGTATTCCAGCCCGTCATCGCTCACATCCCAGGACTCGGCCAGCCCCGGCTCCACGTTGGTAGTGCCCGGCTCAAACTGGACCAGCTGGTTATAGACCGTCTTGCCACTGGCATCGAAGGTTGTACCATCGGTATAGAATGCCGGATTGAAACCGGAAGGCGAACCTTCGGAACAGTAAACCAGGGTTTTGGCGGCATGAGCCTGGGTCAGGGCACACAGACTCCCCAGCATCAGCGTGATCAGCAAATGCTTTTTCATGACTATCTCCTTTCACTTCAGGGTGATCGTTCAGACGTTGGATTCAATATGCTGGCAAAGACCGGAGCGGGTCAAGTCCCGGATGGAAAACTTTCACGCCGGTCCCGGTCCCGATACCTGACAAGTCATGCTAAGCTGGCGCGGTTTTTTCACGGCAGGCAAGGTATGGACGTCCTCAATCTCTCGCTTCCCCTGTTCGGGCTGGTGCTGCTGGGCTGGCTGGCGGCACGCTGGAAGGACATTCCGGAGCAGGGACTGGCCTGGATGCAGTTCTTCATTATCTACGTCTCCCTGCCGGCGCTGTTCTTCCAGTTGCTGCGTCGTACTCCGGTCGAACAGCTGGCCCAGTTCGCCTTTATTTCCGCCACCACCGGCTCCACCCTGCTGGTATTCACACTGGCCTTCTGCTATGGACGTTACGTCCAGCACAACGACATTCCCACCAGCACCATTCAGGGCGTGGCCGGCTCCTACTCCAATATCGGCTACATGGGACCGGCCCTGACACTGGCGGCACTCGGGGAAGCGGCAGTGATCCCGACTGCGCTGATCTTCTGCTTTGACAATGCCCTGCTGTTCACCCTGACACCCCTGCTGGTCGCCCTCGGGCACCAGAGCCGGGGCAGTGCACAGGAAAACCTGCTGCAGACCCTGATCCGGCGCGTGCTCCTGCACCCCTTCATTCTGGCCACCTTTGCCGGGGTTCTGGCTGCCTGGCTCCAGCTGGAACTGCCGGTGGCGCTGGAGCAGATTCTCAACAGCCTCAAGAATGCTGCGGCTCCCTGTGCCCTGTTTGCCATGGGGGTGGTGGTGGCGCGCCAGAAAGCCAGCGTGCGCAGCAGTGATGTCTGGGTGCTGCTGTTTATCAAAATGGTGCTGCATCCACTGCTGGTGTTCGGGCTGCTGTACCTGCTGGGTGTCACCGACCCGGTGTGGGTCAAAACCGCCGTGCTCATGGCCGCCCTGCCCCCGGCCTTGAATATCTTTGTGCTGGCACAGCAGTACGGGGTGTATGTCAACCGTGCCTCCTCGATTGTGCTGCTTGGCACCCTGATTGCTGCCGTGTCGGTGACTTTGCTGCTGTACCTGATGCAGCTCTGAGATCACCTGGGTCTTTACAGGCTTGGGTTTCACTTGCCCGGGTGACTGCCTGTGCCTCAAAAACGCTTTGAGTTTGACTGCCGACCAGGGCGCGCCAACAAGCGGTGGCTCACCCTGACACCAGACTCATGTCAACCCTCAAAAATAGATTAAATCTATTAAATATAAAATATGTGTAATACCTGACAGTAGCCAAATCCTTGACATAATGGGGGACATGGCATTGACTGATCAGTCAATCAAACCGGATAACGGCTTCAATCACCCTGCCCGCCCCAACACGGCAGGCAGTTCAATTTCAAAGCAAAAAAGGAGGATCACTTGTCATGACTGAAAACCATGAACCTGACGGCAACAAGCCGGAAGAGAAGATTACGGATTATGAGGTCGGGCAGGACAACATCAATCCGTTCGGACTGGACATCCACAATCCGGTGTTCGCAATTTCTGCCCTGACCATCATCCTGTTCGTGCTCTACACCCTGCTGTTCCAGCAACAGGCCGAAGCCTTTTTCGGCTGGCTGCGCCCGGCCATCACCAGCACTTTTGACTGGTTCTTCCTGTCCGCCGGCAATATCTTCGTCATCCTGTGCCTGCTGCTGATCTTTCTGCCACTGGGCAATATCCGTCTCGGTGGTCCGGATGCCAAACCCGATTACAGTTATGTGGGCTGGTTTTCCATGCTGTTTGCTGCCGGCATGGGCATCGGCCTGATGTTCTTCGGGGTTTCCGAACCGCTGTCGCACTACACCTCCTCCATGGGCGGGGTGGCGCTTGAAAACGGCGTGCGTACCGACTGGGCACCACTGGGTGGCGCACAGGGTGATGTGGGTGCCGCCCGCGATCTGGCCATGGCCGCCACCATTTTTCACTGGGGCCTGCATCCCTGGGCCATTTATGCCGTTGTGGCGCTGGCACTGGCATTTTTCGCCTACAACAAGAATCTGCCACTGACCCTGCGCTCGGCCTTCTATCCCCTGCTTGGTGACCGGGTCTGGGGCTGGTGGGGTCACACCATTGACATTATTGCGGTTTTTGCCACCCTGTTCGGTCTGGCCACCTCACTCGGCTTCGGCACCGTACAGGCGCTGGCCGGTTTCAACTTCCTGTATGGCTGGGGCACCGGGCAGGTCGCCATGGTCATCCTGATCACCCTCATTACCGCCATTGCCCTGTTCTCGGTGCTGCGCGGTCTGGATGGCGGCGTCAAGCTGCTGTCGGAAGTCAATATGGGTATTGCCGCACTGCTGCTGCTGTTCATTATTGTGGTCGGCCCCACGGCGGATATTTTCTCGACCTTCCTCAGCGGCAGCGTCGCCTATGTGAAGGACCTGCTGCCGCTGTCCATGCCCTTCGGACGTGAAGATACCAACTTCGTACAGGGCTGGACTGCCTTCTACTGGGCCTGGTGGATTTCCTGGTCACCTTTTGTCGGCATGTTCATTGCCCAGGTCTCACGCGGGCGTACCGTGCGTGAATTCGTGATCTGCGTCATCCTGATTCCGACGGTTCTGAGCGTGATCTGGATGTCGGCCTTCGGCGGGTCCGCCATTCACCAGGTCATTGCCGATGCCGCCGCACCGGTGGCTTCCGCCGCCCAGGAGCTCAAGCTGTTCAAGATGGTGGAACAGTTCCCCTTCACCCCGCTGCTGTCCTTTGTCGGCATTGCGCTGGTGCTGGTATTCTTCATCACCTCCTCGGATTCGGCCTCGCTGGTGATTGATACCATCACCGCCGGCGGCAAAACCGATGCACCGGTTCCCCAGCGCGTGTTCTGGTGCACGTTTGAAGGCATTGTCGCCGCCGTCCTGCTGCTGGTCGGCGGGCAGGAAGCCCTGAGTGCCCTGCAGGCCATGGCGGTTTCGACCGGCCTGCCCTTCACGCTGGTGCTGCTGGTGATGTGCTACAGCATCTGGGTCGGACTGCGCGCCGAATACAAGGGAGTTCCGCTGAAAGTCCAGAATACCCGGTAATCACAATCGTCCTCCGGGGCCGGATTTCTGTTCGGCCCCACTTGTTTTCCCTGCCCCTTATAAGGGATCATCCCCACAATCCCGCATCAGCAGCAGGATGCCTCCATCATGGCAGACAGGCCCCGCCGGTTGTACCGCACCGGTCCGTGGCAAAATCGTTCTGCAACAAAACGGTTATACGATAAAACCATTGATGCAGAAGCCGTATCGGAGTTGTATCTCTGTAGTGCTTGGGGTATACATGTGAGGCTCAGGGGGAGAGAGAACTGGCATGAGTACACCAGCCCCTGGTTATCACCACCCAATCGGTTCCGGAGGAGTCAAAAAATATGCGTATGAAAATGAAAACCCTTGTTGCCAGCACAGTCCTTGCAGCAGCCACCTCACTGTGGTCAGCCAGCACCCTGGCCGCTGAATTCAACCTCAAACTGCACCACCTGCTGAGTGCCGGCTCCCCGTCCCAGACCCAGATGATTGAGCCCTGGGTCAAGAAAATCGAGGAAGCCTCCAATGGCCGGGTCAAGATCGAAATCTATCCCGCCATGTCGCTGGGCGGCAAACCGCCGCAACTGGTCAAGCAGGTACGGGATGGCATCGTCGACCTGATCTGGACCGTCAACGGCTACACCCCCGGCCTGTTTCCGCGTACTGAAGTCTTCGAACTGCCCTTCATTCACACCAACAATCCTTCTGCCACCAACCTGGCCATGCGCGACATGTTTGACGAGTATCTGGCCCCCGACTACAAGGGCATGAAAGTCATGTTCCTGCATGTGCATCAGGGGCAGGCCATTCACATGGTGGATCAGGAAGTGCACAAGCCTTCCGACCTTGAAGGCACCAAGCTGCGCATCCCGACCCGTACCGGGGCCTGGGTTATCGAGGCGCTGAAAGCCTCGCCGGTCGCCATGCCGGTTCCCGACCTGCCCCAAGCCCTGTCCAAAAAAGTCGTGGACGGTGCACTGATTCCCTGGGAAATCATTCCGTCCCTGAAACTGCAGGACCTGACGAATTACCAGATCGAAGGTTATGACAAGACCCGCCTCGGCACCACCACCTTCCAGCTGTCCATGAACCAGAAAACCTGGGATTCGCTGCCGGAAGACATCCAGAAAGTCTTCATGGATGCCTCGGATGAAAACTGGTGGCGCGAAGTCGGTGACATCTGGTCCCGGATTGACGACGAGGGCATCAAGGTGGCCGTCGAAGCCGGCAACACGCACATCACCCTGACACCGGAAGAAACCGAGGCTTTCAAGCAGACGCTGGAGCCGGTGGTCGAGCGCTGGGTTGAAGAGGTCAAGGGGCTGGACATTGACGGCGAGACCCTGGTGACCAAGGCGCGTGAAGCGGTCGCCAAACACTCTGCAAAACCCGAATAAGGCCGGCCCATGAACGCCATGCCTGTTCCTGCGGGCGGTAAACCGATAGCGTTTATCGCCCGTCTGATTCAATGGTGGGCCTTGCTGGGCGGTCTGCTGCTGCTGGTCATTGTGCTGATGACCAGCTACAGCGCCGTGGCAGGTTTCCTGTTTTCCAGTCCTTTTTCCGGTGACTTCGAGCTGACCGAAATGGGAATTGCCATTGCGGCATTCTGTTTCCTGCCCTGGTGCCAGCTGAGCAATGCCAACGTTTCCGCCGACATCTTCACATCCGGGGCCGGCCATGCCACGGTACGCCGGCTGAGCCGGCTGAGTTCGCTGATCGCGCTGGGCTTCAGCATCCTGCTGCTGTGGCGCATGTATGAGGGCATGAAGGATTACCAGACCTATGTCGAACTCACGGCCATCCTGCAGATTCCGATCTGGTATGCCTTTGTGCCGGTGCTGTTTTCACTGGTACTGCTGATCATTGCCGCCCTGATCACGCTGATCCATCCACAGGATCCGGCTGCCTACCCGCACCGGATGGAGACAGAATAACCATGGCCTATGAACTTTCCATCGGTCTGGCCGGGCTGGTCTGCCTGATTGTCCTGATCGCCATCCGCATCCCGATTGCCTACTCCATGATTCTGGTTGGCGGTGTCGGCGTCACCCTGCTCAACGGGCCGGACATCTTCATGTCCCAGCTCAAGGATCTGGCCTATGTGCAGTTTTCCATCTACGACCTGTCCGTGGTCCCCATGTTCGTGCTCATGGGCAATATCGCCTCCCAGGCCGGCCTGTCGCGTGAACTGTTCCGGGCCGCCAACGCCTGGATAGGCTGGGCGCGGGGCGGTGTGGCCATGTCGGCCATTCTGGCCTGTGCCGGTTTCGGGGCCGTGTGCGGCTCCTCACTGGCCACGGCATCCACCATGGGCAAGGTGGCCCTGCCGGAGCTGAAACGCTACAACTACCTGGGGTCTCTGGCCACCGGTACGCTGGCAGCCGGCGGGGTGCTCGGCATCCTGATTCCACCCTCGGTGGTACTGGTGATCTATGCGATTCTGGTGGAAGCCAATATCGTCACCATGTTCATCGCCGCTTTCATCCCCGGCATGATTGCAGTGCTGCTGTTCCTGCTCACCATCGCCATTTATGTGCGCCTGCATCCTGAAGCCGGCCCGGCCCGTGATCCCATCTCGCGGGAGGAGTTCCGGGAGGCCACCCTTGGCGTGCTGCCGGTACTGCTGATTTTCGGTGCGGTTATCGGCGGCATCTATTTCGGGCTGTTCAACCCCACACCGGCAGCGGCAGTCGGCGTGTTTCTGGTTGCCATTTACGGCATGGCACGCGGCACGATCCGCTGGCCGGAAATGCGTGATTCCCTGTATGACACCGCCAAAACCACCGGCATGGTTTATCTCATCATGCTCGGGGCCGAAATGCTCAAGATATTCATGGCCCGTGGCGGTGTACCGCAGGCGGCAGCTGAACTGATGACCAATTCCGGCCTGTCACCCATGGGCATTCTGCTGCTGCTGCTGTTCATCCTCATCATTCTCGGCTGCCTGATGGATTCCCTGTCCATGATCCTGCTGGCGATTCCATTTTTCTGGCCGGTACTGGCCGGACTGGATTTCGGCATGACTCAGGAGGAACTGAAAATCTGGTTCGGGATTCTGGCCCTGATTGTGGTGGAACTGGGACTGATCACCCCGCCGGTGGGCATGAACGTGTTTATCATCAGCGCCATGGCCAAGGATGTCCCCATGCGGGAAACCTTCAAGGGCGTCATGCCGTTTTTTGCTTCCGAACTGGTCCGGGTGGCCCTGCTGGTGGCATTTCCGGCCCTCACCCTGTGGCTGCCACGGGTACTGGGCTGAAGAACACAAACGGTCATAGACAGGTTTCCGGGATCATTCCCGGAAACTTTTATTCTGGCAGGTATTCAAGGAGTATTCATGACCCTGCGTTACAGCATACTCGGGGCCGGTGCCATGGGTTCGGTTTTCGGAGCCCGGCTGGCACTGGCCGGGTTTCCGGTGGAACTGCTGAACCGCTCACCGGCTCACGGAAATGCCATTCGTGCCCAGGGCGGTCTCAAGGCCCGGATCGGTGACAGACAGCACCTGATTCCACTGTCAGCCGTGACCGTTGCGGAGGCCGGGGAAGCGGATGTGGTTATCCTGTTCACCAAATCATTCCAGATCGAGCAGGCACTGGGGCATTTGCCCGAGAGCCTGCAGCAGGCGCATGTGGTCACACTGCAGAACGGTCTGGGCAACGGGGCACGGGTCGCGGCCCTGATCGGCACGGAGCGTACCAGTGAGGGCCTGAGCATGATGCCCTCGGAGTTTCTCGGCCCCGGTGAGGTTGCCTCCTCCGAGGCGGCCCAGACCTGGATGTACCATGCCAGCGGCCAGCCGCACGCCCTGACCGAACAGGTGGGACGTGACTTCAATCAGGCCGGCATCACCACCACCGTCACCCCCGAGGTGCAGCAGCACATCTGGCAGAAAGCCTGCTTCAATATCGCCATGAATGCCCTGTGCGCCCTGACCGCCGGCTCGCCCGGCCTGCTGCAGCAGCATCCGGACGGACGTGCACTGGCACATGAAGTCGCTGACGAGGCCCTGAAAGTCGCTGCCTCCGCCGGTGCCACGCCGGACCCGGACAAGGTACATCAGCTGATCGACTATGCCTGCGCCAACCATCCCTGGCACAAGCCTTCCATGCGCCAGGACCTGGAGCAGGCACGCATGACCGAGATTGATGCACTCAATGGCCATATTGTCACCGCAGCAGCTCAGGCCGGCATTCCGGTACCCCTGAACACCCTGCTGACCCGCTTGATCCGGCTGCGGCAAGCCGCCCCCGACTTCTGGGCCGGGCAACCCGCATCACACTGAAACTGGACATGAGTGACACCGACACCCCCCGACGCAGGCGACGGCGCAGACCCGGTACCACGCCACGCTTTGACACGACGGTTCCTTCGCCCTGTATCGGCGTGTGCTGGCTTGACGAGCAGACCGGCCTGTGTGATGGCTGCCTGCGCACCGGCGAGGAAATCCGCGACTGGATCATTATGGACCGGGCACAGAAACTTGCCGTACTGGCACAACTGGCACAACGCCGGCTGCTGCGGGACCAGAATGCCTGAGGCCCTCCGGATCACCCCCCGACTGGACTCCGGACGCCTCAAGCTCCAGAATACCCGCACCTGAAACCAGAATGGACAGCGCGTGACACCCATGCCGGCAAAACCGGACCGTATTGCCTCCCCAGCCACCGGCACCCTCCCCCCGCCCGGACCGGCCCTGTCGATCCTGATGTACCATCAGGTCGGGCGCTTCCCGTCCCCAAGCACCCACCGGGCACTTTACTGCCATGTCGACCGCTTCCGCGCCCAGCTCGCCTACCTGAAATACATGCGCTTCACGGTCATGGACCTTGGACAGGTCTGCGCCTGTCTGTTTGGCGGCCAACCACTGCCCCCGCGAGCCGTGGCCCTGACCTTTGATGACGGTTTTGCCGACTTCCGTACTCATGCCTGGCCACTGCTGCAGGCATACGGTTTTCCCGCCACCGTCTTCGCCATCAGTGCCCTGATCGGCCGGCGGGCAAGCTGGATGACCGGGGCGGAATTTCCCGAACCGGCGGCACTGCTGGATGGCAAAGCCCTGCGTGAACTACAGCAGGAGGGATTGCATATCGGCTCTCATGCCATGACCCATCAGCGCCTGTCACAACTCACGCCACCGCAGGCCCGCGCCGAAGTCTTCGACAGCAAGGCCGCCCTGGAAGACCTGCTGGGGGTTGCGATAGCGGATTTCTGTTACCCCTACGGTGACTACACCCCGCAAGTCCGTGATCTGGTCCAGGAAGCCGGCTACCGCGCCGGCCTGACCTGTATCCGTGCGGCTGCCAACCATGCACACAATCCGTTTGAGCTGCCGCGCAAAGCCATTTCCTATGGCGACAGTCTGGCGGGCTATGCCTGGAAACTGCATGTCAAACACGCCCGCAAACACTGAAGCCACCGGCCCCGCTGAATCCAGCCTGCGCATCCTGCATGTCCTGCACAGCCACGGCCACGGTGGCGCGGAAAGCCACGCCCTCACCCTGATGCAGGCCCAGCGTGAGGCCGGGCATACGGTCTGTCTGGCCGGGCCGCATGACTCCTGGCTGGCCGGGCAATGCCTCAATGCCGGACTGAACTGCGAGCACCTGGCCATGCACGGGTTGTTTGATCTGGTTTCGCTGCTGCGCCTGCGGCACCTGATCCGGCGCTGGCAGCCCGATGTCGTGCATGCACATCTGGTGCGTGCCGCGCATTACGCCACCCTGGCCACGCCCTCTCCCGGCCCGGTCCGGATCTGCACCGCCCACGCCACCAATGCCCGCAAGCACATGCAGCGCTGCCAGCACATTATTGCGGTGTCCCGGGCGGTGCGCACCAACCTGCTGCAGCACGGTTATCCCGCCCGGCAGGTCACCGTGGTTTACAATGGCATAGCGGCACCTGACAACACCGGTGAACGGGCAGCCCTGCGTCGGGAGCTGGGCATCCCGCCGGACAGCTGGGCCATGGTCAATGTCGGGCGTTTTATCCGTGACAAGGGGCAGGACCAGCTGGTAAAGGCCCTGAGCCACTGTCCCGGTGAGCAGCAGCTTTACCTGATCGGGGATACTGAAACCCCGTTCGGTCAGGAAGTCCGCGCACTGGCCCGGACCGATGCGCGCATCCACTTTCCGGGTTATCGTGCCGATGTTGCCCGCCTGTTGCCGGCCTTCGATGCCTACCTGCTGGGTTCCCGGCGCGAGGCCCTGGGGCTGTCACTGGTGGAGGCGGCGGCAGCGGGTCTGCCGGCCATTGCCATGGCGGTGGGTGGGGTACCGGAAGTGGTGGAAGACAGTGTGAGCGGTTATCTGGTACCCGCTGGCGATACCGGTGCCATGGCCAGCCGCATGCTGGCGCTGCAGGCCGACCCGGCACAGGCCCGGGCCATGGGGGCCAGTGCCCGCCAGCGTTATCAGGCACAATTCACGCAGGATGCCATGCTGCAGGGCGTCCTGGCCGTCTACCGCCAGACACGGGCCGATACCGGGCCGAATGCCTGAAAAAACCGGAAACAGTGCCCTGCCGCCTGATTGAAGCCGTGACAGCATGGCCAAAAACCCGTATGTTGGACTTCATGTCATCCGTAATTGGAGTCCTGCATGCCTGCCACCTACCCGCACCTGTTTCAGCCACTGGATCTCGGCTTCACCACCCTGAAAAACCGTATCCTGATGGGTTCCATGCACCTGGGGCTGGAAGAAATGCCCAGGGGGTTCGCACGCATGGCCACCTTTTACGCCGAACGTGCCCAGGGCGGGGTCGGCCTGATCGTGACCGGCGGCATCGCACCCAACAAGGCCGCTGCCGCCTATCCCCATGCTGCAGTGCTTGAGCATGAAAAAGCCCTGCCAGGCCACCGGCTGATTACCCAGGCCGTGCATGAGGCCGGTGGTAAAATCTGCATGCAGATACTGCATACCGGGCGCTATGCCTATCACCCCGGCCTGCTGGCCCCTTCCGCGATTCAGGCCCCCATAAACCGCTTTGTGCCGCATGCCGTGACGGCTGATGAAATCGGGCAGCAGATCGAGGATTTCGTCCGTTGTGCCGCACTGGCGCAGCAGGCCGGTTATGACGGGGTGGAAATCATGGCCTCCGAGGGGTACTTCCTGAACCAGTTCATAGTCGCCCGCACCAATCACCGTGATGACGCCTGGGGTGGAAGCTACGCTCACCGTATCCGCCTGCCAGTGGAAGTGGTTCGCCGGGTGCGGGAGCGGGTCGGCCCGGACTTCATCCTCATCTTCCGCCTCTCCATGCTGGATCTGGTGGAACAGGGCAGTACCCGCGAGGAGATCATCGAACTGGGGCAGGCAGTGGAACAGGCCGGTGCCACCCTGATCAATACCGGTATCGGCTGGCATGAAGCACGCATCCCCACCATTGCCACCAAGGTGCCACGGGCCGCTTTCACCTGGGTCACGGCGCGGGTGCGGGAATCCTTCGGCATTCCGGTCATCACCTCGAACCGCATCAATACCCCGGAAGTCGCTGAAGCGGTGCTGGCCCGTGGTGATGCCGACATGGTTTCAATGGCACGCCCCTTCCTGGCCGATGCCGCCTTTGTCGCCAAGGCCGAACGCGGTGAAGCCGACAGCATCAATACCTGTATTGCCTGCAACCAGGCCTGTCTGGATCATATTTTCGTCGGCAAGCTCACCAGCTGCCTGGTCAACCCGCGTGCCTGCCACGAGACCGAGCTGCAGATCACGCCCGCACAGCAGCCCGGAAAACTGGCCGTGGTCGGGGCCGGTCCGGCGGGGCTGGCCTTTGCCGTCACCGCAGCAGAGCGCGGGCACAGCGTCACCCTGTATGATGCCGGGGCGGAAATCGGCGGCCAGTTCAATCTGGCCAAACGCATTCCGGGCAAGCAGGAATTTTACGAAACCCTGCGCTATTTCAGCACGCGCCTGCAGCAACTCGGGGTCAGGCTCAGTCTGAATCACTGCGTCAGTGCCGCAGAACTGGATGCCGGGGATGCAGATGCCGTGATCCTCGCCTGCGGCATTGTGCCACGCACTCCCGCCATTGAGGGAATTGATCATCCCAAGGTACTGTCTTATATCGACGTGATTCGCGGAGCCCGGGTCGGTCAGTCAGTAGCCATCATCGGTGCCGGCGGAATCGGTTTTGATGTTGCCGAGTTTCTGACACACGATGCCCCTGCAGGTAACGGGAATGCGGACCGGCATCCGGCTGATCCGGTTGCAGGCTTTCTGCAGCAGTGGGGCGTGAGCACCAATCCGGCAGCACGCGGCGGACTGGACAGCCATCCTTCCAGCCCTGCCCCGGCAAAACGCACGGTCTGGCTGCTGCAGCGCAAGACGTCCAAGGTCGGGGAAGGACTGGGCAAAACCACCGGCTGGATTCACCGCGCCGACCTGAAGATGCGCCGGGTACAGATGCTCTCCGGCTGCGAATACCGGCGCATTGATGATCAGGGCCTGCACCTGCAGGTCGATGGCGAACCCCGGCTGCTGCCGGTTGATCATGTGGTGATCTGCGCCGGACAGGAGCCCAACCGGCAACTGGCAGAGCAGCTCGGCAAGCCTTACCACCTGATTGGTGGCGCGGATGTGGCAATGGAGCTGGATGCCAAGCGTGCCATTGATCAGGGAACCCGGCTGGCTGCCACGATCTGACCCCCAGTTCCAGTATTTCCGGGCCTGCCCAGGGGTATGGTTGTAAAGGCCGGCCCGATTAAATTCCCCCGGAATTGCGCTTTGTCAATGTAGCACGAGGGTAAATCCGCTTTACTCATTTTGCTTCTAGAATCATGGGCCTGCCCAACAATAACCACAATTTCCACCAGGCTTGCCGTCCATCAGGTTACAAGCGTCCAGGAGGTCGCATGATAACGGAACAAGTCGTTGAACTGTCACGGCTGCAATTTGCCGTGACTGCACTGTACCATTTCCTTTTTGTCCCGCTCACCCTGGGCATGACCTTCATGCTGGCCATTATGGAATCGGTCTATGTCATGACCCGAAAACAGGTCTACAAAGACATGGTGAAATTCTGGGGCAAGCTGTTTGGCATCAACTTCGCCCTGGGTGTCACCACCGGTCTGACCATGGAATTCCAGTTTGGTACCAACTGGGCCTATTACTCGCACTATGTCGGGGATATTTTCGGAGCCCCGCTGGCCATTGAGGGCCTGATGGCTTTTTTTCTGGAGTCCACCTTTGTCGGCCTGTTCTTTTTCGGCTGGGAGCGTCTCAGCCGGGTGCAGCACCTGATTGCGACCTGGCTCATGGCCATCGGCACCAACCTGTCAGCGCTGTGGATACTGATCGCCAATGGCTGGATGCAGAATCCGGTCGGGGCTGAGTTCAATGTCGAAACCATGCGCATGGAAATGGCCAGTTTCTCCGAGCTGGTTTTCAACCCGGTGGCCCAGGTCAAGTTTGTACACACCGTGGCCGCCGGTTATGTCACCGGTGCCATGTTCGTGCTCAGCATCAGTGCCTGGTACATGCTCAAAAAGCGTGATCTCGGCTTTGCCCGGCGCTCTTTTGCCGTGGCCGCCGGGTTCGGCTTCGCTTCCATCCTGTCGGTCATCGTGCTCGGGGATGAAAGCGGTTATGAGGCCGGTGACGTACAGAAGATGAAGCTGGCTGCAATTGAGGCTGAGTGGGAAACCCAACCAGCCCCGGCCGGTTTTAACCTGATTGCCTTCCCGGATCAGGAAAAGGGGGAAAATACCCTGGAAATCAAGATTCCCTACCTGCTCGGCCTGATCGCCACCCGCTCCATAACCCAGGAGGTCAAGGGCATTGACGAGCTCAAGGAGGGCAGCCTGCACCGGATTCAGAACGGTATCCAGGCCTACAGCCTGCTGACCGGAATCCGTAACAAAACCGCCACCGAAGAGGAGCGCAGCCAGTTTGAGGTGCTGAAACGGGACCTGGGTTACGGCCTGCTGCTCATGCGCTACACCCCCAATGTAGTCGATGCCACACCGGAACAGATCGCCATGGCAGTGGATGATACCGTGCCCTGGGTGGCACCGCTGTTCTGGAGCTTCCGGGTCATGGTCGCCAGTGGTTTCACCATGCTGCTGGTTTTCGGACTTGCCTTCTATTTCACGGCCAGAAAGACCGCCTTTGAAAAACGCTGGCTGCTGTGGGCCTGTTTCCTGAGCCTGCCGCTGCCGTGGATTGCCATTGAGACCGGCTGGTTCGTGGCCGAGTTCGGACGCCAGCCTTGGGCCATCGGCGAGGTGCTGCCGACCTTCCTCGGTACCTCCACCCTGACTGCCGCCGACCTGATCGGCAGCCTGTCCGGCTTCGTGTTTTTCTACACCATCCTGCTGATCGTGGAAGTCTACCTGATGCTGAAGTTTGCCCGTCAGGGACCGAGCAGCCTGCATACCGGGCGCTATTATTTTGAACGCTCCGGTGGAGGCGGTCAGGGTGGTCAGGCCGTGCTGGCCCGTCAACAGAACAACCTGCTGTAAGGAGGACATCCGATGCTTTTCGATTACGAAACCCTCAAGCTGATCTGGTGGGTACTGATTGGCGTGCTGTTCATCGGCTTTGCCCTGACCGATGGCTTTGACATGGGTGTCGGTGCCCTGCTGCGCTATGTGGCCAGAACCGACGAGGAGCGCCGCGTGGCCATCAACACCATCGCCCCGCACTGGGACGGCAATCAGGTCTGGCTGATTCTGGCCGCCGGGGCCATTTTTGCCGCCTGGCCCATCACCTTCGGGGCCGCCTTTTCCAGTTTCTACTGGGCGCTGGTGCTGACCCTGTTCACGCTGTTCTTCCGTCCCGTGGGCTTTGATTACCGCTCCAAGATCGAGGATCCGCGCTGGCGTAATACCTGGGACTGGGCACTGGTGGTGGCCGGGGTGGTGCCGCCACTGGTGATCGGGGTGGCCTTCGGCAACCTGCTGCTCGGTGTGCCGTTTGAATTTGATGAATTCATGCGCCTCACCAGTACCGGCTCCTTTTTTGCCCTGTTCCACCCCTTTGCCATCCTGTGCGGACTGGTGGGGCTGGCCATGTTCGTGATGCAGGGGGCCACCTGGCTCATGGTGCGCACCCGTCATGACATCTACCTGCGTGCCCGTGATGCAGCCCGCAAGGCGGCACTGCTGACTGCCGGGGCCTTTGTACTGGCCGGTATCTGGCTGTGGCTGGGTGTGGATGGTTACGCCATCACCCAAATGCCGGCCCTGGATGCCGACGCCAATCCGCTCAACAAGACCGTGGTCCTGCAGCAGGGAGCCTGGCTGGCCAACTATGGTACCTGGCCCCTGACCCTGCTGATTCCTGCGCTGGGCATCCTGGGTGCACTCGGCGTGTATTTCCTTGCCGGCAGGAATCGTCCGGTCCCCGGCTTCCTGTGCAGCTCCCTGAGCCTGATCGGCATCATCCTGACCGCCGGGGTGTCGCTGTTCCCGTTCATCATGCCCTCCAGCCTGAATCCGAGTCACAGCCTGACCCTGTGGGATGCCACTTCCAGCCACCTGACCCTGGTGACCATGTTCTGGGCCGCAGCCATCTTCGTTCCCGTCATTCTGTGTTATACCCTGTGGTGCTACTACAAGATGTGGGGCAAGGTCACGGTCGATTACATCCGCGACAACAGCCATACCCTTTATTGAGGAGGATACAATATGTGGTATTTCACCTGGATTCTCGGCGTGCTGCTGGCCTCTGCCTTCGGGATTATCAATGTCATGTGGCTGGAACTGGAAGGCGGGCTGGATGATGATGACGGCCCTCCGGCTGCTTCGGACACACCCGGGCAGGAATAATTCCCCGCAAACACACCGGGGTTCCGCATCCCGGAGACAGACAGACGGCAGGGCCGCAGGCCCTGCCCATGCATTCCCCCAACCAAGTCCACCGGATTGTGGACGCCTCCCCCCCCGACAACGGCTGCAGGGCGGGTAGTTCGTTCAAATCATTGTCCCGATAAAAAGACCGGTCATTATCACTCCACCATCACATAGGTGTATATACAACTTTTTTACGGCGCAGATAACCAACTCACCAGCATGGACAGTTATCATCACTCCCAATCACTGGGGTACCTGACCGGTGTGGCAGCCCGGCTGCTCAACAACCTGCTGACCAGCCGTTTCAGTGCCGCCGGTATTGACATGACTGCCGAGCAGTGGGGGGTGATTCTGATGCTGCTCAATCACGAGTCCATGACCCAGCGGCAGATCAGCGATGTTCTCCAGCTGGAAAAATCCACGGTCAGCCGCTCCATCAGCGGGCTGTACCGGCGAGGCTGGGTGACATGCAGCAAATCCGCCAGGGACTCCCGCCAGAAGCTGGTTACCCTGACGCCTGCCGCACTGGATGTGGCAGAGCGCTGTGCAGCCATTGCCAAAAGCGTACTGGAAGATGCACAAACAGGGCTGGACGACAAGGCGGCAGCAGCCACCCGTGAAAACCTTTCAGAAGTGATTGGCAACCTGCGCAAACTGAGTCATTAAACCGGTCATTGCAACCGGTTAACCTGCAACAGAATCGACACACGACTGGAGATATTCGCGATGAGTAAACGCAATGCATTAATCACCGGTGGCGCACGCGGCATCGGTGCTGCGACGGCAAAGGCCCTGGCACAGGATGGCTACAGGGTGTTCATCAACTACGTCAACAGTACCCGGATCGCAGCCGATCTGGCAGACACCATCAAAACCAGTGGTGGCGAAGCTTACCCGGTACAGGCGGATGTGCGCGACGATCAGCAGCTCCAGGCCATGTTTACCCTGATCAATGAGCAGTACGGTGGTGTGGATATCCTGGTTTCCAACGCCAATATGCATTTCACCCCCAAACCGTTTCTGGAGCAGACCTGGGATGAGTTTGCGCAAAAACTGAATGATGAAATGCACGCGGCTTATGCCTCTGCCCGACTGGCCGCCGCCAGCATGAAAGAGAAACATTTCGGCCGCCTGGTGTTTATCTCCAGCACCCTGTCCGAGGTTCCAGCCCCCCACTTTATTGCCCATGGCACCGCCAAAGGTGCACTGGACAGTTTCAACAAATACCTGGCTCAGGAGCTTGGCCCCTACGGCATCACATCCAATATTGTTGCACCGGGACTGGTGGATACGGATTCAACCAAAGATGCACCGGCTGAATTCAAGGAATTTATCCGTGCCAATACCCCAACCCGGAAAATTGCCACACCGGAAGATATAGCCAATACCGTCCGCTACCTGAGCAGTGAAGCCAGCGGGCATATTACCGGAACCTATCAGCCAGTTTGTGGCGGTGCTTACCTGCAGTAACAGGTCAAGCCCGGCCACTCAAGCCCGAAAAGCCGACCAGCGCATCAGCACCGGTCGGCAACCCTCAAGAGGGAGAGGGAGGGAGGAGAGAAAAACCGACCGGAGCCATCATGCATGCACCGGCCAGCACCCCCCTCAAGAGGGAGGAAAGGAGAGAGGTGATCCGATGCTCAGAAAAAGCCGAGTGGATTGATGTCATAGCTCACCAGCAGGTTCTTGGTCTGCTGATAATGGTCCAGCATCATCTTGTGGGTTTCACGTCCGACCCCGGATTTCTTGTAGCCCCCGAAGGCTGCATGTGCCGGATACAGATGGTAGCAGTTGGTCCATACCCGACCCGCCTGAATCCCCCGCCCCATACGGTAAGCACGGTTGATGTCGCGGGTCCAGAGTCCGGCACCGAGACCAAACTCGGTATCATTGGCAATGGCCAGTGCTTCAGCCTCATCCCTGAAAGTGGTCACGGACACAACCGGGCCGAAGATTTCCTCCTGGAACACGCGCATATTATTGCGGCCTTTCAGCAGCGTGGGCTGAATGTAATACCCCTGGTCATGATCGGTATCCATCGTCTGCACACCGCCACCGATCAGCACCTCGCAGCCTTCCTGCCGTCCGATGTCAATATAGCTCATGATCTTGTCGAACTGTTCCCGGGATGCCTGTGCCCCGATCATGACATCGGTATCCAGCGGATTGCCGCGCTTGATCTTCCCGGCCCGCTCGATCACCATACCGATGAATTTCTCGTAGATGGACTCCTGTACCAGCAGGCGTGACGGACAGGTGCAGACCTCACCCTGGTTGAAAAATGCCAGCACCGCGCCTTCGACACACTTGCTGACAAAGGTATCCTCCTGCTGCAGAACATCCTCAAAGTAAATATTGGGTGACTTGCCGCCCAGCTCCACCGTGGAAGGGATAATATTCTCGGCCGCGCACTTCATGATGTGCGAACCGACCGGTGTGGAACCGGTGAAGGCAATCTTGGCAATACGCTTGCTGGTGGCCAGCGCCTGACCCGCTTCGGTACCGAAGCCGTTGACCACATTCACCACCCCTGCCGGCAGCAGATCGGCAATCAGCTCCATCAGCACCAGAATGGAGGCCGGTGTCTGTTCGGCGGGTTTGAGCACCACACAGTTACCGGCAGCCAGCGCCGGGGCCAGTTTCCAGCACGCCATCAGCAGCGGGAAGTTCCAGGGAATGATCTGGCCCACCACACCGAGCGGCTCATGAATGTGATAGGCGACAGTGGCATTGTCGATTTCCCCGAGGGTGCCTTCCTGAGCACGGATACAGCCGGCAAAGTAGCGGAAATGATCGGCACACAGTGGAACATCGGCATTCAGGGTTTCACGCACGGCCTTGCCGTTGTCCCAGGTTTCCGCTACCGCCAGCGCTTCCAGATTGGCCTCAATCCGGTCAGCAATTTTCAGCAGGACATTGGAGCGTGCCGTAACGGAGCTGGTCCCCCAAGCTTCCCGCGCGGCATGGGCCGCATCCAGTGCCAGGTCGATATCCGCCGCGCTGGAGCGGGCAACCCGACAGAAAACCTCGCCATTCACCGGGGAAATATTGTCGAAGTACTCACCCTGTACCGGCTCCTTCCATTCACCACCGATAAAATTATGGTAAACCGGCTTGAATGCGACGACCGAACCTTCGGTATTGGGATTCGCATAGATCATGTCATCCTCTCCTTGTCATGAGACAGTGAAAATGCTAAGTAATATCAGCTGCAGAGGAGTTTATTTCCAACCCGGTTGCGAGTTGGTTTAAATGAGGTTGAACGGGAGGAAGCACATGCAGAGCCAGCAGATCAACCCTGCCCTGAGGGAACGACGGGACACAACGGCACGCGAGTGGCGGCAGTTTCAGGAAAAGCTCGAAACATCCCGGCGGGTCAGGCCCGAGATCGGTGATTCCTGGCAACGCAATCTGCCGGCCCCTGACCGGCATCCGGTACAGGTTCCCCTGGAGGACCCCTACGAAACCCGTTACCGCTGGCATGAATGCCCGATCCGGGAAGTCGCCCGGCGCGAGCTGGGGCAGCTGATGGAGCTGACGCAGGAAAGTGAATGTGTGGCCGCGATTTCCGATGCTTCGGGCCGCCTGCTCTGGACCTACTCCAGCCGTCACATGGAACTGCGTGCCGCCGACGAGCATTTCATTGCCGGGGGCAACTGGCTGGAACAGAGCGCCGGCACCAACGCGGTGGGCCTGTGTCTGGTGACGCGCAAACCGGTAACGGTATTCGCCGCCGAACACCTGCGCCCTTCCCTGCACGAATGGGTCTGTTATGCAGCGCCCATCATCGAACCCGGCAACGGGCGCATTATCGGCGTGCTGGACCTGTCCTCCACCTGGGACAGGCACAATGCCCTCGGACAGGCTGCCGTGGACGGCATGGCCCAGCGCATTGCCCGGCGTCTGCCCCGGCCACCTCCCCCACGATCACAGCCTGATCTGGTCATGAACTTTCTGGGCAATCCCGCCATCCTGTTCCGGGGCCGCCCCTTCAACCTGTCGCTGCGGCATCAGGAAATCCTGTGCCTGCTGGCCCTGCACCCGGAAGGCATGAGCCTGGAGGCCCTGCACGCCGCCATTTACGGTGACAACCCGATCACCAAAAGTACCCTGAAATCGGAAATCTGCACCCTGCGCAGCCGCCTGGACGGCCAGATCGGCTCCCGCCCCTACCAGCTCAGGCTCAGCCATGAAACCGACTTTGCCCAGCTCTGGGCCGCCCTGCGCAACAAGGAACTGGACCGGGCACTCAGCCTGTATCGCGGCCCGCTGCTGACCAGCTCCAACTCCCCGGAAATCGAACAGTGGCGGCATTGCCTTGATGCCATCATGTGCCGCAAACTGGATGCCTGCGATGACCTTGGCCAGCTGGTCGGGGCTTGGCAACCCGGTATGAGTGAACTGGTGCGGGAGCGCATTATCGAGCTGGCAGACTGAGCTTTTCAAGCTCCTGCCCGGTATTTGCTGCCTCAGGGAATTCCGCCGTCGACAATATAGCTGATGGCCCGAAACAGATTGCGCGGATGACGCAGCACATTGCCAACAATCAGCATGGTATCGTTTCCGGGCCCGAAAGCGATAACCTGCCCGTCCAGATTGAGGTCGGTCGGGTAATAGCCATTCAGAACAAAATTATTATTGGCACGCACATTTTCGGCTGAAATCAGGACGGTACCATAAAGCGTACTCATGTCACTGCCAAACCCGGCACTGACCACCGCATCATCGCCATTGCCATCCCCGGCCCACAGCATCGGCACACCATCATCTGCTGCCACCCCGGCATCACTCCCGTACAGGGCAGTCTCCACAGCAGTAAAATCCACGCTGACCGCCGTACCGGACAAGGCAACCGGCGCTGCAGTCATGACCCCCAGATGATTGCGATGCCGCAAGGCCACGTAATAGCTGCCGGGTACCACATCCGAAAAATTCAGCACCGTCACATTGCTCAAGGCATCGGCCACATCGCCATCGCGCTGCAACACTCCGGCATACCCGGCCAGGCGCTCGAATACATTATCCGGATTGCGCAACTCCACCAGCACCCAGTCCACCGGCGCATCCGCCCCTTCCAGCGCCAGCAGGGCCGGGTCCAGGGTCTCGGCTCCCCCGTACTCCAGCGAAACCGTGCCGGAACCATAAGGCTGCTGCAAGGGAATCAACCCCTTGCGCCGCAGATCATCGCGCATCAGGGCACCATCCCGTACACGGGCACCCTGCAACAGGCCACGCACCTGCAGGGACACGCCCGATGCAGCATCCCCGAGCTGGGCAGATGCCATCCGCACCGGTAACAACAGGGACGACAGCAGCAGAAACAGGGACAGGCATCCACGGACACCGGGGCTGATGGAGCAACTGACGGATAACGGGCAGCGCAGCATTCGGATAAAGGCAGAATGTTCAGGCATCTTGATGATTGTCATGATTAAACCAGGGACTGATCATACGCCATCACCCTGCAGCATCCGCTGTCCATGCGACAAGATGCCATCTGTCAGCCCTCACAGGCACGGGGAACAACTTCAGTGCCCCGGATCATCCCGTGACTTGAAGCGCCGGGCACTGGCCTTGGCCTGCTTGTAAAACCGGCCCAGCGCCCTGTCCTGCTGGCGTCGCACCAGCATGGATTCGCTGTTACGGGCCTGTTCCGCCAACAGTTTGCGGTAATTATCGAGCCGGCGCTGCTCCAGCCCGCCGTCCAGAACAGCCTGCAACACCGCACAACCCGGTTCGCTGAAATGCCGGCAATCCTGAAAACGGCATTGTGCAGCCAGCGCATCAATATCGGCAAAGGCCGACTGTACCCCGGTTTCACAATCCACCAGCTGCAACTCGCGCATGCCGGGCGTATCCAGCAGCACACCGCCACCCTGCAGGCGGTGCAGGCTGCGGGCGGTAGTGGTATGGCGGCCCTTGCCGTCCTGCTCCCGAATCGGGCCGGTGGCCTGTGCCCCGCCGCTGAGGCTGTTGACCAGGGTTGACTTGCCAACGCCGGACGATCCCAGCAGCGCCACGGTCCGGCCTTTGCCACACCAGGGTTCCAGCGCAGCCAGCTCATGTGCAGCCGTTGCATTCACGCTTTCAAGCATCAACTGCGGGTGCGCACGGTACAGCGCATCGGTGTAGACCGAAACATCCGCGCACAAATCCGCCTTGGTGAGTACCACCACCGCCTCGATCCCGGCTTCGGCAGCCAGCACCAGATAACGTTCAATACGGTTGAGACTGAACTCCTCATTACAGGAAGTCACGATGAACAGGGTGTCGATATTGGCGGCGATCAGCTGCAGCAGGGTCTCGCGCCCGGCACTGCGACGCTGGATCAGGCTCTTGCGCTCCAGCAGGTATAACGGCTCAAAGGCCTGATCCAGCATCAGCCAGTCGCCCACCGTGGGATGATGTTCCGGAGCTGCATGCCGCCAGGGGTAGGTGGACAACTGCAGCTCACGGGCCTGCCCCTGCGCATCCAGCCCCAGACAGTCAATCCGGTTGCGCTGCACTGCCGTCACCCGGAACGGCAGCTCCGTCTCCAGTGCTGTCAGACTCAGCTGTGACTGAAAGAAGTTGCTCCAGCCAAGATCGGTGAGCGTAAAGGTCATGCGCATTTCCATGATAACGCCATCAAATAGCCATTCTGCCGCCTCCCGGCATGAGCGGGCCACCACGCCATGAAGGCCAGGGAAGCACCGGACCTGATTCCGGAGGCAGGCAATGAGGACAAGACACCGTAAGCCGACAGAGCCATGATTGCCAGCCCACTTACGCCTGAACCACCGGGCTGCAAATTTCGATCAGGAAGCCATTGGGGTCGCTGACATAGGCAATGGTCTGCCCCCAGGGCATCTGCTCCACATCACGCACCGGATGCGCCCCGGCTGCCAGCGCCTGATTCACTGCCGCCGCCACATCATCCGTCTCCAGTGCGATTTCAAATACCGGCTGCTTCGGGTCAGGCCGTCCCGGTGATTTACCCAGCGTCTGCATCAGGCTGATTGAGGAAAACGACAGGATGGTGGTACCGGTATCCAGTTCGCCGTAATCGCCGGATTCATGCAGCATTTTCTGTTGAAAACCAAAAGCACGGGTGAAGAATGACAGACTATCGGCCACATTTTCCACGTAAAGGATGGTATGACGCAGGCGCATGGCTCACTCCCTGAGGGTTGCTGATGGCTCCAGTTTACGCCATCGGACAGGGTGGGTTCCACTGCCCTCTGCTGGCAGTCTGAGCCAGGCTGCGCTATTTGTGCCCGGTCTTGCTACACTGTACCCAAGCCAACAACTGCTCAGGAGTCCGCATGAAAACCGTTCAGGCTGCCTGCCCGCATGACTGCCCCGATACCTGTGCCATGCGCGTCACCGTGGATGACAGCGGACGTGCCATCCGCATCGAAGGGGACCCGGATCATCCCCCGACTGCCGGAGTGCTTTGTACCAAGGTCAGCCGTTATCTGGAGCGCACCTACCATCCGGAACGCCTGCTCACCCCGCTGAAGCGCAACGGTCCCAAAGGCAGCGGCAGGTTTGTCCCCGTCAGCTGGGACGAAGCGCTGGATACCATTGCCGTGCGCCTGACCGACATTGCCCGCCGTGACCCGCAGGCCATTCTGCCCTACAGCTATGCCGGTACCATGGGGCTGGTACAGGGCGAAGGCATGGCAGCGCGCTTTTTCCACCGTCTGGGGGCCTCACGGTTGGAACGCACCATCTGCTCCAGTGCCGGCAAGGCCGCACTCCAGGCTACATTCGGAGCCGGCGTGGGCATGGATGTGGAGCAGTTCGGTCAGGCACGGGTGATCCTGATCTGGGGCACCAACCCGGTGGTTTCCAGTGTGCATTTCTGGCGTCAGGCCCAAGCCGCCAAACGCCGGGGTGCCATCCTGGTTGCCATTGACCCCTATCGCTCGCTGACAGCACAGAAATGTGACCACCACCTTGCCCTGCTGCCCGGTACCGATGCCGCACTGGCACTGGGCCTGATGCATGTGCTGATCCGTGATGACCTGCTGGACCATGACTATATTGCGGCCCATACCGCAGGCTTTGAGGCGCTGAAAGCCCGTGCGGCAGGCTACACACCGGAACGGGTGGCGCAGCTGTGCGGTATTGACGCTGCCGGGGTGGAAACGCTGGCGCAACTGATCGGGCAGACCGCCGTGCGCGACAGACAGGCAGTCGCCATCCGCCTCAACTACGGCATGCAGCGCACACGCGGCGGTGGCAATGCCGTGCGTGCCGTGGCCTGTCTCCCGGCCCTGCTGGGCAGTTGGCGACACGCAGCAGGCGGGCTGCTGCTGTCCAGTGGCGGCTTCTATCCGCGCAACCTGCAGGCGCTGGAACGTCCGGACCTGATGCCCGATCCGCCCCCGCGCCCTGTCAATATGGTGCAGATCGGCTCCGCCCTGCTGCATCCGGGCGATGCATCATTCGGCCCGAAAATTGAGGCCGTGATCGTCTACAACAGTAATCCGGTTGCCGTGGCTCCGGATGGCAGCAAGGTACAGGCCGGATTTGCCCGGACGGACCTGTTCACGGTGGTGCTGGAACATTTCCAGACTGATACGGCTGATTATGCCGACATTATTCTGCCCGCCACCACCCAGCTGGAGCATGTGGATATTCACGCCTCCTACGGGCATCGCCATGTGGTGGTGAATCATCCGGCCATTGCCGCACCGGGTGAATGCCGTCCCAATACCGAGATATTCCGCCAGCTCGCGGTGCGCATGGGCTTTGAGGAACCCTGTTTTCGTGACGACGACTGGACCCTGGCACGACAGGCGTTTGACTGGGAACACCCGGCCCTGCGTGACCTGAGCTGGGACGGGCTGCTGCAGCAGGGCTGGGGCAAGCTTGCCATTGCCGATGCCGCTTTTGCCGAAGGGGGCTTTCCAACCGCATCCGGGCGCTGCGAATTCACATCCACCGAGCTGGGGGCACAGGGACTGGACCCGTTGCCGGATTTCATCGCCCCGTATGAGTCACCACAAAGCAACCCGGCACTGGCGGCCCGTTATCCGCTGATGATGGTCTCGCCGCCGGAACGCCATTTCCTCAACACCACCTTTGTGAATATCACCAGCCTGCGCGGCAAAACACCGGAACCGGTACTGGAAATCCACCCCGAAGATGCGGCGGCACGCGGGCTTGAAGACGGGCAGCTGCTGCGCATTTTCAATGACCGGGGCACCTTCCAGGCCCAGGCCGTTATCACCGGGCGCACCCGACCCGGTGTGGTGGTGGCTCCTTCAGTCTGGTGGAAAAAATATTCCCGTGACGGCAGAAACTGCAACGCCGTCACCAGCGAGGCACTGACCGATATGGGCCATGCACCGACTTTTTATGACTGTCTGGTACAGGTGGAAGCCGCCTGAACGGAGGCCCGGATCCGGGTTGTCAGGCCATCAGGCTGCCACGCCGAACATGCGTCCCACACCGGCAGTCAACGCCATGGCCAGCGCGCCCCAGAAAGCGACCCGGAGCGCTGCCCTCCCCAGCGGTGCGCCACCGGTCCGGGCCGCTACCGCCCCCAGCAGCGCCAGAAACACCAGCGATGACAGTGCAACCGCCCAGATCAGGCTGGCCGAAGGCACGATCCAGGCCATCAGCAGGGGCAATACCGCACCAACGACAAAACTGGCCGCCGAAAACAAGGCCGCCTGCACCGGATTGGCATTGCCATCGACACTGATCCCGATCTCGTCACGGGCGTGTGCCTCCAGCGCATTGTGTGCCATCAGCTGATCGGCCACCTGAAGCGCCAGCGCCGGCTCCAGCCCCCGCTCACGGTAAATCTGTGCCAGCTCCACCTTTTCCGCATCGGCATGCCGCTCCAGTGAACGCTGCTCCAGCTCCAGGTCGGCTTTTTCGGTATCCGCCTGTGAACTGACTGAAACATACTCCCCCGCAGCCATGGACATGGCCCCGGCCACCAGCCCGGCCATCCCCGCCAGCAGAATGTCATGCTGCGCCGCACCCGCAGCCGCCACACCGATAATCAGGCTGGCGGTGGAAACAATGCCGTCATTGGCACCGAGTACGGCTGCACGCAGCCAGCCGACACGATGCGACCGGTGCGATTCATGGTGTATCTGCGTCATGGTTTCATCCTTCAGTGGAAACGGTCAGGGTGCTATTACAATCACACCTGCCTGTTCAGTTCAACCTTTATTCCGATGGCATCCCCCCGCGCCATTTGTCACAATCGTCCGATCATAACCATTAGCCAGTCATTCAAGAACACAGGGGCCATATTCATGTACAGGAATTACTTCCAGAACCGGCGCTTCCGCCTCGTCCTGCTGTCTCTGCTGCTGTTACTGCTGCCGCTGTTGCTGTGGCTCAGGAGCTGTACCGAAGACGAGCCACCACCGGTGACACCGGACACCCGCGAACCGATCGGTACCCTGAGCGGGGAACGGCTGGCGTGGTCCGGGCTGCCGGGCTGGGAGCGGGACCGGCAGCAGGAAGCCTGGCCCGCCCTGCTGAAAAACTGCCGGGTAATGCACAAAAAGCCGCACTGGGACCGTATCTGTCAGGCAGCCGCAACCCTGCCCGCACCGGATCAGGCCACGGCCCGGCAGTTTTTTGAACAGAATTTCATCCCCTACCGCCTGTTCAGCCAGGAAGGCAGGGAACAGGGTTTCATGACCGGCTATTATGAGCCGCTGCTGATGGGCAGTTACACCCGTGACGAGCGCTTCAGATACCCGCTTTATGCCCCGCCGAAAGACATGCTGACGGTGGAACTGGACAGCCTGTTCCCGGAACTCAAGGGCAAGCGGGTGCGCGGGCGTCTGGATGGCAACCGGGTCATCCCCTACTACCCGCGTGCCGAAATCGAGGTAACCGACAGCCCCTTGGCCGGGCAGGAAATCCTCTGGGTTGATAATCACGCAGATACTTTTTTCCTGCAGGTCCAGGGCTCGGGTCGGGCACAGCTGCCGGATGGCCGCATTATCGGGGTGGGCTATGCCAACCAGAACGGCCAGCCTTATGTCGCCATCGGTAAAACGCTGATGGACTGGGGCGAGGTTGAGCCGGGCAAGGTCAATCTGTTTGTGCTGCGTGAATGGCTCAGAAACCATCCCGACCGGGCACAGGCACTCATGAACACCAATCCGAGCTACGTGTTTTTCAATCTGCGCGATGAAGTGGCGGACGGCCCCACCGGTTCGCTGAATGTGCCGCTCACGGCAGAGCGCAGTATTGCCATTGACCGCAAGGCCATTGAGCTGGGTTCGCTCATGTATGTGGATTCCACCTATCCGATCGGGGACAAGGCCCCGCTGCAGAAGCTGGTGTTTGCCCAGGATACCGGGGGGGCGATTCGTGGCGATCTGCGTGCCGACTTCTTTTTCGGCACCGGGGAACAGGCGGAACAGTGGGCCGGTACCATGAAGCAGGATACGCGCTTTTACCTGCTGAAGCCGAAAGTGCAGCAGTGACTGCGGCGATAACAGGATGGAGGCAGCGACCGGGGGCTTTGCTGTCAGGGTCTGCACAGCAGGGATGCTGTGCTGAAGCCTGCATGGATGCATTCACGGCGTCCCTGACGGTGAAGCCCCGGTCGCTGCCATCCGCCCCCGCTTATGCAGGCTGGCGTGCGGGTGTGGAACGCATCCAGCCCATAATGGCTTTTGAGCGCCCCAACAAAACCGCAGCAAAAATCAGCACACACCCCAGAACCTGTATCAGGCTCATCCCCTGCCCCAGCCAGATCAGGCCCAATACCGCCACCCAGACCGGCTCCAGCACCAGAATCAACGCCACATTGCTGGCACTGGTACGGCCCTGGGCCCAGGTCTGGAGCACAAAACGGCCACTGGTGGACAGCAGCACACTGGCCATGAGCCAGCCCCAGATCGGCAGGGCGTCTGTCATGCCCTGCCCCTCAAACAGCCACGACAACGGCAGCACCACCAGCGCCACCATCAGCTGCTGCACCGATACCAACCCCAGGGCCGGAATGCGGCGTGCAGCCCCGCTGTTGAGATTCAGGAACAGGGCAAACAGCAGGGCGGACAAGGCAATGTAGAACTCCCCCGGCCCAAAGGCAAACCCCTCTTCCAGCAACAGGCAGGCGACCCCGGCCAGTGCCACCGGCAACGCCAGCCAGTGCATCAACCCCGGATGCTCCCCGAACAACAACCCCACCAGTGGTACCAGCAGAAAATTCAGGCTCAGGATAAAAGCACCAATCCCCATGTGCGTGCTGTGATGCAGGCCCAGTATCCAGCACATCATGCCTCCGGCAAAGGCCAGCCCCGCCGGAACAATGGCCATCAGCTCACGCAGGCTGCGCCCGCGTAATCCGCGCCAGCCCAGCATCAACAACAGCAACCCGGAAAACAGGAAACGCAGCCCGATAAACAACAACGGCGGCATGCCTTCCAGGGCTTCGGAGGAAAAAATCCAGCCCAGCGAAGCAATCAGTGTAACCAATACCAGCGCAAGGTCTGCCATGGCATGCTCGGAAAGGGAAAAACGACCCGACATTGACACGATTTGTGCACCGCAAAAATTTAAAAAGGCATCATGCCCGAGAAAGCAGCACCCGACAAGCCGCAAATGGACGGCCCTGTCCGTCGGTTGACTTCCCCCCTCACGCCCCCCGGTGCCGGATCAGCCAACACTGGTGAATATTCGGGTCACGGCTGAAATCCGCCGGAATCGAGGGTTTGTGATAATCCTGCACTGCGTACTGTGCCACCATGGCCGGATCAAGCCGGAAACGGCGGAAATTATTGGAAAACACCAGCACCCCGTCCGGCTCCAGCAGCCGCATGGCAGCCTCAATCAGCCCCGCATGATCACGCTGCACATCGAAACTGTCCTGCATGCGCCTGGAGTTACTGAAGGTGGGCGGGTCGAGAAAGATCAGCTGGTAGCGCCCCTGACACCCGGCCAGCCACTCAACCGCATTGGCACGGATGAAGCGCCAGGCATACGGACTCGGTTTGATGCCATTAAGGCGGAAATTCTCCTGCGCCCAGTTCAGGTAGGTCTGGGACATATCCACGCTGTCGACCCGCTTTGCCCCTCCGATGGCCGCATGCACACTCACGGCCCCGGTATAGCAGAACAGGTTGAGCACCGTGCGCTCCCTGCTGTGCTGCTGCACCCAGTAGCGCATCGGGCGATGATCCAGAAACAGCCCGGTATCCAGATATTCGGTCAGGTTGACCCGGAATTTCACTCCATGCTCAAACACGGTCAGTGCCTGCGCTTCACCCTGCTTCCGGTACTGTTCACTGCCGCGCTGCCGGCGGCGCTGCTTGAGCACAATGTGCTGCGGATCCACATCCAGCACCGCCGGCAGGGTCAGCAGTGCCTGCTCCAGCCGCTGCCGGGCGGTCCGGGCATCAATGCTGGCGGGCGGGGCATACTCCTGCACATGCAGCCAGTCACCGTAACGATCAACCGCCAACGCAAACTCGGGGATGTCCGCATCGTAAATGCGGTAGGCATTGGTCTCACCACGCTTGAGAAAAGGCTTGAGGCGACGCAGGTTGCGGCGCAGACGGTTGGCGAAATCCTCGGAAACCCAGACCGTGGGCCGGACTTTCTGCGTCAGGTTATCCAGCGTCCAGAGCTGGCTTTCCTGCCGCCCGTTCATGAAACGGTAGGACCTGCTGTAAAACAGATCGGTCATCGCCAAGGGGGCCTCAGCGGGTGCAAACAGCGCCCCCCGGAAACCGGGTGGCAGCGTTGCCAGTGTCTGTCCGATGGCGGCATAACGCGGGCGCACCATGGCCGCACGCTCCTCCCTGGCAAATGCCAACCGGGTTACCACCAGCCCCTGCTCCCCTTCGGTTGGCATCGTGCCCCACGCCGCGCCCGGCAGGCCCAGCGTCTCCCAGTCTGAACGGGCCTGCGCCTGTCCCTGTGCATCGGTATCCGTGCCCAAAAACCGGAAACGGTCGGCCTGCAACAATCCGGCATCACGCCGCTGACGCGCTTCCTGCATCAGCGACGCCCACAAACCGGCATCATGCCCCGGCCAGCGACTGGCCACAGTCGCTGCCGCCCCCCGCAACAGCCCCGGTGCCATGTCATACGCCATCAGGGCTGCTTCAATCAGAAAACCATCCGCCCCGCACTGCAGCGCCAGCAAGGTCAGTACCGTCCTCGATTCGGCGGCGGCCTGCGCTTGCAGCAAGGCTGGCCAACCTGCCCGAATCAGGAGGGCAGCAGCCAGATTCTCATGCAGGGCATAATGCTGCTCCGGATCACGGTAGCCGCGCGTGTGCAGACTGCCGGCATTCAGCTCCACCCCGACACTGGCCTTGCCGCTGTAGAGGTTGACCGACACCATGACATCCGGATGGGCGCTGCTGTCCGGGCGTTGTGCATCATGGCTGCGAAACTGGTCGACAATCTGATCCTTAACCCACTGTGCACCGAAGCGGGTATTGCGGATGTCATCATTCTGCCCCGAGAAACGCACCCGGAAACTGCCGTCGGGACGGATGTGCCGTGACCAGTCAATCCCCTGCAGCAAAACTGCCAGCTCTGCCTGATCCTTGCCATAGCCCTGAGCCAGTTGCAGGGTCAGGCGTGACACCAGCCGACTCCACAGCAGCACCCGATAGGCAAAAGCCAGATCACCCTGTGCCAGTACCCCGGCATGGCCGATTTTCACCGTCACGGCCCCGAGTACCGTCAGCTCTTCAGCCAGCAGCGGTTCAACAAATTGCGGACAGGCTACAAACCAGCGGTGTTGATCAGGAGGCAGCGGGGTTGGGGTGGACATGGAAACGTTCCGGGAAGAAAAGGGGCGATTCTAGCATTGGAAGGGGGATGGCCAAAGCTTGTATGAACTGGAATACGGCGCTTGCCGCTCGCAGCATCAGCAGCAGAACCGGGCGAAACTGGATGCCTTCCTGAAATATATCCAGGTACTGGACTGGAGTACGGAACAGGCACGGGAAGCGGCCTTGCTGCGCTGTGAACTCATGCAGGCCGGACAGCCAATCGGGCTGCATGACACCCTGATTGCCGCCCATGCCCGCTCATTGCAGGCAACACTGGTGACACATAACGGGCGGGAGTTCGGGCGCGTGGCGGGCCTGACCGTGGAGGATTGGGAAACGTGACAGGCGGCATCATGATGGTACTTCCCCTCCGACAGCAGCCAGCCGCGCCAGCGTCTCCCGCAAATCCGCTTCAGTCGTCAGCGGATTGAGGGTGCACAGACGCAGCACCTCACGCCCCTTGAGCCGGGTGGAGCTGAGACAGGCAAAGCCGCTGTCGGCCAGCTGTTGTGCCCGCCGGGCATGCTCGCCATCGGTGGCAGCACGCAGGGCGAAACAGACGATACCGATACGGGCCGGACTGACGACTTCCCAAACGTCAGGCTGTTCACGCAACAGGCGCTCGGCCTGTTGCGCCAGTTCTATCCCCTGCTGAATGGCGCTGCGGAAACGTGCCACACCATAAGTGCGCAGGGAGAACCATAACTTCAGCGCCCGCGAGCGCCGCGACAGCTCCAGGCTGCGGTTACCAAAATGGGTGACCGACGGGTCCTGCCCCCGGGCGTCGTGCAGGTATTCCGGATACATGGCAAAACAGCGCTCCAGTGCCCCGGCACGACTGACCAGACACACCCCGGCATCATAGGGCTGAAACAGCCATTTGTGCGGGTCCAGCACCAGCGAGTCCGCCAGCGCCAGCCCGCTCAGATACGCCCTGCCTGCCTCAGTCAGGGCGGCAGGTGCGCCATAGGCCCCATCCACATGGAACCAGAGCCCTTCACGCCGACACAGCGCTGCCAGCGCCGGCAGGGGATCGACCGCACCGGTATTGGTGGTCCCGGCACTGGCCACCACCAGCATGGGTACCAGTCCGGCTTCCCGGTCTTCCTGCAGGGCTGCCACCAGCCTCTCAGTATCCATACGGTATGCTGTGTCGGAGGGCAACACCCGGATCTGTCGCTCCGGCAGGCCCATCTGGCGCAGATTCCGTACCAGACTGGCATGACTCTGGTCGGTCAGATACGCCACCCCCAGCGAACCGGCCCCGGTTTCCCGGCGTGCCACCAGAAAGGCAGTCAGGCTGGCCAGCGAACCACCGGACTGCAGCACGCCCTCGGTCTGTGGCGGCATGCCCAGCAATTGCGCCAGCCACCCGGTCACGATGGTTTCCACTGTCGCCGGTCCCGAGCCACCGCCCCAGGAAGTGGCGATGGTATTGAAGCCGGTCCCGAGCCACTCGCCCAGCACGGCCGCAAAGGAGGACGGCCCCGGCACCCTGGCGAAATAGCGCGGATGATCACCATGCTGCTGATGCGCCAGCGCCACGTCGGCCAGCAGCATCAGTGAATGCGCCGCATCCATGGGCTGTTCCGGTACCTCGCCACCCAGCAGGTCCTGCAGCATCTCAGACTGACCGGTACGAATGGCAGGCTCCCGATCACGGTACATCTGGTGCTCCACCACCCTGTCCACAACCTGGTAGCCCAGCCGGCGCATTTCAGGAACCGTCATGCCCAGGGTATCCGCCGGGCGACGTGGTGACGGGAACAGCACACGGGCAGGCAGGGTATCCGGATTCAATCCGAACAAGGTCGGCAATACCTGCACCAGTTCACCATCAGCCAGCTCACGCCGGTGGCTCTGTCCCTGGACTACCTGAGTGAGCTGGCCGGCAAACAGGATATTGCGCCCCTCCGGCGTGAAGCGCAGCAGCATGGGCTGCTGGCGGAAAATCGACTCGGGGTGCATGGCATTGAAATAATTGCCGGTGGCAAAATCAACCCAGCGCTGCGGACTCAGATCAAAACTGTACTGAGCCTGCCAGGTGCCTTCCAGCAAGGCCGACAACACATATTCCCCGTCCGGATCGCAGGTCAGCCTGAACGTTTCATCATCCTGAGGTACCGCCACATCCAGCCCGTCCAGCCGCAGGGGTTCACGCACACCGAAGCTGCCAAACCCCAGATCCACCAGCCAGTCCTGCCCATCGGCCCCGACCAGTAAGGCCGCATGGGTCTTGGGCCGATTGGCCGCCCGGTGCAGCGGACGGGCTGCCAGAAAACGATACCGGAATCCCAGTGCGGACAGCGCCATGGCGAACAGGCCGTTGAGCTCATAACAGTAACCGCCCCGCTGCTGCCCGACAAGCTTGTTCACCAGGTCAGCCGGTTCCAGCGAGATTTCCCGTCCGGCCAGCACATCAAAATTCTCAAACGGAACAGTGAAGAGCTGCCGGCGCATGAGTCGTCGCAGGGTGGAGAAATCCACCGCCAATGGCCCCTGATCACCAATACGTCGCCGGTAGGTTTCAAGATCAAACCCGGTATCCAGAATATCCAGCATGAGATTACCGCACTACATCATGACAAAACCACATTTTAGAACGGCGACCGTAGGGCTGTCATGCCATCCGCACGGTTTTGTACCGACGGGAGTCTGATGAAAAACGTACCGAACCGTCCTCACATACTCCGTTCAGGCGGAAGAACGGAACGTTAGTCTTAATCAATTCTGAACCGTAGCTGACGAAGTGCAACCATCTGATAACCGGCAATGGAAGCCGGACAGTGGATATGAAAACGCAATGTTTTTAAGAAAAGGAGATCAACAGCGATGTTCCCCAATGTAACAGGGGCCAATCAGGGCTCCCAAACCAACTTCAATCACTCTCACAGCTGGCAGGCCAATCAGGCAGGCCAGGCAAACAATACCCAGTCAACCAGTGGCAACAACAGCATGATGCAGGCCAATGGCGGTATGGGTGGAGTCGGCGCAGGCCAGGACAGCCTGCAAAGTCTGCTGCAACTGATCATGCAACTGCTGACCCAACTGCAAGGCCAGAATGGCGGCGGCCAGGGTAATGGCAACGGTGGTATCGGTGGCGGCCAGGGCGGCGGCTGGAACGGCGGTGGCCAGGGCAATGGCGTCGGTGGCGGCCAGGGCGGCGGCTGGAACGGCGGTGGCCAGGGCAATGGTGTCGGTGGCGGTCATGGTGGCAATGGCTGGAACGGCGGCGGCAACGGCAATGGCTGGAACGGCGGCGGTAATGGCAATGGCTGGAACGGCGGCGGCCAGGGTAATGGTGTCGGCGGCGGTCACGGTGGCCACGGTGGCGGCAATGGCTGGAATGCCGGTGGTAACGGCAATGGCATGAACACTGGTGGTAACGGCTGGAATGGTGTCGGTGGCAATACCGGCCCCAATGGCCCTCGCGGTCCCGGTCATCACGGCAACAACAATGGCAACATGCAGCCGACTCCGACGCCTGCCACAGCCACCAATGATGCCGTTTCCACACCGGTCAACACTCCGACCCGGATCAATGTGCTGTCCAATGACGGCCAGAACGGCAACAGCCTGAGCATCCAGAACTTTACCCAGCCTCAGAACGGCACGGTCACCCAGCAGGGTAACGATCTGGTCTACACCCCCAATAACAATTTTGTGGGTGATGACAGCTTCAGCTACACCAACAGCAGCGGTGCCACTGCACAGGTCAGCGTCAATGTCACCGGTAATGGCAGCAACAATGGCAATGGCGGCATGAATGGTGCCGGTGGCAATAACGGTCCTCAGGGCGGGCATGGCCACGGTGGTCACGGCAATGGCTGGAACGGCGGCGGTAACGGCAATGGCTGGAATGGCAACCATGGTTATGGTCCAGGACCAACTCCGACTCCGGGACCAACTCCGACTCCGGGTCCGACTCCAACTCCAGGACCAACTCCTGCACCGCACCCACACCCGACTCCGGGTCCGAGTCCAACTCCAGGACCGACTCCTGCGCCGCACCCACACCCGACTCCGGGACCAACTCCGACTCCGGGACCAACTCCGACTCCGGGACCAACTCCGACTCCGGGACCAACTCCGACTCCGGGACCAACTCCGACTCCGGGACCAACTCCGAC